>Ga0066709_100003876_pt1 | contig 11705 bp, 14 predicted proteins | sample GraSoiAngelo_158_FD_79665 | JGI IMG/M metagenome (GOLD analysis project Ga0066709, IMG submission 79665) | Grasslands soil microbial communities from the Angelo Coastal Reserve, California, USA - 14_1009_16_30cm | ecosystem: Environmental > Terrestrial > Soil > Grasslands | place: USA... | reverse complement strand
GCGCCGCGTCAGTCCGCGTGGGCGTGTCCCTGTGCGCCGCCCGTGGCCGGCTCGGCGGCCGTGTCGACCGCGTCCGGGCGGGCCACCGCTGCGCAGCCGACCCGGTCCTCCGTGGCCCGCCTCCTGCCAGCCAACCCGGCCCCCGCTCCGATGCCGCCAAACATGACCATGTTGTGTCCGACCGACACTTCCGCGACCTGAAAGCAGTAACCGCTGGGCTTGCAAGAATGCGTCGAGCCTGCGAGGCCGATGAAGGCTCCGCCGATCGCTCCTGCCAGGAGGCCGATCCCCGTGCCGCGGAGCGTGTCGCGGTGGCGCCCACGGCTGACCTCGAGCGCGCTGACGGCGGCCCGAGGAAGCGTCTGCGTATAGTGGGACCGATCGAGCTCCAACATGAGCTGGCTGCTGTCGAGGGCGAGGACCGTGCCCACGTAGCGCCGCTCGGCCTGCACGCGCACCCGCGTGCCGATGGCGACCGCCGTCTGAGCGCCGAGCGCGACAGCGTTGCAGAGCACAAGGAGAGCTACAGCGAGCGGGATGCGCCTCTCGGCCATACTGCGGGCCCCGAGTCCCGGTTTCTGAACATGTGAAGTGTGTAGATCCGGCCGCGCGGGCGCCAGGGAGAATTCAAGCGAGATGTTGCGTCGACGCAACATGGCGAGTAGCTTCGCACGGCGTCTCATCCCTCGGCCATGCACCGCCAACTGGCCACCCTCGCCCAGGAACTCGCCGACGCCACGGACCGCGCGCGGCGGCTGGTCCACGGAGTGAACGAGGAAGACTTCCACGCGCGACTGGACCCGTCCCGCTGGTCCATCGCCGAATGCCTGGACCACCTGAACATCACGACGACGGCGTTCTTACCGCTGATCGACGCCGCGCTCGTCGCGGCGAGCTCCGCGGGCGTTGACCCCGATCGTCGCTACCGTCGTGACATTCTCGGGTGGCTCCTCTCCTGGTCGCTCGAGCCGCCGGCTCGCGTGCGACTCAAGACGACCCCGCGCTTCGTCCCGACCGGCGCCGGGTCGCGGGACGCGGTCATGGCCGACTTCGCGCGGCTCCAGGGCGAGCTCGCCCAACGACTCGAACGCTCCTCCGGCCTCGACCTCAACCGCGCACGTGTCATCTCACCCTTCAACGCCCGGCTCTCCTACAACCTCTACTCCTGCTTCCGGGTGCTGCTCGCCCACGAGCGACGGCATCTGTGTCAGGCCGAGGAGGGGTTGGGCTGAAATGGCCGTTCCTGAATGCGACGCTGGCGACGCCGGACGCTGAGCGTAGGATTCCACAGCTGATCAAGGCAGTTGGGTCACATCGTTTACTCGGGAGGCTGACATGTCGCTCGAGGGCAAACACGCCGTCATCACGGGAGGCTCCCGTGGCATTGGTCGAGGGATTGCGTTGAAACTGGCAGAGAACCGCGTCAAGGTGGGCATCCACTACTACCAGAACGAGCGTGCTGCCAACGATACGCTTGCCGAGGTCCGCAAGCGCGGCTCCCAGGGTTTCGTCGTGCAAGCGGATATCACACGTCCCGACCAGATCAAGGCGATGTTCAAGAACGTTCGGGCCGAATTCGGCAAGCTCGACATTTTCGTGAGCAACGCGCGGCCTGAGGTGCCGACCTTTTTCCAGCCACCTCTGGACATCACGCTCGAGCAGTGGGATACGGCTTTCGATTCCCAGGCGAAAGCGTTCCTCGTTGGTGTGCGCGAGGCGATTCCACTCATGAGCAACGGCGCTAGGATCTTCGCCGTCACGTACGCCGAGGGGAGCCGAACCGGTGGGCTGCAACCCTGGGTCGGGATGGGTTCAGCCAAGGCGGCGCTGGAGTCACTCGTCCGCTACTTCGCCGTGACACTGGCCAAGCGCGGCATCACCGTCAACGCGATCAGCCCCGGTTGGACGGAGGACAGCGTGCTGAACACGCTGCCGCAACAGGCACAGGATCTCATCAGAAATTGGCACGTCCGCGGGTGGACGCCGGCTGGACGCCTGGGAACGCCGGCGGACATCGGGAACGTTGTGTCGCTCTTTTGCTCGGAACAGTCAGCCTGGATCACCGGGCAGGTGATCTACGCCGATGGCGGCGCCTCACTCATGAATCCCGGGGTCCCTCCCGAGATACAGCTCGGGTAGCTCGCACGAGCGACGGCATCTGCGTCAGGCCGAGTCAAAGGTCACCGTACGACGACCGGTACCTCCACCCACGCATCGGGAACGAGCAGGTGCCGCACCCGCAGCGTGTAGTTTCCCGGCGCCGAAGTCACCACCCGCACGTCGTTGCCGGTCACGGATTCCCCCGGGGCGAGCTCGGCGTACATGCTGTAGCCGGCACACATGAAGGCAGAACCGGCGAGGACGAGATCCCCCCCGGTGTCGAGGCCGCAGATCCGGCTCACGACATCGGTCGACGCGGCATTCTTGTTCACCACGACCGAAACGATGCGCAGCTGCTCACCCTGAGAAGGCTCTGCGGGAAACAGCTGGACGGTTTGCTCCAACCCCTGAATCGTAGCTTGCGGCGCGCCGGCCGCGGCGGCCGGGGCAGCCGGATCGCCGGTGCTGCAACCGAGGACCGCGGCGAGCGCTGAGGTAACGGTGATCAGGTGCGTGAGTCTCACAGGCACCCCCTGTTTGAGGTCAGCGAACGAGCGTTATACCAAAGAGAGTCGCGGCGCATCGGGCAGGTAACTGCGATTCAGGTTGCCGGGCGCCGCTAGTGCACGCCCCCCATCAGCCGCTTCACCGGCTGGATCATCAGGAACAGGATCGCCGCCGCGCCGAGGCACACGGCCGCCAGCGCGCCGAACAGCTGCGACAGCGGCATCGAGGTGAAGAACCCCGCGGTCCACCCGGCGAGCTTGTTGCCCAAGGCGTCGGCCAGGAACCACACCCCGAGCATCATCCCGACGATCTTTACGGGAGCGAGCTTCGTGAACACCGAGAGACCCACGGGCGAGAGGCTCAGCTCCCCCAGCTCCTGCACGAAGTAGCACCCAACCAGCCACAACGGGCTCACCCGAACGCCGGAGCCGCTCTGGGCAACCGCCGCGGCGGGGATCAGCAGGACGAACGACAGGCCGAGGAAGAACAGCCCGAAGGCAAACTTCGCGGGGCTCGACGGCTCCCGCCGGCCCAAGCGCACCCACAGCCACGCGAACACCGGAGCCAGGAGAATGACGAAGATCGCCTGTACGGCCACGTACCAGCTGGACGGGAAGCTGAAGCCGAGTACCGAGAGCCGCGTGTACCGATCCCCGAAGAGATTGAGGGTCGAGCCTGCCTGCTCGTACCCGGTCCAGAACACCGCCGCGAACACGAAGAACACGAACATCGCGGCGATGCGCTTCCACTCGACCCGCGTAAAGCCGAGCCACGCCGGCGTGGCGGACGCGCGCGGATCCGCGCTCGCGGCCGTCGCGGCCAGGCGCGGCGGGGGACGCACCGCGAGCCGCTCGAACGCCGGCTGGAGGCGTCGCTTGCCGAGGACATACTGCACCAGCCCGAACGACATGCCGATGCCCGCGCACGCGAACCCGACGTGCCAACTCACCTGCTGGGCGAACCACCCGGCGATGATGGGCCCGAGCGCCGCACCCAGGTTGATCCCCATGTAGAAGATCGAGAACCCGGCGTCGCGCCGCGCGTCGCTCTGGTCGTACAGGCCGCCCACCAGCGTGCTGACGTTGGGCTTGAGGAGGCCAGTGCCGATGACGATGAACGAGAGGCCGGCGTAGAAGAACGGCAGCGACTTGAAGGCGAGCGTGAAGTGGCCCAGGGCGATGATGCTGCCGCCGAACAGCACGCTGCGGTACTGCCCCAGGAACCGGTCCGCGACGATGCCCCCGAAGATCGCCGCCGCCCAGGCGCTGCTGGTGTAGGTGCCGTATACCGAGCCCGCGTGCTTCACGTCGAACTCCAGCCCACCCGCCGCCGCGGGCGCCGTCATGTAGAGGATGAGGAACGCGCGCATCCCGTAATAGCTGAAGCGCTCCCACATCTCGGTGAAGAACAGCGTGGACAGACCACCCGGATGGCCGAACCAGCCGGCGGGGTCGCGACGCGTCGGTGCTGCGATGGGCGCGGTCATCAGTCGAACAGCTCGTTCTGCTCCACGGTCTCCGGGACGTGCGGGGCGCGGAGGATCTCGCCCAGCCGCTGCTCCCACTTCTCCACGTCGAAGTGATGCTCGTTCAGCAGGGCCCGCCGCAGCACGGGAGAGAACTCGTGGAACGCGGTGAGCAGCTCGGTCACGGCTTCGCGCAGCGCCTCCGCCTGGAAGCCGCCTTCGGTAGCGCCCATGTCCTCGAGGATGCTCTGCTCCGTGCGCGACGCGACGATCGGCTCGGCGCGTCCCTGCACGAACACGTTGGTGCGGCGCCGGGGCCCGCGCTCCTCCTCGATCGGCATCAGCCCGACGATGCCGTCGGAGCGCCAGTACTTGCCGTAGCCGAGAAAGACCATCCGGTCGCGCTTGATCTCCATGGTGCCTCCGGAACGTCGGGGCTCATGCGTCGCTCGCGGCCCGTCGTAGGCGTCGCGGAACCAGGCGAGCAGCCGCCGCAGGGCGTTCAGGGCTTCCGCCGTTTCAGCACGTCGTCCACGACGACCCGGTCGATCTTGCCGTCCATCCGCACGCGCACGTCGTAATTCTCCCAGTACATGAAGTTGGCGAGCGCGTTCAGGAACTTCTGGTTCGCGACGCCCTGGGGTGCGTCGAGCCACTTCTGCGCCTGGCCCGGCGGCTCGCGCAACAGGATCGGCTCCAGCTGCCGCACGATGGTCGGCGTGATCGGCACGAGGTCCTCGGGCCGGCTGGTGAAGAAGTAAAGCTGGTGCAGCCGGTACAGCCGCGCGAGCTCGCGCAGGGGATTGGTGTCGTCGTAGACGCGGATGTCGATGTAGCGGTCGTTCAGGCCGAGGTAGCCGCCGTTCTTGCGCGCCACGAGCAGCGCCGCCGACTCCATCCCCCGCCGGTCTCCGCCCCCCGCCTGCCCGGCGACGAGCGCCGCCATCAGGCGGTCCGCGAGCGAGCCCGTGGCGCGCTGGAAGCCCTCGGCCATGTTCTTCACCGTCTGGTCGGAGACCATGATGTTGGCTTGTGCCGCGAAATCGCGGCCGACAACGAGCGCGCCCTTCCCCCCCATCCGCCCGTCCGCCGGTCCGCCCGTCCGGCCTCCGGCCCAGTCGAAGCACGAGTCCCCCGTCCAGCTCGCCGCGTTGCCATGCGCGTCCACCATCCCCACCTGGCGCTGTGCCGGGCGGGGATCGCCGCGCATCACAATGCGCAGCGCCTCCGGCGCGCTCGTCCCCAAGGCCATCAGGGCGAGCCCGTTCTCGCCGTAGTCGGTGTTGCCCAGGGATTGGGTGGCGACGGCGCCGACGGCCGACTTGGCCCACGGGACGATCCCGCCCACGTTGGGAAACTTCGATTGCACGGCGACGCCCAAGTCCCCCGTCGCGGAGTCGTAGGCGACGATGCTGTAGGTGTGCGCGCGCTTGAGCAGGTCGGCGGGGGCGAGGGGCGTGGGAGACTGTTGCAACGCGAGTGCGGCGAGCAAGAGGAGCATCGCTACTCCTTCTTCATCCGCTTCTTGATCTCCCTGAGCTGTCGCTCTGCGGCTGCCTCCCGCGTCGCGCGATCGAGGTCGTCCTTGAGCCCAGCGTCCGAGGGATCCACCCCGGGCCGGACCCCGCCCGCCTGCTGCAGGTCGCGCCAGGCGCGCTCGGCGCTGCGCTCGGCCTCGGTCACCGGCCGGTCGCGCTCGGCACGGCCGAGCTGCGCCTGCATCTCAGCGAGCTCCCGCTCCGCCAGCGCGACCTCGTCGCGCTGCGCCGCGAGCTTGCGCTCGAGCACCCGCACCCGCTCGCCGTGTTTGGTCGCGAAGCGCTGCGCCACGTCCGCCGTCTCCTGATCCTGAATCTCTGCCGCGAGCCGACCGCGCCGCTCGGCGTCGACCAGCCGCTGCCGCTCCGCCTGAAGCTCGCGCTCGGTGCGGCCGAGGGCATCGCGCAGCTCCTGCACCGCCACCTTCGCTTCGATCACCGCCTCACGCATCTGGCGGGCGAGGTCGCGCAGATCTCCCGCCGGTGTCGCCGCGTCGAGAGCGGCCCGCAGGGCGTCGCGCAGGCGCTCGAACACACGCGCTAACTCTTGCGGACCGTCTTCGCGAAGAACGCCGAGTACACCTGCTCGACCGCTCGCGACTTGCACTTCGGGCACGCCGGCCGGCGCCGCCCGTGCGCGGCGATCGGCTCCGCGTGGCTGAAACGCGTGCGACACTTGGTGCAGCGGTACTCGTAGATGGGCATGGCGAGTCAACGTTATTTGCGGCCGAATCCGCGGTCAAGTTGACGGCGCGCCCGCTCCGTCCAGATTGCTGGCATGCGACGGCGCGCCTTCGCCGCACTCCTCGCTCTCGTCCTTAACGTCGCCTGCAACGGCGGCTTAGAGCCGATCCCCGTCTGCGCCAAGGGATTCGTCGGGATCTGCGGCACTGTGACGTTCCAGGGCACGGAGCCCGACAGCACCCAGGCCGTCTACATCGTCGCGTACCACACGTTCCCTCACTCGCGCGACAGCCTGTTCACATTCCAGCCGTCGCTGCTCCTGCTGCAGAAGCTGCCGCTTGACAGCAGCGCCGCGTTCTACGCTGTCTCCCTCCCGGCCGGACGCTACGAATGGGTTGTGGCGGTTTGGGTGAAGCAAGGATTCACCCTCGAGAACGCGGACTCGACCCTGCGCGAAACGGGCTACTATCGTGATCCCGCCGACGCGAGCCAGCCGGGGGTCGTGAACGTCTCCGCGCAAACCGAAGGGATCGACTTCGTGATCGATTTCGGGCGGATGCACCGTCCGTGCAGCTATTACACGCCGCCGTGCCCTTGAAGCGACTCCTCATGCTCACCTCGCTCGCGGTCGCGCCCATCGGCGCGGAAGCGCAGCAGACCGCGGTCGTGCGCGGTACCGTGCGTGACGCCGCCACCGGCCAAGCCCTCGAGGACGCCCGCGTCGCCGCCCAAGGCAGCGCACACACCGTCGCCACCGACGCGGCTGGTCGCTACACGCTCACCGGCATCGCCGCGGGCCAGGTCGTGGTGCGCGTGCAGCGGTTCGGGTATCGCGCGGCGGCTGACACACTCACGCTCGCGCCCGGGGATTCCGTCGCCGCCGACTTTGCGTTGCGGCCGAGCGCGCTCCATATGAAGCCCGTCGTCGTGACGGCCGGGAAGCGCTCGCAGCTTCTCGACCAGGTCGTCACCAGCGTGGCGCTCGTGCAGGACAGCGAGCTCGCGCGCCGCGCCGTGAACACCGTGGACGAAGCGGTGGACAAGGCGCCCGGCGTGCAGTTCCTGAACGGCCAGGTCAACATCCGCGGCTCGACCGGCTACGTGCAGGGTCTGGGTGCGCGCGTGCTCCTGCTGGTGGACGGCGTGCCCGCGAACCAGGGCGATCGCGGCGGCATCAACTGGGACATGCTCCCGGTAGATCAGGTCGAGCGCGTGGAGATCGTGAAGGGGGCCGGCTCGGCCCTGTACGGCTCCGCCGCGCTCGGCGGTGTGGTCAACTTGATCACGCGCGACATCCCTACGGGGCTGCACGCCCGTGTCCGCACCACGGGGGGCTACTACGCCAATCCCCCGGACACGATCTGGCGGTTCCGCGACTACATCGGCGCCCAGGAGGGACTGGACGTGACCGGCTCGTACGGCGGCGACGCCGTGCGCGCCAGCCTCACCGCCGGCGGCCGGCACTCCGATGGCTACCGCGAGCAGGACCGGAGCGCCTATTGGGAGGTGGTGGGCAAGGGTGAATGGCTGCCGTCTGCCACCAGCCATCTGCATCTCATCGGCTCGTGGGCGAGCAATCAGTACCAAGCCCCGTTGCTCTGGTGCGAGCACGGCCAGTGCGACGACCGGGGGCAGTCCTACCAACCATTCATGATCGACAGGTCGCAGGCAGGAGCGCATACGCGCTCCGACAAGGGGCTGTTCGCCGCGACGCTCGAGCACACCGTATCGCCGCGAGAGTCGTGGCTGGCGCGCGGCTCCTGGCTGCGAACCGACTTCACCGACTTCCGCAGCCCGACGACGGATTTCGGCGTGGCCAACCGCTACGGCGCCGAGATGCGCGGCCTGGTGCGCCCGACGGCGGGCCGCGTCGTCACCGTGGGCGCGGAGGGCGCGCTGTCCGACGTAACGAGCAACATCTTTCACGATCACGGGCAGGACGAGTTCGCAGCCTACGCGGAAAGCGAGCAGCGGCTCGGGTCAGCGCGGATGACCGCGGGTGCCCGCGTCGACTACATCGCGGTGGACGGCGGCGGCCTGAGTGCCGTCGTGAGCCCGCGCGTGGGGCTGGTGCTGCCGGGGGCCGGGGGAACGCTGTTCTGGCGCGTCTCCGCCGGACGCGGCTTCCGCGCGCCGTCGCTGGCAGAGCAGTTCGTGGAGACAGCGCTCGGCCCGTTCACCGTCGCCCCCAATCCCAATCTCCGACCCGAGACAGCCTGGTCGTTGGAGGTCGGCAACGCCGCCCAGTTCGGGACCATGGTACGCACCGACGCGGCGCTGTTCTGGACCGAAGCGAGCGACCTGATCGAGCCGACCATCCAGCTGACCGTGGATCCCGCCACGGGTGCCACCACTCAGCAGATCCAGTTTCAGAACCTCCAGCGCGCGCGCCTCGCAGGACTCGACGTCGCCCTCTACGCCTTCCCCTTCACGCCTCACCTTTCGACGTCATTGGCCTACACGTTGCTCTACACGCGTGAATTCGCTCACGACACCGTGCCCGCCCAGCCCCTCGCCTTCCGGCCCAGGCATCTCCTCACCCTGGCCGCCGACTACGCCTGGGGCGGATTCAACCTCGGCGCGGACTTTCGCTACACGAGCCGCTTCGAGCGGGTCGAGCTCTATCCCCCGACCGACCCTCAGGTGGCGCCCAAGGTGCTCGACCTGCGCGCGGGATACCAGCGCGATGCCCTCAGCGTGCGGCTCCTCGTCGCGAACGCCCTAAACTACCTGTACAACCTCGCGCCGCAGACGCTCGCCCCGGTGCGCACCGTCACCATGACGCTCACCTGGACGTATTAAATTGGTCGCATGCCGCCGCCCCGGGTGAGCGCGAGCGCCGTGGCAGTGCTGTGGGTGGTCGCCCTGGCGCGCTGCGCCGGCGACCGCTCGCGACCCACCTGCGGGATCGCGCAGCTGGTCGGGCCTGCCATGGTGCAGCAGCGGATGACCAATGTCGTCTACCTGCTCGCCGACGCGCCGCGCGGGCTGCCGGGTTCGCTCCCGGCGCGCGTCGTGGGACAGGCACAGCAGGGTGAGGTGCTGGTCGCGTACGACAAGACGCAGCTGCTGATGGGCTACCAGGGTCCCGCGTTCCCGGCCAGCCCCGGCGGCTACGGGGTGCTGGTGGTGGACGACTCGACGCAGCGCGCCGAGGGCGTGATCCTGTACGAGCCCGAGGCGCCGAAGTCGCTCCCCCAGCTCGGAGCCGTCACGGGAACCGACCGCAGCGTTCCCCTCTTCGGGGTGCGGGTGGATTGGGGTGGCGTGAGCAACCCGCGCTGCCCGCTACTCGGGCCCGCCCCGGTGACGCGATGAGCAAGGTGGTAGCGGTGACTGCGGGCCGGCGGACCCACGAGGGTCGCGAGCGCGTCGTCCTGAACACCGCGTACGCCACCGCACTGGTCCGCGCCGGGCTCGTGCCGCTCGTCGTGCCGCCGCTGCTCGATCCCGCGAGCGGCACCGCAGTGCTCGACCACGTCGCCGGCCTCGTCCTCACGGGAGGGCATGACGTGGACCCCGCCCGCTACCATGCAGCGCCCCATCCCAAGCTCGAGCCGACCGACGCCGCGCGGGACGCCGTGGAGGTGGCCCTGATCGCCGCGGCGCGGGAGCGGCAGCTCCCGATCCTCGCCATCTGTCGCGGGATCCAGATTCTCAACGTGGCGCTCGGCGGCACGTTGTATCAGGACCTCCCGAGCGAGCGACCCGGTCCGATCGACCACGCCGACGAGAGCGGACGCCACAGCCTCCGGGTCGAGCCCGATTCGCTGCTGCACCGCACGCTGCGCACGCGCCAGGCGTCGGTGAACAGCCGGCATCATCAGGCGATCCGCGAGCTCGCTCCCCCGCTGCGCGCCACTGCGTGGGCCGAGGACGGCGTGATCGAAGGAGTCGAGTGGGCGAACGGCCGCGGGTCGTGGATGCTGGCGGTGCAGTGGCACCCGGAGGACGAGGTGGAAGGCGCCCTGTTCGCGGGCCTGGCCGCCGCGCTGCGATGACGCTCTCGTTCCCCTCGCCGGAGTGGGCCACCGCGTGCGAGCAGGCGGTCAACGCGAGCGACGCGTACCGCCAGGCGGCCGCGACGTGGACTCACGGTGCCGTGGCCTTGGTGGTGAATGCGCGCCCCGAGATCGGGCTCCCCAACCCCGTGGGGATCTGGCTCGATCTCGAGCGTGGTGTATGCCGCGGGGCGAAGATCGTATCGCAGCCGGAGGCGCAGCGCGCGCCATTCGTGCTCACAGCCGACTACGCCCGCTGGAAGCAGGTGATTCGCAAGGAGCTCGGGCCGATTGCGGGGATCATGCAACGCAAGATCCTGCTCCAGGGCTCGCTGCCGATCATGGTGCGGTTCCTCAAGGCTGCCGAGCTGCTGGTGGAGGCGACGACGCAGGTGCCGACGAGGTTTCTCGATGAGTGAAGCCGTCAACAGCTGAGAGCGACGGCTTACAGTGCTCTCAATATCCGGTCTGGCGTCATGACGTTTGGAAAAAACACCCGGTCGCTCAGGCGGTTGAACGCGGCCCGCAGCGCCGGGAAGAGATCCGCAGCCGCGCGAAAGATCGCGGCCATCCCGCAATCCCGCGCCAGCCGGTGCCGCGAAGCGAGGTCGTAGCCGTGGCGGCCGAGCGCATCGTAGTACGGCAGATCGGGGCCCCCCACGCGGGTGCGGCGAGCGGCCACGTAGTCCGGAAACAGTCCCGCGAGCCACAGGCTGTAGTTGCCGAGGTGCGTTTGCAGCAGGAAGCCCCGCTCCCCCGCCCCGTCCTGCTCGGCGAGGTCCGCGACGATGTCCACGAGATAGTCGTAGGACTCGTCGTCAGTGCGGCGGACCCGGCGGTGGCGGCCGTGATCCCCGAACTCGAGCAGCAGCGCGGCGAGGTAGTCCGCGAGCGCGCGGTCGTCCACGCCGCCGGCGAGCAGCGTGTGCCGCACAGCAGCATAGGTGAAGAGCGGTGCTGAGGGCACGACGAGGGAGCGCACGGCGAGGAGCGCCGGGAGCAGCTGGGGATCGTCGAGCAGGGCGTCCGGCCCCTCCTCGACGAGCAAGCGCTCGTAGCGCGCGCGTCGCGCCGGATCACCGCGACCCAGCGCCAGCGCCGCGAGGCGGAAATCGGCGGCCCGCAGCCGGCTGCGCACGTTGGCGAGAATCATGAGCCATCCTCCCGGCGGGGCGCGTCCCCCGCACCTGAGTCACGAGCTGCTGGGGCGTCTCACCACGCTGTCCCAGGAGCTCGCCGGCACCTTCCGGCCCGCGACGGCCGTGGACCTAGTCGCGCGGACCCTCACCGAGCTGTTGGCGCCCGACCGGCTCTCCATCGTCCTGCCCGACGCGGTGTCGAACCGCCTCGCCGCCGCCTACGACTCCGGCCCCGAGCCTGCGAACACCGACGATCCCCTGCTGCAGCTCG
>Ga0066709_100003874_pt1 | contig 11707 bp, 4 predicted proteins | sample GraSoiAngelo_158_FD_79665 | JGI IMG/M metagenome (GOLD analysis project Ga0066709, IMG submission 79665) | Grasslands soil microbial communities from the Angelo Coastal Reserve, California, USA - 14_1009_16_30cm | ecosystem: Environmental > Terrestrial > Soil > Grasslands | place: USA... | reverse complement strand
GGTGAAGGGGGCACGGGCAGCGACCTCGGCGGCGGCCTTCGCATCGTCCGTCCGGTGATGACGTGCGATCCGATGGCGCGCACCGGCAGCTCGCTGACCGGCTGGTTCGACACGTCGTGCTTCGCGCGGCCGTCGGGCCGCGGAGACTTCGGCAACGCGCCGCGCAATGCCGTGCGAAAGCCGGGGATCAAGAACTGGAACCTCGCGCTGTTCAAGAATTTCCCGCTCGGCTCGCGGCGCGCGCTCCAGTACCGGCTCGAGGCGTACAACGTGCTGAACTCGGTGCAGTTCCAGGACGTCGATCGCACGGCGCGCTTCGATCCGTCGGGCAATCAGATCAACGCGAACTTCGGGACGGCGATCGGGATCTCGAACCCGACGCGCCCGCCGCGCATTCTGCAGATGGCGCTGCGGTTCAACTTCTAAAGGTTCTAAGGTTCTATAGAACCCTGGGGGGGCCGAGGATCGGGGATCGTCGAGGACGGAGGGTCGCTGACCGTTGACCGAAGTAGGGCCGGTCGGCGGTCTCGCGTCCTCGCTCGCGGTCTCCGGTCGTCGGCCCCCTTCGTTCAATGCTTCGCGCCGCGCTCGGGCCGCAGGCGCAACCTCATCCATCCTCCGGTCGGGTATCCGTCACTTTACCGATAAAGTAGGTTGACTTTAGCGGTAAAGGATAGTACTAAACGGGCGCCTTCTGGAGGAGGGACTCGTGATGTTGCGGGCCTTTCGCGTGTGGTTTCCTGCCGCGCTCGCGGCCGGCGCGATCGCGGCGCTTCTCGTCACGCCGCTCGTCGCCGCCGCGCAGGACACCGGCGTCATCGCCGGGACGGTCGTCGACACGTCCGACCAGGTACTTCCCGGCGCCACCGTGACGCTCACCGATGAACGCACATTGGACAGCCGGACCGCGATCAGCGATGACCGCGGCGAGTTCGCGTTCCGCGCCGTCCAGCCGGGCACCTACACGATCGCGATCGAGCTGTCCGGGTTCCGGCGCTACGTCCGGAGGAGCAACGTGCTCGAAGCGAGCGCGCAGTTGACGCTCGGTCATCTGAAACTCGAGATCGGCACGGTCAGCGAACAGGTCTCGGTCGTGGCTGAAGGCAGCACCGTCGAGACGCGGAACAGCAATTACACGGGGCTGCTCACGTCCAATCAGATCTCGCAGATCCAGACGAAAGGGCGCGACGTCATGTCGCTGCTGCGTCTGTTGCCCGGCGTCCGGTACGAGGACGACATCGAGGCGATGGGCGAGAGCTTCGGCTCGCAGGTGCCGAACGTGAGCGGGCAGCGGCGCGCGTGGAACCAGGTCACCGTCGACGGTCTGAACGGCAACGAGCTCAGCGGCACGAACCGGTTCGCGTCAGCGACGAATCTCGACGCGATCGCCGAAGTCAAGGTGCTGCTCGGCAGCTACAAAGCGGAAGACGGCCGGAGCGGCGGTGCGAACGTGAAGGTGATCACCAAGAGCGGCGGCCAGCGGTACACGGGAAGCGGGTACTACTACGCGCGGCGCGACGCGTGGAACGCGAACACCTGGGCGAACAAGCAGGCGCGGCTGCCCACGCCGAAATACCACTACGACACGTACGGCTTCAACATGGGCGGGCCGCTGAAGATCCCGGGTCTCAACCGGGGCGCCGAGAAGAAACTGTTTTTCTTCTATTCGATGGAGACCCCGCAGGCGCAGCAACCCGGCGGCGTCCGGAAGTACATGATGCCGACCGAGCTCGAGCGCGGGGGTGACTTCTCGCAGACGTTCGACGCCGGGGGCAAGCTCATTGTCATCAAGGACCCGCTGACGGGCCAGCCGTTCCCCGGCAACGTGATCCCTCCGAATCGTCTGAACGCCAACGGGCTCGCGATCATCGACATGCTGCCGCTGCCGAACCGGCTCGATCGCGGCCTGACGGCGGGCCTGTACAATTTCATCCGGCAGGAGACGCCGGACAAACCGCGCTGGAATCACGTGGCGCGGATCGACTGGAAGCGCACGGGCAACGACTCCGTGTACGTCACCGTCAACAGTTTCACGTCGGTGCAGAAAGGGTCGGAAATCACGGCGGGCCCGGAGAAGTGGGGCTACTTCAACGGCAAGTACGACTTCGGCAACGTCTTCACCGCGATCGGGCATCGCCACATTTTCGGCTCGAGCATGGTGAACGAGCTGTACGGCGGCGTGCGGCGGCAGACCGAGGGGTTCGGCACCGCGACGGATGCCGACTTGCAGCGTCTGCTGCGCACGTCCGCCGGGTTCAACGTCGGTCAGTTCCATCCCGAGCTGAACCCGCTCGGCGTGCTGCCGGTCATCAACCTCGGGCTGGGCAACAGCGGCTCGGGCGTCAGCAACACGAATTTCAGCTACGATAACCGGCTCGGCGAGACCGATCACGACTGGCTCGGCTCCGCCACCGAGACGTTTACGTGGCTCAAGGGCACGCACACGATGAAGGCGGGCGCGTACCTCGAGTACATGCGGAACAACGAAGCGCGCGGCGGCCTGTGGATGGGGCAGTTCAACTTCGCGCGCAGCACGAGCAACCCCCTCGACACGAACTACGCGTTCTCGAACCTCCTGCTCGGTGTCTTCAGCCAGTACGACGAGACGGACGCCTATCGCTCGACGCGCAACCGGCATTGGCAGGCTGAATGGTACGCGCAGGACACGTGGCGGCCGAGGGACCGGCTGACGATCGACTACGGCGCGCGCTTCCTTTTGTACACGCCGTACTGGCAGGCAAACGATCGGACGGCGGCGTTCGTCTCCGATCGCTACGATCCGTCGAAGGCACCGCGGCTGTACTATCCGGCGGTCATCGGCGGCAAGTCGGTGGCCATCGATCGGGTGACCGGGCAGGTGCTCGATCAGGTGTACGTCGGCACGTTCGTCCCCGGCACCGGCGTCATCGGCAACGGCATGGTGACCGCGAACGATCCCACCTATCCGCGCGGGTTCCGCGATCAGCAGCCGCCGGTGCTGGAACCGCGCGCCGGGCTCGCGTATGACGTGTTCGGCACCAACAAGACCGGGCTGCACGTCAGCGCCGGCGTGTTCCACAACGCGGTGCTCGGCGGCGGATCGCAGGGCAACCTGCAGGGCCCGCCCTTCTTCAACCAGTCGAGCATCTTCTACAACACGCTGGACAACTTCATGCAGCCGGGCGTCACGCTCTCGAACCGTCCGGTGGGCGTGAACGGCCTCGAGCGCCGCGCGCACACGCCGGTCGCGTACCGCTTCTCCGCCGGCGTGCAGCAGGACATCGGCTGGGGCACCGTCGTCGACGTCAGCTACGTCGGGTCGCTGAACCGCTACCTGGAGATGCAGACGAACATCAACCCCGTGCCCGACGGCGCCAAGTTCGTCGATCAGCATCCAGAGAACGTCGATCCGCGAAACGGCCGCGCGCTCCCGGACGATTTTCTGCGGCCGTATCGCGGTTATCAGGCGATCAACGTCCGCGGAAACTGGGGCACGGCGAACTACAATTCGCTGCAGATTCAGATGAACCGCCGCTACATCCGCGGGCTCCAGTTCGGCGCGGCGTACACGTACGCGCGCGCGTACGGCGTCGGCGACGACGACCCCGCGACCGTGTCGATCCTGCGGCCGCTGCGCGAGTGGTATTGGGCGCCGATCGGCAGCAACCAGCGGCACAACCTGACCATCAACTACACGTACGACCTTCCACGCGGCGAGACGCTGTCCAGGCGCGCGCTCGTCCGCGCGGTGCTCGGCGACTGGCAGCTCTCGGGGGAGAACGCGTGGGTGTCGGGCGACTGGGACAACATCGATCTCTCGACGACCGACTCGTTCGATTTCACCGGCGGCAGCGAAGGGGCGCGCGTGGTGGTCACCGGCGATCCGCGGCTGTCTCGCGGCGAGCGCGATCCGCTGACGCACTGGTTCGACACGTCGGTGTTTCACCGGCCGTCGGGCCGCGGCGACATCGGCAACGAACCACGGACGCTCATCCAGTTGCCCGGCATCAACAACTGGAACCTCGCGCTCTTCAAGAACGTGCCGATCGGCGGGCCGCGCCGCGCGCAGTTCCGCGTGGAGGCGTACAACGTTCTGAACACCGTGCAGTTCAAGGACGTGGACAAGGGCGCCAGGTTCGACGCCGCGGGCAATCAGGTCAACGCGAACTTCGGCACGGCGACCGCCGCGCGCAACCCGCGCATCATGCAGGTGTCGCTGCGCCTCAATTTCTGAGGGAATGATGACAAGGCAGAAGGCAGAGGGCAGAAGGCAGAGCGCTGGGATGAGCAGAAGGATTCTGCCTTTTGCCTTCTGCCTTCTGCCTTTGTTCGCGATCTCGGCGGCGCGTTTGCAGCCGCCCGCGCCCGCGCGCGCCGCGGACACGGCAAAGGAACAGCGGCTGCAGTGGTTCCGTGACGCGAAGTACGGCCTCTTCGTTCACTGGGGCCTGTACGCGATCCCGGCGGGCGAGTGGAAAGGACAGCGATCGCTCGGCCTCGGCGAGTGGATCATGAACCGCGCGAAGATCCCGGTGCGCGAGTACGAGGCGCTCGCGAAGCAGTTCAACCCGGTGAAGTTCGACCCCGACGCGTGGGTCCGGATGGCGCAGGACGCCGGGATGAAATACATCGTCATCACGTCGAAGCATCACGACGGCTTCGCGCTGTTCAAATCCGGCGCGAGCCCCTACAACGTCGTCGACGCGACGCCGTACAAGCGCGACATCCTGAAGCAGCTCGCCGACGCGTGCGCGCGCCACAACATGCGCCTCGGGTTCTACTACTCGCAATCGCAGGACTGGCACGAGCCGGGAGGCGCGGGCAACACGTGGGACTTCGGTCCCGACCAGGGGCCCGACGGCAAGGAGTTGAAGGACTACGACGGCTACCTCCGCGGCAAGGCGGAGCCGCAGATCCGCGAGCTGCTGACCGGCTACGGCCCCGTCGCGCTGATCTGGTTCGACACGCCGCGCATGATGACGCAGGCGCGCGGGCAGCGCTTCGCGGACATCGTCCGCACGCTCCAGCCGGCCACGCTCATCGACGGCCGCCTCGGCACCGAAGGGGACTACCGGTCCACCGGCGACAACGTCGTGCCCGACACCGCGTCGGGCGAAGCGTGGGAAACGCCGGCGACGATCAACCATACGTGGGGATTCCGCGGGGACGACACCGACTGGAAGGCTCCCGGCACGATCCTGTTCAAGCTGATCGACATCGTCAGCAAGGGAGGCAACTACCTGCTCAACGTCGGGCCGAGGCCGGACGGCGTGATTCCCGAGGCGAGCCAGGACATTCTTCGGACCGCCGGCCGCTGGCTGAAGGTGAACGGCGAAGCGGTGTACGGCGCCGGGACGTCGCCGTTTGGCGAAGAGTACGGAGAGTACAGCTCGCGCGGCGGGAAGGACATCCGCGGACAGAAGCAGTTCCTGCCACAGACGCAGTGGCGCGTCACCTCGAAGCCGGGCAAGCTCTATTTCACGTTCTTCGACGAGCCGCGCGCGCCGTTCGAGATCCCCGCGATGAAGAACACCATCACGCGCGCGTATCGCCTTGCCGACCGCGCGCCGGTCGAGTTGAAAACGGAGAACGGCCGCACGACGTTCAACCTCGAACGGCCGATGCTCGACCCGATGGCGACGGTCGTCGTCGTCGAGTTCGAAGGACAGAAGGTGGAGCGCTAGGGCGTCTCGCCGGCCTTCAGGTCGCCGAGCGCGTACTGCACGCCCGCGAGGATGTGCTCGAGCATCGCCCTCATCGCGTACACGCGTTCGCCGTGCCCGTGCGCCTCGTAGAAAAGGCGGCCCTTGCCCTCGCGGCGGATCCAGCTCAGGGCGTAATCATGGTCGCTGCGCGGGTCCTTCTCCTTCGCCTTGTCCTCGTCGCTCATCTTCGCGTAGTCGACGCTCGTGAGCACGTGAACGTTGTCCCGCGAGAACGATTCCTGGTTGTACGTATACGTTTCGTCGTGGATCTCGAACGGCTGGCCGTGAAACATCGCGGTCAGCGGGCTCTTCGGGTCGTCAATCTTGACGGTGATCAGCTGCGGGTCGTTCCAGTGGAATTTGAAATAGCCGCCGATAATCTTGTTCCACTCGGGCCACAGCGGCTGGCCGCCTCCCGCTCCGTAGCCCTGCGCCGGATCGCAGGACGTGCCGTGATACGAGTCGGAGGCGGCATGGATGGCCGCGATCCCTTTGCCGCCCCGGATGAAGTCGAGCAGCGCCTGACGGCGGGCCGCCGTCGCCGTCTTATCGCCCGGATCGTCGAGGAAGCAGCCGGTGGTGTTGTCGAGGAAGATGGCGTCGTATTGCTTCAGATTCGCCGCGTTGATGTCCGCCGCCTCGTACGTCGTCGTCGCGGACCAGGCGCCGGTCTTCGCGCCGAGCGCCTCGATCGTTTTCGCGGCGAGCGGAATCGACGAGTGGACCCAGCCGGCGGCCCTCGCCAGGACGAGCACCTTCCGCGGCGCGAGCGGCTTTGCCGGCGCCTTGTCGGGCAGCGCCGCCATCATCTTGTCGACGTCGCTCTGACACGGCGTGCGTGGATTGGAGCTGCGGCCGCCGCACGGCGTGCCCTGTTGTGGGGGGCCCTGCGTCGTTGGCGGCAGCTCGCGCGCTGGTGGCAGCTGCCGCGCGTGCAGCCGCGCGCCCGCCAGGCTTCCCAGCCAGGCGGCTGTGCCGATCATCGCGAGCGTCGCTGCGTTCCTGAATCGCATACGTCCTCCCCGAGACCGCGCAGTATACCTTCTTCGCGGCAGGCGGGACGTGTTCCGGCGGATACTTTAGCGGTAAAGGTCGTTGACTTCGGCGCTGCGGCGTAGTACTAGTCGCGGTCGCTGGTCGCCGTCGTTTTTTGCGAGGGAGGAGGCGCAAGAAACATGTTGTCGAGCCGACTCACCGTTACGCGCGGCCTGTGCGCGCTCGCCGTTGTTCTGGCCGCCAGCGTTGCCGCGGCCCAGACCAATACCGGTCAAATCTCCGGGACCATACGCGACTCGTCCGGCGGCGTGCTGCCGGGCGTCACCGTCACCGTCACGAACGTCAACACAGGCATCGCGCGGACCGAGGTCACCGGACCGGACGGGACCTATACCATTACGAGCCTGCCCGTTGGCAGCTACTCGGTGGCCGCCGAACTGCAGGGCTTTCGCAAAGCTGAGAAGACCGGCTTCGATCTCCCTGCGGACGGACGCATCACCGCCGATTTCGCGCTCGGCGTCGGGGCGTTGACCGAGACCGTCCAGGTGCAGGCGGTGCGCGGGGAAGTCGTGAATCACACGTCCGGCGAAATCGCGCGCGTCATCGACGGCGCGCAAGTGCGCGAGCTGGCGTTGTCGGGACGCAACTATCTGGAACTGGCGTCGCTGATTCCTGGCGCCATTCAGATCGATGACGACCAGATGGCGCTGACGACGAGCCTGGGCACCGGCGGCACCATCATCAACGGCTCGCGCGGCAACACCAACAGCCTGATGGTCGACGGCGGCTTCAACCTGGATTCCGGGTCGAACTCGAGCCAGATCAACAACGTCGGGCTGGACTTCATCGATCAGGTCAACATCCAGACGTCGAACTTCTCGGCCGAGTACGGCCGCAACTCCGGCGCCGCGATCAACGTCGTCACGAAGAGCGGCACGAACAGGTACAGGGGGAGCGCCGTCGATACGATCCGGAACCAGAGATTCGATGCCACGAACTACTTCGCGCCCAGGGACGCGAATGGCAGCCGCATCAAGGGCAAGCTGGACTTCAAGGACTACACCGGTTCGTTCGGCGGACCGATTCAACGCAACCGCCTGTTCTTCTTCGGCGGCGTCGAGTACAAGAAACTCAATCGCGTGGACGGGCCATTCCGCCGGACGATGCCGACGCTGACGGAACTGACCGGTGATTTTTCGGCCCGAAGCGGTGTGATCAACGATCCGCTGACCGGACAGCCGTTCCTCGGCAACGTCATTCCGGACAATCGCATCACGGCCGACGGAGGCGCGATCGCGAACGTCCACCGGGCGATGATCGCGCGGGCGCTCCAGTTCAGCAACACGCCGACCTCGAACAACGCCACGTACCAGTTGGATTTCCCCTACAAGTCGCGCGAGGACATCCTCCGTTTCGACTACAAAGCCAGCAATCAGCACCGCGTGTACTTGCGGTACATCCACGATATGTACGACCTCGTCGAGCCGCGCGGCACGTTCATCACCGCGGATCTGCCGACGATCTCGACGAATCGCAAGCGGCCCGGCTTCAGCTATCAGCTCGGGCATTCATGGATCGTGCGGCCGAGCCTCATCAACGACGCGAAGGTGAACGCCTCGTGGAACGGCCAGCGCATTCCGCCGTTCGGCGACGCGTGGCGGCGCGACACGTACGGCTTCGCGTTCCCGCAGGTCTTCGACAAGGGGCGGTACGACGAAGGGATCCCCGACGTCACGCTGTCGAACTTCTCGAACTCGACGCTGACCGGACCATCGCAGTCGCTGCTGTCGCCGACGACGGACATCACCGCGATGGACACGCTGACGTGGCTGAAGGCCCGCCACTCGGTGCGGTTCGGCGCCATCGTCACGCGGAACCGGAAAGATCAGAACGGGCGGCTCGCGCACACCGGCAACGTGAACTTCAACCCCTCAGGAAACACGAACACGACGGGCAACGCGCTCGCGGATGCGCTGCTCGGGAACTTCCGGACCTATTCGGAAGGGGGCGATGATCCGCTCGGCTTCTTCCGCTTCACCCAGTTCGGCGCCTATGCGTCGGACACGTGGCGCGTGAGAAGCCGGCTGAGCGTCGAGGTCGGCTTGCGCTACGAGCTGGCGAGCCCGACGTACACGATGCAGAACAACATCGTGAATTTCGATCCGGCGCTCTACGATCCGAAAGCGGCGGCGGTGCTCAACCCGAACGGGAGCATCGCGAACCCCGGGACCAACCGCTACACGGGTCTCATCCGCGCGGACAGCGGCGTGCCATCGGCGTTCCAGGATCGCGTGACGATCGACGCGAAGGCCGGCGCGCTGATCCCGATCGGAGCGGCGCGCGGTCTGTACGACACGCATCAACTCCTGATGCCGCGATTCAGCGCGGCCTACTCCGTCAACGAGAGTACCGTGGTGCGCGGCGGCGTCGGGGTGTTCTACGACAAGCCTGAGGGGAACGTCATTTTCTCGCAGGTCAACCTGCCGCCGTTCGTGCCGTCGATTTCGGTCGAGAACGGCAATCTGGCGAACCCGCTCGGCGGACGTACCGCGGCCGATGCGGTGCTGGGGACCGTCAACGCGATTCAGCCGGACATGAACGTTCCGCGGCAGATCAATTTCAGCGTCAGCGTGCAGCGCGAGCTGCCGGGCGGTCATCTGGGTGAGGTGGCGTACGTGGGCAACCGCGGACGCCATCAGCTCTGGTTCCCCGAAATCAACCAGCCGGCATTCGAGGACCTGGTCGCGAACGCGGCGCTCCCGACCGCGCAGCGCGCGAACACGAACTACCTGCGGCCGTACAAAGGGTACTCGTCAATCCGGCAGCGCCGCAGTGACGCCTTCTCCAACTACAACAGCCTGCAGCTCTATCTGAGCCGACGGAAGGGGGACATCCGGTACACGGCGAGCTACACGCTGTCGAAGGCGATTGGCAACGCCAGCGGCATCGGCGACAATCCCGAGGACGCGTTCAACAAGGAATTCAACACCGGCCCGCTGTCGTTCGATCGCCGTCATGCGCTGATCACGACGTTCACCTACAGCCCGCCGCTGTGGCGGGAACGGCAGGACATCCTCGGCGAGGCGTTCGGCGGCTGGGAGCTGAGCGGCAAGACGCGCTGGCAATCGGGGCAGTACCTCACCGTCACGGGCAATACGTCGACGGGGACCCGGCGCGCCGACTATCTGGGCGGCGATATCGATCTCGCCGACCGCGGTCCGAATCGCTGGTTCAACACCGACGTCTTCGCGACGGCGCCCGACACGCGCCGCGGCAATGCGACCGTCGGCCAGATTCAGGGGCCGCATTTCTATCGGTGGGACTTGTCTCTGCGGAAGAACTTCGGGCTGCCGGCGGATTCGACGCTGCAGGTCCGGGTCGACGCGTTCAACGCGTTCAATCGCGTGAACTTCAACAACCCGATCACGACGGTGACGAGCAGCGCGTTCGGCACGATTTCGACCGCGAAGACGCCACGCGAGTTTCAGTTCAGCCTGCGGCTCCAGTTCTGACGCGCAGGATGGTCACGACTCGACCGTGCTCGTCGCGGGTGCGTGCGATTCGCCAGCTCGCATCCGCGACGGCCGCGGTCGTCGTCGTGTCCGTTGTTTCTCCGGCGCAGGTCCCGCCGCTGGCGCGCGCCGCCGAGCCGCTGCGCGTGTTCCTCCTCGATCCCGCACGTGTCGAGGCGATCCGCCAGCGGATCCGCGTCCACGATCCGACCGTCGCCGACGCATGGCAGGCGTTGCGCGCGGACGCCGACAAAGCGCTCGCCGCGGGTCCGTTCTCCGTCGTCGACAAGGCGGTGACGCCGCCGAGCGGCGACAAACACGACTACACGAGCCAGGCGCCGTACTTCTGGCCCGATCCGAAAAGTCCGAACGGCCTTCCGTACATCCGCCGCGACGGCGAGCGCAACCCGGAGCTGGACAAGATCTCCGATCACCGCACCCTCGACGGAATGGCAAACAGCGTTCACACGCTGGCGCTCGCGTTCTATGTCACTTCTGAAGAACGCTACGCGGCGAAGGCGGCGGCGCTCCTGCGCGCGTGGTTTCTGGATTCGGCGACGCGCATGAACCCGAACCTCGAATACGCGCAGTTCATTCCCGGCGTCAACACCGGGCGCGGCATCGGGTTGATCGAGACCCGCGCCTTCACTCGCGTCGTGGATGCCGTGGGGCTGCTCGAGTCGAGCCGTGCGTGGACGGCGGACGACGATCGCGCGGTCAAGGCATGGTTCGCACGATTCGTCGCGTGGATGCAGGAGAGCCGCAACGGCCGCGACGAATCCGTGGCGAAGAACAACCACGGGACGTACTACGATCTGCAGCTCGCGTCGTACGCGCTGTTTCTCGATCGCCGGGACCTCGCGCGCGAGACGCTCGAGCGCGCCAAGGAGAAGCGCATCGCGGTCCAGATCGAGCCCGATGGGCGGCAGCCGCTGGAGCTCGCGAGGACGAACGCGTGGGGCTACAGCGGTGGGAACCTCGACGGGCTCACGCAGCTCGCGACGCTCGGCGACCGCGTCGGCGTCGATCTGTGGCACTACCGCACGAGCGACGGCCGGTCGATCCGCGCGGCGATTCTCTACCTGGCCCCATATGCCTTCGGCCCGCGCGAGAAGTGGCCGCACCAGCAAATCGGCGGCTGGAGCCCCGCGACGATGTTCAGCGTCATCCGGCGCGCGGCGCCCCACTATAAAGAGGATGCGGAACTCGCCGCCGTGGCGGCGAAAGTGCCTGCTGCCGGGGACGCCGTCTTCAGGTTTTGATGGTAGAGTCCCGCTGCAGCGGGGCCTGACCATGAAACGTCTGCTCGTTCTTGCCGCCGCCGCGAGCGCGCTGTCGCAGGCGCCCACTCCCTCTGTCAAGAGCATTATCGTGACCGTGCGTGCCGACGGCACCGACGAGCGGATCGTCGGCTCGTTCGACGGCCGCTACGAGGCGCCGAACTGGTCGCGCGGCGGCGACTATCTCCTCATCAACTCGGGCGGGAAGCTCTGGAAGCTGCCGGTCGCGGGCGGC
>Ga0066709_100003871_pt1 | contig 11709 bp, 7 predicted proteins | sample GraSoiAngelo_158_FD_79665 | JGI IMG/M metagenome (GOLD analysis project Ga0066709, IMG submission 79665) | Grasslands soil microbial communities from the Angelo Coastal Reserve, California, USA - 14_1009_16_30cm | ecosystem: Environmental > Terrestrial > Soil > Grasslands | place: USA... | reverse complement strand
GTGGGAGTGCGCGCCGCAGGCCGTCGCGGGGCTGGGGCCCCGCCGGCCGAGGCGCGGCTATAGAGAGGAGGCCTGGGCAGATGAGCTTCGTGGACCTGCGTGAGTGGATCGGCCGGCTCGAGAAGGAGGGCGAGCTCCGGCGGATCACGGCCGAGGTGGACTGGGATCGCGAGCTCGGCGCGATCGCGCGCCGGGTGCTCGAGAAGAAGGGGCCGGCGCTCCTGTTCGAAAACATCAAAGGCTATCAGACGGAACGCTGCACCCGGCTGCTCGTGAGCGGCCTGGGGAGCGTCGGCCGCCTGGCGCTGGCGCTCGGGTTCCCCAAGGACCTGTCCAATCGCGAGCTGGTCCAGCACGTCATGAAGACGAACCGCCAGACGATCGCCCCGCGGATCGTCGCAACCGGCCCGGTCAAAGACGTCGTCATCGCCGGCCCGGACGTCGACCAGACGGAGTTTCCCGTCCCCAAGTGGCACTACCTCGAGGGCGGACGGTACATCCACACGTTCTCCGGCGTCGTCACACGCGACCCGGAAACGCGCGTAATGAACGTCGGCATCTACCGGGGCATGATCGGCCGGAAGAACACGACGCCGTTTCTGCTCATCAAGGGCGGCCAGCACTGGGGCCAGCACTTCCTGAAGTACGCCGCGCGCGGCGAGCCGATGCCGGTCGCGTGCGTGATTGGCTGGGACCCGATCATGCCGTTCCTGGCCGGCTCGCCGATCCCGCCGGGGGTCTGCGAGTGGGACGTGATGGGCGCCTACCGCGGCGAGCCCGCCGAGCTGGTCCGCTGCGAGACCGTCGACCTCGAGGTGCCGTCGCGCGCCGAGATCGTGATCGAAGGGTTCATCAGCGACGACCCCACGACGTACGAGACCGAGGGGCCGTTCGGGGAGTTCACGGGCTACGTCTCGGACATCCCGACGCTGCGCCCGTCGATGCAGATCACCTGCATCACGCACCGCCGCGACCCGATCTTCCGCGGCTGCCTCGAGGGCACGCTGCCCGGGTCGTACAGCGAGAACAGCGTGATGTCGTCGGTCCAGCGCGCCGCGATCGCGTGGAACATCCTGACGGCGGCCGGGATTCCTGGCGTGCGCGACGTCTTCGTCCCGCCGATCACGAACGGCGTGAACGTCGTCGTGCAGATCAAGAAGGCGTATCAGGGCCAGCCCAAGCAGATCGCGGCCGCGCTCTGGGGCTCGAGCGCCGCCCAGTTCCGCTACAAGAACGTGATCGTCGTCGAGGAGGACATCGACCCGTCCTCGTACGAGCAGGTGGACTGGGCATTCGCCCACCGGGTGAACGCCGGCCTGGACGGGATCGTGGTCTTTCCCGGGATCTTCGGCTCGCCGATCGACCCGAGCACGCCGCTCGAGGACCGGGACGTCGCGCAGCTCGGCACCGGGCTCTGGAACCGCGTCCTGATCGACGCGACGCGCTCGTGGAAGCTCGAGCGGCGCGCGGAGTGGGGCGGCGAGCACTTCCCGCCCACCGTCCGCCCGGCGCCCGAGGACGAGGCGCGGGTGCGCGCGCGCTGGCAGGAGCTGGGGCTCGGGGACCTCTGAGATGAAAGTCACGGAGGTGCGAGCCATCCCGCTGGCGATCCCGCTGCGCGAGACCACGCCGCCGTCCACGTGGGCGGCCGGGGCCGGCAAGCAGATCCTCGTGCGCCTGGCCACCGACGACGGGCTCACCGGCTGGGGCGAGTGCTTCGCCTACGGCGCCACGCTCGCTGTCTGCAACGTCGTCGAGGAGGCGCTCGCGCCGATCGTCCTGGGCCAGGACCCGACCCAGATCGAGAGCCTGGTCGATCGCATGCACCGCGCGCTGATGATCTGGGGACGGCGAGGCCTCGCGATGATGGCGGTGAGCGGCGTCGAGCTCGCGCTCTGGGACCTGACCGGCAAGGCGCGTGGCGTGCCGGTCTACGAGCTGCTCGGTGGCCTCTGTCAGTCGCGGGCGCGTGTCTACGCGAGCCTCCTCCGCTACGAGACGCCGACGCAAGTCCGGCAGGCCGTATCGGCCGCGCTCGTTCTCGGCTACACGGCGATCAAGCTCCATCAGACCGACGTCGAGTCGGTCGCCGACGCCCGTGAGGTGGCCGGCGACTCCGCGGAGCTGATGCTCGACACGAACTCTCCCTGGTCCGTGGAAGAAGCGATCCGCGTCGGCCGTCGGCTCGAGCGATTCAACCTCCGCTGGCTCGAGGAGCCGGTGTGGCCGCCGGAGGATTACGCGGGGCTCGCCCGCGTTCGGGCGGCGCTGCAGATTCCGATCGCCGCCGGCGAGAACGACGCCACGCTGTTCGGGTTCCGAGACCTGATCACCCACGACGCGACCGACATCGTCCAGCCGAGCGTGACCAAGGTGGGAGGCATCCTCGAGGTCAAGAAGATCGCGGCGCTCGCGGCGGCGGCTAACGTGACCCTCGTCCCGCATTCCTTCTACTACGGGCCGGGGCTGGCCGCGACGCTCCATCTGGTCGCGTCGACGCCCGGTGTTCCTTACGTCGAGTTCCCGTCCGTCGACCTCGCCGCGCCCCTCCTGGCCGATCCGATCCGCTTCGCCGGCGGTGCCGTCACTGTGCCCGACCGCCCCGGCCTGGGCGCCGACCCTGATCCCGACGTGCTCACGCGCTATCCGTATCGCGCGTCCACGGCGCGTCCCTTCTACCTGACGTGACCTTGGGGATCCGCGCGGCGGCGTCGACCCGCCAGATCGATCAGGCGCGCGCGCTCTTCCGAGAATACGAGACCTTGCTCGGCGTCGATCTTTCCTTCCAGGGCTTCGAGCAGGAGCTGGCGGGCCTTCCCGGCGCCTACACCCCGCCCTCTGGGCGATTGATCCTCGCCGTCGACGGCGACACGCCGGCGGGCTGCGTGGCGCTCCGCCCGCTGGCCGCCGGCGTCTGCGAGATGAAGCGCCTCTACGTGCGACCGGCGGCGCGCGGCGCGCGGGTCGGGCGATTGCTGGCCGAGACCGTGATCGCTGAGGCGCGCGCGATCGGGTACGCGCGGATGCGGCTCGACACGCTGCCGTCGATGAAGGAGGCGATCGCGCTCTATCGGTCGCTGGGCTTCGTCGAGGTCGCGCCCTACTACGCGAGCCCCGTCGCCGGCACGCTCTTCATGGAGCTTGCACTGGCCTAGGCGCCGGTCGCGGCCGGCTCAGCGACCGACGCGCGCAGCGCCAGGCAGAGGGGAATCGTCACCAGGACGACCGCCGCCACGATCACGAGCGTCGCCGTGACGCCGGCCACGTCCCCGATGAGGCCGTACACTGACGGGGAGAGCGCCGAGGTCGCGATGGTCACGGTGTAGTAGAGCCCATAAGCGCGGGAGCGACGGTCGGCGGTGACGAGGTCGGCGACCGTGCCGTAGAGCACCGAGGACGTCCCGTTCAACGCCACGCCCATCAGTGGCAGGATCGCGAGGGCGGCCGACAGCGGCGCCGCGATGATCGCCAGGAGGCAGAGCGAGGTCGCCGCCTCGGTGATCACGACCGTCCGGATCACGCCGAGCCGCTCGGCCGCGAGGCCGCAGACGAACTTGCCGACGGCACCGCCTGCGAAGAGCAAGGCCAGCGCGGTGCCGACACCCGCCACCGAGGAGCCCTTCGCCATCAAAGCGAACGGCAGGAACGTGAGGAATCCGGTTCGCGTCGCGTTGTCGATCATCCCGATCGCGGTCAAGGCCTGAAAGCCGCGCACGTCCCGGATGCCCCAGCCCGAGTGTGCCGCGTCGGGCTCCACCGGTCGATCGTCGGCCGCCGGCGTTCCAGTCGTGATCCGCGTCAGCACGTCCAGAATGACGAGCGCCGCCAGCACACCGACCACGCCGTACGCCATCGAGGCCGCGCGCCAGCCGACGACGGTCGCCGCGAAGGCGACCGCGGCCGGCACCACGACCTTGCCGAGATCGCCGGAGAAGTTGTAGGTCCCGAGCGCCGTGCGCCGGGGGCCGGTCTCGTACGCCTTCGAGACGAGCGACGAGGAGAGCGGATGCTGCACGCCGGATCCGAGCCCGGCGACCAGGAGCACGGTCAGGAGCCCGACGAATCCACCCACGGTCCCCGCCACGATGAACCCGCACGCGGTCACCGCGGTGCCCGCCGCGAGCAGCTGCCGCTCGCCCCAGCGCTCGGCGAGCAGCCCCGCGGGAATCTGGAACGCCGCCATCCCGCCGCTGTACGCGGTGCGGATCAGTCCGACCTGCGACAACGTCAGCCGGAACTCGGCCGCCCAGAGCGGCAGCAGCACGTAGAGGATGTCGGAGAATCCGTCGTGGACGAAGTGGATGCTGCAGGCGGTCGCGAGCACCGCGCGCGCGCGGGATCTCACGCCCCGATCATCTCCCGAGCCCCCCGCCGCCTTCAAGTAGAATACCCGCGTACGTTCGAGCTCGGGAGGAGCCCATGACGATCAGCATCACGCGCGTCTACACTCGCACTGGCGACAAGGGCGAGACCGCCCTGGTCGGCGGCAAGCGCGTCCCGAAGGATTCTCCGCGCATCGTCGCCTACGGCACGCTCGACGAGCTGAACGCGGTCGTCGGACTCGTGCGGGTCTTCAACGCCGAGCGGCTCGCCGAGGGCGAGCGGCACCGCTGGCTCGACGAAGTCCTCCGAAAAGTCCAGAATCAGCTCTTCGATCTCGGGAGCGAGCTGGCGACGCCTCCCGACGCCGCCTACGAGGGCATGTTTCGCATGAGCGAAGGCGAGGTGAAGGAGCTCGAAGCGCTCATGGACCGATGCCAGAAGGATCTGCCGCCGCTCAAGTCCTTCATCCTGCCTGGTGGCGGTCGGATCCACGGGTTCCTCCATCAGGCTCGGACCGTCTGCCGTCGCGCCGAGCGCGAGCTCCTGGCGCTCTCGCGGGTCGAGCCCATCGGCGAGTGGCCGCTGCGCTATCTGAACCGGCTGAGCGACGCGCTCTTCGTGCTCGGCCGCTGGGTCGGCAAGCACCTGGGCGAGCAGGAGTACCTCTGGGAGCGCGGGCTGTCGAGCCACGCGCGCGCGCGAAAGCCACGCTCATGAAATTCGGCCTCTTCTACGAGTTGTCCGTGCCGCGCCCGTGGACCCGCGACTCGGAGCGGATCGTCTACGAGAATGCCCTCGAGCAGGTGAAGCTCGCCGACGAGCTCGGCTTCGACCAGGTGTGGGCGGTCGAGCACCACTTCCTCGAGGAGTACTCGCACTGTCCGGCGCCTGAGCTGTTTCTCACGGCATGCGCGATGCTGACGAAGCGCATCCGCGTCGGGTTCGGGATCGTCGTGTGCGTGCCGCAGTTCAATCACCCGATCAAGATCGCCGAGCGCACGGCGGTCCTCGACATCCTGTCGGGCGGGCGCGTGGAGGTCGGCACCGGCCGCTCCGCCACGTGGACGGAGCTGGCGGGGTTCAACGCGAGCCCCGACATCACCAAGAAGAGCTGGGACGAGTTCGTACGCTGCCTGCCGAAGATGTGGACGTCGGAGAAGTTCGAGTTCCAGGGGGAGTTCTGGTCGATGCCACGGCGGACGATTCTCCCGAAGGTATACCAACGCCCCCACCCGCCGATGTGGGTGGCCGTCACGACTCCGGGCACCGAGCTCGACGCCGCCGACCGTGGCCTCGGGAGCCTCGGACTCACCTTCGGCCAGTTCGCCGAGCAGGAGAAGCGCATCGCCGAGTACCGGCGGCGGGTCCAGCTCTGCGAGCCGGTCGGCGAATTCGTGAATGACCAGGTCTCGACCGTCAACTTCCTTTTCTGTCACGAGGACGACGCGGCGGGTCTCAAGACGGGCCGGCGGATGGCAGACTACTTCAACTATCTCGCCACGCAGCTCATCTCGGTCCGCGAGACGTATCCGTCCAAGTCCTACCCGTCGCTCGGGCTCCTGCCGCAGCTCCGCCGCCAGGCGACCGGACCCGACGCCGGGGAGCAAGCGGGCGAGGGACTCTGCCTCGGCGGCCCCGAGCGTATCACGCGAGCGCTCAAGCGCTGGGAGTCGGTCGGCGTGGACCGCGTGAACTTCCTGCTCAACACGGCTGAGACGATCCCGCAGGCCGAGGTACTGGCGAGCCTCCGGCTCTTCGGCCGCGAGGTCATGCCGGCGTTCAACGGGACCAAAGGCTGATGCCGCTCTTCGGCGAGCTCGAGCTCGAGGCTGTCGCCGGCGCGCTGCCACGGCTTCGCGATCTCGACACCGAGGCGTGGGAGCTGCCGAAGGCGGAGATCCTCCAGCTCGCATGCGAAGTCGCCGATGGCACCCGCACGCTCCTGCCGCGGGCGCTACACCCGGCGATTCCCGAGTACGTGACCTTCGTGGTGACGCGATATCCCGAGAGCCCGATCGGGCCCTTCGACCTCGCCCAGGTGCGGCTGATGGCGCGCGCGGGGGTTCACCCGCGCGGCTACGTGTTGGGCGTCGTCGGGTCGACCGACGCCGCCGTGACGGCGCTCCGCGAGCGGTGGGGGTACCCGGCGGTGCTGGGAGAGATCGTGCTCAGGCGGTATCACGACCGCGTGGCGGCGACGGTGCGTCGGGGAGGGGAGGCGATCCTCGAGCTGGCGCTGATCGATCCCGAGATCGTCTCGGGTGGCGACCTTCAGTACATCCATGCAGTCACGCTCGCTCGCGTGGACGGCGCCGCGCAGCTCATCCAGGTGGACCCGCACTACACGCTGCACAGCGCCGCGCGCGGCCGAGCCAACGTGGGCCGGTTCGACGCGGCCGCGTGGAACGCCGCGCCCGTCAGGCTGACCACGCCGATCTCGGCCAGCGCGGCGACGTGCGACACCGACCTGCCGCGCATCCGCTTCGTGATGGATCCGGAGACCCCGGTCGTCCGCGGGACGCGCCGGGTCCGGTGATTCAGCTGCGGGGGCCCTGAGCGTCCAGCGCGAGCCGCAGGCGGCTCATGAGCGACGCCGGTGTGAACGGCTTCGGCAGCAAGATGATGTCCGGGTCGAGGACGCCGTGGTGGCCGAGCGCGTCGTCCGTGTACCCGGACATGTAGACGACCTTCGTGCCCGGCCGGAGCTCGGCGACCTCGCGCGCCAGCTCGGGGCCGCTCATCTGTGGCATCACCACGTCGGTGAGGAGCAGGTCGATCGCCTGGTTGGACTCGCGACACAGGCGCAGCGCCTCGGCGCCGCGCGCGGCCTCCAGCACCGTGTAGCCCGCCATCTCGAGGATCTCACGCGTCAGCTCCCGGACGTCGCCTTCGTCCTCCACGAGGAGGATCGTCTCCGACCCCCGCGACTCACCGGCCTGCTCCACTCCTGGCTCCACGTTGTTCTCCGCGTCCTCCGCGCAGGGAAGATAGACCTCGAACGTCGTTCCCTTGCCCGGGACGCTCTGGACGTCGATATAGCCGTCGTGCTGTTTCACGATGCCGTACACCATGGCGAGCCCGAGCCCGGTGCCGCGGCCCTTGTCCTTGGTGGTGAAGAACGGCTCGAAGATGCGCGCCTGGACCTCCGCGCTCATCCCGACGCCGTCATCGCTCACCGACAGCCGCACGTGCGGGCCCGTGCCGGCGCCGGGGTGCTCGCGGGCGAAGGCCTCGCTCAGATCGACGTCGGCCGTCTCGATGGCGAGCCGCCCGCCCCGCGGCATCGCGTCCCGCGCGTTGATCGCGAGGTTCATCAGCACCTGCTCGAGCTGCGTCGGGTCGGCCTTCACGCGGTCGTGCCGGGCGTTCGGGAGGGTGACCAGGGTGATGTCTTCGCCGATCAGCCGCCGGAGCATCGAGACCGACTCGCCCACGGCGGCGTTGACGTGCAGCACCCGCGGCTGGAGCACCTGCTGTCGGCTGAATGCGAGAAGCTGCTTCGTGAGGGCCGCCGCACGCTGCGCGGTCCGCTGGATCAGATCGAGGTCCTTCCGCGGCTTGGAGCCTTGCTCGAAGCGCTTGAGGAGGATCTCGCAGCGGCCGTGAATGATCGTGAGGAGGTTGTTGAAGTCGTGGGCCACGCCGCCCGCGAGCCGGCCGACCGCCTCCATCTTCTGGACCTGCAGGAGCGCCTCCTGGGCCTGCGACACTTCCTCGGCGGCGACCTGGACCTGGCGGAAGAGACGCGCGTTCTCGAGCGCGGTCGCCGCCTGCGACGCGAACGCCGTCGCGATCGTCTCGTCCTCTTTCGAGAAGCCCCCCGGCCGGCGCGTGCGGATCGAGAGCACGCCCGTGACGCGCTCACCGAGCTTGACAGGCACGCCGAGAAAGGCGCGGTACCCGAGTCGCGCGGCCGCCTCCCGGTGCGCCGGGATGACCCGCGGGTCGTCGCTCATGTCGCCGAGCCGCAACGGCGCGCCCGTCGCGGCCACGATCCCGCTGAGGCTCTCGCCGATCTTGATCCGCTCGGTCGCCATCGTCTCCTTGGCGTGGCCGAACAGGCCGGCCACGATGAGCTCGTCGCCCTCCACCAGCCGAAAGCCGACCGAGTCGGTCTCCAGCACGCTGCCGCAGGTCGCGGCGATCGCCCAGAGAAGCTCCTCGACCGGCTGGATCCTCGACAGCTCGTGGCTGACACCGAGGAGCGCCTCGAGTCTCGCCTGGTAGGCGCGCCGCGCCTCGAGGAGCTGCACGTTGCGGATCGCAATCGCCGCCTGCGCGGCCAGACGCGTGAGCAGGGCCTCATCCCGATCGGTGAAGGGGCGCGCCGTGCGGTTCTCGGTATAGAGCAGGCCCTCGACCCGTTCCTCCGTCTGGATCGGGACGACGAGCGCCGTCACGACCTCCTCCGCCTCCAGGAGGGAGTAGCGCTGGCCGATCCTCGGGTCGCGCGTGTAGTCGCTCGTGCGGAACGGTCGGCCCGTGAGCAGGACCTGCCCGCCGATCCCCTGGCCCGGCTCGATGCGCGCCCCCTGGTGTTGCGCTCGCGTCCCCGGCGCGTGGCGCATGACCATGACGTCGCTCTCGGGATCGCGGATCGCGATCGCGCTGAGGTCAGCGCGGCTCAGCTCTTGCGCAGCCTCGCTGACGCGCCTGAGGATCGTGTCGAGATCGAGCGAAGCGGCCGTCTGGCTCGCGAGCTCGGCGAAGATCTCGGCCTCCCGGCGTCGCTGCTCGGCGTCTGCGAACAGCCGGGACTTCTCGAGCGCCATTGCCGCCTGATCGGCGAACGCCTGGGCGAGCCGCACCTCGTCGGCGTCGAAGACGCGCCCGGCCCGGTCGCCGACCGCGATGGCGCCGATGACCACGTCGTTGACGATCATCGGGAGCGCGAGGACCGACCGGTGCGGGAGGGCCCCGAGCGTCGCGCGCAGCTCGGGCGTGAGTTCAACCCTCGGGTCCTCCAGCGAATTCGTGGTGGCGACCGGACGCCGCGTGCTCACCGCCAGCGCCATCGTGCCGATGCCGCGCGGGATGACAACGTCCTCGCTGGCGCCGTCGCCCGCGACGCTGCGGCCCACCAGGTCGCCCGTCGTCGGGTCGAGGCGCATGATGACGGCGACGAGGCCGCCGAGGAGGGCCCGCAGGCTGTCGGCGATCCGCCGCGCGACCTGGTCCGCGTCGAGCGACTCGATGACGAGCCGCCTCACGTCGCCCAGGACCTCAGCCTCCCACTTCCTGCGGGTCGTCTCGGCGTAGAGCCGCGCGTTGTCGAGGGCGATCCCCGCCTGGTCCGCGAACGTCTGGGCGAGCCGGATCTCGTCGAGGCTGAAGACCCGGCCCCGGCGATCGCCGACGACGAGAGCCCCGAAGACCCGGTCGTTGGCGACCAGCGGCAGCGAGAGGGCGGCGTGATACTCGGCCTGCTCGATCCGGGCTCTGGCCTCTGGTGGATACGTGATCCGAGGATCGGCGAGCACATCGGGGCTGGAGACTGGCGCTCGCGCCTGCACCGCCAGCGCCGCCGCCGACGTTCCCTTGGGGTGATTCTGGAGCCAGGGCCCCGGTGTGCCGACGGCGCTCAGGAGCACGAGGCTCTCGTCCGCCTCGAGCAGGTAGACGGCCGCCATGCCGGCGTCGAGCAGCATGCCCACGCTCTCGACGATCCGCTGCCCGACCTCCTTCGGCTCGAGGGACTGCGAGATCATGCGTCCGAACTCGGCGAGGCACTCGGCCTCGCGCCGGCGGCCCTCCGTCTCCGCGAGGAGATTCGCGTTGCCGATCGCGATGGCGGCGTGGTCAGCGAGCCGGCTGAGCCTCACCTCGTCACGGTCGGTGAACGGGCGCGGCGTCCGGTTGAAGACGTACAGAAGACCCTTGATCTCACCGTTGCGGATGGGAATGACGATCTGGGAGACGATCCCGGCGGCGCGGGTCCGATCCGCGTAGTCTTTCGTGATCCGCGGATCCTCGGCGTAGTTCGCAGTCCGGAAGGGCCGTCCGGTCGCCAGCACGAGGCCGCCCGCACCCTTCCCGGGCTCGATCAGGATGCCCTTCAGCTTGTCGTCTTCGGCCCCGCGCCGGTGGAGCATGCGAACGGCGTCGGTCCCGGGCTCTCGGAGCGAGATCTGCGCGCCATCGGCGCCCGCGAGCTCGCAGGCGCCGTCGACGATCTGCTCGAGGATCGAGGCGAGGTCCGGCGAGCCGTTGATCTGCCCGACGACCTTGGCGAGCACCTCCACCTCGTGCCGGCGCCGGGCGACGTCGTCGAAGAGCTGGGCGTTCTCGAGCATGAGCGCGGCCTGATCCGCAAAAGCCTGCGCCAGTCGGGTCTCGTCTTCGCTGAAGACCCGCCCTTCGCTGGCACAGACCGCGAGCGCCCCGATCACGCGGTCCTTGACGAGCAGCGGCAGCGCGAGGATCGAGCGGTACGAGACCCTGGTGAGGCGCTCGCGAATCGCCGGATCGTGCATGATGCGCGAGTCCGCGAGGAAGTTCGAGGTGGCGATCGGGCGGCGCTCGCTCACGGCGAGGCCGACGACCCCGGTCCCGCGCGGGAACACCGCCCCTTCGCCCAGCGCCCGCTCCCCTTCGCCGAAGAGCGCGAGCGCCATGAGATCGCCGCTCTCCGAGAGAACCCGGTAGAGAACGGATTCCTGGACGCCGAGCAGCGTACGGATGCTGTCGACCACGCGTCGCGCGACGGTCCCGAGGTCGAGGGTCTCGCTGCACAGACGGCTCAGCTCGGCGAGCGCCTCGGCTTCTCGGCGTCGGCGTTCGCTGTCTGCGAACAGCCGGGCGTTGCGGATCGCGGCGGCGGCCTGCGCGATGAACGTCTCGAGGAGGTCCCGGTCCTCCGATCCGAAGGAGAAGGGCTGCTCGGCGAAGAGCACGAGGACACCGAGCAGGGACTCGCCGTGGATGATCGGTAGCTCGTACACGCTCCGCAGGCCGTGAGCGGCGAACCAGTCACGCGCCCGGATCTGGGTGTCGCTCAGCAGATCGTCGATCTTGAGTGGGCGACGGTTGACCGCCACCCAGCCGACGCCGCCCTGGCCGTACGGGAGGCGCGGGCTGGGGTGTCCGGCGGCGAGCGCCTCGTCGGAAGAGGCCCGCAGTTCCAGCGTCCGCGTCGCCTCGTCGGCGACCCAGACCGTCACGAGCCGGGTAGCGATCAGCTGCGCCGCGGCCGCTACGATGTGGCGCAGGATCTCGTCGGCGTCGAGCGACGACGAGACCAGCTCGGTGAGCTGGGCGAGCGTGCGCAGGCGGCTCGTCGGCTTCGCCGGAGCGGGGACGCGTTCGGACCCCGCCCGCGAGCTGCGCTCGGCCTTGATCGGGCTCACGACGGCACGGTCCGACGGCGGCTCAGGGTGCTGAGCGCCC
>Ga0066709_100003870_pt1 | contig 11710 bp, 11 predicted proteins | sample GraSoiAngelo_158_FD_79665 | JGI IMG/M metagenome (GOLD analysis project Ga0066709, IMG submission 79665) | Grasslands soil microbial communities from the Angelo Coastal Reserve, California, USA - 14_1009_16_30cm | ecosystem: Environmental > Terrestrial > Soil > Grasslands | place: USA... | reverse complement strand
TGGTTCAAACGTGAGCCGATTCTCGCCTCCGTCGGTTGCGACAGGAGAAATTGCATAACACTGGCGATACCCGATTTCGTGAATTCCAAATCCTCGAACTTGATCCCTGAGCGCCGCCAGCAGTGGTCGCTCGACTTCCAGGGCGCGTTGGAGTTGCTCCCGGACCTGCTTCAGATCTAAGGTCTCAAGTGCCAATCTCCGCCCCCGGCGCATCCCGCCACTTGACCGAAAGTACCGTCAGACCGAGATATAAAGGAATAGCCGGGATGCGGAACGGTCATTTGCGACTCTGCCCTTACGGGCAGAGACGGCCACTCCGCCGATCATCCGCGACTCGCTCCAAATGGCCGCGCTGGCGTTGTCCTAGCAGACGGCATTTTAGACAAGCCCGGCACGGTTCAGCTGCCATCGCCAATCTAACGAGAATTCATGAGCTAATCGCATTCGGAGTCAGAGTCCCAAAGGTGTCGGAAACCGACCAAGACGCCGTTTACATACGTAAACGGCGTCAATTAGATTTATCGTCTCCCGGTCCCATTCTTTGGGCCCTTGTCGCTCCGCGAACATGTTTCCAACGTCAATTGGCGAAAGATCATTGACAACTTTCGCTCGAGCTACCAACATGTGTCTCCATCGGAAATCCTTGTCATTGAGCTCGTAGCGAACTCGCTTGATGCCGGGGCAACGCGCGTCGACATCTCACTTGAGGGATCTGGTCCGCTCCACATCCTGCTGAAGGATGATGGTCATGGAATGAGATCCAAAAGGGAATTCGAGGAATATCACGACCTTGGCTCCCTGACCAAGGTTCGTGGCTCTGGAATCGGTTGGGCCGGCATTGGCGCCAAGCTGTACATCGACCGGTGCACGACGATCTATACGGAAACCCGATCAACCGGGTTTTCGGCGTCGAGCGAATGGTCTTTTCCGCGGCGCGCGAAGGCTCCGATCTGGAAGGACATCGCCGCCCGAGGACTCCTCGGAGGCGCGCGCGGGACGGTAGTCGACATCATGATTTCTGACCCTAAAGAGATTCGAAAATTCAACGAAGAGATGTTCCGCGAAACGGTCTTGGCGAACTACAATTACTCGATGATGCCGTATGGTTCCGCTGTTATCAGGCTAAATGAGGAACGAATCCAGCCCTTTGATCCCGAAGAACTCGCGGACAGATCCTTCTCATTGGATCTAAGACTTAGGCAGGGTGGACATGCGCAAGGACGTTTCTATCTCCTCAAGGAACCCGCGCCTTCAAATTTCGCACTGATCTCCCTGGTTGTCCACGGCAAGACCGTGGGCGATCAGTACGACTTCAGGCAATTTGCTCGAATTAAAGAGCCCGGACGTGTCGCGGGATTTGTGTTCTGTGATCGATTGGTCGACACGATAACCACATCAAAAGACGCTTTCAACCGGCGAAGCGCCCTCTGGCGAGAATTCGACAAGCGAGTGGGGAAGAGTTTTGCTGACTGGCTCGAACGTGAGGGGGGCCTCGAGAAAATCAAGCAAGAAGTAGAATTGGCTGATCTGGCCGAAGAATTGCAGCGGGATCTTGATCGCGTATTCGCGACGCCCGCCGTCCGGGCGCTAGGGCTCGATTTGTTTCAAAGCCTTGTTCGACGCCAGGTTGCGATTTTGCAAGAAGAAGGAAATCCTGGTGTTGTACTCGAAGGAAGCCAAGTCACGAGCGGGACGCTGGGTGGCCTGGACTCGGGAAGTGGCGTCCCGACAGAGGGAGATAATCCAGGTAATGGAGTCCGCGCTGACCCGGACGGCAGCGAATCGGTTGTGGAACGGACGCGGCAAGTACGGGGCAGTGTGAGAATTGCCTACGTGTCATCGCCGGATCGCGTTGAGCGGGCATGGGCCGATCCGGGTTTGCAAGCAATTGTGATCAACACGGCACATGAAGCCTTCAAATCCTCAGATTCACTTGAATCAATTCCCTTCTACACGATTGACTGCTGCTTTACGGTCGTCACCGAGACAGTGGAAGATAGCTGGAAACGCGAGGAAATCATAAAACGACTCTTTGCGGCTTACCTCTCGGAAACCTAGGGTCCGGGGGCTTTCAGATCTGTGAAAGAGTTTTCGCGGATTCAGGTGGAAATTAGGACGCCGGCACAGGCGGACCCTGATGTTCGTGCCTTTGTCGTTAGCCTGGCCAACGCAGTACAGCCCGAGATGTACCGAAAGCTCCGCACCGCAGAACGGCGCTACCAGGAGGCGACTCGCCGGTGGAAATCGACTCTGGCACGGATCCAGAGCGATCCTTCGAACGCGGTCCTGAGATGGAGACTCAGCAGGGATATCGGAATCTTCTTCCGCGCGCTAGAGAAAGAACTCGGTCTCTTTGTCACCAATAAGCGACAGGCGTTGTTGCGAGATCTTATGGTAACCAAATCGGACCTGGGATACACCCTTCGGGTGAGCGAAAGGTTCGACATCAACGATATTCGCAGGTCAGGCCTCAAGTGGTCGAGATTTCGAGAATTGCTCGACATCAAGGACGAAGACGAGATGAAACGTTGTATGCAACTCCTTCTTGCGGGAAAAATTCGTACGAACGAGGAGATAAGATCGTTTCATCGGACGGCAAGGCGGAGATAGTCGGCGTAGCGCGGATGTAACCAGGTGAGCGGTGTCACCCTAGCTGTGTATTGTGCTTGCATCGGCGGCGACAAGTAAATATCTGGAGGATAGAGTGTCGGCCCGAACATGCGAGATTCTGCAAAATGGCGAGTTGTCATCGGCGAGATGAACACAAAGTGGTACGATGCTCAGCGGGAGGCTGCGAGGCAGCTTGAAGAAGCGGTGCGGCCATGGAATCCTACCAACCTCGCCCTATATTGGAAGAATGCGAACGAAGATAACCTGATGGAGCATCTGATCTTTTGTGCGCTCACTCCTCAAACCAAAGTGGAGACTCTGGAGAGAATTCTGGAAGACCAGTTTGTTACGCGCAACGCGGGTTTTAGGGGAATGTCGGAAAGTCAAATTTCAGAAGAGCTCAAGAGCGGCGGGGTTCGTTTTCCTCGAAACAAGGCAAGACAAATCCGGGAACTGACGGCGCGCAAGCTTAGTATCCATGCCTTTCTTGACGAGCTAGGAAGGTGGTCGAACTCGGACCTGGAGCATGAGCGTTGGGTCCGCCTAATCCTAATCGACGTTATACGGGGCGGGTTGGGTCTAAAGGTTGCGTCGCTCTTTCTGAAAGATGTGGGGTTTGCGAGCCATCTAGCAGTCCTCGACTCGCAGAACTTCAGGTACGCAAAGAAAGTCGGGCTAATACCAGATACTACGACTAATGGTATTCTGCAGTACACTGAGGTCTACTACAAGCTAGAGGACTGGGAACACGATCTTGCGAATCGTTTGGGGGTTGCGACGGCCGCAGTAGATTGGCCCATCATGGCGGCGAGCCAATAGGCTTCTCCTCGACGTCCCCGGGCGCTCCGCCGATCGTCAATGCATTTTTCCGTTCTTCGTTTCGGGAGGGATTTGACTTTCCAAACGCCGGCGCATTGCTCGTAGTGATTCGTAAGGTCTCCTATCGAGTTCCTTGCTCATCAAGACCTTGCGCAAGTGCCACTGCTTGAGTGGAAGGAACTTGTTCTCAGGTATGCGGGGTAGATCGCGATCATCCAAGTATTCATCCTGAATGCGCGCAACCTCTGACTCCGTAGGATCGCTACGACCCTGGAGGGCCTTGGACACTCGATAAGCCAACTTGGTGTAGTGTCGAACAGCCTGGTCATGTAGCGCAGCTCTCGCATCGGGCCGCCAGGCCAACTGCACGACCACAATGGAAAAACTCCCGGCGGCGAGCAGAGCTGCAAGCCATTGATACTTGTCCGCTGGAAGCCCCAGCGATCTTTCTACGAACTCTGGTGATGCCATAATGATTGCCAAGAGAAATACGCCCGCAATGAGAGAGATCGTTGAGAACAGCGAGTTGAGGAACTGATACCGATCTCGGAGGCGCGCATGCGCAGTCGTCTGTTGATCGGCTTTTCTCTTGAGTTTATCGAGCTGTGAGTGGAGAGAATCGCCTGGAGGTTCCGTCACCCTGAAAACGCCTCGTACCAATCATTGAGCTCGCAGCGCTCGTTCGCTCCTTCGAGGCGCGTGACCATGCGTTTTATGTTCTCAGAGGCCCGGATCCGCTCCGCACTACCAGCTGGACCCAGGTATGTGTCAACGTAGGTCGCCTGACCCGTCGTCTCCACGAGGGGACTCTCGGTCACTCTAGAAGCCGTGCGAGCCAGGTGGAGAAACATCTCCCGCTGTTCCAGCGAGCCGCTGTAATCTTTGAAGGCATCGACTGCAATCGCCTCGACATGGTACCCCGTAAGACGAGTGGCCTCGGGCATCCGTTCCTGAGCTATCTTGTACAACTTGACAACAGGCACAACCTTTGCGGCATTTCTCTGATTGACTTCTGACAGGCGGGCCGCGAATTCTCTTGGACGGATGACATCACTCCAGGTTTCCCCCCGGAAACGAGGGATCCGAAATCCGTCTCCCACCTTGAATGCCGGCAAGAGTTGAAGCTCAGTACCATCTCCGAAGCGCACCTTTACGGACATAGCTCCTGTCTCAACATCCGAGTTGGGTAGTCGTTCGTGCAGAGCATTCGCGAAATCCGCGATCAGATCCTTCGGGGAGGAATCGACGGCAGTGTCACGACTGAGGACGACTAAGAGGTCGACGTCGCTCAGTCCATCCACGTATGTATGCTTGCTGACAGAGCCTCCGAAACGAAGCTCAATCGAATCCTCCAAGAGGCCCTGCAACGCTTGACGAACTGTCTCGAGGTGGCGATTGGTAGCGTCGGCGTCCCGGACATTTGCCTCACGAAGTACTTCGGCAAGAAAATCGTTTACCTGTGCCTTGTACTCGGACCTCTCCTGATCACTAACAACCTGGTGGAGACGGTTTGTAAGTCTCGCTGCCGATGGAACTGTTCCTATGCCTCCGCCGCTAGTTCCGCACATTGTTTCCCTCCGATTGTAGTTGGTTGACAAACTCTTGCGATCCATCTTGATCGGCTGGGCTCAATCCGAGTTCGGAAAGTCGGCCCGTTCCTGCAAACCGCCTCAGTGATGTCTGGAGTCTGTGAAGTGCGTCTAAGTTGTGCACCTGGAAGTAAGCCTCCGTTAGGTCTTCATCGTTTTCCCAAAGACGGTCCCGGACAATGACAGTGGACATTCGAATCGTACCACCCTCCGTAATGACATTCCGAAGCCACTGCAGGCCGTCGAAGATGTCCGCGCCAGCCATGGCGTAGTATCGGACCAGGCCGGGGTCAAGGCACCCAAAGATATGAATGGGCAAGTCGTTGCCAATCTCCACTAGCGCCCTACGTATCCGGGCGATGTTCCGTGCTCTTTCCAGAATGGACCTTCCCAGTTCCTGCTCAACGAAGCCTAGAATTGCAAACGTTGGGGCGAATGGTAGGGACTCCACGACCATGTTGACGTTGACTTGCCCGCTGTTCGCACCCTCTGGCTTGATGAGGCAGTCCCAATGGAACATCGGATACTTCTCGATTAGTCTTGCAGATGCGCCAAACTGTTTCGCCGTCGGCCGGCGGTTCTCATAGTCGAAAGTCACCGGGACGATTGTCGTTCGTTCTTCCAGCTGGCGAAGCACGCGTCGGTACGCTCTCAGCGACCAGGACGCTGGCCTCGATAGTTCCGAGCTCGCATAGCCTTCATACCCCCCGCTGTCGACGAAGACTAGATCTGAAGCAAACAAGGCGCGCCTTGGCAACAGGCGGTGATAGATGTCATATGCGCTGATGAGGCATGTCGATGTCGTGTATGGGGACAGTAGCTCAAAAATGGAGCCAACAGGGAACCCTCGACTCGAGTATGATGGGACGAGCATAGGCGTCGTGAAAGGAGTACGTCCGATTCTCCGAATCGCTGACAATTGACCGTTAGACACCGAGTGCCCTCCGATCAAGACATGAAGGACAGATGCCGCAGGGGCGGATTGGCCCCCGATTGCAGCTGAACGTTGCTTCAAGCGGGACTCTGCGATCCCTCGCATACGTAACGATCTCAGCCTTCGTCATCGCGAGGAGGGGCGCATCCAAGACCACTCTGCCGCCAAAATAGCCATCGAGGAGCGACTGCATGGAATTTACAAAATGGCGTGTGCAGTCGTAGAACGGAGACAGGTCGTGCAACCCGAGACCTATTCGGAGCGTCTGATTTCCGAATTCGGCGGCCGCAGCTAGAACAAAGATGGCATTCCGGCCCAGGTATTCATCGCCGCGACTGGCAATTGGAATCGCAAGTTTCCGCCAGCGAACTGGGACGGCAAAGTAGGCCGCGATTTTCCGAAGTGCGCGACGCTCTCCTCCAAGAGCCTTCTGGCCGTAGTCGTAGTGGAGACCCGTGATCGACGATCCCGCGCGATTGTACATGTCGAGAAGGACTGTGGAGTCAATTCCCCCTCCGAGCAGAACCACAACGTGGACACCATGACTCGATTCTGTTTTCTGACGGCGTGTCTTCTGCGCTCTTGATCGGCGCGGCGGGCTCGTAGGGGTCATGGGATGGTGCGAAGGTAATCGCGGACTGTTTTAGTCTTTCGCTGCTTTGTTCAGTGATCGTTTCGCTTCGACCGAAGACAAACCCTCAGGTCGTCTTGATAGTACTTCCTTGACGAGATCCCCGCGGCGTTGGGCGTGCTCTCTGTCACCGAAGATCGCTTATCGGAGAAACAATAGGTGTGGATTGCCACGTTTGTGTGATCTGTACCGGACCGGCCAGCTACTTAAACTTCGGAACGTTCCGTCCTTGCTTCGCAAGCTGAAGGAACTCTGAGAAGCGTCTCCCTTCGGAGGTTAGCCACCTTCCCCGTCTTTGTCGAACCTCTCGCAGCACCTTCCAAGTACGAACTACCGTTATGCTGGCACGGTTGCAGGCTCGGAGGACAGTATTTTCGTTGTTGACATTACCGAGGACGAGCATTCTGCGGTAATTCTCAGTACCGAAGACATTGGCGACTGCTTTGATCGTCTTGGCTTGGAGAAACTTTCTCTCAATGTAGGACTCGACTCCCTGTTTGGGATCCGTACCCTCGCCGGCCTGTTTCTGGCCGAGACTTGTCACCGGATTAGCTGACATATTGACCTAGACATGCCACCTTTCTTCTACCTTGTCGCCTTCGAACCGGACCGCAAGGAAATCCAGCTCACCTTGGCCTTTGAACCTCACACCCTGCAGCACGAAATATCCCCTTGACATCAACCAGCTGCGCACAATCTCTTCCGAGACATCGGACACGGGCAGTCCTCTCGAACGCATCGACAATTTTGGAATAAAAATCCCTCAGATTGAATTATCGGACATGGAAACCACGACGAGACACTCGAAATGGCAAAGCCGTCCGTGAATTCTGGGACTCCGGTATCTGAAGTATCTGGAGCAATCAGTGTGGATTGACATCATTCGAGGAGTGGCAGCCGATGTAGGAGGGAGAGGCGAGCTCGCAACCACGCGCCCGACGGTCCTGAGACAGTGCGAGAGCAGGAACGTAAAGCCGAATGGCTGGTGGCGCTGCTACCTGTCACGATTCTACGTCGATAGGTATATCGTGGGGCGTGAGCAGGATCAGCAGGGAGCTTGCCGACGGCGCAATGCCCTTAGTGTGGTCAGCCAATAAGCAGCGAGGAAATCCTCCGCAAGATCCATGCAGCAGAACAAGCGCAAGAAAAAATCCGCTTCGCTTGGAGCTAACCCGCGAGTGTTTCCGCGTCTCGCCGTCTCCTGGCGATATTAGAAGCCAAAATCGCCTCGAGAAATCAGGCCGGGACTTCTTCCGACCTGTCAATCCGGCTCACTATTGCAGGCGTTTCCATCGCTACCCTCACTATTTGCTCAAAGTGTTCGATATCGCTGAATGTGAGGATACGACCTCTTCGATCGGAAAGCCACTGGCGAAGAACTTGATATCCGCCGATCGTGAATTCCCAAGCGTCGAGGGGGATCCCTTCGAAGTATTGGGCGGAATTGATTCTTATCCGCCCCGCGGGTTGCTCAAAGGTGGGGTAGCCGTTCTCGATTCGGTTCGTCCCTGGTACCGGGAAAGCGACGGCCCTGGCCGACGGAACCTGGAAAAGGTGAAGACGGACTAATTGTTTTCCCACCTGAGCGACATGAATGAACTGTGGTCGCGATGTCGGCCAGGGGATCCGCGGAAAGTCCCGCCGAAGCGAACTCGCGAATTGCTCGCGATATGATGGGGAATGGAGTGTGGCATAGACATAAGCAAGTATGTCTTCAGGACCAAACGTTTCGTCAAGGTCTCCTGGACCATCTGGAGTGAATTGCATCCCCACGACTTCCGAAAGGCGTGTCACAATTACGGGATGCAGGTTAGGCATCCGACCATCACGCCCCGTCGGCCATGCTAGCGAGGCCTGCGGGATCGGCGGACCTTCGGCGCTCGTTGATGGGTACAGGTAGAGCGGAAAGAAGAAATCCACTTCCTTGATCGAAACTGCATGATGCTGGATTGGAGCGTCCACAACAAGCGCATGCTCCCACTTCCGCACCTCGATGCCTCTGGATGTGCTAAGCGCGATATTTCCCGCATGTCGAATGTGCGGAGTCGCCCGTTCTCTCCACCACACTGCGACGTGCCTATTGAACGCCGTCCAACGCTTATCAAAAGGACGGTAGACAATTTCGCCGATGTCATGGTCCCAGTTGGTTGACGATAGAGTAGCTTTGGCGTTCGCATAGTTCCATTGCTTCTGAGAACACAGTCGCCAAATTCGTCTGGCGGCAGCTTCATCGGAGGTGCCAATCAGTCGCCGGATGTTTTCCGCCACTTCTTCACGCGACCAGGTGATCGCGAATTCGTCCTGGGTCGTTACAATCCCGGGGGGCGGGTCACCCACAAGGCTGAACAGATCTCTCACTGAAAACCCCTCGAGGTACTGCCTCTCCACCTCTTCGTCCGATGGGATGAAAAGGAAGTACGGGCTCTTCGGCTTCAAATCCGACCATTCGGTCCCAAGGACATCGTGGGTGCTGAGATACTCGTACTTCCGTTCCCGCGTTCCCCAAACATCGGCGTATTTCACTTGCTTGTTGGAGTCGACTCCGGGTCGCTTGACGAGAAGCGTGATGCTAACCCCTTGCTTGATGTCAAAGACGTTCTTGTCAGGGCCACCGTCCGGAGCAGTTTCTTTGCGGTTTGCATTCCCGTGCAAGTTCAAGATGTAGATTTGGTCGAACCCTTGCATCAGCCGCTCGCGCATTCCTCTGAAAGTGGGATTATCGATGTAGGCGTGATTAGTTATGAACCCTACGACTCCAGCGCCCGTGCGCTCGATCTTCCATTGCGCCCAGCGAATGAATTTCACATAGTCGTCCTGGAGCCATTTTGCTTGCGCCGGCTTCGCGAGTTCGGGAACATTCTCAGAGTACCACCTTACAAGCCGGCGAATCCATTCGCCCTTGTTTGCTGAGTGCCCTGCGTAAGGCGGGTTTCCAAGAATTACCATGATGGGCATGTCTCGCTTGACGTCGGTGGCCGCCCGGGCCTCATCAGTAATGCTTTGGTATGGCCCGTAAAGGTCGGGCCAAGCGTGGTCAAGAGACTCGAGCGTATTCGTGAGGAATATGTTGAGTCGATCACGCTCACGAAATTCGTAGGCGAACAAGGAGTGCTCAGGTTCGGGAAGATCCCGACCTGAAAGCTGGAGGGTGAGCTTGAAATGGGCGATGGCATAGGGGGCCATGAGCAATTCGAAGCCGAACAACCGAGGCAATAGATGTTCGGTCACGTATCCGCTCCATCTGCCTGCGTCCTTCGTATGGATGAAGCGTTCCCGGATGCGGTTGACGACCTGAAAGAGGAAAGTTCCTGTCCCGCAAGCCGGATCGAGGATCTGAAGCCGGTACCGTTTTTCACGGAATTCCCGAACGATTGTAGTGCCTTTGCTCGGTCCATCTTCGACCACGCGTCGAGTTAGTTCGACGAGTGAGTGATCTGCGAGCCCGTCGGCCAGCGCGAAGTCCCGTTGGAGGATGCTGTCAATGCTGCGAACAATGTACGACACGACAGGTGTTGGCGTGTAATAGACTCCGCGTTTCTCGCGAAGCTTGGGATCGTATTCGGACAGGAATGTCTCGTAGAAATGTACAACGGGATCGTGACCGAGTCCTTGGGCAAAGTCACGAAGCACGGACTTCTGATCGGCGGCCTGGAAAATAGCTACGAGGTCGTTTACAAACGGGGCATGCGGCTCATCGTCAAGCGCAGTCCCGGTTAGTGTCTCGAATATCCTTCGAAGCAAAGGGGCCGTCCGCGGGATCTCTGCTGCAGCGCCTTGACGTCGGAACTCCCCTTCGCGATGGTTAGTCCAGGCAGCGAACAGACCATAGACGAGAGTCTGGGCATACACGTCCGCGAATTCAGGTAGGTTCTCGTCTTCGCCCACTTCGGGGAGAAGTGTGAGCGCCAGCGCTGTTCGAAAGTCCTGAAGGTCGCGCGATGCGCGGCCAAGTTCGAAAGCTTGGAGAACGATATCCCGGATGAGATGGGAGTGTCTCGCCATGTGTTCAGCGAGGGCACGAGAGTTTCGAACTGGCTCAGGTTCGTGCCGCAGAAAGCTTGTCAATAGTTCGACTACTCGGGCGGCTCCCGCCTCATTGAGTTGTAGCTTTCCTCGATCGTCTATGTCGGCGATGGAGGCGGTAGCGCGACGCTCACCGTCTGCGAACCACCTGAATTCTACATAATCGGTAAGGACCAGGTTCCGAATGTATTGCCGATAGCGTCTCAGTTGGTCTGTTCGTTCGGTGGTACTGAGTGGAGTCCCGATATCCTTTGCCTCTACGAAACCAAGAGTGAGCCTCCCTCGCCTAATGGCGAAATCGGGGGCACCGCATTCGACCCGTCCTGGCTCGTTGACCGCAACAGTGTCATGTCGAAGATCCTCCAAGAACGTTTTGAGCGCGGGTCGATGCGCGTGCTCTGAATTTCCACCCACTCGCAATTCGCGATTTAGCCGCTCAACGTATGCGCGTGCGGCAGTGAGGTCTGTCGGCATGGTGATTCTAGGGTTCTACGGATTGTTCGGTCGCGCCCATCCACACCACCAGCGGAGCATGGGTCCTGAAGTTATTTCAATTTCGCTCACAGGATAGATTGGTCCCGCCGGGTTTCCTTAGCCAATCACAAATTGATCTTTGGACCAGCTGTGCTGGATGTACACTACGTGTAGCATTCCTATGCTCTTCGACATTCTGCCAACGAGAGTTCATCCACTGAAGGAAAACAACTTTGGATCATCAACTTCGGGCTTCCCTCCGATATGCTAGCCGAAATGGTGACGGTATATGCAGATCTTTACAGGAGATGCAGTAGTCGTAATTCAGTCGAGAACAAAAATGGGGACGGACCGGACTGGGCCCGTCCATGAAACATTGTTTAATACTTCCCGAACGCCGGGAGCGTCTCGGTCGAGAGCACGCCGGGCATGCCCTGGACCTTCGTCACGACGGACTCAAGGAGGTTCTCGCGGGGGTCCGCGCTGATGCGGGCCACGATGTCCGAGTCTCCGGTCGTGCCGATGATCTCCTGGATCTCGGGGACGTTCTTCAACGCGCTCATGGTCTTCTGCGTGTCCGCGGACCGGATGAGTAGGTACGCGTTGCTGGCGTGACCATCTTTCTTACTG
>Ga0066709_100003869_pt1 | contig 11710 bp, 11 predicted proteins | sample GraSoiAngelo_158_FD_79665 | JGI IMG/M metagenome (GOLD analysis project Ga0066709, IMG submission 79665) | Grasslands soil microbial communities from the Angelo Coastal Reserve, California, USA - 14_1009_16_30cm | ecosystem: Environmental > Terrestrial > Soil > Grasslands | place: USA... | reverse complement strand
CGCGGTCCATGTCGACCATCGCCGCAGGTCAGATTGCAGGCATGTCGCGCGCCGCGGCTCTGGAGTTCTCGTTCTTCGTCTCCATGCCAACCATGGTCGCAGCCACCGGATACACGCTTCTCAAATCGCTCAGAGGCAAAGGCGAAAATCCGATTGGCGTCTCGCAGATCGATCCGCATGGTTGGGTCGTCCTCACCATTGGCTTCGTGGTGTCTTTCCTTGTCGCTTACGGCTCGGTGGCATGGTTTATGGCTTGGGTGCGCAAGCGCGGCTTTGCGCCGTTCGCGGTCTACCGCATCGTTGTGGGAATTCTGGTGCTTGCCTTCGCGTCCAGGCTTGCGGGTTAGAGAAAGTTCGCAAGTAGGCCTCCAGCAAGGGATTACGGCAGGAAACCAAGTCAACACTACGGGCAATTTCCTCCATTGTCGGAACCTCAGCTTCTTGGCATAATGTAAGGGCTCTGGCCGACGAAGGCACCTGGACGTTGCTGCACTCTGGTGTGTGAATCCGGCCTACATGGAATTCCTGGCAGGCATTTTTGTCCCCACCGCGAACCGGCGGCTCAATGAGCTGATCGGCTTCCTGATGTGCGTCTTCGCGCTCCTCCTCCTCCTTTCGCTGGTTTCGTACTCTCCGCTTGATCCGTCTTGGAATAGTGCCTCGGTGCTGACCACCGCTCACGCCGCCCGCAACTGGATTGGCGTCGTAGGAGCGTTCGCCGCCGACCTGGTTCTCCAGTTCTTCGGGATCGGAGCCTTCCTGCTGCCGTTGTTCGCCGCGCTCCTGGGCGCGCGCTGGTTTCGCTCGCGCAAGATTCAGTCTCCGATGGCGAAGAGTCTGGGCGGAGTCTGGCTGGCGATGTTCGTGCCCGCATTGTTGGCGCTCCTACCGGGACAGTTGCGGTGGATGCATGTGATCCCGGTGGAAGGCTTGCTGGGTCGGGTTGTGGGCGACGTTCTGATTCACTACCTCAATCTGGTGGGCGCATACATCGTTTGCGCGACCATGGTTGCAGTCGCGTTGTACCTGTCGACGGCATTCTCATTCTCGGCGATTCAGCTATGGGCTCCGACACACCTCGCGTTTGTCACGGCCCTGTGGAATCGCTATAAGGATTGGCAGGAGGATCGGCGCAGGAGAAAGCAGCAGAAAGAACTGGACAAGCGGCGGATCTCGAAGCCGTTGGTGAAGACGCAACTCGTTCCCTCGCGGCAATCGTCCGTAGCGCTGTCCGCGACAGAACCTCGCCGCACGGGAATCGAACGCATGATGGCGGAGGAGCGCAGGGAACAACCCACCGCGCCCACTGGTGGAATTTTGCCGGCGTCGTTCGCAGCCGAGGATACGACAGATGGCGATCCGGAAGTCACCGAGCGAGCCGACAGCGGCCACAAAGCCAAAACCACGATGCCTCGCATCGCGGGCGGCTACAAGCTCCCATCGAGCAGCCTCCTGCAGCGTCCGGATGAACAACAAGCCATCGATGCCGATGAACTGAAGCTGCTCGCGCAAGTCTTGACCGAGAAGTACGCCGAGTTCGAAGTTCACGGGCAGGTCACACAAATCAATCCCGGCCCTGTCGTCACTACATTTGAATTCAAACCCGAAGCCGGCATCAAGTACAGCCGCATTACCAATCTCGTCGATGACCTCTGCCTGGCGCTGAAGGCGGAAAGCATTCTGATCGAGCGCATGGCGGGCAAGAGCACGGTCGGCATTCAGGTGCCAAACCATAATCGGGAAATCATCTGGCTGCGCGAGAACATCGAGTCACAGGAATTCATGGGCTCGAAGTCGAAGCTCACCATGGCGCTTGGCAAGGACATCAATGGCCGCATCGTAACCGCCGATCTCGCCGGGATGCCCCACCTGCTGATTGCCGGTTCCACCGGCGCGGGCAAGAGCGTGGCGATCAACGCCATGATCATGTCGATCCTCTACAAGGCGACGCCCGAGCAGGTGCGACTCATTCTTGTTGATCCGAAGCGGCTTGAACTGGGCAACTACGAAGGCGTGCCGCATCTTTACACTCCGATCATCACCGAGCCCAAACTCGCCGCCAACGCGCTGCGCAACGCGGTGCGCGAGATGGAGCGGCGCTTGAAGCTCCTGGCATCGAAGGGTGTGCGCAATATCGATCAGTACAACCGGCTGTTCGATAAGGGAGACACGCCGAGCCTGTTCGATGAGGAATCCGACGACAAGCCAATTCCCTATATCGTGATCATCATCGACGAGTTGGCGGATCTGATGATGCTCGATTCGCACAATGTGGAAGAATCGATCACGCGCCTGGCACAGATGGCGCGCGCCGTGGGCATTCACCTGGTGCTGGCCACGCAGCGGCCATCGGTGGATGTGATTACGGGATTGATCAAGGCGAACTTTCCGGCGCGCGTTTCATTCCGCGTGGCGACGAAAGTCGATTCGCGAACCATTCTGGATGCTAATGGTGCGGAGGCCTTGCTGGGCAAGGGCGACATGCTGTATCTGCCATCCGGATCAGCGCGCGTGCATCGTCTGCATGCACCCTTTGTGACGGAGAAGGAAATTGCCGCCGTCGTCGAGTTCTGGAAGGCACAAGGCGCGGCCGAGTATCAACAGCAGTTCCTCGAAGCTCCGAAGGAGGAGCGTGAACCTGGACCTGCCGGTGCCTCCATCGACGCCGCAGAGGAAAGCGAAGCCGAGGACGATCCGCTATATCAAGATGCAGTGCGGCTGGTTGTGGAGTTCGGGAAGGCTTCGACTTCCCTGCTGCAGCGGCGATTGCGCATTGGGTACGGTCGTGCAGCGCATCTCATCGATTTGATGGAGCAGGAGGGAATCGTGGGCGCAGCGGACGGTCCCAAGCCGCGTGAAGTCTTGAAGCGTCCCGATTGGGTTTCTGAAATCGAAGAATCGATGCGCTAGCCTGCCCTCGCTCGACCCCCTCCGCATATTAGGGCATTGCCCATATTAGTCAAAGCCCAGCCCATTCCACAACCTCGCTCTCAATCGAGTCAGCGACTCTGACAACAAGGCTCGGTAATGCAGCAGCACCGTGGCCTCAACATTCTTCGCCGTTCGAGCGGAGAAATTGTTGCTGAACACAAGATAGTAATGGCCCGCCCCCGAAGGAATCTTCGCACGAACAGTGCCGCCAGCCGTCCTGCCGCTTTCATAGTAAGAACCTGTCGAAAATCCGTCTCGCCATGCCACGAATGCGGTCTCGGTGAGCACGTAAACTTCAATATTGTTGTCGGCGTTCTTGTCTTTGTCTTTGCCTTTGTCCTTCGCTGGGCTGCCAGCTGCGTTAAAGTCGCCGGTGACCGCCACCTCCACGGCCCCGGGCGGGACGGTGAATTCGTAGGAAGAAAACGTGTGCGGCTTTACAGAAAAGGGCGTCTCGATGATCGTCTGAGTGCGCGCGCCAGTGATATCGTCGCGAAGTTCCTGCGCCGCAGGATTGTCGCTGTAAGCGATCCAACCCACCAGCCCCGCTAACACCAGCACGAGGCAGAGGAGTAGAACTGGAGGCCTGGACCGACGTTGCGCCAGCTTCACCTTTTCCGGAGCAGTGGCCAAGTGGACCGTGGCTGGTTCTTCGGCGATCGGTTCCGTGCGTACCGGATGTCCGCATTTCAGGCAGAACTGCGATCCTTCGGGCAGGCCCGTTCCACACTTAGAGCAAACGGAAAGAGTTGCTACAGCGACAGTGGGGTCATCGGCGGTTGCAAGCTCAAGCGCGCCGCACGCAGGACAGGATTGAGAACCATTCGGAAGACTTGCACCGCACTTGCTGCACAGCACAGTCGCCTCTCATGAGGGAAAGAATCGACGGTTGATATTAGCACAAGCCTTTTCATGGCGATTTTACGATCCGGGGACCGGTCAACCCTTGAACCACAATGGGCATGAAGGTAGAGGAGACGCACACAAGCCGCATCCCTTCGTGAATTCTTGGGTCCAATTGCAGGACTGTTAGCAACATCGCGAATCAGCGCTACTGTGTGGCTTCCGAACGCAGTCCGCGAATCGCCAAAAGGGCTAGAGCGATCACGGCAAGGATCATCACGGCCCACAGAATCCCCATGTGCCGATCAGACCAGGGGCGATCGTCGGGGCGACCGGTGTATTGCGGGTTGGGTGTGCCCGCTCCCAACCTGGCTTCCGCAGGGGAAGAATCCAAATGAAAGAAACGGGCGTAGTCGTAGACCGGAGCCGGTACCTTCTCGTCGCCGTAATAGAGTTTGAGCGCCGCCTTACCTTGGGGATCAAAATAGATCCGGCGTTCCAGCGAGAGTGGCTGTGCAGAGAGGATGGCGAGAGGAGGATTGTCGCCATTATCGACAAAGATGGTGAGTTGACCAACGGTACCGGTCACGTTGACCGCCAACTCCTCAGCGGTGACTAGCGTGCCGGCGCGGTTGATTCGCACACGGCTGATCTCGCCGCTGGCTTGCTGGATTCCCTTTGCATCGAGAACGTTCACCGTGCGGTGGAAGTTCACCTGGGCGGGCGCAGCCTCAAACAGGACGCGGCTCAATGGAACTCTCGGCGGCACATCGCAAACGATCACGGTTGCGCGCTGTTTCTGCTGCGGCGCGGCGCAAGAACCGACTTTGGTCCACGAGGCCTGTTGCTCGCGCAGATTGTAGACTGCCGCGCCCCTGACTTGCTGCGGACGGATTCCGGCAGGAAGCTTCAGGTGCAGGTAACGAAAACTCGAAGGCGGCAACTTCAGCACAAAATTTGAGCCTAGCTGCTCGCTGGTGAAGTCGTAGAGGGTTGAAGGTGCGAGGGTGGTTGAGGATCCACGGCCGAGCGTGTTTGAGCCTGACACGGAAGTGGAAACGACAAAGTCTTTGGCGTCGAGCCGCAAACGAATGCGGTCGTAGGTAGCAAGGCTCTCCGCGTCGAGATCAAACTCGGTATGTCCGGAGACGCTGCCGAGATTTAGAATTTTGGCCTCTACTTCTTCGGAAGAAACTCCGGCGCCCTGCTCCGAGAGCGAATACTGGACGGGAGACGCCCCGTCGTAGAGTCGCAGGTCACCCAGGTCGGGACGGGAGTGATTCCAGAGTTCTTCATCGGCGATGAAGAAGTTTTGCCGGTCTGGTTGTGCGATTTGAACCTCGCGCACGTTGGTGAAATAGGAAATGGCCGGCTCTGGAGGATCGGCAGGAGCGAAGGCCAGAAACAGCAGCAACGGCAGGGCGTTTCTCATGTACTGCTCGACGCTCCTTCCTTGTTCCTTCGCGCGGAGAGCTGAAGCCAGTCCCGTTGATAGACGAATGAAATGGCTAAGAGTAAGGCGCCGAGCACGATGAAGCTGACGATGCGGTATCCGCGGTCGAGTTGGGAAACATCGTAGAGGAAGACTTTGACGATGGTCGCAGCGATCAGCAGCAAAGCCTGCCAGCGAACAAAAGCAGAACGGCGAAGGAAGCCGACCACCATCAGCATGGCACCGTAAGCCATCCACAGCGCGGAATAAGAGAAACCACGTTCTATCTCGATGCCTCGCCAGTCATTTCTGTCGGCGGGAGTCCAGTGGCCACGAGCGGGCATTAGAGCGGTGATCTGCCTGCCATAGTAGTCGGCTACCTCGTGGCTGAGGGCGATCAGGGCGAGCGCATTCAGCGCCACAACCGCGACCGCGGCAACCGTGCGGCCGGGCTCGTCGGTACGACGGGCGGCGTACCATGCGACTGCGCCCAATACGATGACGGCCACGGTGTAAGTGGCCATTCGCATGTTGAAGATGAGCTGCGTGGTGGGGAAGTTGTCGATCAAGAGCAGACGGACGACTCCGAGCGCGAGCGCCGCCAGTGCAAAAACGTTCAGCAGCTCAGACTTGATGCGATCCGCCACCCAGAGAAGTATTCCGGCTTCCACGAACCATCCGATGGTGATCCAGTGGGCATTCAGTCGAATAGGTATCGCCACGGTGATGAAGCCGAGAGCAACGGCGAGATGGAGAAAGTGGAGGATCTGGCTAGCGCCGGGAGTGATCCTTCTGATATGAACCTGGCGGCTGAGAAAAATGTAAACGGCAGCCAACGCCAAAGCGAACCACGCCATGTCCGTCTTGTCGACTTCTTCGATCACGACGTAGGCCTGGAGGAAATAAACTCCGGCATTCGCGAACGCCAGAACCGCGGGAATCGAAGCCAACAGCGGAGCTTCCCCTTCCGGCTGTAGCGTGACCAGGGGTGCGATTGCAAAGATGGCGAAAAACAACGTGGCAAAGGTCAGAGTAAGACCCAGCTGATTGCGGGAATAAAAGCTGGAATACCACCCGATATAAAGCAACAGCGTGCCCGCGAAGCTCATGACGAGGAGTCGTCGCCAAGGCTTGAACATGACCAGGAACAACGTGGCCAGGTCGAGCAAGATTACATAGGAAAACAAAGCCACCTCGCGGTTCTGCCCGGTTGACAGCAGAAGTGGTGTGGAGAAGCCCCCGGTAAGCGCGAACGCGGCCAGCAGTTGTGCGTCCTGCGCCCAAGCCATGGCGGCGGTGGCCGAGGTCACGGCAAGCATCATGACAAAGGCAGGGCCACTGGGAATCAGGCTGTAGACCTGAAATGCGGCCCACACCGAGAGATAAAGTGTTCCGATTCCCACGGCTTTGAGCGAGTAGGAGAAGGCTTTGTAGCCCTTGGCGCGAAAGCGCTCGCTCCACACGACCACCGCAATTCCAGCGAGCAGACCGATGGTCACCCTTCCGGCCGGGCCGATCCAGCTGTTGTCGAAGGCGTACTTCAGGAAATAGTAAATTACGATCAAGACTGCGGCGATGCCGATGCGGTTGAGCCAGTGCGAGCCGATGCGCGATTCGAGATCGGAGTCGATCTCGGTCTTGAAGGGTGTTGTCGCAATCGGGGGAATGCGGGGAGGAGGTAGAACCGGCGGGGCTGAATTCGCTGATGTTACCTCGTCGACAACCGGTTTGGCCGGTGAAGGCTGAGTAGGCTCAACCGTGGATGGTTCAGCGGCTGATTCAGTGCGGATCCGAAGCTCGCGCTCGATTCGATAGACTCGAGCCATGAGATCGGCCAGAATCCGGCGAATCGCTTCCAGCTCGCTGTGCGATGCATCCATGGGCGGAGCATGGAATTATCCGCGAAAAGCAGCAGATGTGCACGCCATTTCTGAGACCCGCGGCGCGCTTGAACAATTCAGTGGGCCGCCCTACGCCAGGAGCGCAGATTGAACCCGTACAGCACGAGGCAAAACAGATTGGCGGGGATGAAGCCGAGTTGTTCGGTGTGAAGCGCGATCACGCAGATGATCACGCTGTTGATGCTGGCCAGAATCCATCCTTCCCAATGCCGCTTTCCAATCAGGATTGTTGAAACCACAGTAAGAACGCACGACAAGTAATCAAGCCTCAACTCCACGAAGTAGCGCCTCCACGCATCTCCCATTATTAACGGCAGGTTGTGCTTTTCTGTAATTACGAGGGGGCGGGACGGGGTGACGGAGGTAATGAGGCCAACGTTTAGCTGAGGCTTCGGTAGAATCGGTGGAAGCATTCAAGGCAGGAGTTCAAGGAATGAAAGTCCTTACCGAATACCTGAAGTTTCATACCAAGACACATCGCGCCTATGTGCATATCACGCCGCAGGTTGAAGAGATCACCAGAAAGAGCGGGGTGAAGGAAGGCATGGTGCTGGTATCGGCCATGCACATTACCGCCGGCGTTTACGTCAACGACAATGAGAGCGGACTGATTGAAGACATCGACCAGTGGTTGGAGCATCTGGCTCCGTTTCGCGAGGACTACAAACATCACGAGACCGGCGAGGATAACGGCGACTCGCACCTCAAGGCACTGCTGATTCATCATGAAGTCATCGTACCGATTACGTCGGGCAAGCTGGATCTGGGGACCTGGCAGCGGATCTTTTACGCGGAGTTCGATGGGCAGCGTGACAAGCGGGTGATCGTGAAGGTAATGGGGGAGTGAGAGCAGGCTTCAGGCTCCAGGCTTCGGGCTCCGGCTTTCCGAGGCTGGGGGCGTACTCTTGTAGGCCTGAAGCCTTGTACCATCTGGCGGAACCGATCTTCGGGAAATAGTTAGGAGGACCGTTGAGTTCTGAAGAGCTTCATGAACTACAAGAACATGCGGAACATGGGAGGCACGATCCGAGTCTGGCTCCGGTGTCGGTAACCATGGCGGCGCTGGCGGTGCTGGTGGCGATCGTCTCACTGCTGGGGCATCGGGCGCACACGGAAGAAGTCGTGCTGCAGACGAAGTCGACGGATCAGTGGGCGTTTTATCAGGCTAAGAATATTCGGCGGCATAGTGATGAATTTTTCATGGATCTGACCTCCGTAGTCCCGACCACTGATGCCGCAGGTCTGACCAAACTGAGAGAAAAGTATTCCGCAGAAGCAGAGCGTTATAAAGATGAGCAGAAAGAGATCGAGAGCGAGGCCCGGAAGCTGGAAAACGAGGTCTCGACCGAACGAAAACGCGCGGACCGGTACGACTTAGGTGAAGTCTTCCTGGAAATGGGCTTGGTGATCACATCGATCACATTATTATCGGGACGGCGGGTGTTCTGGCATCTGGGGATGTTATTGGGCATGGTCGGCATTGTTGTGGCCGTCATAGGGGCCCTGGTGCATTGACACGAGCAAGAGCGGGGAGCCGGCAAACAAACCCGGCTCTCCCAGAAACATTCTTACGCATGGGTTCATTGCTTCAACCCTTCCGCCGTGCCGCGGGTCAGCAGTGTCGAAATGGTCTGACGGTTGAAGTTGGAAGCCAGGTTCTGAGCGAGCAGGGGATCGGTCTTGGCGCCCGCCATGGCTTTCTGCACATGATCCCTATGATCGCGTTCCGGACTGCCGAGCGTGATGAGTGCGGCGGCGAATTCCATCTCCGGATCTGATCCTCGCAGCCGGATGGCCTTGGTCACCCAAGCGTATCCATCCAAACCGCTGGCGGGATTGGGCTCGCCCTTGCCAATCCATTGCTTGTAAGCTGCCGCCAGGTAGCCGACATCAAACCATACAAGCGCTCCCAGGTTGTCGGCATCCGAAGCGGCCGCGCGCGCCTGAAGTCGCGTGATGAGCTCTTTGGCTATTTGCGGATCCTGGCGAGCGTAAATCGTGGCTCGCCGCAGAGTTTCCATTCGTACCAGCACGGACGGGTTCGAATCGAGAATTGCCAGAGTATCCCGCGTGAGATTCTTCAGGTCGTAGCCTCCACTTCCCTTCTGATAATTCAAATTGACCCAGGGCAGCGTCTTCGCTTGCCCGATTTCTATGGCGTGGCAGATAAGAGGTGGTCCCGCTAGCGCGACGCTTGTGAACCCGAACACGATGGCCACGACGCCGATTGCGAGCCGTGAAAATCCCTGTGAATTCATATTCTGAAGTCTCCTTTTTCCGTTGATTTGACCCACGTTCAAAGAGACGCCGGCAGAGAGTGGACTGTTAACAAAGTGTCCGCGAGAAGTGGGTACTGCGATTTTGCGCCCGCTACTTTTCGCGAACCGGCGTTGCCGCTCCGGACCATGAATGTTCCCAATGGCGCCACACCGAGATATCGTCAAACCCGAGCGCGTTCCACCACAGATCAAGCATCGGTTGGTCAAGACGCAAGACTCCGTCCCTGGTGACCCTCGCAGGTGGGGGTATGAGGCTTGCCAACCGATCGTAAACGCGCATTCGCTGATCCTCATCGACTCGGCTTAACAGATGCCACAGTGTGAGTGCGTCACGTTGACGAGACTGCGCGAGAACGATCCTCAGATCTTCCGCGCGTTGCTTCGGTGTGGTGACCTGAAAATCGAATCGTGCTAATGCCGCGCGGAATTCCGGGGAAGCGTCTTCAAAGTAGGGTGTGCCCGGGCCGACTTTGGGCCTTGTCGCACAGGCCGCTCCCGCGGGAATGAAGGATTCGTGGCCGTTCAGCTTGAATCCGACCCACCCGAGAGACGTACGCACCAGCCCGGCGCCCGAATCATCCACTTTCAGGGTGTATGCACAACCCAAGTCCACGGTCACAGCCGATGGCGTGTCGACCACGAATTGACCGGGAGGCGCCCAGATGTACGCATGAATGGTTCCCCGATCCAGGGCAATCCGCTTAAGGCCTGCGCCCATGACGAGCAGGCGCAGGCGTGTGTCCGGCTCCATCTCGATCTGCCCGATACCTTCAGCCTGAAGGCTGGCCCGCGACTGAACATCAGTTTCCAGAACCTGGCCGACGCCGAGGCGATAGCCTTCTTTCCCGCTGATGGTCATTCGTCCGATCCGAGGTGCTCCTGCCAGTCGGGACACATCCCAACCCGCCATGACAACTGGAAACGGTTTCCTCTGGTGGAGCAGAAATGTGACTACGGTGATGGCCAACAAGGCAGCGCCCGCCAGAACGGGAAACAGTCGCATTCGCCACGGAAAAAACGTCCATCGCCGGTGCTGGACGATGGCAGGAAATACCGGAGCAGGACCAACGTGTCGAAACTCCTCCAGTAACGCTTCCAGCCTCTGGACTTCAGGGTCGCGTTCACCAGATCGATCCCACAAATAGTCGTTAGCGTTTGCCGGTGATTCGTCTTCGGTTTTGTTGTTCGCCGTATCCATGATTACAGCGTCTCCTGTTCTGGTGGATGCCTGCTCGGGTGCGGATTCAGTTTCGCGCGGAGCTGCTGCATGCCGCGATGCAAGTTGACCCGGACGGAGCCGTGCGTCAGCCCAGTTCGTTGCGCTATCTCAGGGCCGGTCATGCCCTCGACGAGTCGTAGGATCAAGGTCTCCCGGTAGGCGTCGGGCAGGCTCCTGATCGTGTCGAGGATTGCGGCCGGGCCTTCGTGGTCAGCACTCGCGTTCTCAACGTCGATATCGTTGTCAGACGGATCATCCTCTAGCGGATCTTCGGGCACAGAACGCCGGTGGTAGTCACTCGCCACGTTGCGAGCAATCGCCGCCAACCAGGGCCCAAAGCTTCCGCTTTCGCGCAACGTTGACAACCGGCGGAGCGCCTTCAGAAAGACATCCTGAACGAGGTCGTCAACATCGCCCATCGGGACCTTTGCGAGCAGAACTCCGTGGACCATACGAGCGTAGCGTTCGTAGAGATGACCGAATGCCGCACGGTCCCCCTCCCGTGCCGCATGCACCAGCATCGCGTCGTCGGAGAATTCGGGCGCGGATTCTTCCCTCACAGACCGACGCCCCCGGCCCGCCGCGAGCAGGTCAACTCGATCTCCTGACGTCGAGGCCATGCGCGCAAAATCCCCACGACATGATAGACGTTCGTCGGAGCGAGGGTGTTAACCGGGGATTTGACCGCAAGAAGTAAATTGGGCCACTCCATCCTCGAACGGGCGTGATGGCCGACTTCCAACCGTTCCACAAACTTCAGGGCAGGAATGCCTTCATGCAGAAGAGGCTGCCGCCGGCCTTTTCGAATTCGGTAGTTTCCACAACTACTGGAGTCAGTCCTTCCTGCTCAAGGATAGTTTGCAGGTTGGGCGTCAGGTAGGGAGTGAGGTAGTTCCCGTTGGCTACGATGCCGTTGCCTATGAAGCGATGCGCCTCCTCGGCGCTGAGTTTGTGAATCCGCTTCCAGAATTTGGGGAGAGTTTCTAGCGCGTCCGATGAATAGGCACTGGAACAGATAAGGACCGCGTCGTTATTCAGCGGACAGAAGCAGGTGTCGAGGTGATAGCAGAAGGGATCGACTAGCTGTAGCGGAAAGACGGGGATT
>Ga0066709_100003866_pt1 | contig 11710 bp, 9 predicted proteins | sample GraSoiAngelo_158_FD_79665 | JGI IMG/M metagenome (GOLD analysis project Ga0066709, IMG submission 79665) | Grasslands soil microbial communities from the Angelo Coastal Reserve, California, USA - 14_1009_16_30cm | ecosystem: Environmental > Terrestrial > Soil > Grasslands | place: USA... | reverse complement strand
CGAACACGATCCACGGTGACGGCCTCTTCCACCTGGCGCGCGTGCGCAAGCTGGAGACGCTCGACCTCAGCTCACTCAACGTCGTCGACGAGTTTCGCGACGGCGGGCTCCATCCCGGCTACGCGTTTCCAGTCTGGCACGCGGGAGTGGCGCTCGTCGCACGGCTCGCGAACGTCGACTCCGCCACCGCCTTCGAGCACCTGCCCGCGATCCTCACGCCGCTGGCACTCGTGCTCGCCTACGCCGCGGGCGCTGCGCTCTTCCGCTCGTGGGGCGGCGGCATCGCGACCGCGGCCGCGCAGGCGGGGCTGCTCGGGTTCTCTCGCGCCGGCACCGGCTCGTTCGACTTCCTGGCGCTGCCGCCGACTGTCGCGCGCGCCCTGCTCGCGCCGGCTCTGTTGGCCCTGGTCTTCTCGCTCGCCGCGGGCGGCCGCCGGCGCGGGGTGCTCTCGATCGGAGCGGCATCGCTGGCGCTCGCCCTCGTTCATCCCACCTATGCGTTCTTCGTGGCCGTGCCGCTCATCGGCTTCCTGGTGGCGCGCGCCGCGCTCGCCACTAGGCGATGGCACGAGGCCGTCGGTCTCGCTGCTGCCTTGGCCGCCGTCCTGCTCCCGGCCGGGCTGTACGCGCTCTGGCTGAAGCCGATCGTCGCGAAAACCGCCTCGCACGCGCCGGACGCGGTCGAGCGGGCGCGCTCGATCGCTCACTACGCGGGCCAGATCGACGTGATCGGCGGTTCTCTGCGCCTCGCGCCGGAGACGATCTCCCGTGGCGGCGCGATCGTGGTGGCGGGCCTGCTCGCGGTCCCGTTCGCGGCCCTTGTCGCGCCGCGCCGCTGGGCCGCCTATGTCCTCGGCGGCTCGTTCACGATTCTCGCGCTCGTGCTCCTGCCCTGGGCGTTCGACCATCTGGCGGATGCGGTCTCGCTCTCGCAGGCGCGCCGTCTCGTCGCCTTTCTCCCGATCCCGTTCGCCGTCGCGGGCGGCGCGAGCCTGCTCGGCCGTCTCCGGCTCGCCGGCTGTCTGGTCGCCTTCGGGCTCGGAGGCGCCTTGCAGCTCGTCTATCCCGGGGAGTTCTCGTATTTCCTCGTGGTCGGCGGGCCCGCCTGGCCGGTCTGGCTCGCGCTCGCGGGGTCGGCTGCCGCGCTCGTTGCCGGGATGGTCGTGCGGAGAGGAATCCGCGACGGCGGGCCGGTCTGGACCGCGGCCGTCGCTCTCGCGCTGACTGCGCCGGTCGCCGCGGCGGGGATCGCCTATCTCCAGCAGGACGAGCCCGACAGCTACCGGCTCACGCCGGGGCTCGTCCGCGCGTTGCGGACAGACGTCCGGCCTCGCGACGTCGTCTTCTCCGACCTCGCCACGAGCTACCGCATCGCGGGCTACGCGCCCGTGTACGTCGCCGCCGCGCCGCCGGCACACGTGGCGGACACCAAGGAGAACCGTCCATACCAGCGGCGCCTCGACGCGATCAAGTTCTTCAGGACGGGTAACCTCGCGATCCCCCGCCGCTACGGCGCGGAGTGGATCGTCGTCGCCAGGCGGCGCTTCGAGCTCAAGCTCAAGCTGCCGCGAGCCTACGAGGACTCGCGCTTCGTCCTCTACCGGCTGGCTTAAGGAATGTTCGTGACCGTGAAGGCGAACGATGCCTGACCGACGTTCTCCTGCTCGTCGAGCGCATCGACCTGGAGCACGTACGAGCCGTTGGGCAGCGTTCGAGTGTCGAAGTCGTGGGCGAGGTAGAACTCGTAGTGACCGGGGCGGTTGAGCTTGTTCTGGAACGTGAGCGGCCCGTAGATGAAGTTGAAGAGCGAGAGTGGGAGGAGGTACGTCCGGAAGTCGACCGGGGTCTCCCACTGCTTGACCGTGTTCTGACCCTGGACGATCCGCCAGCGGATGAGGGCCGGCGACAGCCAGGACTGGCCCCACCCTTCAGGTAGCGCCGGCAGCGGCGGCGGGTCATACGCGTCCGCCGTCATGTCGACGAACCCCGTCACGTCCTCCGGCCGAATCGGCTGCCCTTGTGAGTAGAACGTCAGCCTGGGAATCTGAGGGACGGTGTCGTCGATGTAGGGAGCGAGCCCGCCGAGTCGCAGCGGGTTGATGTAGGTCCCCTGCCTGATCTCGGCGAGGTGCACATGCCCCGCCCCAGGTGCGACGTAGCCGATCACCTGGTGCCAGCGAACCCGCTGCTGGCTGCGCACCGCGGGCATGACGTGCCAGTAGGAGAGATGAGGCCGCCCGCGCCGCGGGAAGACCGAGACCGCCATCCCGCGCACGACGGCGCGCCCGGGCTCGATCGCGTAGACCGGCGTCATGTCGTCGGCGACGATGTCGACGCCGAAATGGAAGCCCGTCTCCGGGCCCGAGAGGCGGGGGTCATTGAAGTACCCGCGAATGGGATGCGGCTCGTAGAACGGACGCAGCGGCCAGGAGTAGGCAAGCGCAGCCGCCGGCACGATCAGGACCGCGACGACGAGGCCACAGACAGCGAAGCCGAGCCGACTCACATGGGAGTTGTACCAACGCATTTCGCTAGGGTGCCGCCTCATGGCGGGGCAGGACACAGTGGCCGCTCCGCGCGAGACCTCCGTCTACGCGGAACCGCGCACAGTAAACGATCTCGAGGACTGCTACTTCTACCACTCGATGGAGATCCCTGGCTACGGGCTCGTCGAGGGCCCGTGGGATCTTCGCGGCGGCGTCGACGACTACCTCGGCGGCGTCGATCTCCACGACAAGCGCGTGCTCGAGATCGGGACGGCGAGCGGCTTTCTCTGCTTCACGATGGAGGGCCGAGGCGCCAAGGTCGTCGCGTACGACCTCTCGGAGGAGCAGTCCTGGGACGTCGTCCCGTACGCGCAGTACGACCACGCCTCGTTCGACGCCGATCGCCGCGAGCACCTGCGCAAGCTGAACAACAGCTGGTGGCTCGCGCACGGCGCGTTCGAGTCGGCGGCGAGGGTCGTCTACGGCACGGTCTACGAGATTCCCGAGGAGATCGGCCGCGTCGAGGTCGCGACCTTCGGCAACGTCTTGCGGCATTTCCGCGACCCGTTCCTCGCGCTCGAGCGAGCGCTGCGGCTGACGACCGAGACGGTGATCGTGACCGAGAACCCGTCGCTCCGGTATTCGCTGCCGCAGATGGCGGCGAGCCTGCTCAAGCCGACGATGGCGTTCCTGCCGAACTTCGAGCGGATGCAACCGCGCGAGTCGTGGTGGCACTTCACGCCGGCGGTGATCAAGCAGATGCTCGGCGTGCTGGGCTTCGAGGAATCGACTGTCCGCTACCACGTGCAGCGCTTCGCCGGGAGGCGGAAGCCGCTTTTCACGGTGGTCGGCCGCCGGACCAGGCCGCTGCCGGACTAACGTAGGCGCCGTGAAGGCGCTGCTCATAACCATGTACTTCCCGCCGGCAGGAGGCGGAGGGGTGGCCCGCCCGCTGAAGCTGGCAACGCACCTGCCGGAGCTCGGCATCGAGACGCACGTCCTCGCGCCGGACGACCCGAAGTGGGTGCACGGTGACGACGAGCTCGACGTGCCGCCGCAGGCGCGCGTCCACCGGGCGCGCTACCTCGGCCCGCGGGGGCGCCTGCCCGCCGAGGAGCTGCACGGGCTCTCGGGGGTCGACCGCACGGTCCGCCAGGCGATGCTCTTCTCGCGAAGGCTGCTCGTCCCCGACGAGTTCGTGAGCTGGGGACTGACCGCGATCCCCGTGGCCAGGCGGATCGTCCGCGAGGAGGGGATCGACATCGTCGTGACGACCTCGCCGCCCGCCTCGGTGAACCTGATCGGCGCCGCGGTCTCGCGGCTCACCGGTGTCCCCTGGGTCGCCGACCTTCGGGACTCGGTCGCGGCGAACCCCGATCGGCGGGTCGAAAGGCTCGCCGTGCGCGCCAAGGAGCAGGGGCAGGCGCTCGTCGCCAGGCTCGTCGCGCGGCGGGCCGCGGCGATCGTCACGGTGTCGGAGGCGATCTCCGAGGAGATGCGCGGGCTCGGCGCGGAGCCAGTCGAGACGATCCCGAACGGCTCCGACTTCGAGGACTTCGAGGGGCTCGAGTACCGGCGGGGCGACCGCTTCCGGATCACCCACACGGGCAGCTTCTTCGGGCACCGAGACCCGCGGCCCTTCCTGACCGCGCTTGCCGGCGCGGACGGCGACGTCGTCGCACGATTCGTCGGCGGGCTGCGGGCCGCCGACCGCGAATGGGCAGAGGGTCTCGGGCTCGGCGACCGGCTCGAAGTCATCCCCTACGTACCGCGGCGCCGCGCGCTCGAGCTCCAGCGTAACTCGGAGGCACTCCTCTTGCTGCTGCCCGAGGCCGGTGGACGCGGGGGCAGGGTTCCGTCCGGGAAGATCTACGAGTACCTGGCGGCAGAGCGGCCGATCCTCGCGGCCGTGCCGCCGAGCGGAGTCGCGGCCGAGCTCGTCCGGCAGGCCGACGCGGGTGTCGTGGTGCCGCCGGACGACGTCGACGCCCTGCGCGCAGCCATCTCCGGGCTCCATGCCCGCTGGCGTGCGGGTGCCCTGGACGGTGCGGAGCTCTCGCCCGAGCTGCGCGAGCGGCTCTCGCGGAGGGCGCGGTCGCGCGAATTCGCCGATCTGCTGCGGGAGGTCGTGTGAAGGCGCGCACCCGCCTCGCCGACTTCTTCTTCCTGGCGACGATCTTCTCCGTTTCGTTCCAGAACGTGTACTGGAACGTCGCCGGCCGCGTGAACCTCGCCGACGTGCTGGCGCTCCTCTTCATCGTCGCCTTCCTCGCGGTGCGGATCACCCAGCGCGACCGGCTCGTCACGCCGACCACGCTGACCGTGCTGGGTTTTGCCGCGGCGTTCCTGCTCGTCTACCTCGTCGGCTTCTTCAATCTCGAGACGAAACCGGCGCTCTCCCTCTACGAGAAGGGAATGACCAAGTTCGTCATCCACTTCGCCTTCCTGGCGGCGGGCGTCGCCTATCTCGCCCGGCGTTCCGAGCGCTTCTACTGGCGGACGATCGGCTGGTTCGTCGCCGGCTTCGCGGCAAACGCGGCTTACGGCGTGCTTCAGCTAGCCGCCAAGGTCGCGGGCCACAATCTCGACGCGCTCGTCCTCAACCCGATCACGGGCGGCGCGGCGTCGATCAACATCTGGGGCGTGGTCGGCCAGTCGAACGTCTATCGCGTCAACGCGCTGACCGGAGACGCGAACCACCTCGGAGTCATGCTCGTCGTGCCGCTCCTGCTGCTGACCCCGGTCTACCTCCGGCTCGAGCGCGGGCATCGGCTGCGCATGCCGCTCGCCGTTCTGCTCGGGTTTCTCCTGCTCGTGGAGATCTCGACGTTGTCGCGCAGTGGGATCCTCGGGCTTGTCGCCGGCGGTGCGGTTCTCGCAGTCGTCTACCGACGGCTGCTCGCCTCGCGCGCGCTGCTCGTCCCGCTCGCGGCCGTCGGCGCCCTGCTCGCATTCATCGTCACGCGCCGCCTCGACTACTTCTCCAACGTCTTCCACGCCCGGCTGCAGACGAACGACTCGTCGTCGACGCTCCACTTCCAGGTCTACGACTTCATCCCGCAGACGCTCCACGCCCACCCGCTGTTCGGGTTTGGGCTGAACACCTTCTCGGTCTACTTCGAGTTCGTGACGGGTCGGACTCGCTGGGGCGCGCACTCGTACTACGTCGCGACAGTCGTCGAAACGGGCCTCGTCGGCACACTCCTCTTCGCTCTGTTCCTGCTCTACCTGTTCCGGCGGCTGGGCGCGGCTCGGCGTATCGGGCGTGCCCTCGCCGCGATCGGCGACCCGATCGCGGCTCGGGTTCGGCCGCTCGCCTGGGGGCTGACCGCGGCGCTGGTCGGGACGATCGCGGCGAACGCCTTCTATCTGACGATGCAGTTCTATTATTTCTATGCGCTCGCGCTGCTCGCGCTCGCGACGCCCATCGTCTTCGGACGGCGCCTGCAGGCTTGAAGGTCGCGGTCCTGACGACTTCGTACCCGCGTGATGCGGGTGACGTCGCGGGACGGTTCGTCGCCGACCAGGTCGAGCGGGTCCGCGAGCGGGGGGTCGACGTCGAGGTCGTCTCGCCCGCGAGCTTCCCTCACTTCGGGATCGCCTACGGCGCCGGCGTCGCCGGCAACCTGCGCCGCCGCCCGTACCTCGCCTTGGCGCTGCCGCTCATGCTCGGCGGCTTTACCAGGGCGGCCCGGCGCGCGGCGCGAGACGCGGACCTCGTTCACGCGCACTGGGTGCCGACCGGCCTCGTCGCGCTCGCGACCAGGAAGCCATTCGTGCTCCATCTGCACGGCACGGACGTCGAGCTCGCGCGGCGCATGCCTGTCCTTGCACGGGCGGTGCTGTCCCGCGCCCGGCTCGTGATCGTGCCCTCCAGCGCGCTCGCGGACGAGGCGCGAGGGCTCGGCGCACGCCAGGTACGCACGATTCCGACCGGTGTCGACCTCCCGGAGCGGGTCCAGGACGAGGCCGAGCCGCCGGGGATCCTCTACGCGGGTCGGCTCTCGGCCGAGAAGGGAATCCGCGACCTGGTCGCCGCGGCCGACGGCCTTCCGCTCGTCGTCGCCGGCGACGGCCCCCTCCGCAAGGAGGTGCCGGGCGCGCTCGGGTTCGTCCCGCGCGACGAGCTCGAGCGCCTGTACGGCCGGGCCGCAGTTGTCGCAGTTCCGTCGCGCCGCGAAGGCTTCGGCGTCGTCTGCGCCGAGGCGATGGCGTATGGGCGGCCGGTCGTCGCCAGCGCGGTCGGCGGGCTGCTCGACCTCGTGGTGCACGAGGAGACCGGCCTGCTCGTGCCGCCCCGCGACGTGAACGCCCTGCGGGCGGCCCTGAAGAGGCTGCTCGCGGATCGCAAGCTCCGCCGCCGCCTGGGGGCGGCCGGTCGAGAGCGGATTCGCGAGCGCTTCTCGTGGAGCCTGGTCACCGACGAGACGCTTCGCGCCTATGAGGACGCGCTGGCGCCAGGCTAGGCTCACCGGCGATGCTTGCTCTGAAGATCCTGTTCTGGGGCTCGCTCGGGCTAATCGTGTGGACGCACGTCGGCTACGCGTTGGCGGCGGCGCTTGCCGCGCGCATGCGGAGCCGGCGCGTGCGAGCCGCGGATGTGACGCCGTCTGCCAGCGTCGTCGTCGCCGCTCACGACGAGGAGGACGTCATCGAGCACCGCGTGCGCAACCTGCTGGAGCTCGACTATCCGCCCGAGCAGCTCCAGGTCGTCGTCGCCTCCGATGCTTCGACCGACCGCACGGACGAGATCGTCGAGCGGCTGGCGCGTGAGGACTCTCGAGTGGTGCTCGTCCGGTGCCCGCGCGGCGGCAAGGTCGCCGCGCAGAACCGCGGGGTCCGTGAGTCGAGCGGCGAGATCGTCGGCTTCTCGGACGCGAATGCATTGTGGGGGCGCGACGCACTGCGGAAGCTCGTCCGCAGCTTCGCCGACCAGGACGTCGGCTACGTCGCCGGCCGCGCCTCGTACGAGGCGGCGGACGGGACGAACCGGGAAGGCGCCTACTGGCGTTTCGAGCTCTGGCTGCGCGCACAGGAATCCGCCCTCGGCTCGATCACGGCCGGCAACGGGCCCATCTACGCCGTGCGCCGCGCGGACTGGGTCGACGTCGAGGCATGGTGCGGGCACGACCTCGGTCTTCCCTACCTGATGGTGCAGCGCCGCCGGCGCGCGGTCTACGACCCAGAGGCGGTCTCGATCGAAAAGCCGTCGCGCGACCTGGAGGACGAGTACCGCCGCAAGGTGCGGATGCTGCGCGGCGCCTGGGTGCACGTGTTCCGCGGCATGCTGCGCCGGGTCGGTCCCGTCTATTTCGTCGAGCTCGTCTCGCACCGCCTGCTGCGCTATGCCAGCGGCCTGCTGCACGTGCTGCTGCTCATGTCGAGCGCCGCCCTCGTCGGCGAGGGCTGGATTTACCGAGGCGCGCTCCTCGCGCAACTCGTCTGGCTCGCTCTCGCTGCCGCGGGCCGGCTGCGGCTGCCCATTCCGGGCGCAGGTCTTGCCTACTACTACCTGCTCGTGACGTGGGCGACGCTCGCCGGACTGACCCGGTACGTCCGCTTCGGGCCGCCGCTGCTCTGGGAGAGAATCGAGGGCACGCGGTGAACCGGGCGCTCGACGTCGCCGGCGCCTCGCTCGGGCTTGCGCTCGCGAGCCCGGCTCTGGCCGCGGCCGCTCTTGCGATCAAGCTCGAGGACGGCGGGCCCGTCTTCTACCGGCAGCGGCGGGTCGGGCATCAGGGGAAAGAGTTCGAGCTCGTCAAGCTGCGAACGATGGTCGTCGGCGCAGAGCGGCAGGGGGCGGGGTGGGCGGTAAACCGTGGCGATCCGCGCATCACGAGGGTGGGTCGCGCGCTGCGGCGGCTCTCGCTCGACGAGCTACCGCAGCTCTGGAACGTCGTGCGCGGCGACATGAGCCTGATCGGGCCGCGGCCGACCCTTGCCTACCAGGTCGAGCGGTATACGCCGCGGCAGCGGCGGCGGCTGGAGGTCATGCCGGGGATCACCGGCTGGGCGCAGATTCACGGGCGCGCGGCGCTGCCGTGGGAGGAGCGGATCGAGCTCGACGTCTGGTACGTGGAGAACCGCTCGCCCCGGGTCGACCTGAAGATCCTGCTGCGAACCCCGCTTGCACTGTTTGGGGGCACGTACAAGGGCGAGACCGGCGGCTGGCGCGGAGCCGGCTGATCTCCCGGATCAGCTCCTGGAAAAGGTTCGCCCGGCCTCCTCCCCGACGCAATCGTAGTGAGAAAAGCGTCACGCGTGTGAAACCGTCAGTCCCGAAAATGTGACGTTGGCGCAAGGGCTCTTTCGGCCGAGTCGTTACGCTCTTTCGCCATGACGGCAGTCCTCTTCACCTGCGCGGGCCAGCGCGTCGACATCGTCTCCGCCTTCGGGCGGGCGGGCGCGACCCCGGTCGCCACCGACATCAACCCGCTTGCGCCGGCGCTCTACCACGCCGACGCGCACGCGCTCGTCACCCGCGTCGACGATCCCGATTACGTGCCGCAGCTGGCAGAGCTGGTCGCCGAGCACGACGCGAAGCTGATCGTGCCCTTGACCGATCTCGACCACCTCGTGCTCGCCCGCGGGCGCGAAGAGCTGGGCGCGATCGTCCTCCTTCCCGATCCACACGTGGTCGAGCGAACGAGCGACAAGTATCTCGCCCACGAGCTCTTCGAGGAGCGAGGCCTCGACTCGCCGGGCACCTGGCTTCCCGGCGGGCTGCCGGCGGAACCGCCCTTTCCGCTCCTCGTCAAGGCACGCAACGGCTATGGCTCACGGCACATCTACCGGGCCGAGAACCCGGCCCAGCTCGACTTCTTCCTCGACTTCAGCCCGGTCGACTCGATCGTCCAGGAGTGCTGCCTGGGCGAGGAGTTCTCGATCGACGCGTTCTCCGATCTCGACGGCCGCTGCCTGAACGCGATCCCGCGCACGATGATCGAATCGAAGGGCGGCGAGTCGATCAAGGGCATGACGATCAAGGACTGGAGCCTGATCGAGCTCGGCCGCGAGGTCGCGGAGACGCTAGAGCTGAAAGGCCCGGCGACGATCCAGTGCTTCCGGGAGGCCGACGGCACCCAGCGCATCACCGACGTGAACCCGCGCTTCGGGGGGGCGTTCCCGCTCCCGCTCGCCGCCGGAGGCCGCTATCCGGAGCTTGCGCTCGCGCTCGCCGAAGGGGAGCGGCCGGAGCCGCGGCTGGGGGACTTCCAGGAAGGCGTCGTCATGACGCGCTTCTTCTCGCACCTCTGCCTGGCCGAGAGCGGCGACGGGCGGCTCGAGCCCTTCGCGGAAGAGATACCCGAACCGGTCGCGACGGAGCCCGGCGAAGCGTGAGCACCGCGACGAGGCCGCCCCGCGCGGACGAGCCCGACCTCGACGCCGAGCGCGAGGTCGACATCGGCCGCTATCTCGACGCGCTCGTCGCCCGCTGGTGGCTGCCGCTCGTCGGCCTGATCGTCGGCGTCGCCTTCGGCTACCTGCTCGCGCTCGGCGGGAAACAGGTGTACCGCGCGCACGCGACGGTCTACGTCGGCACTCCCTACGGGCCGAGCGGGAACGTCGCGCTCCAGACTCTCGCCACGAACCCGAACACCGTCAGCCGCGTCGTTCACGGCGAGGAGACGATCAAGAGGGTCGCCGCTGCGTCTGGCATGCCGCCCAGAGAGCTTCGGTCGGGCATCTCGATCCAGGTCGTGAAGAGCAGCGGAGTTGCCAAGACCGCGCCGAACCAGCTCTACATCGTTTCGGTGAAGGGGAGCCGCCGGGCCGAGGTGAGTGCCGCGACGACTGGGATCGCGCAGCGGGTCGTGGACGTCGTCGGCGGGTACGCGAACGTGAAGATCAAGTCGTTCCGCGCGCAACTCGCGTCGGATGAGCGGCAGCTGACGACGCTCGACCGCGAGGTCACGGCCCTGAGCGGCGAAATCGGCCGCGGTCTCTCGGCGGGCGAGCGCCTCGCTTTGCTCGCGGTCTCCGAGCAACGCCGCGGCACGCTCGAGCAAGACCGTCTGCAGACGCTCCAGCTGCTCGCGGTCTCCGAGCAGGTGGAGCTGCCGCAGATCATCGACCGCGGCGCGGCGACGAAGACGACCGCGCGGAGCACGCGGAACTCGGCCGCGATCGCCGCCCTCATCGGGCTCGTGCTTGGCATCCTCGCCGCTCTCTTCTGGGAGCCGGTGGCGACGCGCATGGGCCGTACATAGGGAGCGTTTTCGCAATGTCGCCAATTGGGTCGACTGGTCAATTCAGACGAATGCACGAGCAGAGCTCGTGCATTCTGAGATCGGCACCGCAAGCGGCGCCTTAGCCATGCTCGACGGCAAACGCGTCGCCGTCGTCGTGCCGGCGTTCGACGAGGAGCGCCTGATCGGAACGACCCTGGCCGGCATTCCGGAGCTCGTAGACAGGATCTTCGTCGTCGACGATGCTTCGCGCGACACAACGGCCGAGCGGGCACGCGCGACGGGCGGTCCGCGCGTCGTAGTGATCTCGCACGAGCAGAACGAAGGCGTCGGCGCAGCGATCATCACCGGCTACGAGCGCGCGCTCGCTGAGGAGATCGACGTCGTCTGCGTCATGGCCGGCGACAACCAGATGGACCCTGCCGACCTGGAGGCGATCGCCGGCCCCGTCGTGCGCGACGAGGTCGACTATGCGAAGGCGAACCGGCTCTTCACGGGCCGGGCATGGGAGCTGATCCCGCGCACGCGCTACCTGGGAAACGCCGTCCTTTCGCTCCTGACGAAGATCGCCTCCGGCTACTGGCACGTCGCCGACTCGCAGTCCGGCTACACGGCAATCGGCCGCCCGACGCTCGAGCTGCTCGACCTCGACCGGATCTACCGGCGCTACGGGTTTCCCAACGACATGCTCGTGCACCTGAACGTGCTCAACGCCCGCGTGCGCGACGTGCTGTCCCGTCCCGTGTACGGCGTCGGCGAAAGCTCGGGCATCCGGCTGACGCGCGTCGTGCCCGCGATCTCGTGGCTGCTCCTGAAAGGGTTCTTCTGGCGGATGAGAGAGAAGTACGTGATCCGCGACTTCCACCCGCTCGTCTTCTTCTACTTCTTCGGCTTTCTCTTCTCGGCGATGGGCCTCGCGCTCGGCCTCACGGTCACGATACTTCGTTTCACGGGTAACCATCTGACCGCCGCGACCGTCGTTCTCGTCGCGCTCTTGCTGATCGCGGGCCTCTTGTTCACGCTCTTCGCAATGCT
>Ga0066709_100003865_pt1 | contig 11711 bp, 12 predicted proteins | sample GraSoiAngelo_158_FD_79665 | JGI IMG/M metagenome (GOLD analysis project Ga0066709, IMG submission 79665) | Grasslands soil microbial communities from the Angelo Coastal Reserve, California, USA - 14_1009_16_30cm | ecosystem: Environmental > Terrestrial > Soil > Grasslands | place: USA... | reverse complement strand
GCGAGTTGAAAGGAGAGACACTCGTCGCCGACCGCGTGGTGATGCGTGCAGACGTACTCGTCGCCGGGATGGCCGACCAGGATCGAGCCGGCCACGAGCTCGAATGACCGACCGCGGGTCCGATAGCCGAAGCTACCCTTGCGCACGTAGGAGGCGGAGAAGCTGAGGTGCCGCTCCGGGAAAGGCTGGTCGCCCGGCCCGGCCGTGCAGCGGTAGTCGATCACCCTGATGCTCTCGCCTTGCAACAACGTCCTGGACGCCATCCCAGTCGGATGCGCGAGCCGGCAACCGGTCGCGAGGTTTCATCCGCTGATCAGGGCGAGGATGTTGCCGTCGGGGTCCTTGAACCAGGCGGCCTTCATGTTCCCGCCGACGTGCACGTCGCCCTCTCGAGTCATTCCCGGCATGTCGTAGTGCTCGAAGGTCACTCCCTTGCCCTTGAGCGCCTGCACGACCCTTTCCATGCCGTCCTCGATCACCCAGGTTGCCGCGGTCGCTTTGTTGGTCCCGGCGTAGCGTGACTGGTACACGAGGATCTTCGAGCTCCCGCTCTGGTATTCGAGGGCTTCCGGCTGCTCGTCGTTCGCCAGCTTGAGCCCGAGCGCGCCTTCATAGAACTTCTTGGCTACCTTGACGTCCCTGACTGCAATCGTAGCCATCACGTCTTTGCTTCCGAGCATGTTCGAGCTCCTCGGCCCTCAGCGGCGCTTGAAGAACTGCACAGCCCGCTCGTGCCGTCTCGCCGCGGCCAGCGTCGGGAAAGTGCCCAGGTTCCTTCGCTTCCCCGTGCGCGGGTCCTTCTTACGCGAATAGAGACGGTACTCGCCGGATGGCAGCTTCCGGATCATGTCCCCCAAGATGGCTACGCATCGGCCCGGATGCGATGCGCGCCGGGACCCAGGGCGAGCGGCCAACGGCCCGTCTCACCGCCCGTGCGCCGGGACGGTCGCCCGGTCGCCATCGCGTGTCCATGTTTGGCGATCGAAAGGAGATTGGGACCATGCCCGAGAAGGAAACGGTGGAGAGGGCGAAGAAGGACCTGCGCCAAGGCAAGAGCCCCACGACCGCGGCAGGCGAGTTCGTCCGCGAGGAGATGGAGCACATTCGCGAGGGAAAGCACGGCGCGCGCTCCACGAAACAGGCGATCGCCATCGGCCTTTCCAAGGCCCGGCGGTCCGGCGTACCGCTCAAGCCCCCGGCCAAGGGACAGGCAAAGGCGAGAACGCGAAGCTCGGCCAGGCGCGCGTATGAAGTCGGGCAAGGGAGGAGAAAGCCCCGGCGGGCGTCGGCGCGGCGGAGCCGGGCGGTCCGCGCCGCGCTGAAGCGCGAGGGCCGCAAGGCCGCTTCACGCAAGGCGCTTTCCACCCAAGCCAGGCGCGCGGCGCGGCGGCGGCGGACGGCGCGCTAGCGTCCATGCCAGGGCGCAGGAAGAACAGGCGAAAGCGCGGCGCTCGCGCTCCGTCCCAGTCGCGCCGCTGGTCACGCCGCGTGACCGAGCACAGTGACGCGCTCGATCTGGAAGGGCGCGTCTTCACGCGTGGCCCCCGGCAAATCGCGCTCTCGCTGAAGCGGTCCGCGGATCGCAGCGCGCGGCGCAAGGCGGAACCGTTCCGCTCGGCCATGTCGATGTTGACGTTCTACCAGAACCGGGCGGGACGGAACCTGAGTGCCGCGAAGAAGCGCGTGCTCGACAAGGCGAAGGACGAGCTGCGCAAGCTGTACAGCCGCGGGCCGTACATCACTGCTCCCGCGCGCGCCGGAGATACTCCTCGCGCGTGACCAGACCCCGCTCGACCAGGATGTCGCCGATGGCGCGGAGCACCGCCAGGATCTGCGCCTCCCGCGAGCGAGTCTGCTGCTCGAGTTGTTCGAGCCGCGCGACCAACGCGGCGAAGTCGGGATGAGTGACCGCTCCGCCGCCTTCCTCGCGGAAAGGGTCGTCCGCCGCGCTCTCGCTCGCCGCCCCGGGCTGTTCCCCGTAGTAGTGCCGGCGAATGCCGCGCTCGATGGAGTCGGCGGTGGCCGCCAGCGGAAGCACGTCCCCGCCGACCGCCAGGGCAATCGCGCGCAGATGTTCGGGGTTGGTGGGATCGTTGGTCGCGACCAGGAGCGCGTTCGTGCGCCGATCGCGGCCCACCGCCACGATGCCGAACCGCTCGCACACGTGCACCGGTATGGCTTGGAGCAGGTCCTCGCCCAACGACATCGTATCGGGAGCAACCCGCGAGATCCCGAGCTGGTGCGCCCAGGCGCGGATCAGCAGGTCCTCGGTGATGAATCCGAGGTCGACCAGCACCCGGCCGATGTCGCCGCCGATGGTCCGCTGCTCCTGCTTGGCTTTCTCGAGCTGCTCCTGGGTGATCGCGCCGTGCCGGAGCAAGAGCTCCTCCAGGGAGACCCGCGCGGGCGGTCGTGGCGTGACCATCCTGCCTCCTCAGGTCGGCAGCACTCTCCGGACGATAGCACCGCTGCGCTCTCGCCGCGCCGGCGCTTCGACTGACAAGCCCGTTCGGGAGTGCGATGTTGAGGTGAAAGCTCGCACCGGAGGAACGACGATGAAGGTCCAGCGAATTTCCGTCCTGCTCACCGTCGTGAATCTCGGGCTCCTCATCTTCCTCCGGGCGCGCGTCAGGTCGGCGGAGGGGAGCCAGCGGCTGATCAAGCCGTAGACGGCCCTCACCGGCGCCGCAGCAACTTCAGCCGGCGCCGTCTTCGCCGGTTACTCCCCATTGCGCAGGAACGTCGGGATATCCAGCTCGTCTTCGCTCGCGCCGGTCAACTGCCGCAGCTCGTCCCAGGACAGATGCCGCACCGGCTTCTCTTGCGGACCACGCGGCGGCGGCGCCGGAGTCGCTCGCGCCGGACCGGGGGCCGGCGTGGCCGCGCGCCGGATCTCCGGCGTCCGCTGCGGGGCTGCCACATGCCTCGGGCTCGCCGGCTCCGTTGCCTGCGGCATCGCCAGCGACCCCTGCGTCGGCCCGCGCACTGCCCGCGTCGCGTCCACCCGCTCGATCCTGCGCGCGTCCCGCGAGGTGAAGCCGGTGGCGATCACCGTGATCTTGAGATTTTCTCCCATGTCGTCGTCGATCACGCTGCCGAAGATGATGTTCGCGTCCTCGTGCGCTGCCTCCTGGATGAGCGAGCATGCCTGGTTCACTTCCACCAGCGTTATGTTCGCCCCGCCGGTGATGTTGATCAAGATTCCGGTCGCCCCGTCGATCTGCACGTCCTCGAGCAGCGGGCTCTCGACCGCTGCCCGCGCCGCCACCAGCGCCCGGGTCTCGCCCTTGGCGGTCCCGGTGCCCATCAGCGCGACGCCCATGTTGCTCATGATCGTGCGCACGTCGGCGAAGTCGACGTTGATCAACCCGGGGATCGTGATCAGGTCGGAGATTCCCTGCACCGCGTTCAAGAGGACCTCGTCGGCCTTCTTGAACGTGTCCAGCAGCGTGGTGCGCTCGTCGGCAACCGCCAGCAGCCGCTGGTTGGGAATGGTGATCAAAGTGTCGACCGCGTTCTTCAGCTCGGCGATCCCGTGGTCGGCCTGCTTCAGGCGCCGCTTGCCTTCGAACATGAACGGCTTGGTCACCACGCCGACCGTGAGCGCGCCGACGCTGCGCGCCAGGTCCGCGATGATCGGCGCTCCGCCCGTTCCGGTCCCGCCGCCCATCCCGGCGGTGACGAAGACCATGTCCGCGCCCTCGAGCGCGGCGAGCAGCTTCTCACGGTCCTCCAGCGCGGCCTGGCGGCCGATCTCCGGATTGGCGCCCGCTCCCAGCCCCTTGGTCACCATCGCGCCGAGCTGGATCTTGTTGGCCGCGCGGTTGTGCTGCAGCGCCTGGCAGTCGGTGTTCGCCGCGATGAAGTCGACGCCGGTGAGGCCGGCGAGGATCATCGTGTTGAGCGCGTTGCCTCCGCCGCCGCCGACGCCGACCACCTTGATGCTCGCGCCGAGCTCCGTCATCTCGTCCATGATCCCTCCGGTGCTCAAAACAGCTCCTTGACCCAACTCAAGAACCTCTCCCGAATGGAAGCGCCGTCACCCGCGCCCAGATAGGCGCGGTTCTCCCGGCCCTGCCTCACCCCGTAGAGCAGCAAGCCCACCGCGGTGGCATGCTGGGGGCTCTTCACCACGTCGGTGAGGCCGCCGATCCCTCGGGGAAGGCCACGGCGCACCGGCAGGCCCAGCACTTCCTCGGCCAGCTCGGGCAGCCCGTGGAGGTTGGTGGTGCCGCCGGTCAGGACCAGCCCGCTCGCCAGCAGGTCTTCCTGGCCCGCCTTCTGGATCTCGCGCTGCACCAGCTGGAACAGCTCCTCGACCCGCGGCTCGATGATCTCGCAGAGGATGCGGCGGTTGAGCACCCGGGGCGCGCGGCCTCCCACGCTCGGAACCTCGATGGTGTCGTCCTTGTCCAGGCTCGCGCTCTGCGCGCTCCCGAACTTCACCTTGATCTTCTCCGCTTCCTGCATGGGGGTGCGCAGGCCCACCGCGATGTCGTTGGTCAAGTGGTTGCCGCCCAGCGGGATGACGCTGGTGTGCTGGATCGCGCCGCCGGAGAAGATGGCCAGGTCGGTGGTGCCGCCGCCGATGTCCACCAGCGCGACGCCCAGCTCCTTCTCCTCCTCCGCCAGCACCGCCTCCGCCGAGGCGAGCGGCTCGAGCACGATGTCCGCCACCTGCAACCCCGTCCGGGCGCAGCACTTGACGATGTTCTGCGCGCTGGAGACCGCCGCGGTGACGATGTGGACCTTCGCTTCCAGGCGCACGCCGCTCATGCCCAGCGGCTCGCGGATGCCGTCCTGCTCGTCGATGATGTACTCCTGCGGCAACACGCGCAGGATCTCGCGGTCCTGGGGGATGTTGATGGCCCGGGCAGCGTCCAGGACCCGATCCAGGTCGCCCTGCTTCACTTCCTTGTCCTTCACCGCCACCACGCCCTGCGAGTTGAAGCCGCGGATGTGCCCGCCGGCGATCCCGGCGAACACCGCGCTGATCTCCGCGCCCGCCATCAGCTCGGCTTCCTCCACCGCCTTGTGGATCGACGAGACGGTCGCCTCGATGTTGATCACCACCCCCTTGCGCAGACCGCGCGAGGGGTGGGTGCCGATGCCGATCACGTCGATCCCGTCGGGGGTGACCTCGCCCACGATGCAGCAGATCTTGGTGGTCCCGATGTCCAGCCCGACGACGATTTCGCCCTTTTTCTGCGCCATGGTCGGCTACCTCTTGTCGGCCAGGGTGGCGGCGGCCTGGTCGGGGCGCGCCGGGTTGTCCAGATCGATCCGCGACGCGCGCTCGCCGCGGCGGGCCAGCGCCGCGCGCACCTGCGCCAGCCGCCGCAGCTTGAGTGAGATCTCGTTCGACCCGAGGCGCACTTCCTGCACCGCGGTCCCGTCGTGCGCGAAGAGGGTGAACCCGCCGTCCTCGTCCAGCCGCACCTCGGAGACGGCGGCGATGGGATTGCCCGCCGCCTGCCAGGTGTCGAGCAGGTGGAGCGCGCCGAACAGGCGGAGCTGGAGCTCGGGCTTGCGCTCGCCCCAGGCGTCGCGCGAGACCCCGGTGAGGATGGGAAGATCCAGGGCATCCTCCGGCGCCGCGCGCTTGAAGAGACGGCCTTCGTCGTCCAGGACGTACAGCGCTCCAAGCTGCACCAGCGCCGCGGGGCGATGCTCGACGACGCTGGCGAGCACCTCGCCGGGCAGCCGCCTCTCCAGCTGGACCGACGCGACCCAAGGATGGCTCTCCATCGCGCGCGCCGCTCGCGAGAGGCTGGTCCGGAACAGGTTTCCGCCTAGCTTGAGGCCGCTGAGCTGCAGCAGCTCCGGCTCTCGCGCGTGCTGAAGGCCGCGGAAGCGGATCTCGCGGACGGCGAACGCCTGAGAAGCGGTGGCCCAGCGCCAGGCCTCCCAGGCGCCGAGGCTGAGGGCGGCGCTCACCGCCGCCGCCGCCAGCGTGCGGAACGCCGCCCCGAGCACCGACCTCCAGGCCGCGCGGTCGCGCTCGAGTGTGGCCCGGCGCACCTGCGCCATCTGCAGCGGCTTGAACGTCATGCTTGCACCCGCAGGCAGGACCTGTTGGGGTCGGGCATCCCGAACGGCGGCGCCTCCCGGCCGATCAGCACCGGCTGGACATGGTGCGGCTGCAGCTCGGCGGGCAGCGGCGGGTCGAAGTCGCCTACCAGGCGCACTTCGAGCTTCAGCTCGACGCCGGCCTTCGTCAGCACGGCGCTGCGCGCAGCGGCGATCAGCTCGACGACGTCGGCCGCCTTCGCGGCCCCCAGGTTGACGATGAAATTCGCGTGGCGATCGCTGATCTGCGCGCCGCCCTTGGTCATCCCCTTGAGGCCGGCCTGCTCGATCAGCCGGCCCGCGAAGTCGCCGGTGGGATTCACGAAGACCGAGCCCGAGTTGGGGAGGCTCAGCGGCTGGGTGGCGCGGCGCCGATCGACGTCCGCCTTCGCCACGCGCTGCTGCTCGAGCAACTGGGCCTCGGACCCCCGCCGGACCTGGCAACGCGCGCGCGTCAGCACCGCACCCCGGGGCAGCTCGCAATGCCGGTAGCCCAGGCGCAGCTCCGCGGCGTCGATCCAGCGCAGGCCGTCCGGGGCCGCCACCTCGACCGCGAGCAGATGATCGGCCATGCACCCGGCCGGGGTCCCCGCGTTCATGGCGACGAGTCCGCCGACCGTGCCGGGAATTCCGGCCGCCCAGGCGACGCCCACGCCGCGCTGCTCCTTGGCGAGGGAGAGGAAGCGCGCGATCGGCGCGCCGGCGCCCAGGGTCAGGACGACGTGGTCGCCCGCTTCCTCCACTTCCTCCGAGGCGAAGTCCTGCCCGAGCCGGATCACCGCGCCGGAGACGCCAAGGTCGCCGATGATGGTGTTCGCGCCGCCCCCCAGCGAGAGCCAGGGGACCGCGGCCGTGGCAAGGACGCCCAGGACCTCCAGCAGCGCGTCGGGGTCGCGCGGCTTCACCCAGAGCTTCGCGGCGCCGCCCACGCGGACGCTGGTGCGCGGCGCGAGCGGCGCTTGCTCCAGCACTTCACCGCGCCCGGCGCGGCGCAGGTCGGCGAGCAGCGCGCTCACTTGAGCAGCTCCAGCAGCTCTTCGGACGCGTGGGTGATGTCGCCCGCCCCCAGCGTGAGGACGAGATCCCCCTGGCGCGCCTTCTCCCGCAGCTTCCGCGCCAGCTCCGGGCGCTCGACGAACGCCGTATCGCGGTGGCCGCAGGCCTTGACCGCGTCGTGCAGCCTGGAGCCCGAGACTCCCGCGATGGGATCCTCGCCGGCCGCGTAGATGTCGGTGAGCAGGACCGCGTCCGCGTCGTTGAATGCGGTGGCGAACTCGCCGAAGAGGTCGCGGGTGCGCGTGTACCGGTGGGGCTGGAAGGCGCAGACGATGCGGCGGTGGGGGAAACTGGCGCGCGCCCCAGCCAGGGTGGCCCGGATCTCCGCCGGATGGTGGCCGTAGTCGTCCACCACCGTGATGCCGTTCACCTCGCCGCGCACGGTGAACCGCCGCTGGACCCCGGCGAACTCTGCCAGCGCCTCGACGGTCACCTTGAAGGGAATCCCCAACTCGTGCGCCACCGCGCAGCAGGCCAGCGCATTGAGGACGTTGTGCGCGCCCACCATCCGCAGCGAAACCTCGCCCTGGACGGTCCCCTTGTACGAGACGGTGAACCGCGACTGGAAGGGGCCCAGCTTCACGTCGTCCGCGCGCCACTCCGCCTGCGGCGAAACGCCGTACGTGGTGTGGCGCTTGCCGATGCGGGGGATCAGGTGCTGGACGACGGGATGGTCGAGGCACATCACCGCCAGCCCGTAGAACGGCACCCGGTCGGCGAAGTCCACGAACGCCTGCTGCAGCGCCTCCACCGTGCCGTAGTAGTCGAGATGCTCGGGATCGACGTTGGTGATCACCGCGATGGCCGGCGAGAGGCGCAGGAACGATCCGTCGCTCTCGTCGGCCTCCACCACCATCAGGCGGCCCTTGCCGAGCTTCGCGTTGGACCCGAGCGCGTTCAGCTTCCCGCCCACCACCGCCGTCGGGTCGAGGCCGGCGTGGGCCACCACCGTGGCGATCAGGGAAGTGGTGGTGGTCTTCCCGTGCGACCCGGCGATGGCGACGCCTTCCTTCAGGCGCATCAGCTCCGCCAGCATCTCCGCCCGCGGGATCACCGGGATGCCGCGGTCCTTGGCCGCGATCACCTCGGGATTGTTCTTCTTCACCGCGCTGGAGGTGACCACCACGTCCACGTCGGGCGCCACGTTCTCCGCCTGGTGCCCGGCGCTGACGATCCCGCCCAAGGAGGCGAGACGCCTGGTGATCTCGCTCTCCTTGAGGTCGGATCCACTCACCCGGTAGCCGAGGTTCAGCAGGAGCTCGGCGATGCCGCTCATGCCGATTCCCCCGATCCCGACGAAATGGACCTTGACCTTCTTGTTGCGGAACACTGTGCCCCTCTCCAGGTCACGTACTGCGAATGTACTCGATTCGATCTACGATAATCAATAGCTGAGCTTGGATGGATTCTACTTGCGCGCTGGCGGCAGATGCCGCCCCTCCCTCACCAGCCGTTCCCGGCAGAGTGAAACGCAGACGTCGGCGATCTCCCGCGCCGCCTCCGGCCTCCCCAGCACGCCGCTCGCCCTGGACATCCGTCCGAGCCGGTTGCGATCCGCCTCCAGGGCCCGGATCTCACCGGCCAGCTTCTGGGCGGTCAGGTCCTTTTCCGGGAGCAGGAGCGCCGCGCCTGCCTCGACCATGCTGCGCGCGTTCACCGTCTGGTGGTCGTCGGCGGCGAAGGGAAACGGCACCAGGATCGCCGGCTTCTTGCAGACGGTCAGCTCGGCGATGGTGGTGGCTCCCGCGCGGCAGACCAGGAGATCCGCCCCGGCATAGGCCCGCGGCATGTCGTCGATGAACGCCACCGCCTCCGCCGAGAGGCCGGTCGATTCCAGCTTGGCGTAGCGCGCCGCGATCTCCGGCTGGTCCTTGACGCCGGTCTGGTGCAGGACCTGGAGCCGGCGGCCGATCTCGGGAGCGAGGACCTCCAGGGCTTCGGCCAGCCGGAGGTTGAGGACGTGCGCGCCCTGCGACCCGCCGGTGACGAGGATGCTGAGCCGGTCGCTGGCCGGCTTGGTGTGGAGGTAGTTGTCCAGGAAGGCACGACGGATGGGATTGCCGAGCAGGTGCGTCTTCCGCGCGGGAAACTTCGCCTCCGCCTCCGGGAAGGCGATGAAGATCGCGTCCACGAACCGGCCCAGCGTGCGGTTGGTGAATCCCGGGAGCGCGTTCTGCTCCTGGATGGCGGTGGGCTTGCGCATCAGCCAGGCGGCGAGCAGGACCGGACCGCTGGAGTATCCGCCCACCCCGATCACCACGTCGGGATCGAACTGGCGCAGGATCCGCACCGACTGCCAGAACGCGCGCGGGACGCGGAGCAGCCCCCTGAAGAGGCCGGTCACCCCCATGCGCTTGAGCGGACCCACGTCGATGATCTGCAGCGGATAGCCGGCCTTGGGAACTTCGCGCGCCTCGATACCGCGCGCCGTCCCGACGAAGAGCACGTCGTTGCGCGGGTGCCGCGTCTTCACCTCCTCCACCAGCGCCAGGCCTGGGAAGAGGTGGCCGCCCGTCCCGCCGCCCGCGACGAGCAGCCTCATCGCTGGCCTCCCGCGCTCCGGCGGAGGAAGCCGCCCGGGCCGCCGCTCACCGAGAGCATCGCGCCGGCGCCGATGCAGGAGGTGATCACCGAGGACATCCCGTACGACAGGAACGGCAGCGCCATCCCCTTGGTGGGAAGCAGCGCCAGCGCCATCCCGGCATTGACCAGCGCCTCCACCGACAACAGCAGGGTCAGCCCGAGGGCCAGCCAGCACCCGAACGCATCGGGAGCGGCGTGGGCCGCCTTGATGCCCCGCCAGACGATCACCGCAAACAGCGCCAGCACCCCCGCGACACCGGCGAATCCGAGCTCCTCGCCGACGATGCTGAGGATGAAGTCGGTGTGCGCTGCCGGAAGGAAGAACAGCTTCTGGTGGCTCTCGCCGAGGCCGACTCCAAGAGAGCCTCCCGCGCCGAATCCCAGCAGCGACTCGACGGTCTGGTAGCCGTGGCCCCGGGGATCCTTCCAGGGATCCAGGAACGTCAGCACGCGCTGGACCCGGTAGGGCGACTTCCAGATGAGGAAGGCGGCGACCGGCGCCGCGGCCCCGGCCACGGCCAGCAGGTATCTGAGCGGCGCGCCGGCGACGAAGAGCAGCGCGAAGGTGACCGCAGCGAGGACGACGGCGGTGCCGAAGTCCGGCTCGAGCATGAGCAGGAAGCCGAACAGCGCCAACATCACCATGTGCGGCAAGAAGCCCACCGAGAAGGTGCGGACGCGCTCCTGCTTCCTCGCCAGCGAGCGGGCGAGCCAGAGCACCAGCGCGATCTTGGCCAACTCGCTGGGCTGGAAGGTCACGGCTCCAAGCCGCATCCAGCGGCGCGCTCCGCCCGCCGAGTGTCCGAGGCCGGGCAGGTGCATCAGGACCAGCAGTGCCAGCGACACGAACAGGAACGGGAGCGCCAGGGCCTCCATCCGGCGATAGCCGAGCTTCATCGCCGCGAGGAGCGCGATCAGCCCGATCGAGGCCCCGACCGCCTGCCGCTTGAAGAACCACATCGCATCGCCGAGGCGGGCGCCGGCGTACACGGCGCTCGCGCTGTAGACCATCACCACCCCGAACATGAGCAGGATCAGCACGGCGCCGAGCAACAGCGGGTCGTAGCGCAGCCCGGGCCGGAGCTGCTCCGACCTCTGGCGCGCGACTCGCGCTCCAGCAGCGGCGGATGCGCTCATGCCAGCCCCCGCACCAGCGCCTTGAACTGCTCGCCCCGGTCTTCGAAGTTGCGGAACTGATCATACGACGCGCAGGCAGGGGAGAGCAGCACCACGTCACCGGCCCGGGCCCGCTCGCGCGCCCGGCGCACCGCGGTCCCGAGGACGGAACAGGGGTCGATCTGCGCCACGCCCTCCAGCTCGGAGGCGATGGTCGCCGCATCCTCGCCGATGGTCAGGATGGTCTTCACCCGCCCCCGCATCAGCGCGCGCAGGGGCGCGTAGGGCGCGCCCTTGCCCCGCCCTCCCATGATGATGTGGACGTTGCGCTCGAAAGCGCTGAGCGATTTCTCCACGCTGTCCACGTTGGTGGCCTTGGAATCGTTGATCCACTCCACGCCGTCGAGCACGCGGACGGGCTCGAGGCGATGGGGCAGCCCCGGGTACGTGTCCAGCCCCTTCTGCAGCGCGTCCAGGCCGACTCCGAGGTGCCGCGCGAGCAGGCATGCGGCGAACGCGTTTTCGCGGTTGTGCGAGCCCCGGAGGGTGGGAGCGGTCAACGAGAGAGCGGCCCCTTCGATGCGCAGGGGCTGGCGCGGATCGAAGCCCTGGCGGCGCACGCCGGGATTGGTGGGCATGGCCTTCACCCGCGCGTCCGACTCGTTGATGGCCGCGCTGTCGCCGGGGCGCTGGTTCTGGAAAATGCGCTGCTTGGCCGCGGCGTACGCGTCGAGCGAAGGGTACCGATCGAGGTGGTCGGGGGTGACGTTCAGCACGGTGGCGGAGGCGCAGCGTAGGGAGACGATGGACTCGAGTTGGAAGCTCGACAGCTCGCAGACGGTCGCATCCAGGCGGTCCCCCGCGAACCCCCGGTTGCGTAGCGCGTT
>Ga0066709_100003864_pt1 | contig 11712 bp, 9 predicted proteins | sample GraSoiAngelo_158_FD_79665 | JGI IMG/M metagenome (GOLD analysis project Ga0066709, IMG submission 79665) | Grasslands soil microbial communities from the Angelo Coastal Reserve, California, USA - 14_1009_16_30cm | ecosystem: Environmental > Terrestrial > Soil > Grasslands | place: USA... | reverse complement strand
GCATCCCGGCGTCCGCGTGATGAGCGCCGGCCGGGTGATCGAGATCTACAAGGAGGTCGGGCGGCCCCGTGCGTTCGCCGGAGAGTTTCGCCTCGACGACTTCGCCGGAACGCACGGCCTCGGCCACACGCGCATGGCGACGGAGAGCCGCGTCACGACCGAGGGCTCGCATCCCTTCTCCACCGGCCACGATCTCTGCCTCGTGCACAACGGCTCGCTCTCCAACCACAACCGGCTGCGCCGCGAGCTCCGACGCGAGGGGATCGAATTCCAGACCGAGAACGACACGGAGGTCGCGGCGGGCTACCTGACGTGGAGGCTGCGCGAGGGCGACTCGCTCGAGACTGCGCTCGAGAGCTGCCTCGAAGCGCTCGACGGCTTCTACACGTTCCTCGTCGGGACAGCGGACGGGTTCGCCGTTCTGCGGGACCCGATCGCGTGCAAGCCCGCGGTGCTCGCCGAGACCGACGACTGGGTCGCGATGGCGTCGGAGTACCGTGCAATCGCAGTCCTGCCCGGTGCAACCGACGCGCAGATCTGGGAGCCCGAGCCGCGCGTCGTCTATGCGTGGGAGAAGGCGCTCGTTGCGTGATGGCTGTCGCGGCTGACGTCGAAGTCGTCGATCTCGCGACGACCGCGCTACGCGACCTGAACCAGCGACTGCACGACCTCGATCCCGACGCGCCCGATCCGCGCTCGTGGCGGATCGTCAACCCGAACGGCGCGCACGCCGTCGCGTGCGGGCTCGACGCACTGGTCGACGTCGAGATCGTCGGCCACGTCGGCTACTACTGCGCGGGGATGAACAAGCGGGCGACGGTTCGAGTGCGCGGCAACGCAGGTACCGGCGTCGCCGAGAACATCATGTCCGGCTCGGTCGTCGTCGACGGGAACGCGAGCCAGTCCGCAGGGGCGACCGGCCGCGGCGGACTGGTCGTCGTCCACGGCGACGCCGGCGCGCGGTGCGGCATCTCGATGAAGGGCGTGGACATCGTCATCCGCGGCTCGATCGGCCATATGAGCGCGTTCATGGCGCAGCGCGGCACGCTCGTCGTCTGCGGCGACGCGGGCGAGGCACTCGGCGACTCGATCTACGAGGCGCATCTGTACGTCCGCGGGGAGGTCGCCGGCCTCGGCGCCGACTGCGTCGAGAAGGAGCTCCGGGACGAGCACATGGCGGAGCTGCGCGCTCTGCTCGAGCGCGCGGCGATCGCGGACGTCGCTCCCGCCGAGTTCCGCCGCTACGGCTCTGCGCGGCAGCTCTACAACTTCAAGGTGGACAACGCGTACTGATGGCGGTCACGCCTGACTGGCATCTTCGCGAGTCGTATCTCTACGACCGCACGACGATCGCCGAGATCCAGCGCGCCGCGCGCGAGGGGATCTACGACATCCGCGGCTTCGGCGCGAAGCGGCGGCTGCCGCACTTCGACGATCTGCTCTTCCTCGGCGCGTCCGTCTCCCGCTATCCGCTCGAGGGCTACCGGGAGCGCTGCGGCACCGACGTCACGATCGGGACGCGGTTCGCATCCGAGCCGCTCGAGCTGAAGATCCCGATCACGATCGCCGGGATGAGCTTCGGGGCGCTCTCCGCGCCGGCCAAGGAGGCGCTCGGCCGCGGCGCGACGGAAGTCGGCACCTCGACGACGACCGGCGACGGCGGGATGACGCCGGAGGAGCGTCAAAGCTCGAAGACGCTCGTCTATCAGCTGCTCCCGTCCCGCTACGGGATGAATCCCGACGACCTGCGCAAGGCTGACGCGATCGAGGTCGTCGTCGGCCAGGGTGCGAAGCCGGGCGGCGGCGGAATGCTCCTCGGCCACAAGATCTCCGATCGAGTCGCCGCGATGCGCGACCTGCCGGAGGGAATCGACCAGCGGAGCGCGTGCCGGCACCCCGACTGGACCGGCCCGGACGATCTCGAGATCAAGATCCACGAGCTGCGCGAGATCACCGACTGGGAGAAGCCGATCTTTGTCAAGATCGGGGCGACGCGCACGTACTACGACGTGCAGCTTGCGGTGAAGGCGGGCGCCGACGCGATCGTCCTCGACGGGATGCAGGGCGGCACCGCGGCGACGCAGGACGTCTTCATCGAGCACGTCGGCATCCCGACGCTGCCGGCGATTCCGCTCGCCGTGCAGGCGCTGACGGAGATGGGTCTCCATCGCGAGGTGCAGCTGATCGTCTCCGGCGGGATCCGGACCGGCGCGGACGTCGCGAAAGCGCTCGCGCTCGGCGCCGATGCCGTCTCGATCGGGACGGCCGCGCTGATCGCGATGGGCGACAACAGTCCGGAGTACGAGGACCAGTACCGCGAGATCGGCAGCTCAGCCGGGTTCTACGACGACTGGCAGGCCGGCCGCGACCCCGCCGGGATCTCGACACAGGAGGACGAGCTCGCCGCGCGCTTCGACCCCGTCGTCGGCGGCCGCCGGATCGCGAACTACCTGCGCGTGCTGACGCTCGAGGCGCAGACGCTTGCCCGCGCGTGCGGGAAGTCGCACGTGCACAACCTCGAGCCGGAAGATCTGGTGGGCCTCACCGTCGAGGCCGCTGCGATGGCCCGCGTGCCGCTGGCCGGCACGGACTGGATCCCCGGCCTCAACGGCCGCTACTAGTACCGAAGAGTCAAGGCCGGGTCAGGTCTTGCAATAACGCATCAATGCAGGACCTGACCCCAGACGTGGCCCTTGCGGTCGGCGGCGCCGAGCTCGCGCGAAATCGCATCCGCTCGCTCGAGCAGGAGCGGTAGCGCCTTGCGCGCGGGGGCGCGGCCGAAGCGCGGGATCGGCCCCTGCAGCGCGACGATCCCGGCGAGCTCGCCGGCGCTCGACCAGACCGGCGCGGCGATCGCGTTCAGCTCGGGCTCCCGCTCCTCGTAGGCGTCCGCCCAACCCCGGCGGCGGATCCGTTCGAGCTCTTGCTCGAGGTCATGGACGCTTGTGACCGTCTTTCGCGTGTATGCGACGAGCGGCGGCTGCGGCTTCCGGTCGGTGAACGCGAGCATTACCTTCCCGGCCGCGGTCGCGTGCGCGATCGAAGGCCGGCCGAGCTGGGAGACGCCGCGCACGTAGTGCTCGGCCTGGACGACCTCGACCGTTATCGCGTCCGGGTCGCCGGGCACCGACAGCGTTCCCGTCTCGCCGACGGCCGCGACGAGCGCCTCCAGGTGCGGCCGCGCCACCGTGCGGACGTCGAGCCGCGTGAGCACGGAGTTCGCGAGCTCGACGAGACGGATCCCGAGGCGGTAGCGGCCGTTCTCCGGCACGTGCTCGACGAGCTGCGACTCGACGAGCGTCGCGAGCTGACGGGAGACGGTGCTCGGCACGGCGCCGGTCCGCCGGGCGATCTCGTTCGTCCCGAGCTCGCCCTCGGCGGCGAGCACGTCGAGGATCGCGAGCGAGCGGCTCGCCGCTGCGACGCGCTCCCTCGACGGTTGACCCGTTCTCGCCATTCCGGTAGCGTTCCACTGTACAGGATGCTATTGCGGAGCGCGCAATAATGTTCCTGCTCGCCTGTCCCCATTGCGGGCCGAGGAGCGTGGACGAGTTCAAGTACCAGGGCGAGGTGACCCGCCGTCCGCCCGAGCGTCCGACGCTGCGCGAGCTTACCGACTACGTGTATTTCCGGGACAACGTCGCCGGCGTCCAGCGCGAGTGGTGGTACCACGGAACCGGCTGCGGCCTCTGGTTCGTCGCCGAGCGTGACACGCGTACGAACGAGGTGCTGCGCACCGAGATCCCGGAGCCGTCGCGCGGGCGTACGCCTGCGCCGGTCGAGGCAGCCGTTCCCGACACACCTGCCGTCTGATGAGGATCGCGCCCCAGCCCGGCGAGCGCATCGATCGCCGCAAGCCGTTCACGTTCGAGTACGACGGCGCGAAGATCACCGGCTTCGAGGGCGACACGATCGGCTCCGCGCTCTACGCGGCCGGCCGCCGGGTCTTCTCACGCAGCTTCAAGTACCACCGGCCGCGCGGCCTTCTCTGCTGCTCCGGCGACTGTCCGAACTGCATGATGACCGTCGACGGAGTTCCGAACGTGCGCCTCTGCGTCGAGCCGGTGCGCGACGGCGCGGTCGTGCGCGCGCAGAACGTCCTCGGCTCGCTCGACCGCGACCTGCTCTCGATCACCGACAAGATCGGCGGCCCGTTCACGCCGGTCGGCTTCTACTACCGGACGATGATCCGGCCGCGCCGGCTGTGGCCGCTCTACGAGAAGTTCCTGCGCAACGTGGCCGGGCTCGGCAAGATCGGCGAGAACGGGACGCACCGGCGCTACGACACCGAGCACCGTCGGGTGGACGTGCTCGTGATCGGCGGCGGACGCGCCGGCCGCGAGGCGGCTGCGCGCGCCGAGGGCGACGTGCTACTCGTCGATGAGCACGGCGGCGGCGGCGCGCTGAAAGGTCGCGCGCTCGGGATCTACGAGGGCGGCCTGGTCCCGGTCGACGCCGGCGACGTCCTGTACCGCTTCCGCGCCGAGCGGATCGTCGTCGCGACCGGCGGGATCGAGCAGCCGCTCGTCTTCCCGGGCAACGACCTTGTCGGCGTGATGCTGCCGAACGGGGTTCGCCGTCTGACGAGGGACTGGTCGATCAAGCCGGGGGAGCGCGCGGTCGTCGTGACCGCCGATGACGCGGGGCTCGAAGCCGCCGGGGATCTCCGTGCGGTCGGGACCGAAGTCGCGCGCGTCGTCGACCTCCGCTCGGAACGAATCGTCCAGCTGGCAGCCGTCGGCAAGCGCGGCCGGCTCTCGGCCGTTCTCGTCGACGGCGAAGCCGTCGACTGTGATGTGCTCGTCATGTCCGGCGGCCGCCAGCCCGCGTACTCGCTCCTCGCCCAGGCCGGCGCGCGCGTCGAGTACGAGCCGCGGCGCGGTATCTTCGTCCCGACGGAGCTGCCGGAGAACGTCGAGGCGGTCGGCTCCGCAGCCGGCGATCTCGAGGGAGCGGCGGTACCCGCGGCGAGCTATGACGGCGGCGACGGCAAGTGCTTCGTCTGCATCTGCGAGGACGTCACGGAGAAAGACGTGAAGCGTGCGCTCGCGGAGGGCTTCGACTCGATCGAGCTCGCGAAGCGCTACACGACCGCGACGATGGGCCCGTGCCAGGGGCGTCTCTGCCACCTGCAGTCGATCCGCATGCTCGCGCGCGAGACCGAGACCGACGAGGCCGCGATCGGGACGACGACCGCGCGGCCGCCGTGGGGGCCGGTCGAGCTCGGCCTGCTCGCCGGGCGCCACTACGAGGCGATGAAGCGCTCGCCGCTCCATTTCCGCCACGAGGAGGCGGGCGCGACGATGATGTGGACAGGCGCGTGGCGGCGACCGTTCGCGTACGGCGATCCGGCCGCCGAGGTGCGCGCGGTGCACGAGTCGCTCGGCGTCATCGACGTCTCGACGCTCGGCAAGATCATCGTCGAAGGCCCCGACGCCGCGGAGCTCCTCGAGCGGCTCTACCCGAACCGGTTCGCAGATCTGGCCGTCGGCCGCATCCGCTACGGCGTCCTCACGACAGACGGCGGCCGGATCATGGACGACGGCACGGTCGCCCGGCTCGGGGACGACCTCTTCTACGTCACGACCACGTCGACGGGCTCGGAGAGCGTCTGCGAATGGTTCGAGTGGTGGAACGCGGTCTGGGGCTACGACGCCGAGATCGTCAACGTCACCGGCGCGCTCGCCGCGGTGAATCTCGCGGGGCCGCAGGCGCGCGAGGCGCTCGGGGCGCTGACGGACGCCGACGTGTCGAACGACGCGCTGAAGTACCTCGACGCGAAGGAGATCACGGTCGCCGGTGTTCCGTGCCTCGCCCTGCGGATCGGCTTCGTCGGCGAGCTCGGCTACGAGCTGCATTGCGCGGCGAGCGCAGGCGAGCATCTCTGGGATGCGCTGGTGGCGCGCGGCGCCGTGCCGTTCGGGCTCGAGCCGCAGCGCGTGCTTCGGCTCGAGAAGGCGCACGTGATCGTCGGGCAGGACACCGACTCCGAGTCGAACCTCCTCTCCGCCGGCATGCCGTGGATCGTCAAGGAGAAGCCGGACTTCGTCGGCAAGTGGGCGGTCGAGCTCGTCGAGGAGCGCGGGATCCGCGAGCGGCTCGTCGGGTTCACGATGGACGGCGGCTTGCTGCCCCCTGAGGGCGCACAGGTGGTCGAGAACGGCAAGTCGACCGGCCGCGTCACGAGCTCGAGGGTCAGCGAACAGGTCGGCAAGGTGATCGGCCTCGCGTGGGTGCGGCCGGAGCGCGCAGACGACGGGACGCGCCTCTCGATCCGGATCGCGGGAGCCGACCATCCGGCGACCGTGACGCTCGCGCCGTTCTACGACCCCGAAGGGGCGAAGCTCCGCTCATGAGGTTCATGTCGCATCCGGAGGGCGTCGAGTTCGCGTCGCCGCTGCGCCACGTCGACGGGATCGACGACGTCTCGCACCTGGGTAAGTGGGAGATCCGAGGCGACGCGCACGGGCTCGACGGCGAGGTGATCCGCATCTCCCCGGACCGTGCGCTCGTCGTCGGCGACCGGCGTCCGGACGCGCCGCGCGTCTACGACATGACCGCCGCGCTCGCGGCGTTCGAGGTCGAGGGTGAGGACCTGATGCGGCGGCTGACGGAGCTCGATCTCGACGAGCTGCCCGCGATCGGCTCGATCCTGCGGGGAACGCCGGCGCTGATCGAGCGGCGCGGCGGCGAGCGCTTCCGCCTCTATGTCCCGCAGGAGCTCGGGCACTACGTTGCCGAGACCGTCGTCGATCTTGCGAAGGGCCTCGGGCGATGAAGGACATCTTCCGCGTCTCGCGCATGTGGCGCCCGCGCGGCGAGCTGAAGAAACGCTACGACGTCGTCGTGATCGGCGGCGGCTCGCACGGCCTCGCGACCGCGTACTACCTCGCGAAGAACCACGGCGTGAAGGACGTCGCGGTTCTGGAGAAGTCGTACATCGGCTCAGGCGCGTCGGGCCGGAACACGACGATCATCCGCTCGAACTACCGCACGCCGGAAGGCGCAGCGTTCTACTCGCGCAGCGTCAAGCTCTACGAGCAGCTCTCGGCGGACCTCGACTTCAACCTGATGTTCTCGCAGCACGGGCACCTGACGCTCGCGCACTCGGAGCGTGCGATGGTGACGATGCAGGAGCGCGCCGAGGTGAACCAGCTGCTCGGGATCGACTCGCGCGTCGTCTACCCCGAGGAGATCGCGCGCCTTTGCCCGCAGATCAACCTCGGCCCCCGCCAGACGTGGCCGATCCAGGGTGCGCTCTACCACGCGCCGGGCGGGATCATCCGGCACGACGCGGTCGTCTGGGGACTCGCGCGCGGAGCCGACCGGGCGGGCGTCGAGATCCATCCGTACACGGAGGTGACAGGGATCGAACGGACGAGCGGCCGCGCGACTGCTGTCGAGACGAACCGAGGCCGCGTCGAGGCGGACGTCGTCGTCAGCGCGGTCGCCGGTTGGTCGACGCTCGTCTGCGGGCTCGCGGGGGTGCGCCTCCCGATCACGACGCACATCCTCCAAGCCTTCGTGACGGAGCCGGTGAAGCCGTTCCTCGACGTGATCATCGTCTCGGCGCAGATGCACGTGTACGTGTCGCAGACCGACCGCGGCGAGTTCCTGATCGGCGCGGAGATCGAGCCGTACACGACCTACAAGTCGATCGGCACGTTCCCGTTCCTCGAGTACTCGGCGCGGCACACGCTGGAGCTCTTCCCGCAGCTCGAGCGGCTGCGCGTGCTGCGGACGTGGACGGGCCTGTGCGACCTGTCGCCCGACTACAGCCCGATCCTCGGTAGGACAGAGGTCGAGAACTTCCACGTCTCGGCCGGGTGGGGCACGTACGGCTTCAAGGCGGCGCCGATCGTCGGCACCACACTCGCGAAGCTCGTCGCGACCGGAGAGACGCCGGACCTGATCGCCCCGTTCGCCCTCGAGCGCTTCCACACGGACGAGCTCGTCTCAGAGCTGGCCGCGGCCGCCGTGTCCCACTGAGCCAAGACCCCGGACCTACCCCGGTCCGGGTCCGGGACGTGGCTGGTCGGTGAAGGTTCCGGTGTCGGATGGTCAGTCGCCACGCGGTGCGCTAGGCCGATCCGGCCGTGGCCGGGGGTCCGCCCCGGTCCAGGTCCCGGGGCGTGACCGTTCTGGTCGAGATGTCGCCTCTGGCGTTCAGATGCCGAGCGGCACATAGACCGAGAGGCGCTTCTGCGCCGCGGCGATCGCGCGGAACGCCTCCCGGAGTTGCGCCCGTGTCAGCGGCGGGAGCGCGGCCGGGTCGACGACGTTGTCCGGCTCCCGGCCCTGCTGGAGGCAGGCGGCATGGTGGTCGAGCCGGATGCGCATCACGATCTGGAACGCCTCGCGCAGGGCCGAGCCCGTCTCGGGTTCGAGCGCGCCCGCTTCCTCGACGGCGACGAGCCGGTCGATCGTGGCCGAGATCGTGATCCCGTTCGAGAGGGCGAGGAAGCGGGCCAGATTGGCGATCGGGATCACCCCGCCCTGCTTCAGATCGATCCCGCCGCCCCCGAGCGAGCCGCGGAACCCGAGCGGCGGCTTGAAGTCCGTCGCCGTCCGCGCCAGGCGCCGCAGAAAATCCGGATGGTCCTTTGCCTCGCGCAGCACCGACACGAGCCGCGGCGTCACGTCCAGCCCGCCGGCGGCCTGCCGGAAGTCGAACGCGACGTTCGCCCGGATCAGGTGCGACCTGTCGGGCGATTCCAGCACCTCGCGGAAGACCTCGAGCCAGCGCTCCTCGCTCATCCGCCAGAGCTTGTTGCTCGCGACGACGTCGTTCGGATCGAGCAGGAAGCCGCACCGCGCGAGACCGTCCGTGACGTCCTGCGCCAGCCGGGCGAAGTAGCGGTCGACCTCCGGATCCTCCGAGGTCGCGTACGCGAGGGCCGTCTCCACGTCGGAGCCGAGGGTGAACTCCCGCCGCGCCACGCTGCCGAGCGCGAGCCAGGCCCACGCCGCCGGCGCCTCCCCGCGGCGCGCGACCGCGAAGTCGATCAGCCGCGCCACGATCGAGTCGACCTGGAGCGAGAGCACGCGCCCGACGTCGACCGGTGCGAGGTTCGCGTCGAGCAGCGCGAGAAAGAGCGGCCGAAGCCGTGCGACCACGTCCACGAGCTCGTCCTCGTCCGCCGCACGCAAGATCGCGTGCCGCAGCGCGAACGGGCTTCGCGTCTCGAGGCCGGCCAGATCCGTCCCGGACAGCACGCCCAGGACGCGCCGCGCCGCGTCGACGACGACGAGATGATCCGCGCCGCGGTCGAGCATCTCGACGACCGCGTCGACCGCGATCCGGTCGGGCGGCACGACCACGGCCGGCTCGACGATCCGCGAGACCGGGTTCTCGGCCGCGAGCCCGCCACCGACGACGCGGGAGCGGAGGATCGCGTCCGTGAGGATGAAGAGGTTCTCGCCGTCACGGACGAGGATCGCGGACGCGTGATTCTCAGTCATCGTCTCCGCCGCGCGGCGGATCGTCACGCCCGCCTCCGCGAACACCGGCGGCCGGCTGATCAGCTCCTCGACGCGGATCGTCCCGAGCTCCGGCAGCGCATGGACGAGATGGCCGGTCTGGATCAGTCGCTCCCGCAGCGTCGTCGCCACCCAGCCCGCGCCCTCCGGCCGCCCGAGCACGACGAGCGCCTGTTCCCGCGGGATGACGTAACAGACCGAATCCTCGTGGGCCTGCACGGTGAAGGTCGGCGCCAGTCCGGTCAGCAACGAAGGATGGCCGAAGCTCTCGCCCGGCTCGAGGATGTCGACGGCCTCGCCCTGGTGGATGAGCTCCATCGACCCGGACCGGATGACGAACATCTCCTCCGCGGGCGCCCCGTCTTCGACGAGCACGATCTCGCCCGCCGCGAAGGCCCGCTCGGACGCCGCCTGCGCCACCGCCGCGAGATCGTCCTCCGAGAGCGCGTCGAACGGCGGGAAACGACCCAGGTAGGCCGCGATCTCCGCTGTGTTCATCGTCTCCACTGTTCGGCGCTCTTTCCTGTTCTCCGGGCTCCTTGTAATGAAAGCCGCGTTCTGCGACCTTCCGGGGCAGCAGCGGCAGCAACCGTCAAGGAGGGCCCATGGCGTCGCACGAGGACGAGCTCGACTACGCAGGCGGAGGGCTGAAGCAGGAGACGAACTGGTGGGGTGCGTTCGTCATCGGCCTGGCCGGGACGATCCTCGTCACGGGAATCGCTCCCGTGATGGTGACCACGCTCGGGGCCGCGTCGATTCCGGTCATCATCGTGATCACGATCACGGGGTATCTCCTGTGCCTCCTTCTCGCGGAGCTCTCCGCGATGATGCCGGAACGGACGGGTGGATCGCCGTCCTATGCGTATCCGGCCTACAAGGAGCGCTGGCCGCGGGCGGCGAAGCACATCAACGGAGTGACCGCGTGGGCCTACTGGCTCGGGTGGTTCCCGGTAGCGCCGCTGAACATGATCCTGGCGTCGTTCTATCTCGCCGACCGGTTCCACCTGAACACGTCGTCCGGCTTCACGCCGATCCACACGTTCATAGCGTGGTGGACGATCGCGATCTCGATCATCGGCATCCTGCTCTTCTTCATCCCCGCGTATCTCGGGATCCGCTTCGGGACGATGTTCGCGACGGTGCTCGCGTTACTGTCGATGATCCCGCTGACGTTCATCGCGATCGCCTGGATCTTCCATCCGTCCGTCGCGCACTGGGGCCAGCTCTCCGGGTTCCACCAGCTCGACGGCTCGAGCTTCTTCAGCGGTCTCGGCGGTCACGGTTGGTTGACTGTCTACATCGCCTACTCGTTCCTGCTGACGTGGAACGTGATCGCGATGGAGGCGGCCGCGTGCTACATCGGCGAGACGAAGAATCCCGACAAGGACGCGAAGGTCGCGATGAACCTCGAGGGCGCGTACGGGCTCTTCATCTACACGCTGATCCCGATCGCATTCGTCGTCGTCCTCGGCGCGAAGGCGCTGTCGAACTCCGCCCTCGTCGATCCGAAGTCGATCTTCGTCACGTTCTCGGGGAAGGTGTTCTCGACGGGGGGCAACGTCTTGAACTGGTTGATCGCCCTGATGTTGATCGTCGCGCTCGCGCTCTCGGCGCTCAATGCGATCATGGGGTGTGCCCGTTCGCTGCACCAGATGTCGGTCGACGGGCAATTCCCGCGCTGGTTCCAGAAGATCAACAAGCACGGTGTCCCCGACCGGGCGATGTTCTTCAACGTGCTGTGCTCACTCGTCGTCGTCTTCGCAGGCGGAGCGGTCGAGATCTACTCCTTCTCGAACGTCGGCTACACGTTCTCGTTCCTGCCCGTGCTCGTCGGCTACTACTTGTTGCGGAAGTACAAGCCGAACGCGCGTCGCCCGTTCAGGCTTCCCGAGTTCATGAAGTACGTGGCGCTCGGGATGGCCGTGCTGTACGCCGTCATCTGGCTCTACGGCGGGATCTACTACTCGAAGATCGGCAACACGCTCGTCTACTACCTCGCAGGTTGGGGCGTGCTCGTCGCGTACCTGCCCCTCTACTGGTACCGCGTCAAGGTGGAGGACAAGCGTCACGCCGAGACGCCTGTGCCGGCGATCCCGGCGCCGGGGTCATAAGGAGATCGAAGGCGACGCCGGCCGAGGCCGGCGCCGCCGTCCTGCTCGCGTCGGAGGGCCGGCCGATCACCGGGGCCGCCGTCGACACGGCCGCGCGGCTCGCAAAGGAAGCCGGCGGCGG
>Ga0066709_100003863_pt1 | contig 11715 bp, 10 predicted proteins | sample GraSoiAngelo_158_FD_79665 | JGI IMG/M metagenome (GOLD analysis project Ga0066709, IMG submission 79665) | Grasslands soil microbial communities from the Angelo Coastal Reserve, California, USA - 14_1009_16_30cm | ecosystem: Environmental > Terrestrial > Soil > Grasslands | place: USA... | reverse complement strand
GTGCCCCTCGTGCAGATAGCCCATGGTGGGGACGAAGGCGATGCGCTTGCCGTCGGCGCGCCAGGCTTCGGCGCGCGCCCGCATTTCCGCCGGCGTCTCGATGATCTCGACGGTCACTTCTTACGCGGGAAAGGCAGCGGGATGCACGCGGCGCCGCTGGCGTCGGGATCCCGCTCGTCGGAGCCGCCGGCGGCGGCGCGCACCGAGCCATAGGGCGTCGCCGACTCCGGACGCGGCGCGTCCTTGGAGAAGCTGTGTTGGTCGTCGGGAAACTGCTCGTTGCGCACCTCGGTGATGTACTGCTCGACCGCAGTACGAATGCGTACGGCGAGGTTGTCGTAGCGCTTGACGAACTTGGGGCGGAACTCCTCGTTCATGCCGAGGAGATCGTAGACCACCAGCACCTGGCCGTCGCAGTGCACGCCGGCGCCGATGCCGACCGTCGGGATCGACAGGGCGGCGGTGATCTCCTGCGCCAGCTCCTGCGGAATGCCCTCGAGAACGATCGCATAGCAGCCGGCCTGCTCGAGCGCGCGCGCGTCGTCGAGGAGCTTCTTGGCCTGGGCCGCCGAACGGCCCTGCACCTTGAACCCGCCCATGGCGTGCAGCGACTGAGGCGTCAGTCCGATGTGACCCATCACCGGGATCCCGATCTTGAAGAGACGGGAGGCCAGCTCCGCGTAGTCGGCGCCGCCCTCGAGCTTCACCGCCTCGGCGCCGCCCTGCTTGACCAACCGTCCGGCGTTGCGAATCCCCTCCTCGACCGATGCCTCATAGGACATGAAGGGCATGTCGCCCACCACCTGGGCGCGCTCCGTCCCGCGCGCCACCGAGCGACAGTGGTAGATCATCTCGTCCATCGTCATGGCTAGCGTGTTGTGGTTGCCCTGGACGACACAGCCGACCGAATCGCCGACCAGTAGCATGTCGACGCCGGCTTCGTCGAGGATCCGCGCAAAAGAGTAATCGTACGCCGTCAGGCAGGTAATCTTTTCGCCGCGCTGCTTCATCTTAACGATCTGCGGTACCGTGACCTTATCGCCCATGGTCAATCCTCCCCAAAATAAAAAAGCCCTCCGGACAAATCCGGAAGGCCATTAGAAACCCAACGGTGCGCAGACGGCAGGATGCAATGAACTCCTGCTTACCGCCTGCTCCCTACCGCCGTCTTCTTCATCGCGGCATCCGTCTCAGTCCAGACTACCTGGATCCAAGCGGTATGTAATGCTGCGTCCCCGAACCCATGCTGTTGATTTCCTTGATCAAGTCAGCCAGATCCTTGCTGCTCGAGACGAAATCAATCTCCGAAGTATTGACGACCAGCAGAGGCGTCTCGTCATAGTGAAAAAAGAACTGGTTGTACGCCTGAGCTACCTCGGTAAGGTATTCGAAGGTTACGCTTCGCTCGTATTTTTTATCCCTTTTTTTGAGCCTTTTGTAAAGCACCTCGGGACGGGCTTGGAGATAGACGACGAGATCGGGTTTGGCAATCCGCGCGTTCAAAAGCGCGTAAATTTGCTGGTATAAATTCAGCTCCTCGGCGCTCAGAGTTAACGTCGCGAAAATCTGGTCCTTGGCGAACAAATAATCCGCGACCGTGCCTTGGTCAAAAAGATCTTGCTGGGCCAGCTCCATTTGTTGCTGGTAGCGGTTGAGCAGAAAAAAGGTTTGGTTCTGGAACGCGTACGTCTCGCGGGATTTATAAAATTTCGGCAGAAACGGGTTATCTTCGACCCTTTCGAACACCGTCCGGGCGTAAAATTCGTTGGCCAAAATCTTCGCCAAGCTGGTCTTGCCCACGCCGATGGGGCCCTCGACCACGATGTACTTTGCGCGCGCCATGCGACGCTGTGAATCTACACGTTGGCCAGAAGGTTGTCCAGGTTGTTATAATGAGCGCGGTGGAAACGCTGCAGCAAAAGATCGGTCAAATGTTTATGGTCGGCTGCCAGGGTGAAGCCCTGACCCGCGAAGAACGCTTGACGTTCGAACAGTGCTCCTTCGGCGGATTTATCCTGTTCGGCCATAACTATTGCGCGCCGCGGCAGATCGTGTCTCTGTGTCGCAGCCTTTGGCAATGCGCTTCGGCAGAGCCGCCGTTTATCGCCATCGACCAGGAAGGCGGCAGAGTCCATCGCCTGCCGCCGCCTTTTACCCATTTTCCCGCTGCGGCGACCATCGGGGAACGAAACGACCCGAATGTGGCTTATCAGCTCGGTCATGCAGCCGCTGCGGAATTGGCACTGGCGGGAATCAACCTGAATTTTGCGCCGGTCCTGGATGTCCATTCGAATCCGCAAAACCCGGTCATCGGCGACCGCTCCTTCGCCGATGACGCTAATCGCGTGATCGAGATGACCTCAGCGTGGACGCGTGGCTTGAGAGCAGGCGGCATTCTCCCTTGCGGCAAACATTTTCCCGGCCACGGCGACACCGACAAAGACTCACACTTCGATCTTCCGGTCGTCGACAAGCCGCTCGACGCCTTGATGAATGTGGATTTGCCGCCGTTCGTTCACGCTTGTCGCAGTGACATCGAGTCGCTGATGACGGCGCACGTATTATACCCGGCACTCGATCCCGACCTTCCCGCTACGCTATCCGAAAAAATCGTCACCGGACTCCTGCGCCACAGTCTCGGCTATGACGGCCTCGTCTTCAGCGACGATATGGAGATGAAAGCCATCAGCGACAACTACGGACTCGAGCAATCTGTAGCGCTGGCGGTCCGTGCCGGCGTCGACGTGTTGCTCTTTTGCCACGAACCGTCTAGAGCGGTCGGGGCTTTCGAGCTTCTTTGCTCCGAGGCTGAACGAGATCCGTCGGTGCGCGCACAGGTGGAAAATAGTTATCGCCGAATAACTGAGCTCAAGCGGCGCTGGTTGAAAAGCTTTAGCGGCGTTTCGGACGATGAGCTAGAGGAACGATTGAAGCGATCGGATCACCACCGACTGGTCGATGCGATTCAAGGCAACTTATAGGCCGTGTAGGCAATGAGCCTTCTGATGTCGTGATGTAGTTCCCCTTCCCACTTCTCGAGCAGGATATCCGCCGGGCATTTTCCTACGTCCAGGAGGTTTTTCAGCGGCTTTAAGTAAATCGTCTCGTCGTCGCCGAGATCATTGACTTGATTCTGCCGTCGTAACCCTTCCCAGGCGATCTCCAATAACTCTTTGGCAAGATCGAGCAGCGAATAGCGTCGCACACGCGCCGCAAGCGCGTCCACATGCGAATCGACATAGGCTTGCATCCGCTCGTCCCAGCTCCATCCTTTCACCAAATCCCACGCCGCCTGCAAACAGTCTCGGTCGTAAAACGCGCCTTTGACGAGCGCCGACAGCGCCGGCATAAGATCCGGCGGTTGGCTGTCGACCGAGCGTATTTCAATGTAGCGTTTGATCCGGGTCTCGGGAAACAGCGTCGTCAGATGGTCGCCCCAATCTTCGATCGTCGCTCGTTCGCCGTTATGGCCGTATTGGAGAAACTGCCGGAAGGTCAGGTGGGTCATATCGATGTAGTGCTTGTTACGAATAATGAAGTACATCGGCACGTCGAGAGCGTATTCGACATAATGGGCAAAAGAAACCTCCGGCAAGAAAGCAAATTTCAGCAGCCCGGAACGGTTCCTGTCAGTATCGGTCCAAATATGCTCGCGGAAGCTGCGGTAGCCGTTTAGCTGACCGTCGCAGATCGGCGAATTGGCGAACATGGCAATGAGAATCGGCGCCAGCCCCATGCCGGTACGGAACTTGGCCATGGCGTCCTTTTCGTCGCCGTAGTCGATGTTGGCCTGCACGGTGGCGGTCTGTTTCATCATGCGTTGGCCGAGTTTGCCGACTTTGAGCATGTACGGCGCCATGATTCGATAGCGCTGCTTCGGTACCCACTCGATCTGATCCAGCCGGCTCACCGGCTGCATGCCGAGGCCGAGAAAAATGATCCCGAGGGGCTCCGTAACCTCCAACAACTCGCGAATGTGTTGCGTGAACTCAGCATAAGTGCAGTGGATGTTGTCGCACGGCTCGCCGCTCAGCTCGATCTGTCCGCCCGGCTCCAGGGTAATCTGCGCCTTGTCGCGCGTGAGCGCGATGATGTGGCCGTCCTGTTCCTCGGGTTCCCAGCCGAAGCGCTCGATCAGCTCGCGCAAAATGTGTTCGACGCCGCGCTTGCCGTAGTAGGGGATCGCTTGCCCGGTGTTGCGGTCGATACCGACTTTTTCGTATTCCGTGCCGACGCGCCAGCGATCGAATGGTTTGCCAGCGTCGTGGAAGTAGGCTTCGAGCTCTGTGCTTTTCTCAATGACTGACATGATTCCGAATATTCTGTTGATAAGGAGGATTGATCACTCCCTTCTCCGTAATGATCGCCGAGATCAATTCCTGCGACGTTACGTCGAACGCTGGATTGAAAACATTGATTCCCTTCGGCGCAACCAGCTTACCAAGAAAATGCGAGACTTCTTTGGGATCGCGCTGCTCGATCGGAATATCGTTGCCGGATGGGCAATTCACATCGATGGAAGACGTCGGTCCGGCAACGTAGAAAGGAATGCCATGACGCCGTGCCAGCACTGCCAGGATGTAGGTGCCAATCTTATTCGCGACGTCGCCGTTCGCCGCCACACGGTCGCAGCCGACTACGACGGCGTCCACTTTACCCTTCTGCATCAAATAACCCGCCATGTTGTCGGTGACCAGCGTCGCCATGATTTTTTCTTTTTTGAGCTCCCACGCCGTCAGTCTAGCACCTTGCAGGAACGGCCGCGTTTCGTTCACAAAAACTTCAAACACCTTGCCGGATTCCTTGAGCGCCCGCAGCACCCCCAATGCCGTGCCATATCCCGCGGTCGCCAACGCGCCGGCATTGCAGTGGGTCATGATTCGCTTGGCATTGCGCAAAAGACTCGCGCCATGTTTGCCGAGCTGCTTGTTGGCCGCGATGTCATCAGTATAGATCTTTTGCGCCTCCGCTTTGAGTGCCCGCTTGACGATTTCCACGCCGCGGCTACGGTGTTCCGAGTAGACGTTGCGCATTTTCTGCAAGGCCCAGAACAAGTTCACCGCTGTCGGTCGGGTCTTTCCCAGAGTCAGAAGAATGCGTTCGAATTCGCGATCAAAAGTCTTGGGTGTTGCCTTCAGCGCGCCCAAAGCCACGCCCATCGCCGCCGCCACCCCGATCGCCGGAGCGCCGCGAATGGTCATGTCGCGGATCGCTTTGGCGACTTCGTTGTAATTGCGGCAGACTCGGTACACCTCTTTTTGCGGCAACAGACGTTGATCGAGCATGATGACTCGGTCATCTTTCCATTCGATAGTCTTTACCGCCATCACGATGTTCCTAATTTCGCGGAGACCGAGTATATTAACTGTCTAAAGGAAGCGTCAAGGGCCCCTCGTGGATTTCTCCCAATTGATTGGATACTTTTCTGGACTCCTTTTTATCAAACCTAAAATGGACCCGGATTCGATATGGCGAACCGCTGCATTGGTGCATTTGCTCGACGCCATTCTATGCTGGGTGATCGCCAACTATAGCGGTCGGAACAAAACGATATGGACAATTGCCGGCGCCGTGTGCGGTATTTGGGCATTGGGAGCTTTGTTCTTGCTGCCGGACAAAAAACGCGGACGCAACTGAATCGTCACGCCAAGTCTCAAATCTCGCGCAAAGGCATAACTAAGCAAACGCGAAGCACGAAAACCGAAGCTCGAAACAATATCAAATGACAAAACAGCCAATGTTCCAAACAAACTCGATTTGAACTTGGGGTTCGCGCTTTATTTTGAATTTTGAAATTGTTTCGGATTTCGATATTCGAATTTCGAATTTAGGAAACAAGCTACTCATCCTGCGCGATGACGTAAGCCAGTCCGTGTTGTTTCGTATGCGTGACCGACAGCGACCAGCGGCGAATCCCCAGCCGATCGGCAAGCCTGGCGGTCTTATCGTGTAAGGCGATTTCGGGTTTACCGCTGCGCGCGCGCACGACTTCGATGTCGAGCCAGCGCACCTTCGCGCCCCAGCCGCGCCCGAGTGCTTTCATCACCGCTTCTTTGGCGGCGAACCGGCCCGCGTAGCTTTCGTACTTGCCGCGCTGCTTCTTTTCGCAGTAGGCAATTTCTTTCTCGGTGAAGACCCGGTCGCGGAAACGCCGGCCGATGCGCGGGTCTTCCAGCGCGGCCTGAATGCGGTCCACTTCGGCCAAATCGACGCCGGTGCCAACGATCATAACGGAGCCTCCCGACCCGCCGTCGGCGTGCCGTGCAACTCTCCCCATCGACACATCACATCGACCACGGGCTTTAGACTTCGTCCCATGGTGGTAAGGGAATATTCGACCTTGGGCGGCACTTGCGCGAAGACTTTCCTTTCCACTAGACCGTTTCGTTCCATTTCCCTGAGCTGTTGCGTCAACATCTTCTGGGTCACTCCCGGTAACATGCGGGCCAGCTCCGAGAAGCGTTTGGCTCCAGGCAATAAATGAAAAATCAGCGGGATCTTCCAGCGGCCGCCGATCATAGCAAGCGTGAATTCAGCCGGACAATTCGTTTCCCTGGCTTTCATGGGGCGCTCCTGAAGTTACTGCGAGGGTACTATAGCACCGCCAAGTGCGTACTTAACAGATAGCCCCGGGATGATTAAATTGTTGCGCCAAAGGGATTTCACATGAAATTTTCGCTTGTCGAGAGAATCCAAAACGATGACGGCGCCAATGGCGCTGCCCCTATGGCTTCACCACAGATCGCGCACGATGCGGCATTGCTGGACGCTTATTCGCGCGCGGTCGTTGAAACCGCGGAACGAATCAGCCCTTCCGTCGTCTTCATCGAAGCGATCAAAACGTTTCTCCAGCCCGGGGGCGCGCCGGCGCGCGGCCGGCGCGAAGCCAGGGGCAGCGGCTCGGGTTTTGTTTTTACTCCCGACGGCTTTGTCCTGACCAACAGCCACGTGGTCCACGGCGCCGACAAGATCGCCGTCACCCTCAGCGACGGGCGTCGATTCGATGCGACGATCGTCGGCGACGACCCCGGCACCGATGTTGCGGTCATCCGCATCTCCTCCGGCAGGCTGATCACCGCGCCCCTCGGGGATTCCGAAAAGATTCGGGTCGGCCAGCTCGCGATCGCGATCGGCAATCCTTTCGGTTTCCAGTACAGCGTCACCGCCGGCGTGGTTAGCGCGTTGGGCCGCTCGCTCCGTTCCGAGTCGGGGCGGCTGATTGACAATGTCATTCAGACCGACGCGGCGCTCAATCCGGGGAATTCCGGCGGGCCACTGGCCAACTCACTGGGCGAGGTCATCGGCGTCAATACCGCGGTCATTTTGCCGGCGCAGGGAATTTGTTTTGCAGTGGCCATCAACACAGCGAAATTCGTCGCCGGCCAGCTGATTAAAAACGGAAAAATTCGCCGTGCCTACCTCGGTATGGGCGGACAAAACGTCACGATCCCGCGCTTCGTTGTGCGCTCTCAACAGCTCAAGGCGGAAACCGGCGTGTTGGTCATCTCCATCGAAAAACCAAGCCCCGCCGAGCGGGCCGGTCTTCAGGAAGGGGACGTCATTGTTGCCCTCGACGATGCAGCGGTGCGAAGCGTCGATGATTTACACAAGGTTCTGACAGATGCCCGCATCGGCGCGTGCTGCGAGCTTACCCTCTTGCGCCGGTCGCAAAAAATTTCTCTTGCGGTGGTAGCTCAAGAGGCGGTCGTCTGATTTAATTTAATAAGGCGATCAAGTCAAAAGCGATATCGACGCCGTGAAAAAACTCGGCGCCAACGAGATCTTCTTTATGATTTTTCCGACGGCTCGTTTGAGGACTTAATTGCGGCGATGGAGCGGTTCCGCAGTTTGGCGTGAACCATTGTCGGCCTCTTTTATCAGCGGAGACCGGTAGCGCCTTCGACGACTATTTGTTATCGTGAGCGCATTCCACCCAAAGGAGACAATTCGCCGTGCTAAAACGATTGTCATTAGCTTTGTTATTGGCACTCCTTGCCGCCGCGCCGGCGACCGCCTGGGCGCAGAAGGGTAAGATCAAGATCGCCGTGCAGGCGCCGCTCTCCGGCGAGCAGGCTGCCCTCGGCGAGCACATCAAACTCGGCGCGCAACTCGCGGTGGAAGAAGCGAGCAAGGCCTTCAAGGATCTTGGCTACGAGCTGGTCTTGGTGCCGCAAGACGACCAGGCCAAGCCAGAGGTCGGCGTCGCCAACGCGAGAAACATGGTCGCCGATCCCGACGTTCTCGTTATCGTCGGCCACTTCAACTCCGGCGTCGCTCTGCCGGCATCCGAAGTTTACAAGGACGCCATGCTGGTGATGATCTCGCCTGCAAATACGGCGACGGAAATCACCGACCGCGGTTACCCCAACGTCAATCGCGTCTGCGGTCGTGACGATGTGCAAGGTCCGGTGGGGGCTCGTTTCGCAGCGGAGAACTTAAAACTCAAATCGGTTTATGTCATTCACGATAAGACACTCTACGGCCAGGGCGTGGCGGAAAACTTTCGCAATGAAGCGAAGAAACTCGGCATGAATGTTTTGGGCTTTGAAGGCACCGAAGAGCGCGCCAACTTCTCGCCGATGATCAACCCGCTCAAAGCCAAGAATCCTGACCTCGTGTACTTCGGCGGCATTTACCACCAAGGCGGTCTTTTGCTAAAGCAACTCCGTGAAAAAGGTGTCAAGGCCAAGTTCATGGGACCGGACGGTTTAGATTCGGCCGAGATGGCAAAAATCGCCGGCACGTCGGTTATTGGGAGTTACTATACCAGCGTGGCTGGGCCGCCCGATGCCTACCCTGAAACCGCCGCGTTTGCCAAGAAATACAAGCAGCGTTTCGGCAAAGACACCGAATCATTCGGCCTATACGGTTACGATGCGACGCTGGTTGGGATCAAGGCGATGGAACAGTGGATTAAAGCGAATGGCGGTAAGAAGCCCAACCGCACCGATGTCGTCACCGCGGTGCGCAAGATCAAAAACTTCAAAGGGGTAACGGGCTCGATCGAGTTCGACAATAAAGGCGATCCGGTCAAAGCCAAATACTTCGTCTTGCAGTTTGAGAAACAAGCGTATCCCGGCAAAGTGGTTAAAGTCATCGAGCAGCAAGCGCCGCCGGCAGCGAAGAAGTCATAATCCCCTCATCTTGCCGTCGCCCCGCGAACTTCAGAATGGAAGATCGAGGATTGATGATCGATTCTCAATCTTCCGTCTTCGATCTTCAGTCCATTTTCAACGAGACCCGATGAAAAAGAAACTGCGAGTCGCTTTACTCTTCGGCGGCAAATCCGCCGAACATGAGATTTCCCTCATATCGGCGAGAAACATCTACGAGGCGATGGACAAAAAAAAATATGACGTCGTCGCCATTGGCATCGATAAACAAGGGCGGTGGTTCACCGACGCGAGAGCGCGCTTGCTGAGCGGTGTGGCGCAGTCCGAGGTCGAATTCTGCGACATGAAGAATGCCACTGCCGTGCTGCCGGGACAAACACGGACTCCAATGGTCCGGCCATCGGCGGGCGCGCCACTCGGGCCGGTGGACCTGGTCTTCCCGGTGCTCCATGGACCCTTTGGCGAAGACGGCACGATTCAGGGCTTGCTCAAGCTCGCGAATGTACCTTTCGTCGGCGCCGGTGTCTTAGGATCCGCGGTGGGCATGGACAAAGACGTGATGAAACGGCTGCTGCGCGATGGGCAAATTCCCATTGCAAAGTTTATGGCTTTCGAGCGCGTCGATCTGAAGGCGATCAGTTTTGCTCGAGTAAAGAAAGCGCTTGGCCTGCCGTTATTCGTCAAGCCGGCGAATCTGGGTTCCTCGGTTGGAATTAGTAAGGTTAGTAAAAAGGATCAGTTCAGGTGCGCGATCGACGACGCCTTTCGCTACGACAACAAGATTGTGATCGAGGAATTCGTTCCGGGCCGCGAAATCGAGTGCGCCGTTCTTGGCAACGAGAAACCGATCGCCTCACTGCCGGGCGAAATCATCGTGCAACATGACTTCTATTCTTACGACGCCAAATACATCGACGATAAAGGCGCGCGTTTCGAAATTCCCGCGCAGCTGCCAAAGGCCGTGGTGAAAAAAATCCGGGCGCTCGCCTTGCGGTCTTACCGAGTGCTGTGCTGCGAGGGAATGGCTCGGGTTGATTTTTTCCTGCGCGCCAATGGGCAGGTCGTGGTCAATGAGATTAACACCATCCCCGGATTCACCAAGATCAGCATGTACCCGAAGATGTGGCAGGCCAGCGGCATTAGCTATTCCCGGCTAATCGATCGACTGATCAAGCTGGCCCTCGAAAGAGCACGCCAGGAAAAGCGCTTAAGAACTTCTAAATAGCGCCGATCAGTTTAGTTGGAGTCGCTGGATTCTCGAACCGCCTGCGGACAATCGGCAGCTATGGCGCTTAAACCGCTAACCTACGAAGACTCGCTCTACCAACTGTTGCGCGACGGTCAAATCAAAGAGTTCAATCAGCGCAAATCACAGGGCGAGCCATGCCAGCTGACATCCTGCGACTTCCGCCATCTTGACCTGCGCGGTCTCGACGCCGTTGGGATCGACTTTAGCAACTGTTATTTCCCCGCCGCCGATTTGCGCGGCAGGCGCCAGCATCAACGGAGCGGATCTCCGGCGCCTTTTTTCCTGCCGAGTGGCGACAACACCCGGTGCGCAAGCGCACGCTACGAAAACATCACCAGGCGTCCCCCCACACTAGTCCATCTGCCGTCGCAGAAAAGTCGGGATATCGTATTTGTCATCGTCGTCCTGATTTGTCGTGAACTCAAAATTGCTCTTGCCCAAAGTCACCGTTTCAGTCTGCTCGCTGCCGCTCTTCTTGCGTTGCCAGGTTGGCGAGTCGAGATCGTCGACGATGGTGCCCAGGTGAACGACTTTCTTGTTCTTGGGTACGGCGTTCGCGATGCTGGCGACATTTATGACCGGCTGCGGCGCCGGCTTCCTCTCTTCTTTCACCTCACCGAAGCCGGTGGCGATCACCGTGATACGAATCTCGTCGGTCAGGCTTTCATCGATCACCGCGCCGAAGATGATGTTGGCATCGTCGTGCGCTTCCTCTTGAATCATCGACGCCGCCTCGTTGACCTCGTGCAGACAGAGATCCGGCCCGCCGGTAATGTTGATCAGCACGCCGCGCGCGCCCTGAATCGAGATATCCTCGAGCAGCGGACTCGAGATCGCCCTTTGTGCCGCTTCGATGGCGCGGTTTTCGCCCGTGGCGGCCGCGGCGCCCATCAATGCCAATCCCATCTCGGCCATGACGGTGCGCACGTCGGCAAAATCGAGATTGATCAGACCCGGCGTGATGATGAGATCGGAAATCCCACGCACGGCTTGCAGCAGCACGTCGTCGGCCTTGTGAAACGCTTCCAGCATCGTCGTGGTCTTTGCGGCAATGCTTAACAGCCGCTGGTTCGGTATCACGATCAACGTGTCGACGCTCTGCTTCAACTCTTCGATGCCTTCTTCGGCTTGGCGCATGCGCTTCTTGCCCTCGAAGATGAAGGGCTTCGTCACTACGCCGACGGTCAGCGCGCCGACGTCGCGGGCCACTCGAGCGATGACCGGCGCGCCGCCCGTGCCGGTGCCGCCACCCATGCCAGCGGTGAGAAAGATCATGTCGGAGCCTTCAAGATACTCCCTGATCTGTTCTTGATCTTCCAAAGCGGCGCGACGGCCGATTTCCGGGTTGGCGCC
>Ga0066709_100003862_pt1 | contig 11715 bp, 4 predicted proteins | sample GraSoiAngelo_158_FD_79665 | JGI IMG/M metagenome (GOLD analysis project Ga0066709, IMG submission 79665) | Grasslands soil microbial communities from the Angelo Coastal Reserve, California, USA - 14_1009_16_30cm | ecosystem: Environmental > Terrestrial > Soil > Grasslands | place: USA... | reverse complement strand
TGCGCTTAACCAAGAGAGCGAGAATCTCGTGGTTGGTCCACGCGAACCAGACCACTGATCCCTCCACCTTGTCCGTGGACTCGTCGGACGTGCGGACGAGGAAGTACACATCCGAACGAAGCGACAGCTTGAATTTCAGCCCTATGTTGTCATTGCAAAGGTCTCTCAGCGCGTTGAGCAAGGCTGAAACACGCGCTATGTTTTCGCGGCTTCCGTCCCAGCCTCGGTCGAGGTCGTCCACATAAACTGTTACGGCTTTCCTGTCCAAAAAAGATTTCATAAGGGCGACCTGAGCGGGCTTGGCGCTCACCTTCGACTCCAAATAGGGGGACAAAGTCTGCCTCAGGAAGTTGAGCAACTTGCCGGTCTGAGAGAACGCCTTCTCCATACTTCCGGGTTTAGCCAGGCCAAGCGTCCCTAGGACTTTTTCGGCGATGATCTCTTGCAGCCCCTGTTTCCAGTGTCTGATCGTTCCCAGGAAGTCCTCGTGATGGGCTCCTAGGCCAACGATGTCGTCGGGTCGAATAAGAACAGGCAGCTCGGCCCGCTCCCGCTGTTCCTGCATTGCTATTTTAAACAGTGCGGACTTCCCGATTCCTTTGTGTCCGACAACAATCCTCAGCGGCAGGTCTGCAGCCACTTTTTCAAAAATGGCGCTCTTGAAGTAATACTGCTTAAGGCGTTCGATCTGCTCGTCCTCGGCAGCTTCGTGCCCAAAAATCTTTTGAATTTCCTCTTCGGTAAATTTCAGTTCGGGAGCCATAGGCACTCTCCGCGGCACGGGATTTGTGCGTCGAGGTTTTGCGCGGGGGCAGTCTTAAGTTGCCTTCACCTCAAAGGACTTTCCCAGCGGGCGGAACCCTGCGGTTTCCTGGTGTTCGAGTTTTTTTCTGATGTCTTCAAATTGGCGAACGATATCTTGTGAATACAGGCGCTCTCCGCATCGAAGGCACACTTCAGCGGGCACCTTCACTACGGCAGTGTGCATTCCTCCCCGCAAGAGCTTTTCAACCTGCTTGTGAATGAGCTCGCCGCCGCACACTGGACATTTCGTAAACGGGGTCATCAGCCCTTTTTCCTTTCCCTCCAGTTCACCCATCGTTCGGGGTCGGGCCGGTAAACCGTAATCAAGACGGCCCACCCACTTTCAGTGTTATACGCCCAAACGCTGTGGACAGCAACGCCGCTATGAGTCTGTCCGAAAACCAGGCAGCTTGGATACGGCCTATCCGACTCGTACTTTTCGATGATTTCACCATTCGAAAGTGAAAATATTATTTCGTCGAGTTTGAGACTATCCGCTCGGGCTTCCTCATCCGCATGGTCTGTAACACGGACTCGATTGGCGCGGATCGCCTCGATGATGTCGTTGAGGTCCATTCAGCTCGCCCCGGCCGTGAAGGGGCAGAATACCACGACGGCTGGCAGGAACGCGGCGACACGGCTTGTGCTCGCCGACCTATGTCTTACACAGCGGGTCAAACCCAGGTTCCCTGTCTGCGCGAGATAGAAATCTTCGGCGGGTTCGAGGTTGCCTGAAAGATTTCAGGCGGCCCAACTCGCGATGAACGACGATTATTCAACTTTCGCAGAAGACCTGGAGAAGTTAGCGGTGAAACCCTCGGTGTCCAAAACCCCGCCCAAAGCCGTAGTATCCAACAAAATATGGCCCCGGATAATAGTAGGGGTAGAAACACCGCGAATAATATGGGGGCGGTGGGTAAGGAGCGCCGGCAAGGTGCGGCCGCCTTTGTAGCTTTGCCGGGCCGTAGTCCTCAGGATTGACTGGCCGGAACGCCACTCGGCTTCGCGCCGTCGAAATGCTCAACGGAGATTGGAGCTGGAAGGTCAGTGAAGTCTCTGGAGGCAATTCGGTCGGCCGCCCCCGCGTCAGCAGCACGCCAATGACGCCCACGGCTGCGCCGGCACCTGCCCCGATCGCCGCACCCTCGCCGCCACTGGCCGCGGCTCCAATCGTCGCTCCGACGCCGGTGGTCGTGCCGAGGGCCGCGGCGTCACGTCCGCGCGATGTGCCCGCGGTATCTTGAATCATTTGTGTTCGCACAAGGAGTTGCTGGCCGTCCACTAAAACCAGGTATGTCAGCCCGACGCCCAATTGCGAAACTCCCTTAACGCGGCCGGCTTTCTTCGCCACAGCCACCCGGCCGAGCACGGTTTGGCCACGCCGCGCCACCACCCATCCATCGGCCACGACCGGCTGCTCGAGCTCTGCCGTGAAACTATCGCCCACCTTGTTATGATCACTCGATAAGAATTCGGAGACTCGCACCCTCAACAGGGTCCCGGCGGGCACGGTCAGCGTCGGGGGCACTTCCCTGTCCTGCCCCGCCGAGGCCAAAGGCGCGGCGCTCCAAAGGGCCAGGACAATTACTCTCCCTGCGGCCTTGAAAGGCAAATCGTACCTTTTCGACTCCCGATGTTTCATTCCGCTCTGCCCCTTTCCTTTACCCCCCGCTTCGCCAAACCAAACGCCGTGAAACCGATTCAAGAGTTGCACTTGTTCCACCAAAACGCCCAGCACGGCCAAGCCGATGAAACTACACGCCTTCCAGACAAGGGCCGCCCGGCCCTGGCTTCAACTTCCTGGCCTTTTTCGACCGGTCGTGGTGGATTTGAACCACGTCAAAATCGAGTCGGAAGGCCGGAATTATTCGAGCCCGAGGAAGCGTTGAGGGAGAACAAGCAGGGAGCGAGCCCCCTTCATATGAAATGCGGAGGATTCTGCGGGCGGTAGCGCCACCGCCCCGGCGGCTTGGTCGGGAGAAAAGCCGGCAAGTCCGATTTCAGGTCTGATCCGGATCGGACCATCGGACTCCAGAAACCGGAGGTGCTGGCGCTACATCGCGGGGCGAAGGCGGACCCGAGCGTAGCCCTGCTCGGTCGGGCGCGAGTTCCAGGACTCGCTCGCATTACCAGCACGGGAAGGTCATTCCGCGCTCAAACCTAACGCGGCCGCGCTTCGTCCTCGTCGGCGAGCTCTGGGGCGACCGCCGGTGCCGCGGGCAGCGCGGCTTCGCCGGTCGCAGCTTCGGGGACGGCTTCCGGCTGCGGCGCTTCGACTTCGGAAAGCAGCTTGAAGTTGCGATAACGATCGAGGCCCGTGCCGGCGGGAATGAGGCGCCCCATGATGACGTTTTCCTTGAGTCCGCGCAAGTAATCCACGGAGCCGCGGATGGAGGCTTCCGTCAGCACGCGAGTGGTCTCCTGGAACGACGCCGCGGAGATGAACGAGTCGGTCGAAAGCGACGCCTTGGTAATCCCCAGCAGAAGAGGCCGGCCCGTGGCGGGCTTGCCGCCGGCTTTGGTGACGCGCTCGTTTTCGGCGCGGAACTTGAACTTGTCCACCTGCTCGTCGAGCAGGAAGCCGGTGTCGCCCACGTCCTCGACCTTCACCCAGCGCATCATTTGACGGACGATGACTTCGATGTGCTTGTCGTTGATGTTGACGCCCTGGAGGCGGTAGACTTCCTGAATTTCGTCCACCAGGTATTTCTGGAGCTCCTTTTCGCCGAGCACGGCCAGGATGTCGTGCGGGTTGCGCGGGCCGTCCATCAAAGGCTCGCCGGCGTGGACACGCTCGGCCTCCTGCACGGAGACGTGGACGCCGCGCGGGAGGAAATATTCTTTGGGCTCGCCGCTGTCGGAAACCACAAGAATCTTTCGCTGGCCCTTCACGACGTCTCCGTATTTCACCACGCCGTCAATTTCCGTAATCACGGCCGGCTCAGAGGGCTTGCGCGCCTCGAAGAGCTCCACCACGCGCGGCAGCCCCCCGGTGATATCTTTGGTCTTGGTCGTCTCGCGCGGGATCTTCGCCAGGACGTCGCCGGCGCCTACCTCGTCCCCGTCCTGGACCATCAAGTGGGCGCGCGAGGGCATCAAGTATTTGCGCGTGCCCTTGGGGCCCGCTTTTTCGCTCCGGACGGCGAGCACGGGCTGGTATTTCTCATCCGGCGCATCCGTCACCACCCACTGCGAAAGCCCGGTGACCTCGTCCACCTGCTCGCGCAGCGTGATACCGGGCTCGAGGTCCTTGAACTCCACCCGGCCGGGGACTTCGGTCAGAATGGAAAACGTGTAGGGGTCCCATTCAACAATGATGTCGCCGGCCTTGACCGTGGCGCCGTCAGCGAACTTGATTTTGGCGCCGTAGACGACCGAATGGCGCTCGCGCTCGCGGCCTTTTTCGTCCACGATGACAAGCGAGCCGTTGCGGTTCATCACCACGAAGTTGCCGTCGCGGTTGGTCACCGTCTGGAGGCTCTGAAATTTCAGGAAGCCGTGCGATTTGGCTTCCAGGGTGGACTGCTCGGAGATACGGCTGGCGGTGCCGCCGATGTGGAAGGTGCGCATGGTGAGCTGGGTGCCGGGCTCGCCGATGGACTGGGCGGCGATCACGCCCGTCGCCTCGCCCATCTCCACCAAGCGGCCGGTGGCCAGGTTGCGGCCGTAGCAGCGGACGCAGACGCCGCGCCGGGACTCGCAGGTGAGCACGGAACGGATGCGCACGCGCTCGATGCCCGCCGCCTGGATGGCGCTCGCCAGGTCTTCATTCATCTCCTGGTTGACATCCACGATGAGGTTGCCTTCGTAGTCATGTATCTGTTCGAGAGAAACGCGCCCCACGATGCGGTCGCGAAGCGGCTCGACGACTTCGCCCGCTTCGACGATGGGCTCGACGTAGATGCCGTCCACCGTCCCGCAGTCAAATTCCGAGACGATGACGTCCTGCGCCACGTCCACCAGCCGCCGGGTGAGGTAGCCCGAGTCTGCGGTCTTCAGAGCCGTGTCGGCCAATCCCTTGCGCGCGCCGTGCGTCGAGATGAAGAACTGCAACACGTTCAAGCCTTCGCGGAAGTTCGCGGCGATGGGCGTCTCGATGATTTCGCCCGAAGGCTTCGCCATCAGGCCCCGCATGCCGGAAAGCTGGCGAATCTGCTGCTTGGAGCCGCGCGCGCCGGAGTCCGCCATGATGTAAATGGGATTGAGCAGGCCTTCCTGGTCCTGGCGCTCCATAGCCTTGAACATTTCGTCCGCGACCTGGTCGGTGACGCTTGACCATATGGCGATGACCTTGTTGTAGCGCTCGCCGTGAGTGATGGCGCCGTCCTGGTACTGCTTTTCGACCTCGATGACCTCGCGTTCGGCATCTTCGACCAGCTTGGACTTGCTGAGGGGCACGATCAGGTCGTCGATGCCGATGGAGATGCCGGCGCGCGTGGCGTAATAGAAGCCAAGTTTCTTCACACCGTCGAGCATCTCGACCGTGGTCTCCAGTCCGAAGCGCAGGTAGCAGTAGTTGACGAGCGCCCCCAAGCCTTTCTTGCGCAGCAGGCCATTGACGAAAGGCATCTCTTTCGGCAAGTGGTCGTTGAAAATGACGCGGCCGACGGTGGTGGAGACGAACTGGTTTTTCACCGTGATGGGCTCGGTATGGAGCACGTCCTGGTCGTCGTAGGCCGTGGTGAGGTCAATGACGCGCCCGGTATAGCGCAGGCGGATGGGGGTGAGCGTTTCGACCTGGCCGGCCTCGAGCGCCAGCAGTACCTCATCGTTGTTCGCGAAGGCGCGCCCTTCGCCCCGCGAGCCCTTCCTTTCTTTGGTCAGGTAATAGACGCCCAGGACCAAGTCCTGTGTCGGCACGGCGAGCGGCTGGCCGTTCGCCGGAGAAAGGATGTTCCGGGACGAGAGCATCAGGACGGAAGCCTCGACTTGCGCTTCGGGCGAAAGCGGAATGTGGACGGCCATCTGGTCGCCGTCGAAGTCGGCGTTGAAAGCCGTGCAGACGAGGGGGTGGATTTTGATGGCCTTGCCTTCCACCAGCACGGGCTCGAAGGCTTGGATGCCCAGCCGATGGAGCGTGGGGGCGCGGTTGAGAAGCACCGGATGGTCCTTAATCACGTCTTCCAAGATGTCCCAGACCACCGGCTCCTGCCGCTCGACCATTTCCTTGGCGGCCTTGATGGTGGTGCAGTGGCCTTCCTGCTCGAGTCGGTGATAGATGAAGGGCTTGAACAGTTCGAGCGCCATCTTTTTCGGCAGACCGCACTGGTGAAGCTTCAGGTCCGGGCCCACCACGATGACGGAGCGGCCGGAATAATCCACGCGTTTCCCCAGCAGGTTCTGGCGGAAGCGGCCCTGCTTGCCCTTGAGCGTATCGGATAGCGATTTGAGAGGGCGGTTGTTCGCCCCGCGCAGGATGCGCCCGCGGCGCCCGTTGTCGAACAGAGCGTCCACGGCCTCTTGCAGCATCCGCTTCTCGTTGCGCACGATGACGTCGGGCGCGTGCAGCTCCATCAGTTTCTTCAGCCGGTTGTTGCGGTTAATGACGCGGCGGTAGAGGTCGTTCAAATCCGAGGTGGCGAAGCGCCCGCCGTCGAGCGGCACCAGCGGCCGGAGCTCGGGCGGAATGACGGGGATGACGTCGAGGATCATCCACTCGGGCTTGTTGCCCGACTTGCGGAACGCCTCCCCCACTTTCAGCCGCTTCGCGTACTTCACGCGCTTCTGCGCCGAGGCGTCGGTTTTCATCTTTTCGCGCAGCTCTTCGCAAAGGGACTCCACTTCCACCTTTTTCAAGAGCTCTTTGATGGCCTCCGCGCCCATGGCGGCGCGGAATTTCCCGGGGAACTGCTGTTGCATCTCGCGGAAGCGCTCCTCGGTCAGGAGTTCCATTTCCTTGAGCGGCGCCTCGCCCGGGTCGGTGACCACGAAGGCTTCGAAGTAGAGGATGCGCTCCAGGTCGCGGAGGGTGAGGTCGAGCAGGTGCCCGATGCGGCTCGGCAGGCCCTTGAAAAACCATACGTGCGAGCAGGGCGAGGCCAGCTCGATGTGGCCCAGCCGCTCGCGGCGGACCTTTGACAGCGTCACTTCCACGCCGCACTTGTCGCAGATGACGCCGCGGTGCTTCATTCGCTTGTACTTGCCGCAAAGGCACTCCCAGTCCGTGACGGGGCCGAAAATCTTGGCGCAAAACAGGCCGTCGCGCTCCGGCTTGAAGGTGCGGTAATTGATGGTCTCCGGCTTCGTGACTTCGCCATGCGACCAGGAGCGGATTTTTTCCGGCGACGCCAGGCTAATGCGGATACTGTCGAATTCGGCGATCAGGCTGACTCGGTCGTAGGGGCTGCTGCGAAACAAGGGCGCCTCCTTTAAGAGCGAATGAGAATCTTCGGTATGAAACTCCCGCGCCGGGCAGCCCGCCGCTGGACGGGCCGCCCGCATCATAATTTTTGGGGCGCCTCGGCTGGCGCGAGCTGCTCCTTGGGTTTCTTGAGGAGCTCGACGTCCAGGCAGAGGCTTTGCAACTCGCGCACCAGCACGTTGAACGATTCCGGGACGCCGGGCTCGATGGCCGCCTCGCCCTTGACGATGGCCTCATAGATTTTGGCGCGGCCGTAAACGTCGTCCGATTTCGCGGTCAGCAATTCCTGCAAGATGTATGCCGCGCCGTAGGCCTCCAGGGCCCAGACTTCCATTTCGCCGAACCGCTGTCCGCCGAACTGCGCCTTGCCGCCGAGCGGCTGCTGGGTGATGAGCGAGTAAGGGCCGATCGAGCGGGCGTGGATCTTGTCATCCACCAGGTGCGACAGCTTCAGCATGTAGATGTATCCGACCGTGACCTCCTGCTCGAAGCGGTCGCCGATCATGCCGTCGCGGAGCGTCACTTTGCCCGAGGGGTGGAGGCCGGCCTTTTCCAGGTACTGCTTGATTTCCTTTTCCGTGGCGCCGTCGAAGACCGGGGTCGAGAAGCGCACGCCGTCCGTGAGCGATTTGGCCAACTCCACAAGCTGCTCCTCGCTCATCCCTTCCAGGCCCGCGGCCACCGCCCTCGATCCGAAGACACCCTTCAGCGCCTTGCTGAGAAGCTCGCCGCGATTCTCCGCAGATAGCACTTCCCGGATCTTCGCGCCCAGCTCTTTCGACGCCCAGCCCAGATGGGTTTCAAGGATCTGCCCGACGTTCATGCGGGAAGGAACTCCCAGGGGGTTCAAGACGATTTCGACGGGCGTGCCGTCCGGCAAATAGGGCATGTCTTCTTCGGGGAGGATGCGCGCGATCACGCCTTTGTTGCCGTGCCGGCCCGCCATCTTGTCGCCCACCGAGAGTTTCCGCTTCATGGCGATGTAAACCTTAGCCAGCTTGATGACGCCCGGAGGCAGCTCGTCACCTTTCTTGAGTTTCTGGATGTTTTCCTCGGTGATCTTGCGCAGGATGTCGATCTGCCGCGAGGTCATCTCCTCGATTTCGTCAATCTTCTCAAACAGCGTCGGGTCTTTCTTGGCAATGCGGATGCGCTTGAGGTTGCGCGTGGAGATGCGCCCCAGGACGTCGCGGTTGAGTTCAGTCCCTTTGTTGAGCAGGCGCTTGTTGGTTTTCTCGTCGTGCAGGTCGGCGGTCAGCACCTCGCCTTCGAGCAGGGCGGAAAGGCGCTTCAGCCGCTCGTCGTTCAGAATGCGGATCTCATCCTCCAGGTTCTTGCGGAGGCGGGATTCCTGCGCCGCTTCGATGGCGAGCGCCCGCTCGTCTTTGCCCGCGCCTTTGCGCGAAAAGACTTTGACATCCACGACAATGCCCTCGATGCCCGGCGGGCAGGTCAGCGACGCGTCGCGCACATCCCCGGCCTTCTCGCCGAAGATGGCGCGCAGGAGCTTCTCCTCCGGCGTCAACTGCGTTTCGCCCTTGGGGGTCACTTTGCCCACCAGCAGGTCGCCCGGCTTGACGTAGGCCCCGATGCGGATGATGCCGCTTTCGTCGAGGTCCTTCAGCAGGGACTCGGAAACGTTCGGGATGTCGCGCGTCATCTCTTCGGGGCCAAGCTTGGTGTCGCGGGCCTCGAGTTCGAACTCTTCGATGTGGATGGAGGTGTAGGAATCTTCTCTAACCAGTTTTTCGCTGACCAGAATGGCGTCTTCGAAGTTGTAGCCGCGCCAGGGCATGAAAGCCACCAGCACGTTGCGGCCCAAGGCGAGCTCGCCGTGGTCGGTGCAGGGGCCGTCGGCCAACACCGCCCCCGCCGCCACGCGCTGCCCCTTGCGCGCGACGGGTTTCTGGTTGATGCAGGTGTTCTGGTTGGACCGGCGAAATTTAATGAGCTGATAGATATCCGCCCCGACCTCGCGCGAAAGCTGGGCGCTGTGCCCGTCCCCTTCCACGCGCACGATGATGCGCTCGCTGTCCACGCTGTCCACCACGCCGTTGCGGCGGCAGAGCACCACCGCGCCCGAATCCCGCGCCGTGACCTCTTCCATGCCCGTGCCCACCAACGGCGATTCGGCCCGCAGCAACGGCACGGACTGCCGCTGCATGTTGGAGCCCATCAGGGCGCGGTTGGCGTCGTCGTTTTCAAGGAACGGAATCAGCGAGGCGGCGACGCTGACCAGTTGCTTGGGGCTGACGTCGATGTAATCCACCTCTTCGCGCCGCACCAGAACGAAGTTCCCGGCCTGGCGGGCGTTGACGAGCTCGGGGACGATGTGGCCGCGCTCGTCCACCTGAACGTTCGCCTGCGCGATGATGTGGCGGTCCTCCTCCCACGCCGTGAGATAGAACGAGAAGGGTTCGTGCTCGATGGCCTTGCGGCGCTTTTCGCGCAGGTCCTCGTTGGTCTTGAGGACGTCGCTCAACTCCACGTGGTCGCTGACTTTCCACGGACCGTCGCCGCCGTGAGTAATGGTCACGTAGTCGGTGGTGCGCCCGTTGCGCACTTTGCGGTACGGACTCTCGATGAACCCGAACTCGTTGATCCGCGCGTAGCAGGAAAGCGACGAAATGAGGCCGATGTTCGGCCCCTCGGGGGTCTCGATGGGGCAAATGCGCCCGTAGTGCGTGGGGTGGACGTCGCGCACTTCGAACCCCGCCCGCTCGCGCGAAAGACCTCCGGGCCCCAAGGCGGAGAGCCGCCGCTTGTGGGTGATTTCCGAAAGCGGGTTCGTCTGGTCCATGAATTGCGATAGTTGCGACGACCCGAAGAACTCCCGGATGGAGGCCATCACGGGCTTGGCGTTGATCAGGTCGTGCGGCATGGCCGTGGACATTTCCTGGTAGACCGACATCTTTTCCTTGATGGCGCGCTCCATGCGGACCAGTCCGATGCGGAACTGGTTTTCGAGCAGCTCTCCGACGGCGCGCACGCGGCGGTTCCCCAGGTGGTCGATATCGTCCACGCCGTACCCTCCACCTGGGTTCTTGCGCAGCTTCAGGAGGTAGCGGATGCATTCGTAGAAGTCCTTCGGGTCGAGCGTGCGCTTTTCGAGCGGCAACTGCACGACCGAATCATCCGCGTGGTCGGAAGCGAGCGTGCCATCACAGCCGCGCACAACCTCCAAGCAGAGGCTCCCTTGGCGCCGGCCGACGAACATTTTTTCCTGGCCCACGACGACGTAGAAATTTTCCACCGGCAGGTTTCGGGCGTCGTCGAGCTCGAACTGGGTCGCCTTGTCTTCAATCCGCTCCTTGAGGCTGGCGTAATAGCCGAGCTTCATGTTGAACTTCAGACGCCCGACGCGCGAGAAGTCGTACTTGCGCGGGTCGAAGAACATGCCGTTGAACAGCGCCGTCGCCGTATCGAGTGTGGGCGGGTCGCCGGGACGCATCTTGCGGTACATCTCGATCAGCGCTTCGTGCGGAGTCTTGATCGTATCGCGCCTGAGCGTTTGGCTCAGCACCGAACCCAGGTCGTCGCGCTCCGCGAACAAGACGCGGATCTCGGCGATATTCAACTCGAGCACGGAATTGAGCGCCGCGGGGGTGAGCTCGCTGTTGGCCTCCAGCAATATCTCCCCCGTGGCCGTATCCACGATGTCCGCCGCGCTCGAGGCTCCCTCGAGGTCGCTCGCCGAAATCTCAATCTCGGCGATCTTGGCTTTTTCGAGCTTTTCCAGGACTTCGCGCGTGATCCGGCGGCTGGCGGCGAGGATCACTTCCTCGGTCCGCGGATGCGCGATGGTCTTCGAAATCTTCTGCCCTAGAAGGCCCGGGGAGACTTGCCAGTAAAGCCTCCGCTCCTTGACCGTAATCCGCTCGAGGGGATAAAACGTCTGGAGGATTTCCGCGTCGTTCTTGAGGCCCAGCGCCCGCAGGAAGATCGAGGCCAGAAACTTCCGCTTGCGGTCGATGCGAACGTAGAGCAGGTTCTTGGTGTCGTACTCGAACTCCACCCAGGAGCCGCGGTAGGGAATGATCTTGCCGAGGAAATAAGTCTTCGCGGCGTTGGTCTCGAAGAAGACGCCCGGCGAGCGGTGAAGCTGGCTGACGATGACGCGCTCGGTGCCGTTGATGACGAACGTCCCGTTTTCCGTCATCAGGGGGATTTCGCCGAAATAGACTTCCTGCTCCTTAATGTCCCGGATGGTGCGCTGGCCGGCGTCGCTGTCCTTTTCGTAAATGGTTAGCCGGATCGTGACCTTGAGGGGCGCCGCGAACGTCATGCCCCGTTCCTGGCACTCGGTGACGTTGTATTTCAACTGCAAGGCCACCGGGTCGCCGCACTTGTCGCAGAAGTCGGGGACGTTCTTGTTGAACGTCCCGCACTTCGTACAGAGCACGTCGCCCATCTTGAAGGGGTCGGTCTTCACCGTCGAGCCGCAGTTCTTGCAGGTGCTCCGCAGGTGGTGCAGGCCCCTCAGGTGGCCGCACTTGCACTCCCAGTTCCCGATCGAGTAGTCGACAAAATCCAGTTGCGAGATACCCCGG
>Ga0066709_100003859_pt1 | contig 11719 bp, 8 predicted proteins | sample GraSoiAngelo_158_FD_79665 | JGI IMG/M metagenome (GOLD analysis project Ga0066709, IMG submission 79665) | Grasslands soil microbial communities from the Angelo Coastal Reserve, California, USA - 14_1009_16_30cm | ecosystem: Environmental > Terrestrial > Soil > Grasslands | place: USA... | reverse complement strand
GGCATGGCCGAAGGATGGGATTTCCTTGTGCGACGCGTCCTCTGCGGTTGCATCGCTGCATCGTTCGCATTAAGCGCCTGCGAGCCTTCTCCTGCTCCACCGTCGGCGTCATCCAACGAGCTATTGGTGCTGTTGCGTCCAGGTCCCGCAGCTTGGTTCTCCGGTCCCCATGGTCAGAACGGCTTCGACTACGATCTCGCGCATCGGTTCGCGAAGGAACAGGGTTTCGAGCTCAAGGTTGCGCGCGCCAGCGATCCGCTGGCCAAGCTCGCCGAAGGCGGCAACAACGCCGTGATCGGGGCTGGCGGCGTGTACCGGCCGACTGCCGCCGCGACGCCGCTGATGCATCCGCACCTGCTTTACTCTGCAAGTTACTACGCCGTCGAGCCGGTGCTCATCTACAACATGGACAGCAACAAGCCGACGACGTGGGCTGATCTCGCCGGAGACAGTGTCGCCGTCATCGCGGACTCGAGCCTGGCGGTGGCGCTCGGCGCCGTTCGCGCGGAGCATCCGGAAATCAAATGGCAGCCGATGGCGCTGCCATCGACTGAAGCTCTCATCAGCCAGGTCTCTGACGGCACGCTTGATTATGCAATTGTCCCATCCAATGAAGCGGACGCCCTGCACAATGTGTATTTGAACTTCGAGCGCGCCTTTGCCGTCGCCGCGAAACAGGACCTGGTCTGGGCTTTTCCTCCGGCACAGGCCGCCTTGCGTGACAGGGTCGACGCCTTTTTCGCACGCCTGCGCCGCGATGGCACGTTGCAGCGATTGACTGAGCGTTATTTCAACTACAGCCAGATGCCGCGACTAGACGCCGGTGTGTTCCATGAGCGGGTTAAAGCGCTGCTTCCGCGATACCGGACGCTCTTCCAGCGCGCCCAGCAGACCTCGGGTGTGGAATGGCGGCTGCTGGCGGCGATCGCCTATCAGGAATCGCAATGGGACAACCAGGCGGTGAGCGAGACTGGCGCAAGAGGCCTGATGCAACTGACCGAAGAAACTGCGCGCCAATTGGGAGCCAGCGACCGCCTCGATTCGGAAGCGAGCGTGCTCGCCGCCGCCCGCTATTTCCGCGATCTCAAGGACAAGCTTCCGTCACGCATAGCGGAGCCTGATCGGACATGGCTTGCCCTCGCGGCGTACAACGTCGGAATTGCCCACCTCGAGGACGCTCGCGTACTGGCCCAGAAGCAGAAGCTCAACCCCGATTCATGGATGGCGGTGAAACAGGCGCTGCCGCTGCTTGCCTCGCCGGAGTACTATGAGGAGGCGAAGTACGGGTACGCGCGCGGTGGAATGCCGGTCGCCTTTGTCGACCGAGTGCGCGCGTATTACGACGTCCTGCTTGCGCAGCAAGCTCCGCTCCAACCGCGGTTGCGGATGTTCGCCGGAGCAACTGAAGCGCGACCTGCCCGAAACGAGGAACCTACCCTGGGCAGCCGTTGAGTCAGTGGTTGTGGTTTCATTGCGTTCATGCTGCCGCGAAAGTCTGGCCGCCTCGTTGGCAATCGCATAGAATGCGCCATGTTTTTCAGGGCGTCGGCTTCACTGGTCGTGGCGTGCCTCGTGATTCCGCTCTCCTTCGCGGCAACGGAGCACGCTGCAAACACGGTCTTACTGGAAGAGCTTACCTGGACGGAGCTCCGCGATCAGATTCATTCCGGAAAGACGACAATTCTCGTTCCAATCGGGGGCACCGAACAGAATGGACCGCACATGGTGCTCGGCAAACACAATGTGCGGGTCAAATTGCTCTCCGAGGCCATCGCGCGCGGCCTGGGCAACGCGCTCGTGGCGCCGGTGGTCGCCTACGTCCCCGAAGTAAGCATGAACCCGCCATCGGGTCACATGCGCTTCCCGGGCACGATCACGCTGCCTGACGCGGCGTTCGCACAACTTCTCGACTCCGCGGCGCGCAGCTTCAAGGCACACGGCTTCAAGGACATTGTATTTCTCGGCGATCATAGCGGTTATCAGTCCACGGAAAAAGCCGTGGCGGATAAGCTCGATCGCGAATGGGCGATGACCCCGGTGCGTGTTCACGCCATCGTCGAATACTATCGCCTGAGCGAGAACGATTACGCGCAGGTGTTGAAGCGTCGCGGCTACAGCGAGCAGGAAATCGGCACGCATGCAGGGCTCGCCGACACTTCGCTCGCCCTTGCTGTCGACCCTCGACTCGTTCGCATGGAGAGCATGCAAGCCGCGCCCGAAGCAGCCGCCGGCGTGCACGGTGACCCACGTCGGTCGAGTGCAGCACTGGGGCAAGTAGGCGTCGATCTCATCGTGGCGAGGACGATCGACGCGATCAACGCCGCTACGGCTCGCCACTGACATCGGCGCGCGCAACATTTCAGTCAAGTGTAAATCGCGTGGCGCAAGGAGAATCGTGACTTCGCCTTTGACTCGACACGTCTTCCTCACCATGGCGATCGCCGGCGTGCTTCTCGGCATGCCATGCGACGCACAGTCGCCACAGAGCCAAGCGATTCCATCGAATGCAATCGCCACCGTCCCCGGTATGCCGCCGGTGCCCGATCCGTCCAATTTGTACAGCGAAACCGCGGCCGGCCGCATGAGCCCCGCGGTCGCCGGGGCGCTGGAACGCATTTATGTACCGAACCTGCGATCGAACGACGTTTATGTCATCGACCCGGTAGCGTTCAAGGTGGTCGATCGGTTCAAAGTCGGCATCAATCCGCAGCATGTGGTTCCTTCGTGGGATCTCAAAACCCTGTACGTGGCCAACAATGCCGAGCGGCGCACCGACGGCAGCCTCACGCCGATCGATCCGACCACTGGCAAACCGGGCGCTCAGATCGCGGTGGACGATCCCTACAACATGTATTTTTCGCCAGACGGCAAGTCGGCGATTGTTGTCGCAGAAGCGCTGAAGCGCCTCGACTTTCGCGATCCGCACACCATGCAGCTTCAATATTCCATCGCGGTGCCGCGATGCGGCGGAATCAACCACGCCGATTTTTCGATCGACGGGCGCTTTGCCATCTTCACCTGCGAATTCAACGGTACCGTCGCCAAGATCGATCTCGTCGAGCGTAAGGTGATTGGTTACCTGCAACTTATCAAACCGGGACTGCCCACCAAGACGGTCAAGGGCTTCGACGGTCGCGATGAAATCATCTGCACGGTGTGGAAAGGTATGCCGCAGGACGTGCGGATTTCTCCGGACGGCACCTTGTTCTATGTGGCGGATATGATGTCCGACGGCGTGTTCGTCGTCGATGGCGCAAGCCTCCGTCAGATCGACTTCATCCCGACGGGAATCGGCGCCCACGGGCTCTACCCGAGCCGCGACGCAAGCAGGCTTTACGTCGCAAACCGCGGATCGAACAAGATCCACGGCTCGCCGCATGGCAAGGGAAGCGTGTCGGTGATCGACTTCGCGATGCGCAAGGTCGTCGCAACGTGGCCCGTCGCCAGCGGCGGAAGTCCCGACATGGGTAATGTCAGCGCCGACGGCAAGACGCTGTGGTTGTCAGGGCGCTATGACGACGTGGTCTACGCCTTCGATACGCTGACCGGCGAAGTGAAGAGCATCAAGGTGGGCGCGGAACCGCATGGCTTGGCAGTGTGGCCACAGCCCGGCCGATATTCGCTCGGACACACCGGCAACCTGCGCTAACGCTCAGCCGGCGGGATCACTTTCGCCCCACCCATATACGGCTGCAGCACGGCGGGCACGTCGACGCCGCCGTCCGCGCGCTGATAGTTTTCAAGCACCGCGACCAAGGTTCGGCCAATGGCAAGACCCGAGCCATTGAGTGTGTGGACCAGTTCAGGCTTGCCTTGCGCGTTACGAAATCGGGCCTGCATACGCCGCGCCTGGAATGCCTCGCAATTGGAGCACGACGAAATCTCGCGATATTTCTCCTGACCGGGAAGCCATACCTCGATGTCGTAAGTCTTTGCCGACGCGAAGCTCGTGTCAGACGTGCACAAGATCATCACCCGGTACGGAAGGTCGAGCTTTTTAAGAATCGTCTCCGCGTGCCCGATCAATTCCTCCAGCGCCTCATAGGATTTGGCCGGCTGGACGATCTGCACGAGCTCGACCTTGTCGAACTGGTGCACGCGAATCATGCCGCGGGTGTCCTTGCCGTAGCTTCCTGCTTCGGATCGAAAGCTCGGCGTGTGCGCGGTCAGCTTCATGGGTAGCTGGTCCAGCGGGACGATCTCGTCCCGTACGAAGTTGGTAACTGAAACTTCCGCCGTCGGGATGAGATACATTCGCGCATCATCCGGGGCGCCGCCTTTAGTCACCCAGAACAGGTCTTCTTCGAATTTGGGCAGCTGACCGGTGCCCGTCAGGGTCGCCGCATTGACGATATAGGGGACGTAGACTTCGGTGTAGCCGTGCTCGACCACATGGGTATCGAGCATGAACTGCGAGAGGGCTCGATGCAGTCGGGCGACCGCGCCACGCAAGGTGTAGAAGCGCGTGCCGGAGAGCTTGGCGGAGATTTCGAACTCGAGCCCCGCCACCGCAGCGCCGACATCGACGTGGTCCCGAGGCTTGAAGTCAAACTTTCGGGGCGTTCCCCAGCACCGGATCTCGACGTTGTCGGCGTCGGATCGACCCGGCGGCACGCTCGCGTGCGGCACATTGGGCATCGCCAGCAGCATTTCGCGCAGGCGCTCCTGAACACCACCCAGAAGCTGTTCGAGTGAAGCGAGCTCTTCGCCCCAGCTTGCGACTTCGCGCATCAGCCCGGCGGTATCCTCCCCTTTCGCCTTGGCCGCTCCGATCTGTCTGGAGGCCGTATTGCGTCTAGCCTGAAGCTCCTGCGTGCGAGTCTGGATATCCTTGCGCTCCGCTTCGAGCCGCTGGAATGCATCCACATCGAAAGTGGATCCTCGCATGGCGAGGCGTGTCGCCACGCCGGCGGGATCGCTGCGCAACAGTTGGATATCGAGCATGCGCGCGAGTTTAGCAGAGCGGGGTGCGATCGCCCCGTCACGCTTACAATGCTTCGTCGTCGCTTGCGCTTGGCTTCACGTCGCGATTGCGAAGTTGTTCGAGCTTGTCGCGTATCTTCGCTTCGAGGCCGCGGTCCGTCGGCGCATAGAACCGGGTATCGGGCATGCCGTCGGGCAAATATCTCTCTCCAGCGGCATAGGCGTCGGGCTCGTCGTGCGCATAGCGGTAGCCCTTGCCATAGCCGAGTCCTTTCATCAATCGCGTCGGCGCGTTGCGCAGCCGCAGCGGCACCGGTCTCGATCCGTCCTCTTCGATGAACGATCGCGCCGCCCCATAGGCCATGTAGACTGCGTTGCTCTTGGGCGCACAGGCGAGATAGATCACGGCTTCCGCCAATGCCAGTTCGCCTTCCGGCGTGCCGAGCCGCTCGTAGGTGCCAACGGCGTCGAGTGTGAGTTGCAACGCGCGCGGGTCGGCGAGTCCGATATCTTCGGTCGCCATGCGGATCATGCGACGGCCGACATACAAGGGATCGGCACCGCCATCGAGCATCCGGCACATCCAGTACAAGGATGCGTCAGGATCGCTGCCTCGCACCGCTTTGTGCAATGCCGAGATCTGATCGTAGAACGCCTCACCGCCCTTGTCGAAACGGCGCAGCGAGCGCGCGATAGTTGCCTCGATGAACCCAAGATCGATGTCAGTGAGCTTCGCCTCCGACGCCGCGATCGCAAGCTGCTCCACCAGATTGATGAGCCTTCGTCCGTCGCCATCGGCGTAAGCGATCACCGCCTCGCGCGACCGCGCATCGAGCGTTGCTTTCGGCATCGCGACCTGAAGGGCGCGATCGAGCAGCACGGCAAGCTCATCCGGCTCGAGAGGATGCAGCACGTATACGGTGGCGCGCGAGAGCAGCGCGCTGTTCACCTCGAATGAGGGATTCTCGGTGGTCGCTCCGATGAAGGTCACGAGACCACGCTCGACGAAAGGCAGGAAGGCGTCCTGCTGCGCCTTGTTGAAGCGATGCACTTCGTCGACAAACAGAATGGTGTGTCGACCCGACTGCGCCAGCGTAGCTTCGGCGCGAGACACTGCGTCGCGAATATCCTTGACACCGGCAAGTACAGCCGAGATGGCGATGAACTCGGCGTTGAACGCATCGGCCATGAGTCGCGCCAGCGTTGTCTTGCCGGAGCCCGGCGGGCCCCACAGGATCATCGAGTGCGGCTTCCTCGACGCGAACGCGACTGCCAGCGGTTTCCCGGGATCGAGCAGATGACGCTGGCCGACCACGTCCGCGATAGTCTTCGGTCGCAGGCGCTCGGCGAGCGGCGTTGCCGGATTCGCGACGGCAAAAAGGTCAGCCGCCGACGACATCGGCGCCCGCCGGAGGAGTGAAACGAAACAGCTCAGCGCTGAGCTTGGGATTGCGCTCCAGGTTCATCAGGCGGATCGATGTGTGTTGTCCGAAGTTGTCGATGACCTCCAGTGCCGCGAGTCCCTTGGTGTCGAAGCCCAGACGCAATTCGCTGAATGCGGAATCCTTGTCCTTGGGCGTCGCGCCCAGCCATTCGAGTCCATCGGCTGCGGGCAGCGATTTCCAATTAAAAGCTTCCTCCACTTCTTCCTTGCCGGCGAGCAAGGCTGCAGGTGTCGTTCCCAGCGCCCGATCGTTGTTGCGCACGACCACCTGGTTCAGATCCTCGTCGTAGATCCATACGCGCTGTCCGTCTCCAACCAGCAGTTGCTTGTATGGCTTATCGACGCTCCAGCGAAAACGGCCCGGTCGCGCGATGACAAAGTCTCCGCTCGCCTGTGCGACGCGGCGGCCAGAGGCATCGGATACGGTCTGGGTAAACGCCGCGCGCATGGTTTGCGTGTCCCGAACGAAGGCGCGAAGCTGTTCGAGCGTTGCGCCATGAACGATGTCGACGCAGAGCAAAGCTGCAGCGAGGAGACTGAAAAGGCGCAGCAACTGGAGATCCCTAACGCCTGGTTGTTTATCGATGGCAGTGGTTCACCACCGGGGCATAGCCTGCTAAGGAACCTAATCCTTGCCGGCTGGAACGAGGACCTCCCTGTTCCCGTTGGTTTGCATAGCCGATACGAGCCCGGCGCGCTCCATCTGCTCGATGAGTCGCGCCGCCCGGTTGTAGCCGATGCGAAGGTGGCGTTGCACCAGCGATATCGACGGCCGGCGCGTCTTGAGAACGAGCGATACCGCCTGGTCGTACACCGGGTCCGCTTCGCCGCCAGGGCCATCGATGGCCAGATTGTCGTCGCCGTTGCCGTCCGCAGCACCATCGAGAATCCCATCGAGATATTGCGCACCGCCCTGCGCCTTCAAGTGCTCGACGACGCGGTGCACTTCTGCGTCGGACACGAATGCACCGTGCACGCGTTGCGGATGCCCGATTCCAGGCGGCATATAAAGCATGTCGCCCTGGCCGAGCAGCGTCTCGGCGCCCATCTGATCGAGGATGGTACGAGAGTCGACCTTGCTTGCGACCTGAAACGCGATGCGCGCTGGAATGTTTGCCTTGATGAGCCCGGTAATCACGTCGACCGATGGACGCTGCGTCGCGAGGATCAAATGGATTCCAGAGGCACGTGCCTTTTGCGCGATGCGGGCGATCAACTCCTCGATCTTCTTTCCGGTCACCATCATGAGATCGGCAAGCTCGTCGATGATGATCACGATCAGCGGCATTTCCTCGATCGGTTCCGGCGCCTCGGGCGTCAGCGAGAAAGGATTGGTCAGCGGCTTGCCCGCCTTTTTCGCTTCGGCGACGCGCGCGTTGTAACCGGCGAGGTTGCGCACGCCGAGCGTGGACATCAGCCGGTAGCGACGCTCCATTTCGCCCACGCCCCAGTTGAGCGCGTTGGCTGCGAGCTTGACATCGGTGACGACGGGGGAAAGCAGGTGTGGAATTCCCTCGTACACCGAAAGCTCGAGCATCTTGGGATCGATCAATATCAGCCGCACCTGCCGCGGCTCCGCTTTGTACAGCAACGATAGAATCATCGCGTTCAGGGCGACGGATTTGCCGGAGCCGGTGGTTCCGGCCACCAACAGATGCGGCATGCGTGCAAGATCGGCAATCACCGGCTTGCCGGCGATGTCTTTCCCCAGCGCGAGTGAAAGAGGGCTTGGGGTATCGTTGTACGTTGCTGAAGAAAGAAGCTCGACCAGGCGCACGATCTGCCGTCGCGTATTAGGCAGCTCGAGACCCATGCACGACTTTCCGGGGATCGTCTCGACCACTCGTATGCTGACGACCGACAGAGCGCGCGCCAGATCCTTCATCAGGTTCACAATCTGCGAGCCCTTGACTCCAATCGCCGGCTCAATCTCGAAGCGCGTGATGACAGGACCCGGGTAAGCCGCAAGCACCTTGACTGCGACGCCGAAGTCGGCGAGCTTGCGCTCGATCAGGCGCGAGGTGAATTCGAGCGTCTCAGCGCTGACCTGTTCCTGCGCCGATGGCGCGTCCTCCAGCAACGCGAGAGGCGGCAACGGCGAATCGGGGAGATCCTGAAACAGCGGTTTCTGCTTTTCCTTGACGACGCGTTCCGAACGCAGCACCTCGAGCTGCGGTGCGACCACGATGATTGGCTCGTGCTCGTCTTCGTTCTCGCGCACCGCCTCGACAAACTGTTCTCGTTCTTCCGCGGCCGCTGCCCCGATCTGCCGGTCTCGCCGTTGTTCGCGCCGTTGCCTTATCCGCGTGACGAAGGCCTCGATGCCGCCGCCAATACGCTCCATCAGTCTCAGCCACGACATGCGCGTGAACAGCGACCAGCCCGCAGCGAACAGGGCGATCAAAACCAGGGTCGCACCGTTGAAACCAAGCGCATGTGCCAAACCTTGTCCGATGAAGTCGCCCAGTGCTCCACCGGGAACGCCAGGCAGCGTGACGGGAAGGTGGTACAGACGCAGCGATTCGAGGGCTGCGCTGGAGAGTAGAACCAGGAGAAACCCCGGGATCGCCAATGCAGGGTGATGCCGCTCTCCATCCTCGGTCTTCAACTGCCGATAGCCGGTGACGACCAGGACAATGCCCGCAAAAGCGAGCCACCAGGCGGACCCTCCGAAGAGGTAGAGCAGCAGGTGAGCGGCCCAGGCTCCGACCACTCCGCCCTTGTTGTGGATCGGTTCCCCGGTACCTGAAAAGGACCAGCCTGGATCGCTTCTCTGATAACTCGCGAGGATGAGGCCCAGATAGCAAAATCCGGCAACGATCAGCAGCCACCAGGATTCCCTGAGCAGCGTAATGAGGCGCGGTGTCAGCCGGGCGTCGCCGACGTTGATCCGGCGTGATCTGCGACCTGCCTTGGCATTAAATATCATGGTGTTGCGGACCATACTTCACACCTGACATCATACCATGGATCGGCGAATTATTGGGCCGGCTTGCGCTTTCCGGGCAAAACCCAACATCAGATAGAATCGAACCGATTTGCTTTCGAATCAGTAGCTAGAAAATATCCCGATGCCCGCCAAACATGCCCGTCTGCTGATCCTTGGCTCCGGTCCGGCCGGGTTCACCGCCGCAGTATACGCTGCGCGCGCCAACTTGAAGCCCGTGCTGATCACCGGTCTCGCGCAAGGCGGTCAGTTGATGACCACAACCGATGTCGACAACTGGCCGGCCGACGCAGATGGCGTTCAGGGACCGGAGCTGATGGCACGCTTTCAAAAGCACGCCGAACGCTTCGAGACTGAAGTGCTTTTCGATCAGATCCATACCGTGAAGCTCACCGAGCGGCCGTTCCGCCTCACGGGGGATTCAGGCGAGTACACATGCGATGCGCTGGTGATCGCTACCGGCGCTTCGGCGCGCTACCTTGGATTGCCGTCGGAACATGCGTTCATGGGCAAGGGAGTATCTGCATGCGCGACCTGCGACGGGTTTTTCTACAAGGGGCAGGACGTCGTGGTCGTTGGAGGCGGCAACACCGCCGTCGAGGAAGCTCTGTATCTTTCCAACATTGCAAAGCGCGTGGCGGTCGTGCACCGGCGCAACAAGTTCCGCGCCGAGGCCATTCTGGTCGATCGCCTGCTCGCCAAGACGGGCAACGGAGGCAATGTTCAGATCCTGTGGGATAACACGCTCGACAGCGTGATCGGCAACGGAACCGGCGTGACCGGCGTGCGCATCAAGCACACGGAGACCGGTGCCATGCGCGAGCTCGAGGTGCAAGGCGTGTTCATCGCCATCGGCCACACACCCAACACCCAACTCTTCGAAGGACAGCTCGCCATGAACAATGGCTACATCAAGGTACTCGGGGGGAGCGAAGGCGACGCGACGGCGACGAGCGTGCCGGGAGTTTTTGCTGCGGGCGACGTAGCTGATCATGTTTACCGGCAAGCGGTAACCAGTGCGGGCACCGGCTGCATGGCGGCGCTCGATGCTGAAGCCTATCTTGAAGCGCTGAGCTAAACCGCACGCCGCAGAATGATACCGAGGCGAGCGTCCATGGCGAAGCTCTCTGACTTGAAGACACTGCTGGCCGACGCGGAGCCCAAACCAGCGACCAAAACAATCGTCTCGGCGCAACGACGGGAGCCCGAGGAAGGACGAAAAAGCACGGCAGAAGAGATCGATCTTGCGGTGGCATTTTCCGACGTGACTCCGCTTGCTCCGCGCAATCGAAGCCTGCGCAGAGTTGCAAGGCCATCGACTGCGCCGGCGCAGCGACTCGCGGATGAAAGCGCAGCGCTGGCGGCGAGCCGGAGCGGAGCCCAGCCGTCGCCTCACTCATGGGACATCGGCCAGGAATTCGAGGGCGGCCAGACGTTCGTGCGCGTCGGAATCGGGCGCGATGTCCTTGCGAAATTGCGCCGCGGGCATTGGGCCGTGCAAGCCGAAATCGATCTGCACGGAATGACGACCATCGAAGCGCGCGACGCTCTCGCTCAATTTCTTTCAGCTTCGCGCGTCCGCGGTTGGCGATGTGTGCGCGTCATCCACGGCAAAGGTCTGACATCGCCAGGTCGGGAACCGGTACTCAAGGGCAAGACGCGCAAGTGGCTCTCGCAGTGGGACGCCGTGCTCGCGTATTCGGAGGCGCCGCGCCACGCCGGCGGCTCAGGAGCGGTGATCGTACTGCTCAAGGCCATGGCGGCGTAACCATCGGCGTCGCTACAGCCGACGATGAGTCAGCGCCGGCAATTCACTGCGTACTGCCGCAATGCGCAGCGGATCGATGTCGCCGAGCACGACGCCAGGGCCTTCTGGCCATTCTGCCATGACGATACCCCACGGATCGACCAGCATGCTGTGGCCGTAGGTGCGTCGGCCGTTGGGATGCACTCCGCCTTGCGCGGCGGCAAGCACATAGCACTGGTTCTCGACCGCGCGGGTTCGCAGCAGCAGATGCCAGTGCGCCTCACCGGTCACCGCGGTGAAGGCAGACGGTACTAGCAGCAGAGCCATGTCGCGATAGCGCCTGTAGAGCTCCGGAAAGCGCAAGTCGTAGCAGACCGACAGCCCAACCTTGCCGCATGGCGCCTCGAACGACGCCGGTTCACTGCCCGCTTCGATGGTGCGTCCTTCGTCGTAGCGTTCTTGGCCACGGCTGAACGCAAATAGCTGGCTCTTGTCGTACCGGGCAACGCGCTTGCCGTCTGGGTCGTAAACGAAAGATGCACTGCGCACGCGCGTCGGATCACTTATCGCGAGTGGAACGGTACCGCCGATCAGCCATATCCGATGCAGCCTTGCCAGATGCGATAGGAAATCCTGTTGCGGTCCTGTCCCGTCGTTC
>Ga0066709_100003858_pt1 | contig 11721 bp, 8 predicted proteins | sample GraSoiAngelo_158_FD_79665 | JGI IMG/M metagenome (GOLD analysis project Ga0066709, IMG submission 79665) | Grasslands soil microbial communities from the Angelo Coastal Reserve, California, USA - 14_1009_16_30cm | ecosystem: Environmental > Terrestrial > Soil > Grasslands | place: USA... | reverse complement strand
TTATCAATGTGTCAGTGGTCAGTTCCGCGGCTAACCGAATGATTTCTGAAAGCGGAATACGCTCACTGACCAGCAGGTGGTGAATCACACCGAGCATCATTACCGAGTCGAAGTACCCGCAGGCACGCTCAAGGAACGAAGGGCATTCGGCATTGCGCCATCCAATGCTTGGGGTCGGTCGGGCGAGATTGACGACGAGCGGCAAGATGTCCAGATTGTTCGCGTTTGCTTCCCTCCACACCTCGCCGACGACGACCGGATCATAGTCAATCGCCACGACGCTCGCGCCGCTGCGCGCAGCGATCGCGCTGAAGTGACCAGTGTTACATCCAACATCCAGAACTTTCTTTGGTTGCTGTTCGCGCATGGCGTCGCTGACAAACGTCTGCTTCAGCGGAAAATAATCTTCCGAGTAGCGGTTGTGCTCCATGTAGTCTGACCAGACTGAAGTTCGGCCGGCACGCGGCATCGTCGCTCGAACTTTCCGACGCACGTTCCGCAGCACGCCGCGCATGATGAACTTTGCCCGTGCCGGGTCGCTCAGCTGTTGCTTCCGATAAATCTTGTCGCGGTCCGTTTCTTCTCGCGAAGAGAGCCAAACAGGAATTGATACCAGCGTCAAAAATGGCGATCGGAGTTTTTGTAGCGGACTCAAGAAGCGAAACACTACCTCGGGCTCGAGCCCATCGCGATGTCCCGTGAATAGTTCATTCAAGCTAATGCCAAAATTTTTGTTGACCAACAAAGGAAGCAGAAAGGTGCGGACGAATTGAGCAAAAGGAAGCCAGGTCGGATCACCCGGATCACGCGGCTCGAACGAAAGTAGATCGACGAACACCGGTCGCGGACCGCGAAACAACACGTTATACGGCGAAGCGTCCTTCAGGCCCAGTCCGTCTTCAACCAGAGCTTCAGCAAAATCCAGCGTCAATTGGGCCGCCGCGTACAACATCTCTGCGGGCCACTCGTAAGGAAAGCTTGGAAACGCCACTCGCTCATGTTCGACAATCGTAGCCTCTGGCAATTGCTCACAAACACGACGAACGTCGTTGTGTTTCAGGACTGCTGCTACCGCATCCGGATCCAAAACTCGCGTGTTTACCAATCGCCCGGATGCCAGAAAATGTGTGGACGAGGCCGAGCTCAAGAAGGCTTGCAAGTCCGAAAAGCCTTCGCGGTTGACAACGCGAACGATGCGGTCATCAACGTGACAGACGTGGCCACCGGGATCGCGCAATGAGATCGTCATCCGTGGTTACTCCCCTTCGGAAATGCGGTTCGCTGCGGCAACCTCGTTGTCTGCGGAACCCTGGGAATTCTGTTGAGGCCGGAGTTTCGAGATCGCCCAATGTCTCAACTTTGTGAAATAGAAGGTTGCGCCAAAGAAGAGCGCAAGCAGCAATTGCCAAATCAAAACACCTGAGCCTGGATCAGCGTAGAGCATGGTTTTTTCTCCTGAATTTCGATCTAATCGATAGGTCGGTGGGTAAGTAGCAGCTGTGGGGCGAATCGGAGCAGAGGGGTCAGAGTGCCCCGGCTTAATGTCTCGTTCGTACCGAGATCCAGCGCATTTCGCGCTGTCTCAGCAGGTATTGCATGCGTTGTGCCGGATCTTAGGTTGGACCAGATCTCTCTCGCGAACGCCCGATTTCCAGCGCACTGCACAGTGCGACCACGAGCTACGTGCTGGTCCTGTAAGTACTGGGAATACGGACCGCGCGACGTTCTGTGCCTGCACTAACTTACCCGGTCGCTACGCTTTCGGTACTGGCCTCAATACGCGCAGTCGCAGGACCGGTTGTCGCACCAATCGGTAGCCAGGCGTCCTCAAGCTCCGTCAGTTCCTGAATCTCACGCATGCGAGCAACCAGGCGTTTATTTACCGATTCAAGGTCAGATCGCCTTTTGTTGGTCTCGTAATGTTCGAGCGCGCGCTTTACAGTCAGTCGCAATTCTTCATTCGTCCACGGCTTCGTAACGTAGCGATAAACATGGCCGCAGTTGATGGCTTCGACCAGCGCGTCGACTTCCGTATAACCGGTGAGAATGATGCGAAGCATTCGCGGACGCAGCGTGACAGTTTTCTTAAGCAACTCAATTCCAGTCATTTCCGGCATCCGCTGATCAGTAACTAACAGCGCCACCTCATGATGGTTCAAAAGATCGAGCGCTTCGATGCCGGAAGCAGCCACCAACACGTCATAATCTTCACGAAATAGCCGTTGTAAGGCGCGCAAGTTGGCTGGTTCATCATCGACTATCAAAATTTTGTATTTCATTTTTAGTCCTCCCGGGATTTGTTTCTCAATCTTCGCGATGTTCATCCGATCGTTTGGCTTCCAAAGGAATCAGCGTGGTAAAAGTAGTCCTTTTGCCGGGCCCACTTTCGACGGTAAGCGAGCCACCGTGCCCGGCAATGATGCCGTAGCTTATCGAAAGCCCCAGTCCTGTTCCTTCGCCAATCGACTTGGTCGTAAAAAAAGGGTCGAAGATTCTTTCGAGATGTTCCGGCGCGATCCCATGCCCGGTATCGCTGATTCGAACGATTACCGTCTGGTTTCGTAAGGCCGTTTCGATCTTTACTTCTCCAACACCGTCGCCAATTGCTTGCGCCGCGTTGGTTAGAAGATTCATCCAAACCTGATTGAGCTGTCCGGCGCAACATTCGACCAGCGGCAGCTCGGCATATTCTCGCTTGAGAGTGACGTGATTCGAATTGAAGTATTGCGACAGCAAACGGATGGTTGCTTCGATCCCCGCGTGAATATCGATTCGTTTGAGTTCTGCTTCGTCGAGCCGGGAAAAGGTACGCAGGTTCAGCACAATATCGCGAATGCGGCGCGCGCCTTCCTGACAGTCTTCGACAATACTGGTCAGCTCGGTCAAAAGACTTTCATAACGAATCTCGCGTTTAATCGCGTCGACTTCAGAACCAGAAGAAGGCGCTTGGCGATCGTAAGCGGCGAGCAGCCGGTTCAAGTCTGAAGTGTATTGCGCGAGGCTTTCCATGTTGCTGTAAATGAAACCGGCAGGATTGTTCAGTTCGTGGGCGACGCCTCCGGCCAACTGGCCAATCGAAGCCATCTTTTCACTTTGTACCAGCTGCGCTTGCAGGCGTTCGAGCTCGGCCTTTTGTGCGGCCAGTTCCGTGTTCCGTCGCTCAAGATCCCGCTTGTAACGCTTGCCGTTTCGTAACAACGTGCGCCGCTCCAACGCGCGCTCGACGCAGAGTTGGAGCGCGTCCAAATCACAAGGCTTCAACAGGTAGTCGAAGGCGCCGATGCGCAGCATGTCGATCACTCGTTGCGGACGGTCAATGCCAGAGACCATGATGACGGCTACGTCAGGGAACTCCGTAACGATTTTCCGCAAGAGCTCAACGCCGCTTAACCCCGGCATTTGCACGTCTGAGATCACGAGGGCGAACTCTCGTTCCGTCAACATGCTCAGAGCTTCCTGAGCGTCTGCGGCCCGATGGCATTCGTATCGATCCCCGAGCGAGACGGCAAAGAGGCCACGTACGATCTCTTCGTCATCTACGATAAGAATGCGATCAGGAATCTGGCCCGGAGATTCGGCCAGCAATTGAGGTCTTATGGACGAGGCAATTGAAGTTGAGTCTAGTTGCATGCTTATTTGTTAGTCAGATTCCTATTATCATTGAGTACGGGTGTAGCCAGATTTGACTCGTTTGGGGAATAGTACTGGCCCGAATCGCCGCACTAGTCCAGAAAACCGGCTAGGGCTTTCCTCATTTGATGATGTGCAATGGGTGTACCAACTATTGCGCGTTCGACGCTTCAGCATTAGAATCCGCGCATACAGAGATCGCACGACCGTGAATGCGTAGTTAGACACATTTGCCCTGTGTTCCTCCGCACCGATCGAGCCTCTCGCCTGTTCATTGCGTCACTATTGTCAGCGTGAATGTGGCAATCTGGCGCTCTAGTCAGCCGAATAAACAACAAGTTTGGCTATTGTCGTCGAAGGATGTTAGCAACGAGGATTTCTGCCATGGAGTATCGAGGAACCAACAATCGGCATATGCACAGCGGCGTAGCGCCGGAAGCAAATAACGAAACGCCGATCGGGCGATCTGCAAATGCGAGGCTGGCAACTGATGGAGAGTTGTTTCGTGCGTGTTTCGCGCACGCTCCTATTGGATTTGCCGTCACTGATATTGAAGGGCGGATCCTGCAAGCGAATCCCGCATATTGTGCAATTACCGGCTATACGGAAGCGGAACTTCGTTCAATGAATTTCTCACAACTTGAACACCCCGAAGACCTGACGCGGATGACAGAAAACTTGCGAGCGCTGCTGGCCGGCGAGATCCCCGATTTCGTGATCGAAAAACGTTTCATAAGAAAGAATGGCGAGACGGTGTGGGTCCAGAACAGTGTTTCGACAATTCGCGACCAAGCGGGAAGGCCCGTTCGCATAGTCCGACTGACTCAGGATATTAACGAACGGGTGCGGTTGCATCACGCTCACGAGGAAAGCGAGAGCAGGTTTCGTCTATTTATGTCCAATCTGCCTGACTATGCCTGGATAAAGACGAGCGACGGACGTTACGTGTTTATGAACAACCGCTTGGAAAGCGTTCTGCCCAGCCACCGGAATGATTGGAGCGGAAGAACCGACCAGGACTTCTGGCCAAGTGAGATTGCTGTCGAGTACAGAAAGAATGATCAAAGCGTTTTAGAAAACAGACGGCAGTTGCAAACGCTCGAAAGTTGGGAATACCTGGGTGAACATCGAGATCTCCTGGTAAATAAGTTTCCGATCTTCGATGAACACGGCGAAGCAGTCATGGTGGGTGGTGTTTCCCTCGATGTTACCGACCAGAAGCGAACTGAGCGCGCGCTTCTTGAAGCCGAGCAAAAATATCGTGGCATTTTTGAGAACGTAGGCGAGGGAATTTTTCAATCCACACCGGACGGCCGGTACGTGGTCGCAAATCCTGCGCTTGCCCTAATGTTTGGCTATGAATCACCCGAAGAATTAATTCGAAGTTGTAATGATATTTCCAAACAAGTTTATGTAGACGCCACGCGGCGCGAAGAATTCAAGAGGCTCATTGAAAGTAATGACGTCGTGCGCGACTTCGAGGCTGAAGTCTACCGCAAAGATCGGCGCACATTTTGGATGTCCGTTAACGCTCGGGCGGTGCGAGATTTGGGAGGGAACATTTCATATTATGAGGGTACCTCGCAGGACATCACGGAGCGCAAAAAGGCAGAGAAGGCACTTCGGGAAAGCGAAGAACGTTATCGGGAGTTGTTCGAAAACGCGAAGGACGTCATCTACGTTCACAATATGAGCGGAATATACACGTCTGTGAACCGCGCGGCGGAAGAGCTTTCGGGTTATCCGCGCAAAGAGATCATTGGCAGGCCATTCTGGGATTTCGTGGCGCGCGAATATGTTAAGCAGACACGGGAATATTTGTGTCAGAAACTCGACGAAGTGGGCGAGACGAACTATGAGATTGAGATTATTACAAAAAGTGGCAAACGCGTGCCGGTAGAGGTGAGCAGCCGATTTATCTATGAGGACGGGGTTCCTATTGGCGTGCAGGGCACTGCGCGCGACATTACTGAACGCAAACGAGCACAAATGGCGCTACAAACATACTCGCGACGATTAATCGAAGCGCAGGAAGCCGAGCGGCAGAGGATCGCGCGCGAGTTGCACGACGAGATTGGCCAGGTGCTCACGGCCCTTAAGATCAATCTGCATACGATTCAGAGTGCGTGCCAGACGAATAAATGTCTGCCTCGCATTGAAGAGAGTATGGCGATTATTGACGAGGCCATAGGCCAGGTCCGCGAACTTTCCTTCAATTTGCGTCCTGCGCTGTTGGATGATCTCGGACTTACCGCGGCCCTGCGATGGTACGTCGATCAGTTTGCGCAACGAACGGGCGTAAGGACTGAACTCGTAAGTGATATCGATGCCGCGCGCCTGCCACGAGAACTCGAGATTGCCTGTTTTAGAATCGCCCAGGAGGCTCTCACAAACATCGCCCGTCACGCCCACGCAAGCAAGGCAGCAGTACATCTAAAGCGTTCGGCTGCCCATTTATATGTCACAATTTCTGATAACGGCGTTGGCTTTGATGTTCGAAATGTTGAGCGACAAGTCTCCGCATTAGGCCTTCGCGGCATGTCGGAACGAGCCTCCGCGACAAAAGGTGCGCTCCTGATCAATTCAAAACGCGACGTCGGAACTCAAATCAGAGCACTATTTCGCTTAAAGCAGAGCTAAACTATTTAAAAAGACGGACATTCCGGTCGGCTCGCTTCAGGATTTTCTTGATTGTTCTCTAAGCCTTCGTAGGATAGAGTCTGCTCAGCTAAAATCAATTACCACCCGTGGCTCGAATTTTTGCACGGTAGCCGAAGCAGTTCTGAATTGTTCCCGCTGTGCCCCTGACATCCCCCAAGGAAGTTCAGTCTTCCAGCCGCCAATCCGCGAATCTACAACAGCACAATCAAATAAATCCGACCCGCGTGTTGATCGTTGACGATCACGCATTGGTGCGTGCTGGCATTCGGGAATTGATCGAGAGAATCGACGGGTTTGCCGTCGTTGGTGAAGCCGGCCGAGGTGAAGAAGCGCTGCGCTTGATTGAGAAATCGACGCCGGACCTGGTGCTGTTGGATATTACTATGCCCGGAATGAGCGGTTTTGAAGTGTTGCAAGAGATCGGTAGGCGTTTTTCCGATATTCGAGTCATCATTCTGACGATGCATGAAGCGCGTGAATACGCGATCCAGGCGTTGCGTGCAGGTGCGGCAGGCTATCTTCCAAAGAGTGCAGCCAGCACTGAGCTTGAAGAAGCAATCAAGGCGGTCGTGCGTGGCAAGACCTACGTCTCGCGCGAGACTCCCCAAGACACGCAGAATCGAGTGTCAGTCGAGCAGCACTTGCTCGATACACTCACACCGAGGCAACGACAGATTCTAACCCTGATTGCCGAAGGACAAAGCACCAAAACCATCGCGCGTTCTCTTGACATCAGTGTCAAGACTGTCGAGTCGCATCGGGCCCAGGTAACCGAGAAGCTTAGTATCCATGATATTGCCGGGCTAGTTCGTTTCGCGATCCGAACGGGTATTGTGAAGGTCGAGTGAATCAGCCCAAGGTTCGCAGCAGCGCCGATCGACTGATTCTAAAATTCAAGGCACAATTAGTTTGGACATAGTAAATCGTCAAAAAAGTGTGATCTTCCCGTGGCTCTGCTTCTGCTAGTTGAACTTATGCGATGCATTCCCCACATACTCCAACAGCACCACCACCGTGGCTACCACCACCGATATTGAGAGTCCCAACAAAATGAGAACGGGAAGAAAACGAAGTCGTTTTCCGCAATGCTTACAATAATACTCCGCGTGACGGACGCGGTCACCGCACTTAGGGCAATACTTCTTCCGCCGTCGCCTCATAGATCCTCCCCAAAAGGGCTTGGTTCTCTTACCCTCTTCTTGAGCATCCGGTATTCGATTCGGGACGATTTGGGGCGAACTTACCGTGAATGTTCTAAACAAGATGCACCACGGTAGCGAGTCTGCTTATAGCTTATACGCAGAAAGAAATCAACCACCGTTTTCCACGACAACACTAAGGTCTTCCCCGATTGCACATATTGTTGCATGACATTATCTTATGCTTTTCACGGATGAAAACGTTAGGTCAGTAACCCAACGGACGAAGCCCGGGGTCCTTTCGACGGGTTTCAGTTAAAAAGGAAAGAAGAAGACGCGCAACAGCCTGCAACTATTCTGAAGTTGAAACAGAACGCAAGAGTTCTTTGTCGTTTGCGAGCAGCCCTGCTCTGACGGCTTTCATCGTCGGCCGCTAAAATTTTGAGCCCAACGTCCTAAGCGATAAGAAATGCCCGGCAGCGTCCGCTAGCCCCTAACCGTCCGGCAGCAAATCTCGATAATCGACTTTGTTATTAATGGTATTTCTGCGTCTCATGACCAGCGCGTACCGAATTCTTGTGATTTCAAACCGTCGCGGCGCCAGCTATCGGGAAGCCGCGCGCGAAGAAGGACGTCGTCATCGGGGCGAGCGCGACGTCCTTCTTCAATTAGAGAATAACCGGACCCTCGCTCCTAACTGTGGAGGGGGGAGCGCGAACAGAGGCGACCTTTAAGTCTATTAGATTAGAACCCGCGATTACCGCAATATGAATGAACACGCGGCGCGAAAAATACTCGTAGTTGACGACGAGGTCGAACTGAAGAACGCGCTGGTCGAAGCGTTGGCTTCACAATCATGCGAAGTAATGGGGCTCACCAGCGCCCGTGACGCACTCAAGGCGCTTCGCGAACAAAACTTCGATGTGCTCCTGAGCGATTTAGTGATGCCCGAGATGGATGGAATCTCTCTGGTCAAAGGCGCGCTCGAAATCGATCCACATCTCATCGCCATTGTCATGACCGGTCAGGAGACGATCCTAACCGCTGTTGATGCAATGAAGGCGGGAGCATTTGATTACCTGCTAAAGCCGCTCTGCTTACAGTCGGTAATGCCAGTGCTCACGCGAGCGCTCAACACACGTCGTTTGCGAATGGAAAATTTGCAGTTGCAAGAAACAATCGCGATTTATGAGCTTTGTCAGACGATTGCCTTTACTCTCGATCCGCAAACAGTCATCAGCAAGCTGGCAGACGCTGCCTTGCAACAGACGGATGCCGATCAGGTTTCGGTTCTATTACCAGTCGATACCGGTGACGAATTGTATGTCGCGGCAGTTCGGGGACGAAACCGGCATTGTCTGCTCGGCCAACGCGTTCCGCTGGAACAGAGTATTTCCGGATGGGTGGTGCGCGAGCGCGAGCCTTTAATTCTCGGCGGGGAAATCAACGACGAACGCTTTCATCCCGTCTGGCCGCATCCGGAAATTAGATCGGCTATTTCTGTGCCGATGCAGGCCGCCAACAAACTTGTGGGGACGATAAATATCAATTCACTTAACCGGGCTCGCCCGCTCACGCTGAGACAAATGAAAGCCTTATCAATTTTGGCGAACGCGGCCGCGGTTGCTCTTGAAAGCGCGTCGCTTTACGCGCGCGTTCGGACAAGCGAAGAACGCTATCGTGATCTGGTCGAGAACGCCCACGATATTATTTATTCTCACGACCTTGAGGGTAACTACACCTCGATGAACAAAGCAGGTGAAGTAATTACCGGTTACACCGTAGAAGAAGCGCTTCAACTCAACCTATCACAGACTGTAGCTCCTGAATACTTAGAGCGCGCGCGCGAAATGCTGAACCGGAAACTTGCGGGCGAACGCATAACGGCCCAGGAGATGGAAATCATCGCCAAGGATGGCCGGCGCATAACCGTCGAAGTGAACACGAAATTGGTCTATCAAGCCGGCGTGCCGGTTGGGGTACAAGGCATAGCTCGCGACATTACAGAGCGAAAACAACTCGAGGACCAGCTGCGGCAATCGCAAAAAATGGAGGCGATTGGCCGTCTGGCCGGGGGCGTGGCACATGATTTCAATAATTTGCTTACGGCCATCAACGGCTACAGCAGTCTCGCGCTGCAGCGTCTGGACGACAGTAGCCAAATTAAGCCTTATCTTGAGGAAGTGAGGAAAGCGGGCGAGCACGCAGCCAATTTAACGAGACAGTTACTGGCGTTCGGTCGTAAGCAAATCCTGCAACCTCTCACTCTTGATCTAAACACTGTCGTCTTAGATATGAACAAGATGCTGCGCCGACTAATCGGCGAAGACATTGAACTTACTGCCAAGCTTGCGCCCGACCTCAAAAGAATCACGGCCGACCCGGGCCAGATAGAGCAGGTTCTGGTAAATCTGGTCGTCAATGCCCGAGATGCCATGCCGCAGGGGGGTAAGCTGACGATCGAAACCGCGAACGTCACATTGGACGAGGGGTACGCGGTTCGGCATGTCGGAGTTCAGCCCGGAAACTATGTAATGTTGGCGGTCAGCGACACCGGCACCGGCATGAGCGAAGAGACCAAAGCCAGAATCTTTGAGCCATTCTTTACTACCAAGGAAACAGGGAAAGGCACTGGACTGGGGCTCTCAACTGTTTATGGCATCCTCCAACAAAGCGGCGGCAGTATCTGGGTTTACAGCGAACCCAATCGCGGCACATCTTTCAAGGTTTACTTGCCTGAATTAAAAGCTCAAGCCGAAAACCTTCAAACCAAAGCGAGAGAAGAGGAAATAGCTGGCGGCTCTGAAACTATCTTGCTTGTGGAAGACGAAGAGGCAGTACGCGGCTTGGCCCAAAAGATTTTGGAGCAGGCTGGTTATAACGTTCTCTCGGCTGCAGGTGGAGAAGAAGCTGTCCGTCTATGCAGAGCCCAGAATCGTCGGATTGACTTGATTCTCACCGACGTCGTGATGCCCGAAGCCAGCGGCAAGGAAGTGGCCGACCGGCTAAACAAATTAGTCCCGGGCATCAAGGTTCTTTTTATGTCGGGCTATACCGATGAAGTGATCGTGCATCATGGCGTGCTCGATTCCAATGTCCAATTCATTCAGAAGCCGTTTACGCCGATGGCGCTGTCGAAAAAAGTGCGCGAGATCCTCGACTGCAATGGCTCGAATTCAAACCGGCGCTAAACAGATTTCAAATATGAACACGGCTAGAGAAACGCGTCCCGACATTATGATCGTCGCCGAGGATAAATTCGAAATGTTCGGCACCAGGTGTTGGGGGATGCGTCGCCCCGGAGCCAACGCTCGCTACGATCGAGGCGCGTCGCCATTTCGTCACGGCGCTCGAACGGACTGTTAGCGATGTCCAGTCCAAGGTTGGCCCTCGGACGCAGGTCCTTCTTGCAAGTTTTCGAATAGCATGATCGAGAATCTTCAGGCACTGGTAATCGACGATGAAGCTCATGTGCGCGACTTTGTTTCGACGGTGCTGCGTAACGAAGGCTGGAGTGTAGCCGAATCAGCATCGGCGGAAGAAGCATTTGAGATGCTGAACGAAGCAGCCTGGTCGGTAGTCTTCTGTGACGTCATGCTGGGTGGCGCCGACGGCTATTCTGTCTTGCGGCGTTTCAAGGAAATGTTGCCGGAGACGAAAGTCGTTTTAATGACCGGGCACGGCACGGCCGCGGGAGCTCTGGATGCGACCGCCTTTGGCGCTTACGACTATCTGCTAAAGCCGTTTGGACCTGATGAACTCGAGTCGCTGTCCCTCGCCCTGCGCGAGCAACTTAGAGACCGGCCCCGCAGAATTTCTCCGAAACATCGCGTCGACTATCGATCGGAGATTGAGTTAGTTGGCCGCAGTAACGTGTTCATCGAAGTAATGAAGCAGGTGGGACGCATCGCTCCGACTAATCTGACGGTCCTTTTGACCGGGGAATCAGGAACGGGAAAGGAGCTGGTTGCTTCAGCCATCCATCAGCGAAGTGGGCGCGTCGATAAGGCCTTTGTCGCCGTAAATTGCGGCGCCATACCCGCGGAGCTGATCGAAGCTGAACTCTTTGGACATACGAAAGGATCTTTTACGGGTGCTGATCGCGATCGGCGTGGTTTGTGGGAAGAAGCAGATGGCGGAACTGTCTTTCTCGACGAAATCACCGAAACAAACCTATCTTTTCAGGTGAAGCTGTTGCGCGTGCTCCAGCAGGGCGAAATTCGCCGGGTCGGTTCAAATCAAACGCAAAGGGTTGACGTGAACCGACCCGGCGAATTTCGCCCTGCTGGAG
>Ga0066709_100003857_pt1 | contig 11721 bp, 9 predicted proteins | sample GraSoiAngelo_158_FD_79665 | JGI IMG/M metagenome (GOLD analysis project Ga0066709, IMG submission 79665) | Grasslands soil microbial communities from the Angelo Coastal Reserve, California, USA - 14_1009_16_30cm | ecosystem: Environmental > Terrestrial > Soil > Grasslands | place: USA... | reverse complement strand
TGGATCAGCGCGGGGTGTGCGTCGTTCTTCGCTGGTCAGCTCGCGTGGAATTTCTACGATCTCGTCCGCGGCGGCCCACCGTATCCGTCGGTTGCGGACGTGGGATTCCTCGGATTCTATGCCTGCCTGTTCGTGGGTCTCACGACGCTCATGCGGGGCCAACCCGCGCGGCGCTCCGATCCCGAGCTGATCCTCGACACCGTGCTCGTGACGTTCACCGTCGGCGCCCTCGCGTATGAATATCTCCTCGAGCCCTTGCTGGCCGGAGGCGCGCAGGTACCCGCCGCCGCACTCGTCACGAGCATTGCGTGGTCGATCAGCGCGATCGCGGTGTTGTGGATGATCCTGATGCAGATGCTGCGCCGGCCCGTCTTTCCCGCCGCAACGGCCGCCCTCGTGCTTCCGGCCGCGATTCTGTTTGTCATCGGCGATCAGGTCTACGCCGTCGTGGCGCTACGCGGCACCTATCACGCGGGCGGCCCCCTGGATCTCACGTGGGACGTCGGGTTGCTGCTCATTGCGGCGGCGGCGGCGGTCGCGCCCGACTACGCCCAGCACCTCCAGCGTGGCCGACAGACGACCGGCGAGTCGACCGCCGCGCGTTTCGTTGCCCTGGTCATCGGCCTCGCCGCGATCACGGGAATGGCGATCGATGCCGTCCTGAATCCGCCGGAACGCGACGCCGCCGTCATGATCGGCATCGGGATGGCGATCATCGCCGCCCGCGTGCTCTACTCCCTGGGCGTGACGCGCCGGTATGCGCACATCCTCGAGGATGAGGTCGCCAATCAGACCCGTTCGCTGATGAGCTCGCTCGGCGCGACCGCGTCGGCCGAGCGCAACCTCCGGCTCCTCATGGAGGCCGTCCCCGACGCCATCACCGTGGTGGACCGCGACGGCCACGTGCTCGATGAAAATTCCTCCGGTCGCGCCCTCGTCAACGCGTCCGCGGGCGATGTGCGGGAGAGCGGCGGCAGGCGCTCGGCGTTGGGATGGCTCGATGGACCGGGAGCGCGCATCGCGCGAGAGAATCTCGCCGCGGCATTCGATGGCGAGCTGCGGCGTTTCGAGGTGCCGTTTCAGCGGCCCGACGGCACCGATGGCACCGGCCAGGTCCTGCTCGCACCGGTGCGCGAAGGCGGCCGGATCCCCAAAGTTCTGGTCCTCGTCCGCGACATCACGGAGCAGCGCCGCACGCAAACGCAGCTGCAGCAGGCCGAGAAGCTCGCCGCCATGGGCCAGCTCGTGAGCGGCGTCGCCCACGAGATCAACAACCCCGCCGCCATCATCTCCGGCTTCGCCCAGACGCTGTTGCTCGATCAGCTCGCGCCCGATCACCGCGAGACCGTCCAGATGATGTACGACGAAGCGACCCGCATCGGCCGCATTACGTCGAACCTGCTGGCGTTCGCACGCGCCGGAAGCAAGGAGCGGACCCTCGTGGAGTTGAACGAAATCGTCCGCCGCACCTTCGCGCTGCGCTCGTACCATCTGACCACGCTCAACATCACCGTGAATCTCGAGCTCGACGAGGCGAACCCCAAGGCGTGGGCCAACGGCGCGGAGGTGCAGCAGCTCTTGCTCAATCTGCTGATCAACGCCGAGCAGGCGTTGATCACGGTGAGTGGCCGGCGCGTCATAACGATTCGAACGATGGCCGCCGGCGAGGACGGCGTCGAGCTCCAGGTCGCCGACACCGGCCCGGGCATCCCGGCCGACATCCAGGAAAAAATCTTCGATCCGTTCTTCACGACCAAGCCGGAAGGCGCGGGGACGGGACTCGGCCTGTCCATCTGTTACGGAATCGTACACGACCATGGCGGCCGGATCTCGGTGAGCTCCGTCCCGGGAAGTGGCGCGACGTTCTCGGTCGCGCTACCGCGGGATGCCCGCACCCGGCAACGGTCGACGCCGCCACCCATGGAGATACCAGCAGAAGCACGCGAATCGGACGCGCGGAGCGCGCTTTCCGTGCTGCTGATCGACGACGAAGAAGGCCTGCGCCGGGCCGTGGTGAGCTTCCTCAAACGGCGCGGCATGCACGTGATCGCGGTGGAAGACGGTGGCGACGCGCTCCGGGTTCTGCGGCGCGAGCGCTTCGATGTCATCGTCTCGGATGTCCGCATGCCCGGGATGAGCGGCGGCGAGTTTCTGGAACGGCTGCGCCGCGAGCATCCGGCGATGGTGAAGCGCCTCATCTTCACGACCGGCGACACGTTCGCGGCGGACACGTCGTCGTTGCTCAAGGACGCAGGTGTACCGTCGCTCGTGAAGCCGTATGATTTCGCGAAACTCGAGGAAGTGCTCCGGCAGGTGGCCGAAGCGGCTAAAACCTCGACTTGAGGCGCACCTCGAGATCCGATCGCCCGATCCCGTTTGCCGTAGGTGCGAGGCTGAACCGGACCGGCTCCGCGTCCACCGCGAGCGCATCGAGCACCTGCTCGTCCACCCGCAGCTCGTAGTCCCCCGGCTTCACACCCATCAGATAAAAGGCACCGTCGTTGAACGTGACGAGGCTGCGCCCCGTGCCGGTGCGCCGATCGGTGAGGATGAGCGTCACGCCGCCCACCCCGGCATTATTGCGCAGCACGCGGCCCTCGATGACGCCCGCGGCCACCACCGGGATGTCGAGACTGCGGAACCGATTGGGCCCGGGGACGATGCTCGTACGCGCGAACAGCGGCACGAGCAGCGGCGAATCCAGCGACACCGAGTCGAGACTCACGATGACCGGCTCGAAGGGAACCAGATCCCACACGTGGTAGGCGCCGCTCGAGTCCGTGTTAGCCGACATCGAGCCGACCAGCACGCGCGCGTCCGCTACCGCGGGTTCGCCGACGTCACGGATACCGTTGGCGTTGAGATCCATGAACACATGGCCCGACAGGCCGGACCGTTCGAGTGAGGGCCCAGGGGCCACGCCCAGTCGATCGGTCCGCCGATCCCACAGCACCGACCCTTGGAGGAACTGGGTGGCGCTGGCGGGCTGACCCGAAGGCGCGATCATCGATGTGACGGCGCGCAGGGCCGAGAAATACGAGGTCACGGTCACGGTGTAGGTAAGTCCGGCATCGCCGCGCAGCCAATTCGCGCCGACTTCGACACGCACGCCGCGCGCGAGCGGGTGCGCGGCGAAGGCCGACCACGAAACGAGTCCAGCCTGCCGTTCGATCTCCGCATTCGTCCGCACCAACGTCTGGCTCAGGAACCTGCCCCAGCGGGCTTGCGGCATCAGGAACGTCGCAAGACCCGCATATTCCCGATTGTTCACACCGCTGAGCCCGGTCGTGGTCTGCCCATGTTCGGTACGCACGTAGGGCAGGAACCGCATCTCGTCGGTCTGCAGTGATGCGCCCAGGCGGGTGCGGGTCAACGCGCCGGCGTCGGTGCTGATGCGCTCGAATCGCCCCTCAAAGAAGAAGAATCCCTGGCTCGTCTTGGGGCGGAAAAAGCCTGTGAAGGTCCACTGCGCGCGGCGACCGGGCACGGCGAGCACCGATGCCGAATCCCGCGTGAAGTGCACGTACTCCCCTTCAAGCCGGAGATCGACGGACGGCTCGTAGCGCAGCGCGCCTCGCACGAGTCCCGCACCCACCACCTCACTCTGGATCGCCCAGGCGTTACTCGGATTCCCGACGAGTGCCGCGTAGGGATGCGTCCGATCGGGAAGCGAGTCGCGCCAGTACTGATCCAGTCCACCCTGCACCGTCCACCGCGCGGTGGCGCCGAACCGCAGATCGAGATTCGTCGTCGCATTGCAGATGAACGACGGCTGCGGGCAGCGGCCTCCCGACAGCCCATACTCGAACCGGCGGGCGGGCAGCAGCTCGCTCAGCACGCGGTAGGTGCGGTTGAATTCGCGGATCTCGCCGAACGGCCCGTAGGCGACGAAGTCGACCGGGTTTTCGCCGTAGCGCACCGGAAGCGCCATGGAGAATCCGCCCGAGGCGTCGGCCGAATCGTAGGCCACGAGATCGCCGCCCCGATACGCCTCGACCGACCATCCCGGCTCGAGGCTGCCGCCGTAGCGCAGCGAACCGATGAGCGACGGCCGGACGAACGGCGCATTGGTGATGGAGACGCCCTCGAGCGCGCGCGAGCGCGGGCCCGTGGAGGCCACATCGCCGAACCGCAGCTGCTTCACCCCGCGGTTCTCGCGCCACACGCCGGTCCACGAGCCATCGATGTGGAGCCGACCCTGCTCCGCCGGACCGACACTCTGCGCCAGCATCTCGAGTGATCCGCCGCCGACGTCGGCGCCAAGACCGAATCCGTAGGTCGATCCGGCAAGCGGGTCGCTCGACGGTGAAAAGAGCGAATAATCGACCACCACGCCGTCCCACGAGGGGCGCTGCAGACCGAGCGTCAGGTCGGCGCGCATGCCGTCGGGGCGCCGCAGGTAGGCTTCGCGCGCAGCTTCGCGCCGCAAGCGCCGCGCGATGGGCAGGCTGCCCGGATCGATGACGGTGGCGGTGAGATCGGACCAATCGACGGCGAACATCACGCCGAGGAGGTCACCGAGACGCTCGCTGCCGACGTAGAGCTCCGCGGACTCGTAGCGAATGAATTCGTGCTCGATGCGCACGCGGCGCGCGCCGTACTGCATCGAATCACTGCGCGGATCGATCACGATGCGGACGTTGCCGGGATCGACCGTCGCTTCCAGCCGGCCGTCCGGGGTCAGCCGATGGCGGACCTCGACGAGCTGAAAGAACTGTGACAGCGGCAGCAGCACCTCGGAGCGCACGCGATACGCCTGCACCGTCGTGCCCGTGACGCGACCGATGCGCAGCTCGATCACGACCGCTTCCGGGGTGGTGTCCTGAGGCGCGACGGCACCGAGGGTCAGAGCCGCCAGCAAGGCAAGCATGGCCTACTGGTAGATCAGGGAAACGATGACGTTCCCTTGATAAATCCCAGGCTTCGCCGTCAGCGGGGGGTTCACGGTGCCGCCCACCCAGACGTACATGTTGAAATTCGGAGGCGGACCCAGGCGACCAACGGCCCCCACCGCGGGATTGAACACGTTGCCACCTACAGGATTGTTCGTCGAGCGACGCCAGATTGCCGACACCGCGCTGAACGAAATGGGCATCGTGGAGCCCGGCAACGCCTGGATATTGGTCAGCTGTGTCGGCAGCGTGAAGTTGATGATCACGAAGGCGTTGGCACTACCGCTCACCTGCCACTGACCCGCGTTCGCGGCAGTCGGCAGCACGGTCGTCGGAACGCCCTTGATGACCGTGCCGAAGTTCAAGTCCTGCAGCGTCGCGATCGTCATGCCGACCGTCACGACGACGGCGTCGGCCGAGACGGTCGCCCCAGACTGCGCCGTGAGACGTCCGGGCAGACCAAGCCACACGACGAGCAGCAGGATCTTTCTCACGGAACCACGAGCTGGACGGAATCGCGCACCGCCGGCGCCTTCAGCACGACTTTGGGATCGAGATCCTCGCGCTCAGCGACGACTTCGTAGCGCAGCCAATAGCGGCCGCGTGGCAGTCCCGGCGCCGGGATCGCGCTCGCGAGCCGCGGCTCCATCGTGAAGTAGACGCCGATCGGCGACTGGTACGCCGTGATGAGTGAATCCCCGATGCGTTGCGCACGCACCGCACCGGTCGAGTCGACGATCGTCTCGCGAATCATCCCGATGAAAGCGGCGTTACCGCGGCGCTCGAGCCTCGCGCGCGTGATGACCGAGTCGCCGACGACCTGGGCGCGCAGATTCGACAGCGCCACGCCCGTCATAACGGCGCCCTTGCGGTAATTCACACCGATGATCGTCCGAACCTCGAGCTTGAGGCCGACCTGGATCGCCGTCGTGTCCGATACACCGGTGATCGGCACGGTGCCGGCCTGAGCGGCAATCACCAGCCGGAGCCAGTATTCGCCGTCGGCGAGTCCGATGGGCGGCCGGGCGAGCAGGCGCACGGTCTGGCGCTCTTTCGGCGCCACCGTCAACCGCCGCGGAAAGGCCTGGATCCATGCGAGTGCAGACGGCACGGTCGAGTCGGGATTCTCGATGGTGTTGAGCTTGATGTTGCCGCTCGAGTCCGTAGTCGGATAGCCGAAGATGGTCGAGATCGAGACTTCGACCGGCTCGGTGCCCGGATTGTAGAGGAGCACCGATCCGCTGCCGCGGCTGTGGTCGATGAACACCGCGTGCGGGGCGACCATCACGCCCTGGGCGGTGAGCGACGCGCCGGCGAGCGCCAGCAAGCCGGCGAGACCGAGCGCCCGCATCATGGCAGCACCGTCACGTTCAGGATGATCGTGGCAGTGTAGGCGCCGGCGCGCTGGTTCGTGGCCGGATTGGCCGTGCCGCCGACGAACACCGAGGCGCGGCCATTGTTCGGCATCGCCGCCGTGAACGGCTGCTTCGGATCGAATCCCACCTGGCTCCCGATCGACTGCGTCTGGGAGTAGCCTGCGTCGCTGGCTCCAAACGTCAGAGGCATCTGTGCTCCCGCTGGTCCGGTCATGGTGAGCGGCATGACGAACGACAACAGCACGTTACCCTTGGGTCCTTTGATGTCGAACTGGCCGCTGTTGGCGGGATCGGTGCGAAGCACGACGCGCGGCACACCCGGCAGTACCGCACCGAACGTCACGCCACGAATGCCCGTGACGGTGACGGGCTTGCCCTGTGCCACGAGCGGCACGCCGAGCAGCATCGTCCCCATCACGATCCACGATTCGCGTCTCATAGGTTTGAGGCATCTCCTTGCGACAGCGCCGGCAGAGGAATTTGCATCCCCTGCCGGCGCGCCATCAGCTCGACGCCAAACGCCAGTCGCTTAGTAGACCACCGTCATGACGACGGAACCAGTATACACGCCAGCCACCTGGTTCGTCGCCGGCTGCACCTGCGCACCAACCCACACGAACAGCGCGCCGGTACCGCTGAGGGTCGGCGTCGCGCCCGCTGCGGGCGAGAACGCCACACCACCAACCTGTGTGGCGAGCAGCGCATGGACACCCGTATAGCTCACGATCGGCATGGTGTTACCGCCGGACGAGAGCGTCGCGGGAAGGGTGAACGACAGGGTAACCGGCGTGCTCGCCTGGCCGGTGACATCAAAACGGCCACCGTTCGTGAGGTCGGTCGCGTTGACCGTCTTGTTCACGCCCGGGAAGACGTTCCCGAAGTTCAACTGCTGCGCGCCAAGCACGTTGATCGGCGTCTGCACGCTCGCCGTCGCCGTGATGCTCGCATTGTTCGACTGGGCCTGGAGGGCCGTACCCGTGAGGACGAGGGCGGCAACCACCAGGGAGAGCTTCGTGATACGCATTGCGTAACTCCTGTGTTTGGTGTCGAGCTTTTAGTCAGTAGGAGTGCCATTCGGCACCTCCTGCCTTCGGAATGGCCGTAAAGGCAAGGCTTATGCCAACCGCCAGATTCTTGTGCGCTGTCTAATTTTTTGACGACAGAGGCTGGAACAACGGAAGCCAAAATAGGACTTCGAGTTAGCTAATGCAACTGAACTGGGGTGTCAGAATTCTTGACGGTTTTGGAAACGGCAGCAGGACGCGCGTAATCGCGCAAGCAGCAGTGAAATAGATCGTTACGTCGTTACAATTGCTGGGCACGGCGCCTGCCCTAGTGGGAAGCCGAAATCCAACGGCACTCACTCAGGGGAGCAGGCAATGCGGTTCGGGCTCGTAGCGGTTTTCGTGGTCGCGGCGCTGACGCTCGTGGGGCGGAATGCAGAAGCCCAAGCCCGTGGCACACTGCAAGCCACCGCAACGGTCGTGGATACGCGCCAGGGCTTCCAGGCCCTGAGCGCTGTCCGGCAGGCGGTTACGAATTCCAGAATTCAGAGTGAGCACGCTGTCGCGACGGTGGCGCAGATTTCCACGGAGCGTCCGACGTCAAAGCCGAGCGCAATCGTGGTAACGGTCGATTTCTCACGTAACTGAGAACACCTGACCGGGGCGGACAGCGCGAAGCCCGGTCCCTGCCGCAGCCCCGCCCGATGTACTGAAATCCCTTCCCCCTACGGTCGCGCTGGACGTGTCGCGAGGTCTTCCCGCATCGTGTAGCATGGACAACCTCGCCCACGCGCTCGTCGGGGCCGCGCTGATGCGCTCCGTCGCCGATCGTCACGTGCCGCGCGCCGCGTTGCTTGGCATCGTGGCGGCGAACACGCCCGATTTGAGCGAGCTCCTCATGGGACTACCGGGCACCCGTGCCGATTACCTCGTGCTCCATCGCGGCATCACGCACTCACTCGTCGGCGCTCTCGTGGAAATCGTCGGCCTCACGCTCTTCATCGGAGCCGGCTGGCGCATAGCACGCTGGTACCTCGGTCGACGCGGTCGCGCGGTTGCCGTGCCGGCGTGGGGATGGCTTGCGGCAGGTATCGCGGCAGCCGTGCTGAGCCATCTCTACATGGACTGGCAGGGCTCCTACGGCTGGCGACCGTTTCTGCCATGGAATGGCACGTGGTACTACCTGGATTGGGTCGCCATTGTCGATCCGTTCTTCTGGCTCGTGCCGCTCGTCGCGCTCGCGTGGGGCGCGGAACGCCACTGGACACCGCTCACCGCGTCGCTCGTGGTGGGCGGCACCATCACGTTCTTTGTGGTCCGCGCCCACGATCTCGTCGCGACGTGGGTCCTTGGTGTATACGCAATCGTGTGCGTCGTCGCGGCGGTCGGATGGATCCGCTACTGGTTTGGTCCCGTGGGCCGGCAGCGCGCCGCGACGCTCGCGCTGCTGCTACTCGTCGTCTACAGCGGCGCGCAAGCGGCTGTCGCGGCAGGCCGGAAGCGAGCGATTCACGAAGTGGCGCAGCGACGCTTCGGCAGCGGGGTGTCCTGGGCGGCGCTCACCAATGTGGGCCGGCCGTTTACCTGGGAGGCGATGTACGCGAGCACCGACACGATCGTGGGCGACGACTGGCAGCAGCCGCGGCACCTGCGGGCCCCCGGCGTGCAGCGCGCGATCACGCAGACGCATGAGGGGCGCGCGATGGCTCAATTCGCCCGGTTTTTAGCGGCCGAGGTCGATACGAGCGGCAAGGCGATCTATTTGTGGGATGCGCGCTACGCGCGCGGCAGCCACGACGGCTGGGCGGTCGTGAAAGTCAGGATGGAGTGAGGTCGTCCATCGTGAGGCCGGAGCCACGCCGGTCCCGCAGCTTGCGCCGCGGCCCGAATGTGCGGCGCTCCACGCGACCGCGGCGGTCCGTCAGGCCGCGCCGTTCTACCAGGACCGCGGTCTTCTTTTGCCGGCGCTCGGTGATGCGGCGATCGAGTCCCGAGCGCCGCTCCGGCCGCACGCGGCGCTCGACCTGATGCCGGATCGGGCGGTGCTCGCTGTCCATCCCGTTGAATCTGCTCGCTCTGGGTCATTCGTGCCAGCCGAAACCACCGACTACATTACTCGCCCGTGACCACGCCCGACCGTCGTTCGACACCTGCGAATGTGACGACCGTCACCGGCGCCGCCGCGCAGACACCGCCGGCAGGGTTGCTCGACGACGCCCTGCGCGCGCTCGAACCGGACTTCCGGCTCGACAGCCTGGTGGCGCTGTCGTCGGACCGCGCGCTGTATCACGCCTGGGATCGCGTGCTGAAGCGGCCCGTGTCGATCCGGGTGCATCTCGCGGCGGAGGCGCCGGGACGCGCCTGGTTCATGCGCGAGACCGAAACGCTCGCGCAGCTCGACCATCCGGCCATCCGGCACGTTTATGCTGCCGGCGAGATCGCGTCGTTCGCGTATCGCACCGCGAACTGGATCGAGGGCGAGAGCCTCGCGGACGCCCTGCGACGCGGGCCTCGGCCGATTCCGCAATGCATGTCGCTCATCCGCGATCTCCTCGCCGCGCTCGAGCACGCGCATGCGCGCGGGATCATCATGCGTCGTATCGTGCCCTCGACGCTGATGATCAACACCGGCGGCCAGGGCGTCATCACCGATCTACGCTACTCGAACTGGTGCCTGCCCTACCTCCCGCCGATGCAGCCCGACGACCCCAGCGCCGCGTACATGGCGCCGGAAGTCCGCGCCGGCGAAGCGGGCGAGCCGGCCAGCGACGTGTACAGCATCACCACCAACATCTACGCCGCGCTCACCGGGAATCCGCCAGACCCGGATCCCGCGCGCATCGTCCCCCCGCGCCAGCTGCGCCAGGCGATTCCGGCGGCCGTCGAGCGCGTGATCATCCGCGCGCTGTCTCGCATCCCGAAAGACCGCTATTACACGGCGACGGAAATGCTCGAGGACTTCGTGAGTGACGCGGGCACGTTCCAGGTGCTCGCTGCGGCGCCGACCGTGACGGAGTCGGGGTTCGAGCGCCGACTGCGGCGCGCATTGGGTGACGACTATGAGTTGCTGGAGGAGATCGGTGCCGGAGGCTTTGGCCGCGTCTACCGCGCCCGCGACCTCGCGCTGGAGCGGGACGTGGCGATCAAGGTCTTGCATCCGGCGCTTACCGCGGATCCCGGCGTGGTAGAGCGCTTCCGCCGCGAGGCGCAGCTCGCGGCGCGGCTGCGGCATCCGAACATCGTCAGCGTCCTCGACATTATGGGCCGCGCCGGCCTGACCTGGTACACGATGGAATTCGTCCCGGGATCGAACCTCGCGCAGGTGGTGCAGCGCCACGGCACGTTTTCCCTCGAGCAGACCGAGCGCCTGCTCGACGAAACGCTGTCGGCCCTCGAGCACGCGCACAACATGGGCCTGATCCACCGCGACCTGAAACCGGAAAACATGCTGATCGAGCCCGACGGGCGGCTGCGCATCACCGACTTCGGGCTCGCCCTCGCGTTGCGCGGCGGCGCTCGCTTCGGTGGCGCCACGTCACGCAGCGGCACACCACAATTCGCCGCGCCGGAGCAGCTGCTGGGGGAACGGGTCGATCAGCGAGCTGATCTCTACTCACTCTCGGCCGTGGCGTACTTCGTGTTGCTCGGCAAAGCGCCGTTCAGCGGCAAGACACCGGAGCAGATCCTCGCGAAGCAGACGACCGACGACGTGCCGTCCCTGGCCGCGGAGCGCCGCGACGTGCCGCGGGACCTGGAAGACATCCTGCGCCGCGCGATCCGCAGCGACCCGAACGAGCGATTCCACTCGGCCGGCGCGTTTCACGCCGCGGTGAAGAGTGTGTTTGGGGGTTTTCTGCGAAGACTCGTCGCGCTCTTCCGACCAGAATCCTAGCGCCACCTGAAGATCTTCAGCGCGATCACGAAGCTCACGGCGCCCCACGCCGCGACGACCGCGAGCGGTGTGGCGAGGCCCGTGATCGCGGCGCCGTCGATCATCACGGCGCGCAGTGCATCATTCAGCGCCGTGAGCGGCAGCGCCTTCACGAAGGGGATCATCGCGTCGGGGAACCGGGCATAGGAAAAGAACGTCCCGGACAGAATCCACATCGGCAGCATCACGAGGTTCATCAGTCCCGAGACACCCTCGATCGTCTTCGCCCGGCTCGCGACCAGCAGCCCCAGTCCTGCGAACGAGAACGAGCCGAGGATCGTGATCCCCGCCAGCGACGCGAAGGACCCCCGCACGGCGACACCGAACAGCAGCCACCCGAAGCCCACCAGCGCCACCACCTCCACGATCAGGAAGACGAGCCGCGAGAGGATGAAGCTCAGCAGGTAGTGACTGCGCCGCATCGGTGTCGCCATGTAGCGCTTGAGCAGCTTGCGTTGCCGCGCCTGCACGACAGAGAACCCGACGCCCCAGATGCCGCTGCCGAGCAGGTTCATGCC
>Ga0066709_100003856_pt1 | contig 11722 bp, 12 predicted proteins | sample GraSoiAngelo_158_FD_79665 | JGI IMG/M metagenome (GOLD analysis project Ga0066709, IMG submission 79665) | Grasslands soil microbial communities from the Angelo Coastal Reserve, California, USA - 14_1009_16_30cm | ecosystem: Environmental > Terrestrial > Soil > Grasslands | place: USA... | reverse complement strand
GGCACGGGCCAGATTGGCCGTGCAGGTCGGGCTACCCGCGGACAGCTGGACCGCATGTTGTAGTTCCGAGATCGCTTCGTCGTGCTTCTGGCGCTGGAGGTACGCGAGGGCCAGTTGATTGTGTGCGAGAGGGAAATTCACGTCCATTTCGATCGTCTTGCGGCTCTGTTGAATCGATTCATCGGTGAAGTGCGCAATGAGGAGAAGCTCCGCCAGATCAGCATTGATGATCAGAGACAGAGGGTCGAGATTTTGGGCTTTCTTCATTTCGGCGATCGCGTCGTTGTTCCTCCCCAATAACGCCAAGTGCCAGGCATACCAATGATGAGCGGTCGCGTAGCCCGGGTTCAGCTCAATGCCGCGCCGGAACTCCGTGTCGGCGGATTTCAAATCCCAGTCGAAGCCATCCAAGCAGAACGCAAGCGACGTATGAGCCTCGCCGAGCGTGTTATCGAGCTGCAGCGCTTTGACCGCCGCCGCCTTCGCTCGAGGAAACGCCTCGCTGGGAGCAAGCACTCCATACTCCCAATCGCCCAACAAGGCGTACGTGTCGGCCAAGCCACTGTACGCCTGCGCGTAGTCTGGATCGCGCTGGATCGCCTGGTTGAAATACTCGACCGCCTTTTCAAAGTCGTCACCGGTTCGCTTGTTCCAGAAATACCGTCCCTTCAGGTACGCCTCGTACGCCCGAGGATCCACGACTTTCACGTGCGTGAGCGTCGCCCGTTCCTGCGCGTTGAGATTGATCCGGATCTGTTCGGCGATCGTGCGCGCGACGTTGTTCTGCAGCGTGAGCGTTTCGCGCAGATCGCCATCATAGGAATCCGACCACAAGTGCTTGTCGTCGCGCGCTTCGATCAACTGGGCCGTGATCCGAACCTGATCGCCCGAGCGCAGCACCGTGCCTTCCACGACGGCGTCCACGTCCAGCTCGCGCGCGATCTGCGGCAGCGGCTTGCGCACGCGTTTGTACGCCATCACCGACGTCCGCGAAATGACGCGTAACGCGCTGATCTGACCAAGCGTCGCAATCAGCTCGTCGGTCATCCCATCCGCAAAGTATTCCTGTGAGTTATCGCCCGATAGATTTTCGAGAGGCAGGACGGCAAGCGAGCGGATCGCGCCCGACCGCGGAGCTCTCGACTGAAGTGCCCAAACGATGATGGCAATCGACGCAAGAACCAGGGTGACGGCTGTGATCATCCACGGATACCACGAACGCAGTCGCCCGGGCGATGGCGCGTGCGCGACAGGCGCGCCCGACTCATCCTCCACTGGTACGAAGTCGGCGGTGCTCGCATCGGGTCGGGCGATAGGAACTCCCTCGACCACCGCAACGTCCGCGATGAACCGGTAACCGCGACGAGCGACGGTCTCCACGAAGCGCGGGCTCGTCGCCGAATCATCGAGCGCGTCCCGAATCCTGTTGACGGCTTTGTTCACGCCGTGGTCGAAGTCGACGAAGGTGTCGGCCCTCCACAGTCGGTTACGAAGCTCTTCGCGGGTGACCGTCTCACCCGGCCGTTCGAGCAGCATCACCAGAACCTGAAAGGGCTGCTCCTGAAGTCTCAGCCTCACGCCGTGCTTCCGCAGTTCCCCGGCTCGAAGATCGACCTCGAAGACGCCGAAACGGAAGCGGACCGGAGAACTGGCCTCGGGCATGGAATGGCTATTCGATGATTGCGAGTCTACCACCCCATTCGGTTACTGAACGTCGCAGGGATGATCGCGCGTAAGCCTTCCGTTTCGAGCGAGTTGCCCGGGGAGGTTCAAGCCAGCGACTCAGGATTGCCATTCCATTGCCCTCGCCGCCTGCCGGTCGCACATTCGACGTTCGAGAAGGGAGTCTCGAGATGTGTCGAGCGTTCAGGAGGAGAACGTGCTGATGAGCGAGCGAATACCGCTAGACGGTAAAGGTGGCAGAGAGGTGCTCGGACTTGCCGAACTCATTGTTTCGCATCTCGATTCCGCCTACAACCTCGCGCGCTGGCTCGTCGGCAACAGTGACGATGCCGAGGACGTGGTGCAGGAGGCCTACCTACGAGCATTTCAATACTCCGACGGCTTCCGTGGCGGCGACGCGCGCGCCTGGCTGCTCACGATTGTCCGCAATACGTCGTACAGGTGGCTCCGGAAGACGCGGACGTACGACGCCGTCGTCCAGTTCGACGAGGAAATACATACCAGCCGCATTGAGACATCGAATCCTGAACAGCGGCTGCTCCAGAACGCCGACGGGCGGCTCGTCGAAAAGGCGCTGAGCGAACTTTCGGTTCGGTTCCGGGACATTCTGGTCCTGCGCGAGCTGGAAGAGCTTTCCTACAAAGAGATCGCCGTCGTCATGGGCATGCCGATGGGCACAGTGATGTCGACGTTGTCGCGGGCACGCGACCGGTTTCGGCATGCCGCCAGCGATCTACTCAAAACACACTTCTCGTCGGAATCGGATTCAGCCGCGGCGAAAGGCCGTGAATGCGTGGGTGCCGGCAGCCGGGAATAAATTCGTCGCAGTTCAAGTCTCAATCAGCGAGTCCACACGCTGACTTGACAGGGAGGCACGATGAAAAAATGGTTGCTGGTTCTTCCGCTGATGGCTCTCGTACCGCTCCGCGCGACGGCTGACGATTCGCTCGTCAGATTCGACGGCGGCATCGGCGTTGATCCCATCTCCGGGATCGTCTCGAATGCACCGGCGCTCAACGTCGTCCGCGGCGTTCCGCCTGGCGGCTTCCCGTGGGTGATCAAGCGGTTACGCGCCGATGTGCAAAGCGACGGCCGAATCCACGTCGATGGGCGCGGCCTCCTCTTCGCCGGCGGAAATGCGATCGGCACGAACGGCGGCCAGAAGGTTCTCGCCCTGCTGTTCTGCGGAGCTCCGGGCGCTGGCGGAAGTCTGGGAAACGCCACGGCCCACAGCTCGGATCCTGCCGGCGTCCCTCTCGAGGCGAACGGCGACTTTCGAATCGACGACGTCCTGACGCCCGCGCCGCCTGCCCCGTGCGACAACGCTGCGCTGTTGATCGCCACGCCGGGAACGCATCGCTGGTTCGCCGCGGGGATCCCGAAGGCGGACGACCACGACCACGATCCGAAGCATTAACGCGGAATGTTCGGCCGCGTTCGCAGTCTTCACGCGCGCAGCGCCGATGTCAGGTGACGTGAACGCGTCTGACAGCGTTCGGCGTCGATCCCGAAAAACTGTAAGGAGTGTTTTTCCATGTCGAGAATCCTGCTGACTCTTGCGCTCTTGGGCGGTGGCGCCCTCACTTGGGTCGGTACGTCGCACGGCGTTTCAGCAGCCGAGCGCGCTCCGCACCCTGGAGACACGGCCGCGCAATCGGTCAATCCCGTCGTCGAGTGGAACCGCACGTTGCTGATGATTGTGCGCACGCCGAAGGCGCAGCCGGCCACGGTCCATCCAACCCGCAGTTTCGCCATCATGCACGCGGCCATCTACGACGCGGTGAACGCGATCGACCGCGGCCACCGGCCGTACCTGGTGCGTCTGACGGACGTCCCGCGTCATGCATCTCAAGACGCGGCAGCCGCCGCGGCCGCTCACGACGTGCTCGTGGCGCTGTATCCGACGTTCAGCGCCGAGCTGGATGCGGAGCTGCAGGATTCGCTGGCACACCTCTCAAGCCGCGCCGACCAGGCCGAGGGCGTCCGCATCGGACAGACCGCCGCCGCTCGCCTGCTCGCCCTTCGCCAGGACGATGGCTCCAGTGCCTCGCCGATTCCATACGCGTTTGGTGCCAATCCCGGGGACTATCAATCCACCCCGCCGAACTTCCCCAAGCAGCCGCAATTTACGCACTGGTCCCACGTCACGCCGTTTGCGCTGCCACGGGCGAACATGTTTCGGCCCGGCCCGCCTCCGGCGTTGACGAGCGACAAGTACAGTGACGCATTCAATGAGGTCAAGTCGCTAGGCGTTTCCGGTGGTACGACCAGCTCTCCGGATCAGGCGCTGACCGGTCGATTCTGGAATGGTGCGATTCAGAACTACTGGAATGAGATCGCGCAGACGGCGACCGAGGCGCATCATCTGACGACCGCCGAGCGCGCGCGACTATTTGCGCTGCTCAATTTCGCCATCGCCGACAGCGTCATCGCGTTCTACGACGCGAAATACACGTACAACCTGTGGCGTCCGGTCACGGCGATTCGCGCCGCCGATACCGACGACAATCCCAACACTGTGAGCGATCCGGCGTGGCTTCCCGAAGTCGGCAACACGACGCCCGACCCCTCATATCCAGGGGCACACGCGGTGATCAGCGCCGCCGCGTTCGACGTGCTCATCTCCGTGCTCAAGCGCGATCGGCTCCGCTTGACCGTGACATCGGAGGTGTTGCCGGGTGTCACCCGCTCATTTGAGAGCCTCTCGGCCGCGGCAGACGAGGCCACGCTCAGTCGCATCTTTGCGGGCGTTCACTTTCGGTTCGACCTGACGCGCGGAAGCCGCCTGGGTCGCAGCGTCGCTGACTTCGTAGTAGACAACGTGCTGACTCGTCGTGAAGCAGAGGACGAACGCGAGCGCGCCGACTCGCGGCACGCCAATCCGCAGCCGTGACGAATCGTTCCCATGCTCGCCAATGCGGCAATCCGCGCACGTACGCTCGTGTGAGACAGCAGCACGGCGATTCGATCGCGTGTCGATTGGTCGACCGCGTTGACGGCGTCGTAAATCGCCGCACGCATGTGGACGTGTATGTTCCATCAGTGATCGAACGGACGAATCGTCGAGCGGACTCGCGAGGCTTCGAGGAGAAAACGATGAGAATGACTCTGTTCAGGCGGATATGGCCGACCACCATTGCACTGATCGCCTGTCTTGTGGGCTCCGCTTGTGGCGCCGATCAAAACGGCAACGCTTCGGGTTCTTTCGGGCCTACACCGGCACCCGTCTCAAACGTGCTCACAATCGACGTGGCGGAGATCAACGGGCCCTACTCCTTTTATCCCAGTCCTGCGACGGTTCGGTCCGAACAAATGGTCGTCTGGCGTAATTCGGATACCGTGACGCATCACGTGGTGTTCGATGACAGTTCGGTGGATACAGGCACGCTGGCGCCTGGTACGTTCAGTCAACCGCTTACAATCCGTCCAGGAAACTGGACGTATCACTGTGCGATTCATCCAGCGATGCTCGGGAGCGTTGCCATCTCGTCCTCGGCGATCACACCAACAGGTGGCGGAGAGTGAGGATCGGTGCCTGATTTGCGCGGCGCTCCGATCGACCTTCGACCGGGCGCGGGTCGTTGACGCAGGAGGGATCGTTACGGCCGCTGTCACGAAGGCACCATTTCGGAAGTTGCACGCGCGATGGAATATCACCGCGCGTACGAGCGCTATCGGGGCGACCTGGAGCTGGGAACGGAGGCGGCGCGATTTGGCGCGTGACCACGAATGAGAGTCACAGCGATCTGGCGTTATCCGGTGAAATCGATGGCCGGCGAGCGCTTGAGTTTGGCGGAAATGACCGAGACGGGACTGGCGGGCGATCGGGTCGTGCAAGTCTACGATCGACGCGACCGGATGGTTACCGCGCGGCAGTTCCCGCGCCTGTTGCGACTTCATGCGACGCTCGGTCCGGACTGAGAGCGCTAGTGGACGGGCTGCCATGGCACTCGCGTGAGGTCGCTCAGCGCATCGAGGCAGCGGTTGCCCCCGGCGCGCGACTCGAGCGATACGACGGCCCGGAGCGTTTTGACATCCTGCCGCTGCTCGTCTGCACCGACGGCGCAACGTCGATGTTCGGCCGTGATGTCCGTCGGCTGCGTCCCAACCTGCTGGTCGGAGGCGTTGAGGGTGCTGCAGAGCGTGAGTGGCCAGGTGGGATTCTACGGATGCCCGATGCAGAGGTCGGTCTGGCCGATCTCCGCGGCCGTTGTGTCATGACGACCTACGATCCGGACACCGCCGAGCAGGATTCTGACGTTCTCCGCGACATCGTTCGCCGGTTCGGCGGACGACTCTGTCTGAACGCTGCGGTGACTCGCGCTGGCCGTGTCGAAGTCGGCAATTCCGTCGAACTGATCGTGTCGTGACGCGGGCCGCGCAGCCGATCCGATTTGACGATACATCGGAGTCGCGCGAACGGCTCTCTCGTGAGACGATTCAAACTTAGAGAAAAGGCTCGATGATTCCCGTTCAGGACCTCTTCGAAGCGCACCTCACCGTGACCGACCTGGACAAGGCCATCGAGTTCTACCGAGACGCCGTCGGCCTTCGGTTGGCCCACGTCACGTCCGCGCGTCAGGCCGCGTTCTTCTGGATCGGTCCTGCGGGGAACGCGATGCTGGGACTGTGGGTGGCCGGCTCGGGCCCCCAGAGGATGACCTTGCACACGGCGTTCCGCGCGAGCCTCGCGGATGTGGTCGCAGCCCCGCGCGCGTTACGGTCCTCGGGCATCATGCCGCTCGACTTCGACGGGCAACCGACAGACGAGCCTGTGGTCCTCGCCTGGATGCCGGCCGCGTCCGTCTTTTTTCGCGACCCCGACGGCCACCTGCTGGAGTACATCGCCATGCTCCCATACGAGCCATCCCCTGAAAAGGGCATCGTGCCGTGGCATGTGTGGGAACTCATGCATCGCGCCGCTCCGACGCTCGAGTCTTCGCAAAAGCCACGATAAACAACGCCACGATAAAGAGGATGCCCAGCAGCAGATCCGGCACCGCCGCCTGGGGATCGATTGCGGAGATGCGCGCCTGTGTATACAACACCGCCAGAATCATGACGTAGCCGAACTTCCCGAGCATGCTCGGGATCATGAGCCGCCGGAACCGCGCCGGACTCGACACGATCACGAGAAACGCGAGCTGCCACGCCTGGGCAACTGACACAAAGCCGCAGAAGAACTGTGGAGAGCGCACGTACTGCCACAGTCGAGTCGCCTCCTCGAATGCGTTCAACGTGAGTCGCGCGCCCCGTTCGACTCCGCACGGACTCCGGAACGTTGAGCTCTTTACTTGAAAAAGGCCGCGGAAATGAACGCCGACCGAGTTTTTAGCGGGACACCAACGCGTTCTGCGAATCGGATCAGGCCCACTCCGTTTCGCGATAGATCGTGACGCCCTGCAGGCGTCGGGGGTCGTAGCTCACCGTACGCTCGTCGTCCGTTCTGACCGTCACCTGGTTCCTCTTCGCGTCGGTGTGCTCGACACGGGCGTAGTCGCCAGCCACGATGCCGAGCGTCTTGCTGCCCCTGCTGTTGCGCACGACGTCGCCCGGCTCCTAGCGTTCTGCGCACTGCCGATCGGCGCCTGTCATCTCCTGGCGGGGCACCAGTACGGGGCGTCCGATGCTCCTCGCGATCGACTTGACCCTCGCGCTGCATCGCGCGGCGGATCACCTCATTGAGGTCTTGTCTGGACTGATTATCTGGCGAGACGACGAGGGTCGGATACGGGTCTTTCGCGTACTCGTGCGCGATCGCAGTCAGTCGTTGCTCGCGCCGCCGATTTCATGAATGCGGCCTTGGTGATCGAGTTGTTCGACAGCGCTTCGCACCTCACCGCGAGACAACTGTTCAACGACCGCTTTCAACTCGTGGTCTTTCTGCCGCACGATCTCATTGAGTCGCGCGGTGTGGATACTAGCGTCTTGGAGCTGTTGATACGGTCGGCCGGCATCCAGCGCTTCGTGCTGCCGCACGTCTCCGCCGAGCAGCACGCGGTCCTTCGATCCGAGACGGCCGAGGAACGTGTGCATCTGTGTCGTGCTGGCCAGGCTGGATTCATCGAGCACGTAGAGCCGTTTCTGATCCGTGTACAGCTGCTCCTCGTCGCGCGCCAGATGCCGCTGCAACGTATTCGACTCGATGCCGACCTCGGCCAGCTTGTGGGCGGCACGGGAGGTCGGCGCGAAGCCCTCGACCTGATAGCCCTCCCGTTCGTCGCGAACCGCCGCGAGCGCCGTCGTCTTCCCGGCGCCGGCGGTGCCTTCGAGCGCCATGACTTGATCGCGATTCGCCAGAATCTCCTGGACGGCCGCGCTCTGGCTCTCATTCAGGTGCTCATGCTCGCGCGCGATCGCCTCGCGGGTGCTGTCGGTCACCAACTCCGCATATTGCCCCTGGCCGGCACGCGTCTGGTCGATCGTCTCTCGTTCAAGTTCGATCATCGCTGGCGTCGTGAACGATCGGCCCGGCATTTCTGGTTGCTGTTGCACGGCGATGAACTCGCCTCTCTCGACGCGACGATCGACCTCGTGCTTGATGTCCTCAACACGCGCCTCTACGATCTGCGTTCGACCTACGCGACGCGCCTGAGCGCCGGCGGCGTGGCCGACAAGTGGGTCACGCACCTCCTCCGCCAGGGCGATGCGAAGGTCTTCAAGAAGTACTCGCAGATGAAATTGCAGATGAAGCGCGAGGCGCTGCAGAAGCTCAATCGTGTGGCCAACGAATCGGCGGGCGTTTTGGGACAAGTCGGATGATGAATCGGGAGTTCTGGGACAGTGAATTGGGTTTTGGGACAGTTCTGGGACAATTTCGCCAAGAAAGCGAGCACGCGAACAGGCGAACTGCGGGAAACCGCAGTAAAATTGAGAATCTCTAGAGTCGGGGCGTAGCGCAGCCTGGTAGCGCACCTGCCTTGGGCGCAGGGGGTCGCTGGTTCGAATCCAGTCGCCCCGACCATTTCACTCGTAAATCTCCACAACACACACGAACATCGCGAGTTAGCTGAATCCTCAGCGGTACTCGCGATCTGCCGTCCGTCGCCCTCCATCGCCGTTTTTCACCTCAGAGTGGGCCCAAAAGTGGGCCCACCAAAATCACAGCTAAGTGATGCAAACGTTGGCGGTTGCTGGAATCCAGCCGCCAGAAGTGGTCACACGAGGCGACGTGCGGCAGCAGCATGACGAAATGAAAGGCGGAGTCCATGCTCGGTCAAGACCCTCGCTGGGCTGACGACCCTCGGGAGCGCTCCGAAGATCCGCGCGACCGCGACGGGCGTGAGCGCCATCGGGACCCGCGTGATGTGTTCCTCCGCGAGCTCGAGCTTCCGCGTGGCTACGAGCGTGAGCGTGTGTTCGACGGCGAGCGCGAGTACACGCTGCGCGGTTCTGAGAGCCGCGCGCTGGCGACGGTCGGCGCCTTCCGCGTGGTCCCAGGCCACGACCTCCGCGACCGCGACGATCGCTCGCTCGACCCGCGTAACAGCGAGTTGCGGCACCTCCGCGACCAGGGGCTCGTCGACACCGTTCGGATGGACGGCCGGCGCGACGTCGCGGTGTTCCTCACGGACGGCGGCCACAGCCTGCTGGAGGCGCATCGGCGTGAGCGCGACCATGACCCGCGCGACCACGATCCACGTGACGAGGATCGCCGCCAGGAGTTCTACTCGGGGCTGGTGAAGCCTCGCGAGCTGGAGCACGACGCGCACGTCTTCGAGGCGTACCTCCACGAGGTCGAGCGCCTCCTCGAACGCGACTCCCGAGTCGAGCACGTCCTGCTGGACTACGAGCTCAAACGTGAGTACCAGGAGTGGCTCCACGAGCGCGATCGCGGCGTCCCGGATGCCGACGGCAGACCCGATCGCACGGCCGAAGAAATCGCTCGGTGGGCGCTCGAACACGACCTGCCCTACTTCGACGACCACGTGCGCTTTCCCGACTTGCGCATCGAGTACCTGAGCCTCGACGGGCATCATGATCACCGCGACGTGGAGGTCACCACGGTCCACTACCGAGGCAGCCACGCCGCTGCCGTGAAGCGGTCCGGGTTCTCGCGTTACCGGGGTGCACCGCGCGTACCGGCAGGCGCGGCCGGCCGTTCGATCCCCATCTCGCGGAGGAACTGCTATGACTCAATCCGAACGTGTCGCCGCCATCGTGAAGGTCGGGTTCACCGAGCGCCAGGCGCTCTTTCTGGTGTGGTGATGCTCCACTCTGGCGTCTGCCTGCTCCGCCAGTACTCAGCATTCGCCGGTATCGTCCATGGGCAGAAGACGCGCAGCTTTTTCGCCAAGCTGGTCAGCCGGAAGTTTGCGACCGCGTACTCGTGTCGGCACAACCGCGGACACGTTTACCACGTGCACCACAAGGCCCTCTACCGAGCCATCGGCGAGACCGACAGCCGCCATCGCCGGCCGCTCTCGCCTGACCGAATCATCCAGGGCTTGGCGACCGTGGACGCGGTCCTCTCGACGCCCACAATCGAATATCTAGCAACGACAGAAGAGAAGACCGAGCGGTTCTCAATCGAGGAGCATCTCTTCAAGGACAAGCATCCAGTCGGCGTCGATCCGGATGGTCGCGTCATGCTGCTGTACGTCGCGACGGAGGCCTGCTCGAACCGGTTCGTGGCGTGCCTCCAGCGGCAGCATGCCTTGCTCCGCAGCGTGCCGGCGTGGACGCTCCGGATCGTGGTGCCGTCCTGGCCGCAAGGCCTCGACAAGACGTATCTGAAGGTGGCGCAGACCGAGCTCGGGCAGATCGTCACGCTGAGAAACCTGGACGTGCTACGCACATACTTCGAGCAACGCCGCGCCCCGCTGATGGCCGAAGCACGCGTCCGGGCGGACTTCGATCGGGCCCGACGCGCATTCCGCGGCGAGCAGTTCGAAGTGCTCTATCGCCGCTGGTTAGCGGAAGGCGAGGCCGTTCTGGAAGGCGCCTCGTCCACCGATCTCGGACAGGCGATAAAAGACGGCACCGGAAGAATCGAATCGCTTGTTTTGCCGCATCAGTATCGGCATCTCTCCCTCCTGGTTGCTCTCGAGGATCGGACGATGAAGGGGGCCGAGGAGGGGGAGATGGCCGCGTCTCGGCCTCGGCCCCACTCCTCCGCTGCGTCAACCCTGGCCGCATCAGTCATCGCTCGAATCGCCGACGCACCGACACCGGCGAACCAAGTGTTTCCGGAATGATTACTTGCGTCGGCGACCCTGCGTCTGACGGCGCGGCGGTCTTTGCCACGCCTGAGTGCCCGCGGGACACGGTCCAGCGTCAGAGACGGGGCGTGAACGACCCCGGCATCGCGCCGCGGATACCGCCCAGGGCGCGGCCCCGAGGTCGTTCACGCCCCGATGTCTTTGTCCGTTGGTCCCGCGGGTGCCGGCGCGAAATCGCGCCGGAGATCGATGCAACGAACTGGGCGCGAATGTACCAGGCATCGTGCATGCGGATTACGCTGTCGATCGACGTCGTTCTCCGCTGCACACACAAGCTGCTCTTGCGACTGAAACGAGCAGGTGTTCCGGCCAGCGTGGAGTCCACCACTCGGCTTGGCGATTGGTATGGCAACATCCTGCGCATCGGACGTCGGCTGCACCTGGTTTTCATCAGCGAACGGTCGCGGTTTCCGGTCGTCATCCGATTAGGGAAATGAAACGGCTCGAGACTGTGCTTCCGGACGCGGTGTGTGACGTGCTCGCCGCCGTCGGTGTCGCCGCCGAAGGCATTGCCGATGAGCGATCGCGAATGTCCGAAATCGCGTTCGGGCGGATCCACAAGCGCAGCTTGATGGGAACACTGAACGACTTCGCGTTCATGGCGCGGCAAGGGAACGCCCAGGCAGCAGAACCGGAGTCGCCACAGGAGCTGATGCGGTTCATCGCGCAGACACCCATTCTTCCGTTGGATGGCGCTGAACCGTACCGGGATCCTCGGAGGGCCCATTCAGAGAGAGGATGGAGCGCATGGCACGACCACCCAAGTATTCCCCGGAGCTGCGTGAGCGCGCGGTTCGCATGGTGCAGGAGCACGCCGC
>Ga0066709_100003855_pt1 | contig 11723 bp, 7 predicted proteins | sample GraSoiAngelo_158_FD_79665 | JGI IMG/M metagenome (GOLD analysis project Ga0066709, IMG submission 79665) | Grasslands soil microbial communities from the Angelo Coastal Reserve, California, USA - 14_1009_16_30cm | ecosystem: Environmental > Terrestrial > Soil > Grasslands | place: USA... | reverse complement strand
GGAGACGCCAGGCCCAGCGCGCGGAAGCGCAGCCAGTAGGCCCCGAGCCACGCCGTCGCGACGAGGACGCCGTCGGCCAGGAAGATGGCGGTGGCGAGGAGCTGGCGGTAGCGTGCGAGCATGGTCGGGAGTTATAGCGTAATCAGCGACCTTGCGCTCGTGACCCTTGTGTGGACATTCCCCGCGCGCGCCACGAGTCGTGCGCACTGTATGAGACTCGGGCTAAGCTCACGAGGTGGGTAAGAGGCTGAAGGCGATGTCTGCGAGTCGAAGTGACAAGTGGAGCGGCAAGATGATTCCGAAGTACGCGGCGGCTTTGGCGCTCGCGTCCTCGATGCTCTGCGGCGCGCCGGCGGCTCCCGGTGCGGGGATCGGGCCCGCGGCGGCACATCAGGGCAGCGCTGCCGTCACGACCGGCCCGTCGAGCTTGCCGGCTCCCGATGACGACAGGGTCTCGGCCCCCGCCAGGGCGCCAGGGGCCCGAGCGCTCACGGGCTGGCACCCCTTCGTTCAGGACACGGTGAACCGCGTCGCCGTAGACGATTCGCCCGCCGCGCCCTGGCGACTGCACATGGTCGCGCGGCGGCTCGCCGACCGGCCCGACGGGTGGCACGTGAGCGCGGCGGTGGTGGGCGAATCTTTGGGTCCGCTCCGGCCGGCCACCGAGTACGTTCTCCGGTTCCGCGCTTGGGCGTCGCGCCAGCGCGCCCTGACCCTCGACCTGGCCCAACATCCGGGGTCGTATCGCAACCTCGGCCTCCTGCGCACGCTCCCGATCGATGCGACCCCGCGCGACTACGCGGTGGGATTCCGGACCGACGACAGCCTGCCGGCTCCGAGCGGCGCCGGCCCAAGCATCTGGCTCACCGTCGGCGCGGGCGGTGAGCGCGGCGAGGTATGGGTCGGCCCGGTGGTCCTCGAGCCCATGGCCCGGCGGCGGTTCGAAGGCCCGCCGATCACGATCGGCTCTTTCGCGCCTGGAGAGTGGAGCGAGGGCGAGATCGAGGACCTGCATGCTCGGCAAGGAGGGACGGGTCTCACGCTGGAGGCGCCGGCCAACGGCGGCCGTCTCGCCACCTGCGAGATTTCACTCGACTTGAGCGCCGGCGGCTGGGACTTCTCGCTGTCCGTCTACACCGACACGCCGCGGTGCATCGGTCGCGTCATCGTTCTGGCGCGATCGGGGTCGGACCAGGCGAGCGAGTTCACCTACTGGTCGTTCTCGGGCCTCGAGGCGGGATGGAACCGCGTCCTCATCCCTCGGGAGCTCTTCATCTCATACAGTTGGATTGGGCTCTTCTCGTGGGCCGAGGTCCGCACGATCGGAATCAAGCTCGAGTCGAACGGGAACGGACCGGCGCGCGCGACCTTCTCCGCGCTCGGTGTTGCGCCTCACGACTACGAGTCGCCAACCCCGTTCGTGTCGCATGTCATGGTCGACTCGGTGGGCGCCAGCGCGGTCAGCGTGCGGTGGGAGACCTCGAGCCCGTCCCGGTGCGAGCTCGACTTCGGCCCCTCCACAGCATACGGGAAGCGGTGGATCGAGACCCGCGGACCCGCGACCGATCACGCGGCGATGCTGTCCGGCCTCGAGCCCGGCCGAATCTATCACTGCCGAGTCCGCGGCGTGGCCGGGGCCGCGGTCGCCTCCGGCGACTTCACGTTCGCCACCGATCCGGAGCGTCCTTGGATCGCGGGTGGAGACTCCACGGATCTCGACCTCGGACTCTCCGCCGTCAACACCATCCCGGACCTCGAGCGCGTGCGGCGTACGCCATTCAACTGCTTCTCGAGCTACCACTTCTGCCCCGACAGCGACGGGCAGGTGGCGCGCTACCTCGACCTGGCGGCGGCGTCGCGCACCTGGGTGAGCGTGGGCTTCTGCAGCGAGGACGTGGTCCACGGCAACCTCGGGCCGGTGATCCGGCGAGTCCGGCGTCTCGCCGCGCATCCCGGGCTGCTCGGTTGGTACCTCTACGACGAGCCCGAGCGCTCCGCCGTCGATCCCGCGGCCCTGAAGGCGGCCTTCGACGCGATTCGCCACGAGGACCCCGCTCACCCTGTGCTCATGGGATCATTCAAGCTCAGCCGGACGTATCCCTATCGGGACGCCTTCGATTTGGCTTTCGTCAGTTGTAACCCGATCCCTTTCGCCCCCGTCGACTCTATCGTTCCCACGATCGAGCGAGCCCGTGCCTCGGGCAAGCGCTTCGAGTTTGTGTTCCAATCGTATTCGACGGAACTCCAGCGATGGCCGGGATCGAAGCCCGGACCGGGACGTTACCCGTCGCGCGACGAGATGCGGGCCATGGCCTACCTGGGCGTCGTGCACGGCGCGTCGGGCCTGTGGACTTGGGCGTACAGTTACATCCAGGACGCCCCGGGCTCCGAATGGCACTGGACCGAGCTCCTGTCCCTGGCCCGCGAGCTGCGGCTGCTCGGCCCGCTTCTCGCCTCGCCGTCGGTCGGTGACGCCCGCGCCAACATCTCGGACTCGGCCGTCCATGCGTGCCTGAAGGCCTATCGGGGCATGGACTATCTGATAACGGTCAATGCGTCACCGGCGCGGACGGCCGCACAAATCCGGCTCGAAGCCCGCCCCTTGAGCACGGCGCGAGAGTTGTTCTCGGACCGAGCGACGCCGGTCCGCGGCGGCGAGATTGCGGACGAGTGGTCGGGCTACGACGTGCGGATCTACGAGCTCGGTCCGGGCTAGGATTCGCCTGCGTTCGGCTGCCGTGGCTAGCTGGGGGCGATGGCGGCTGCACTCCTCCCTGCGCAGACCTTCCCTTCCGCGCCCGAGCGCTGGGCGCTAAGCTCGACGGGATGCGCGATCCTGCCGTGTTCCGCGGTTTGAGGTCGAGCACTCGGAGGATGATCCCTGGACATCTCCCTGGTTCACGGTCCCGATCCCGCTTGCGACGCGTTCGTCCGCGAGATGCCGGGCGCCAACCTGTGTCACCTCCCCGCCTATAGCGAGATGGTACGCCGCGCCACCGGACACCCGGTCCTCTATCTGGTCGCTCGGGAGCAGGGCGCGGTCCGAGGCGTCCTGCCGCTCACCCACATTCGAAGCCCTCTGTTCGGCAACCTGATGATCTCCCATGCTTTCAGGAACTACGGCGGCCCGCTGGCCGCCGATGCTGAGGCTACCGAGGCCTTGTTTCGTCGCGCGGTGGAGATCGCTACCGAGCGCGGCTGCAGCGCCATCGAGCTCCGCCGGGCCGAGCCGCTGCCGTTCGACCTTCACACGCGCACCGGCAAGGTGTGCATGGTGCTTCCTCTCGACCCCGATCCCAAAGTGATGTGGAAAGGGCTCGATTTCAAGATGCGGAACCACGTACGCAAGGCTGAGAAGGCGGGTCTCGTCGCGACCCACGGCGGCCTCGAGCTCCTGGACGGATTCTACGGCGTTTACACTCACCGCATGCGCGAGCTGGGCTCACCGCCTTATGCCAAGAAGGTCTTCCGCACCATGCTCGAGACGTTCCCCGAGAACAGCCGTCTGTTCGCTGTCCGGCTCGACCGCCTCGTCCTCGCGGCGGGGATCACGACGGAGTTCAAAGGCGTGGTCGAGATCCCCTACGCCGGCTCGCTGTCCGAGTACAACAAACTCTGTCCGAACAATCTGCTCTACTGGACCATCATCAAGCACTACAGCAGCGCGGGGGCAAAGTCGTTCGATTTCGGGCGCTGTGCCGTGGGGAGCGGTACCTACCAGTTCAAGAAGCAATGGGGGACGCAGCCCCTTGCCCTGAATTATCAATTCTGGGTCCGCGCCGGGCACGAGCTCTCCGTCAACAGCACCGACAATCCCCGGTACCGGAGTCGAATTGAGATGTGGAAGAAGCTGCCGCTGTGGCTGACGCGGGCCGTCGGCCCGTGGATCAGTCGGGACGTGCCCTAGATCTGGGCCAGTCGCTCGTGGACCTGCCTGTAACGTGATGTGCCCTCGAGTTCCGCCTCGCACCAGCGCCCGAGACCCGGCACCGGCCACTCGGGGCGAGGGGGGCACAATGATCGGCGGGGGAATGCCGTGAGTGGGGCGCTCCGGGCTGTGATCGCCGACCGCTCGTACCTCGCCGTGGCCGTCGACTGCCACATCGCCGCATTCCCGCCCGACCGGTTCCCCGACGACACGATCCCCCAGCTCGGCCGCAGGTTTCTGCTCGCCCACCATGGGTTCTACATCGACGATCCCGACGGGATTCTGATCGTGGCCGCCGACGACTCGACCGGCCGAGTCGCGGGGCTGGTGCTCGGCGGCCGAACCGCCGTGAGGCGCCGCTTCCTCAGGCGTCACGGCTGGGGTCTCGCGGCCGGGGTGACCTGGAGGGCCCTGACCCGGCCCGGCGTGCGTCACCGCGTGTTCGCGGGCGTGCGCGGCGCCCTGGGGCGGTTCCGTCCGAGGCCAGGGGCGGGCAACGATAGCCCGCCGCCAGATCCCGCCGAGCCCTGGACCTTTCTCTACTTCCTCGGCACTCATCCCGACTTCCAGGGGCGGGGTGTGGGACGCCTGCTCGTGCGTGCGTTCGAGGAGGAGAGCGTCCGCATGGGATGCCGCGTCATGCGCCTCACCGCCGGCATCCGCAACGCGCCCGCCATTGCGCTCTACGAGAAGTGTGGATGGAAGAACATCGGACGCTCGGGCGGACTGATCCATTTCGAGCGCCGGCTTGCGCCCCCGGCGTGACAGGCTAAGCTGCCTCATCCTGAAAGAGCCGTGCGGCACACCCTCACCGCCCGCAACCGCTGGTGCGCCCGAACGTCATGCTCGCGAAACTCAGGCCTGGGTTCATCATCGAAGCAGGCCGCAGCACCGCTCCGGCCGACCCGACGGTCAGCCGATCGAGGAGCAGATCCTCATGAAGATCGCGGTCTTGTGCCCCCGGTTCCCGTATCCACCGGATCGCGGCGACCGGCTCACGATCTTCACGCTCCTGCGCCTGTTCTCCGCGAAACACGAGGTCACGCTCCTCTCGCTCGTCGACGGCACCGAGGTCCCTGACGCGATCGAGAAGGTATCGGCCTACGCCCGGGTCGAGACGGTTCGCCTGTCGCGGGCGCGATCCTGGGCGCAGGCCTGGCTCGGCCTCTTCTCGGCGGTCCCGTCGCAGGTCTCCTATTACCGCTCCGAGGCGATGCGGGCCCTCGTGCGGCGCGCGCTCGCCGCCCAGCCCTTCGACGTGGTGTTCACCCACACCTTTCGCATGGCGCAGTTCGCGATGGGCGTCGCGCATCCCGCCAGGGTGATGTGGCTCGGCGACTCGACCGCGATGGCGCTCGGGGCCTCGGCGCGCGTGGCGCCGTGGTGGAAGCGTCGCGGCATCCTGTGGGAAGCGCGGCGGGTCCAGCGCTACCAGGTCCTCGCCAGCCGGTCCCACGTCGAGTCCTGGGCGCTATCGGCCGTGGACCAGCAGGACCTGCAGCGAATCGGCTGCCACAACGTCCAGCTCGTCCCCCACGGCGTCGACGAAAGGTTGTTCGACGTTGAGCCCGCTCCGACGCCGGACCTGGACGTGGTATTCCTCGGCAATCTCTCGGTGCCGCACAACATCGACGCTGCCCAGCTTTCCGCGCGCGAGATTTGGCCCGCGGTGCGCACCGCCTTTCCGAGCGCCCGGCTCCGCCTGGTGGGCGCACACCCGACTCCGGCCGTGCGTCGCCTCTCAACCCTCGAGGGTGTCGACGTCGTCGGGTTCGTCCCCGACCTGAGGGAGGTGTGGCGTTCGGCGCGGGTGTTGCTCTCGCCGCTCCGGTTCGGGAGCGGCATTCAGAACAAGATCCTCGAGGCGATGGCGGCGGGAGTCCCGGTGGTCACGACGCCGCGAGCTGCGGAAGCGATCCAGGCGAGCCATGGTGAGCACCTGCTGGTGTCCGAATCGGTCGACGGCCTCTCGGCCGCGGTGATCGACACCCTGCGGGACCGGGCGGCCGCCGAGGAGCGGGCGCGGCGCGCCCGACGACACGTCCGTGACCACTTCACCTGGACGACGATTCTCCACCGCATCGAGCGGGTCGCGGCCGCGGCCAAGTCCAGCGCCGGTCAAGCGGAAGGCCGAGTCGTGGCTTAACACCCGCGGTATCGGCCGAGGAAAGCGACGGACCAGGAGTCAGCAGACGCCCTCACGAGGAAGGCGCTTGGCGCCGCCACCGGATCACCGTCGTCTCCCGCGCCGTCATGGCCATCGCACCGCCCCACATCAAGGCCAGTGCGAAGCAACTGTTGACTTCGGCCAGCGGAAAGTGAACCAGCGAATAGATCATGAGATGGAACGTCACCGCCGCCGTCCCGGCGCACCACGAGGCCTGCCAGCGGTCGGGAAGGTTGCGGCCCTTCAGTCCCGTTCGCACCGCCGAGATCAGGAGCCACACGAAGAGCGCCAGCCCCACCAGCCCCTGCTTGAGCCACACCAGCAGATAGTTCTCGTGTATGAACCACTCGCTGTGCAGACTCCAAAATATCGGTTCGGTGAAGAGGATGGTGTACCCGAGCCCTTTCCCGAACCACGGCGACTCGTGGATGTGCCGGAGAGCGTTGGCGAGCTCGACCAGGCGCCACACATTGGATTGCGTTGCGTAGCTGTACTCCGTGCCGGTCGACGATGCGAAACGCGTGCCCACGGTCTGCCACAGCTCCGATATGTTGAACGTCAACGCCCCGATGGCGCCGCTCGCGGCCACCAGTCCCCCCAGGCCCGCAACCACCAGCGCTGAGCGCCTCCAGCGCTCGCCCGAGCCCGGGCCCCGTGCGCTGAAGACCAGCACCGAGAAGAGGGTGCTCGAGATCAGGGCAATCCAGTACCCGCGCGTGAACGACAGCAGCTGGTGCAGGACGCACGGCAGCATCAGGGCAAGCCACAGCACCACGCGCCGGGGCCGGGACTCGCGCAGCGCAAAGTTCAACAACAGGGCCGCGACCATGCCCGACACCGGCTCGAAGGAATTGTCCCCGCGGCGCCCGTGAAACGCCGCATAGGAATGGAGGCCCAGGCCCGCATGCACGAACCCGGTCGCGCACAGCCAGGCCAAGGCCGTGGCAATGGCCGCCCGTTGCATCCTCAGATTACACACCAGGAGACAGCATCCGATGGCCCACGCGGCGATCAGCTCGAGTCCCGCGTAACGCGCGCTGTTGCCGGCCATGAGCCCGCGCGCGAAGTTGATCAGGGTGAGCCCCTGGTAGAGCAGCATCGGCCGCGTGATCGGCGTGCTCGGAAATGAGAGGAGGTCCGCTCTCTGCCACAGCACGTAGCAGAACACCATGTACACGAGCGCGATCGAGAGTAGCGACATCTCGAGCGTGAGTTGCCCGGTCGTGTAGTCGATGACCGAACCCCACATCACCACGATCAGGCACGAGGTGAGGAAGTCGAATGGACGAGCGCGCTGGACGATGAGGAGCGCCAGCGCCGCGGCGGCTGGGATCCCGCCCAGGGTCAGAAGGAGCGCGAGCGCAAGCGCTAGCAGGGCCCACCACCCGAGGTGCGGAAGCCCTCGTGCCTCGGGCCACACGGCACGCCTGGCGAGGCTCACCGAGCTCCTCCCGCCCGCCGCGCCGCGCCTCCGACGCGCATCATCCAGCTTCGCGCCAGGCCCCACACCACCCGCGAGTCCCCCACCGGCCAGGTGACGCCCAGGACCAGCAGGAGGAAAAGGCCGCCCTGGAGCACCAGCGCGGGGAGCGCGGCGGTGCGCGTCTCGACGCCTCCACCAGCGCCGAGCGCGTACATCGCCGCGGCGACGCCCGCAGGCGGCAGGAAGCGAGGCGCGGCGGTGCACGCGAGCCACGACCCGAGCGAGACGCCGAGCCGCCTCGCGAGCACGACAATCAAGCCCGCGCCCGAGAGCGCAAATCCGAGCGCCATGGCCGCCGCCGCCCCGACCGGGCCGAAACGCGGCACGCACCACAAGCTTGCCGCCAGGTTGACGCCGAGGGCGGCGGCGAACATGGCGGTCTCGAGCCCCGGCCAGCCGGCGCCGCGCGCCACCGCCGTCGCCGGCCCGACCAGCGTGGCGAAGGCGAAGCTGACCGCCAGCGCGCGAGCCACCGAAACCGAGGGGGCCTGTCCCGGCCCGAGCCACAAGGTGAACAGCGCGGGGGCCACGAGCCAGAGGCCCGCCATCAGCGCGCCGGCGAGGGAGAAGACCCAGCGGCAGGCCCAACCATAAACCTCGCGCAGCTCGGCCACTCCTCCCCCTGCGGAGGCGCGAGCCGCCGCTGGGATCACCGAGCCCTGGACCAGGATGGGGAGCGACGACAGGGCGTTGGCGACCCGGAAGCCGAGCTCGAACTGGGTCACCCATACGAGCGAGCCGAGCGTGCCAAGAAGCAGCTTGCCCGTGTGAAGCTGTCCGACGGTGAGCGTGTTCGTGGCCTGGACCATGCCCCCGAACCCGAGCAGTTCTCGCCACCCCATCGGGCGCGAGATCTCCGACTCTCGAGTCGCCCTAAGAGCGCGGGAGATCGGGCGCACGGCCAGAACCCCGGCCAGCAGATTCCCGCTCACCATCGCGGCCGCGGCCGCCATCAAGCCGAAGCCGCGACCCAGCCCCCACACCAGGAGGATGGCGTGAAGCACGAGCCCCGCGAAGAAGTAGAGGTTTGAAAGATCGAACCGCTGGAACCCGATCAGGACGCCCTGCAGCACCTGGGTGCCCGAAAAAACCAGGATCGAGCAGGCAAACAGGAGGAGGCTTCGCTCGACCTCGGGAGCGATCGAGGCCGGCACGTGGAAGAGCTTGAGGAACACGTCACGCAGCGCGAGGATGCAGAGACACCAGATCAGCCCGGCGCCGACGCTCACGGCGAGCGACCGCAGGAGGACGCTCCTCACCGCCCGCCGGTCGCCACGCGCGGCGGCGACCGCCACGAAGCGCATGATGACGCTCGCCATCCCGAGATCCAGGGTCGCGGCGTAGCCACCGAAGACGAAGAACAGCGACCACACCCCGAAGCGCTCGGGCCCGAGACGGGCCAGGGCGAAGGGCGTGACCGCCACCCACATCAACGCCGACGCGCCCCGGCCCAGGACGACGGAGACGGCGTTGCGACGCAGCGAGGGGGGCCGCGGTGGAGCCACCGACATGGACGAGGCCGCCTCGTCAGCCCGAGGCGGCGGAAGCGATGAACGCCTCGGAACCCTCGTCCTGCTGGAAGAGCGCGTAGGCGACCCCCACGGCCAGGCTCAAAGCCATTGAAATCACGATCATCACCAGACGGTGGGGCCGGACCTTGTGCTCCGGCGGGGTCCCCGGATCGAGCACCTCCACGGTCACCACGTCGCGCGCCTCGTCGATGCGGGCCTCCTCGTATTGCTCGGTCAGCAGCACGTAGACCTGCTCCTGGGTCTTGACGTCGCGCAGCAGCCGCGCCAGCTCGAGACCGGTCTCGGGCAGCTTCACGAGCTGGCGGTCGAGCTGCGCGAGCTGATCGACGATCTGCTCCGCCTCGGCGGTGGTTCCCTTGCTGTAGCCCTGGATCACGCCGAGCTTCACCTGAAGGGCGGTGCGCTGCGCGTACATCCTGGCCGCGGCCTCGATGGCGCTCGAGGCCTCCGGACTCAGCACCACGGCCTTGTTCTTCGACTGGTAGTCGGTGAGACGCTGCTCGGCTGTCGAGAGGTCGCGCTTGGTCTGCTCGAGGCGCTGCTCCACGAACAACCGGGTGCGGCGCCCCTTGGTCATGCGCACCTCGCGATTGAAGCGGTCGAGCAGGTCCACGTAGGCGTTCACCATGGCCGCCGCCACCTTGGGGTCGCGGTCCTCGACCGCGATGTCGATCGTCCCCGAATCGTTGAGCTTGAACTTGACGTGTCCCTTGAGCTCCTTGACTGCGTCCTCCATGAACTTCTTCTGGTAGCGCTTCTTCAAGTCGAAGTAATCGACCATCTCCCGGCTGAGGCGCCGGCTTTCGAGCACGGCCAAGAAGATGTCGGCCGGCGTCGCCTGGGTGGGGATCTTGGCGCCCGGGACTCCCGTCATGCCCTTGAGCAGGCGGGCGATCCCGAAACCGGTCTCCTCTTCGCCGGGAGGGAGCAGTGTTCCGGTCGCCCGGTACCAGGGCGGCGTGAGAAACGCCACCACCGCCGTGATCACCGTCGCGGACAGCACCAGGATCACGATCGGACGCCGGTAGGCCCAGGTCCGATGCCAGAGGGTGGAGATCTCGAGCGTGCGTTCCATGGTCCCCGGGGATCCTATCGAGTCAAGGTGAAGATGATCACCGCGACCTGCCCGCCGACCGTAACGACGTCCCGGAACACCGCCCAGGCGTCGACGTCCCTCCGTTCGGGCACCCAGATGAAGTCACCGGGCTGCACGCTCTTGAGGCTCGCGGCCGGGATCACCTGGCCGGTATGGGAGCGCGACACCCTCACCGCGCGCCGCTGGGCGCGGTCGGTGAAGCCGCCGGACAGCGTCACGTACTCGTTCAGCGTACGCCCCGGCACGAAATCGATGAAGCCGGGCCTCCGCACCTCGCCTTCGACGCGCACCGAGGAGACCAACTGGTCGACACGCGCCACGTCGCCGTCCTGGAGCAGCGGGTCGATGTCCGCGCTCTCCTTCTGCAGCTGCGACCAGTCGATCCTGAAGCTGTTCTTGCGCTCCGCGAGCCTGGTCTGGAACTTGGCGTATTCCGACTCGGTCATCTCGGAGCGGGACAGCCGCACCAGGCGGTCGAACTCGGGGTCCTTCTCGCTCTCGGCGGGCGGTTCCCGCAGCAGGTGGATCCCCGAGCGGTCCGCCAGCGGCAGGAAGCCGCCCGCCCAGCGGATGAGGTCGCCGAATCGATCGCGACCGAGGACGATAGGGTAGGTGCCGGGCCGCTCGACCTCTCCGTAAATGCCGACCGAGCGGAGCACGTGGTACTCGGACCGGAACTGGACGAATAAGTTGTCGCCGTCGCGCAGCGACATAACCCCTGGGTCGTCGCCGGGGTTCCCCAGGTTCACCCACAGAGACTCGCGCTGGGACGCCCCGACGAAGCGCACCATCAGCGCGCGCCCCGAGTCCGCGGCCGGTATTAGCCCACCGGCGAGCTGGAGCAGCGTGCTCAGGCTGTCGCCGGGCGCGTGCTCGAACCTGAGCGGGCGGGCGACCGCTCCGATCACGCTGATCCATTCGACGGCGCGCGGCACGTAGATGACGTCGCCGTCGACGAGCATTGGGTTCAGGTCCTGCCGCCCCGCCGCTTCGAACATCTCGAGGTCGAGGCGCTGCGTGGACCCGTCGCGGTGCCGGACCTCGATGTTGCGGCGCGATCCGTTCTCCGCGATCCCCACGCCGGACACCGCTTCGCTGGCGCGCGCGACCGAGGTGGCCTCGACCGCGCCCGGGCGCGTGACGAACCCGGTCAGGAACACCTTGAAGGTCCGGAGGTGCGCGAGCCGCACGTCGGCGTGCACCCCGCGGAACGTGTCGGCCACGAGCTGGAGGATGCGGTCGCGCGCCCAGGCCAGCGTGCGCCCCCGCACGTCGATCGGCCCGTTCTCGGGAAGGAAGATCTTCCCCTCGGGGCTCACCTCCAGCGGTACACTGCGCATCAACCGCCCCCACAGATCGAGCTGAAGCACGTCTCCCGGTCCCAGCACGTACTGGGCGGGGTCCACCGGGCCCGCCTGCGCCATCGGCGACGGGATGGTCCGCGTCAGCTCGAGCGCCTTGCTTCGCTCCTTCTCGGTCACCGCGGACCTGTCGATCTGGGGCTCCTCGACGTCGGT
>Ga0066709_100003853_pt1 | contig 11723 bp, 11 predicted proteins | sample GraSoiAngelo_158_FD_79665 | JGI IMG/M metagenome (GOLD analysis project Ga0066709, IMG submission 79665) | Grasslands soil microbial communities from the Angelo Coastal Reserve, California, USA - 14_1009_16_30cm | ecosystem: Environmental > Terrestrial > Soil > Grasslands | place: USA... | reverse complement strand
TCACGGCGCGCTCGGCTCGGGTGATCCTCGATAACGGCGCCTATACGTCGTACGGCCCTGGCGTCTCGCTCACTCAGTCCATGCTCGGCGGCGCCGTTTACCGAATCCCGGCCTACCGCTACGACGGCTACACCGTGTACACGAACAACCCATTCGGCGGGGCCTTCCGCGGCTTCGGCAGCCCGCAGTTCACGTTCGCCGCCGAGTGCCACACCGACCTAGTCGCCGAGCACCTGGGCATGGACCCGGTCGAGTTCCGACTCAAGAACCTGTCGCGGCCGGGTGACAAGGCGATCTCGGGCCCGACTCTCACCAGTTGCGGCATCGTTGAGTGCTTGGAGAAGGCCGCCGAAGCGATCGGCTGGCGCGAGAAGAGGGCCAACCCCAAGCCGGGTCGCGGTGTGGGCATAGCCTGCGGAGTGCACTTCACGAGCGGCAAGTTCCACCCCCATGTCAATGCCGACTTCTGCGCCGCCGGCGTGAAGGTCAACGAGGACGGTTCGGTGTCGCTGATGATCGGCGCCACCGAGATGGGCACCGGCGCCGCCACCACTGCCACCGCCCAAATCTGCGCCGAGGAACTCGGCGTCGATCTCGAAGACGTGGACGTGATCACCTCGGACTCGGAGACCATCCCGGCCGACTTCGGCACCTACGGGAGCCGGGTCACGACGCTGGCCGGCAACGCCGTCCGCGATGCCTGCGCGCAGGTGCGCCAGCAGCTCTTGCGGGTCGGCGCTGAGTCGCTTGGCGTGGCCCCCGACGACCTCGAGTTGGGTCACAAGAAGGTGCAGGTGAAGGTCCAGCCGGAGCGCTCGATCGACCTCGCCACCGTGGTGCAGTCAAGCATCTTCAGAGACCGAGAAGGACGCCAGATCATGGCCCAAGCCCACTACGACGCGCCGTGCTCGCTCCCCGACCCCGAGACGGGGGTGGGCGACTTCGCAATGAGCTACAGCTTCGGCGTTCACGCCGTGGAGGTGGAGGTCGACAAGGAGACCGGACACGTGAAGGTGGTGGATTTCGTCGCCGCCACCGACTGCGGTAACGTGATCAATCCAGCGCTTGCCGAGTCGCAGGTCGAGGGAGGCGTCGCCCAGGGTATCGGCTATGGCCTCATGGAGGATCTGATCTGCGAAGGGGGCGAGACACTCAACCCCAGCTTCGCCACTTACAAGATCCCTACGTCGACCGAGATGCCCCCGATCCGATCTATCTGGGTAGAAACCAACGACCCGCGTGGTCCCTATGGGGCCAAAGGGCTGGGTGAGATGGGCCTCGTCCCAACCGCGCCGGCGCTGGCCAACGCTATTTACAACGCAACTGGGGCCCGGGTCAATCGAATTCCGCTTACACCTGAAAGGGTCCTTGACGCCATCGACGCAGCTCGCGTTAGGGCAGGAGGCGGGTAGTGCGCTACACAAGTCCGACCGATATCGAGGAGATCCTGGACATCCTTGCCGAGCACGGCGGGGACGCCAAGGTGATAGCAGGCGGGCAGTCCCTTCTGCTCCTCCTGCGAGAACACTTCGTCGAGCCCTCCCTGCTGGTCAGCCTCGGCGGAGTCGATGCCCTGAGGCGGCTCGAAGTCAACGGCGGCGTCCGGATCGGCGCCATGGTCACCCACGCGGAGGTGGAACGGCACTCCGCGATCAGGGAGCAGTGGCCGCTTCTGGCCAGGGCCGAGGCGGCAGTCTCGACGATCCAGATCCGGAACCGGGGGACGCTGTGCGGGAACATCGCCCATGGCTACCCCACCGCAGACCCGCCGGCGGCGCTGATCGCCTCCGACGCTACGGTTCACCTGCGAAGCAAGCGAGGCGGGGAGCGCCACCTGCCGGTCGAGAGCTTCTTCGTCGGGTTGCTGGAGACGGCGGCACGCCCCGACGAGCTAGTGACGGGCATCAGCCTTCCCCCCCAGCCAGTGGGCGCCCGCTTGGCTTATTTGAAATACGCCCTGCGGCCGCTCGACTTTGCCATCGTGGGGGTGGGGGTCCGCCTAGTCCTAGGTGGGAACGAGGTGGTGCGCGAGGCGCGCATCGGCCTGAACGGCGCCGCCAACCACACACTGCGTGCGGCCGCCGCCGAGAAAGTCGTGGTGGGAGCGAAGCCCACGCCCGACCTGTTCCGCGAGGCAGGCGAGGCGGCGGCGCGGGAGTCCGACCCCATTGGCGACACGGACGGCTCGGCCGAGTACAAGCGCCGGGTCATCGCCATCTACACGCGCAGGGCACTGGAAGCGGCGTTGGCGTGACCTCCACCGAGCCTGCCAGCATCGATCTCAACTCGGACCTCGGCGAGAGCTTCGGGGTCTGGGAGCGGGGCGCCGATGAGAGCCTGCTCCAGGTGATCTCGTCGGCCAACCTGGCCTGTGGCTTTCATGCGGGTGACCCCAACGTGATGCGCGCGACCGTCGCGGTTGCCAAACGCAACGGCGTGGCTGTCGGCGCCCATCCCGGCTACCCTGACCTGCTCGGCTATGGGCGGCGCCGGATGGAAGTCGAGCCCTCCCACCTTCGAAACTACGTCCTCTACCAGATGGGGGCCCTGGGCGCCTTCCTAGCGGCCGCCGGTCTTCGCATGCACCACGTCAAGCCTCACGGGGCCCTGTACGTGGCCGCCCTCGAGGATAACGCGGTCGCGCGCTCCATCGCGGAGGCGGCGGCCGAGTACCAGGAGGGCCTAGCGGTCTACACGCTCGCGGGCAGCGAGATGTGGCACGCTGCCGAGCGAGCAGGGCTCAGAGCCGTTCCTGAGTTCTTCGCCGACCGGCCGCTGAGAAGCGACGGCAGCGTCGTCATGTTCGGCTGGCAGGAGGTGTTTGAGCCAGCCCCGGAGACGGTGGCCGCGCGGGTTCGGAGCCTAGTCACCACCGGAAAGGTCGCCTCTGTGGAGGGCGGGGAAGTGGCCGTCGTCGCCAACACGATCTGCGTGCACTCGGACACGCCCAGCGCCGCCGACATCGGACGAGCCGTCAGACGGACGCTGGAGGATTCGCGGCTTCGCGTTACGGCCGAGCCCGCTACCGGGCTCGGGTTAAGGAGGTAGATCCATGGTAGGTGCCCACGGTCTCACACCCCTGACGTTTGCCATGGTCGGCTTGGTGTTTGCCCTGTATGTCAACGGGGCCAACTTGCTGGGCTGGTTCCCGGACAAGGAGGGCCTCGCTCTCACGGGCAAAACGGTGGCTGTGGCTGGGAGTTTGATGGGTGCGATTACGCTCCTCTTCGATGCGATCTGGTTCGTGGCCGGCTCGCCATTCGGCACCGCCGGCGCCTCGGCAACCGCTCAGCTGGTCTTCGGGGCCATCGCCGGCATGTACGGCCTCCTCTGGCTCGCCGCCGGAGTCGCCCAGCTCCGTGGCTGGGACCTGCGGCCGGTGGGGCAGATGTGCGTCGCCTGCATCGTCTTCCAGGTGTTCGAGATCGCGGTGATCGCCACCTGGAACCCTTTCACCAATAATCTACTCGGGATCGAGATCGCCCTCGCACTCTTCTTGCCCGTCCTGGTCGGCTTCTACCTTGTCACCCACGGGAGGACTGGACCCACCTGGGTCGGTTGGGCTTGCATGGCGGCGGCTGTCGGGTCCTTCTGGCTAGCATTCGCTCCGACCGGGATCGCGACCTGGCTTCCGCTCTCATGAAGGTTGGGCTGGTGGTCAACCGGGTCCGTCGCGAGGACGAGGTCGAGCCTTGGCTTCTGCTGGTCCACACCTGCGCGACGTCCTTGGTCTCACAGGCACCCGTCTATTCACGATGATGACGAAGGAGGTCACACATGTATCGCGCACCTGATGGCACTGAGTACTACGTGCTCGATGGCCACGTCCACTTCTGGGACGGCAGCCCTGCGAACCAGAAGAACGTGTACGGCAAGGGCTTCATCGAGTGCTTCTACGCCTACCACTCAAACCTGAGCCCAGCCGAGTGGGTCTGGCCGCTGGACAAGTTCGAGAAGTACGACGAGGGGACGATGATGCGCGACCTCTTCGAGGAAGGCTACGTTGACAAGGCGATCTTCCAGCCCACCTACCTGCGGGACTTCTACGTCAACGGGTTCAACACCACCGAACAGGATGCTGTGATCGCCAAGAAGCACCCCGACCGCTTCATCCTCAACGGCTCTTTCGAACCGCGTGACGGCGAGCAAGGCATCCGTGACCTGGAGGCCCTGGCTGCCAAGTACCACGTCAAGGGCGTCAAGCTCTACACGGCCGAGTGGAAGGGCGACTCCAAGGGCTGGAAACTGACCGACCCCGAGGCTAAGCGCCTACTGGCCAAGTGCCAGGAGCTGGACATCAAGAACATCCACGTCCACAAGGGCCCGACAATCTGGCCGCTCAACCGCGATGCCTTCGACGTGGCCGACATCGACGACGCCGCCACGTCCTTCCCCGAGCTCAACTTCATCGTGGAGCACTGTGGCCTGCCCCGTCTGGAGGACTTCTGCTGGATCGCCACGCAGGAGTCAAACGTGTACGCAGGTCTCGCGGTGGCGATCCCGTTCATCCATAGCCGGCCTCGCTACTTCGCGGAGGTCATCTCCGAGTTGCTGTTCTGGGTCGGCGAGGACAAGATCCTCTTCGCCAGTGACTACGCGATCTGGAGCCCGAAGTGGATCGTCGAGAAGTTCGTCGACTTCCGGCTGCCGGACGACATCGCGAAGGAGACCGGGGTGACGCTGGGCACCGATCAGAAGAAGAAGATTCTGGGCCTCAACGCGGCTAGGCTCTACGACGTGGACGTCCCGGTCGCGCTCCGTCTCCGAGAGGTGGCGGCGGTCTAGTGACGGCTGTGCTTGACGGTGTCGAGGCCGCCGTGGTGGCGGCCCTCGACAGCGTCTTCGACCCGGAGCTGGACGAATCGCTCCTCAGGCTGGGTTTCGCGCGGGCCGAGGTCCTGGCGGAAGGTCGGGTGCGCGTCGACCTCAGGCTGCCGACCTACTGGTGCGCCGGCAACTTCGCCTACCTGATGGCGGACGACGCCCGGAAAGCGGTCGCCGCGGTGCCGGGCGTGCGCTCGGTCGAGGTCACGCTTCACGACCACTTCGCCTCCAAGGAGGTCAGCTCTGGCGTGGGGCGGGGCGGTTCCTTCGACGACGCGTTCGGGGACCTTTCGGACGGCAGCGGTCTCGAGGCACTGCGTCGCCTCTTCTGGGCGAAGGCGTTCACCATGCGCGAGGAGCAGCTGCTCCGAGCCCTGGTCGCCCGCGGGCATACGCACGAGGAGCTGGCCGTGATGCGCCTGGGCGACGTGACCGACGGCGGCGAGCTGCTCGCTCGCTACGTCGAGCGACGGCGCCGCCTCGACCTGCCCGTCGACGACGACGCACCGCTGGCTGTGATGCCCAACGGCCGACCCATCGGCGCGGAGGAACTGGCGAACTGGCTGCGCCGGGCTCGTTCGACCAGGATCAGCCTGGAGGCCAACACCACTCTCTGCCTCGGCCTCCACGCCACCCGATATCCCGACACCGCGGAGGTACGTCGATGAAGGCCGCCCGACTGCACGAGTACGAGCAGCCCCTACAGCTGGACACCGTCCCCGAGCCGAACCTCGCGGGACACCACGATGTGGTCGTGCGGGTCGGCGGAGCCGGGCTGTGCCGCACCGACCTCCACATCATCGAGGGGATCTGGAAGCAGAAGGTGGACGTCCAGCTCCCGTACACGCTCGGCCACGAGAACGCGGGCTGGGTCGAGGCGGTGGGCGCCGCCGTCCAGAGCGTGGGGCCGGGCGACGCGGTCATCGTCCATCCGCTTCGCACGTGCGGGTTCTGCGCAGGATGTCGGCGTGGCGAGGACATGTACTGCGAGAACGGGCTATTCCCCGGCATCAACACCGACGGCGGCTTCGCCGACTACCTTCTGACCTCGGAGCGCGCCCTGATCAAGCTGGCCGAGGGCATCGACCCGATCGACGTGTCGCCGTACGCGGACGCCGGCATCACGGCCTATCGCGCCGCCAAGAAGGCGGCCCGCATCCTGCAGCCGGGCGATTCGGCCGTCATCATCGGGGTCGGCGGCCTGGGGCACATCGCCCTGCAGGTGCTGCTGAACCTGTCCGCGGCTCGGGTGATCGCGGTCGACCCGTCGCCGATCGCGCAGCAGCTGGCAAAGGAGCTGGGCGCCGACGAGGTGGTCGGCGGCGACCGGCCGGTTGAGGCGGTGCGCGAGTATACACGCGGCGGGGCGCACGTGGTCATCGACTTCGTGGCCGAGCGCGGAGCTGAGAAAGCGGCGCTGCGGATGCTGCGCCAGGGCGGCACCCACATCGTGGTCGGCTACGGCGGGACGATCGAGGTGCCAGCGATCGACGTCATCTTCTCGGAGATCTCGGTGGTTGGCAGCCTCGTCGGCAACTACACCGAGCTCTGCGAGCTGATGACGCTCAACGCCCAGGGCAAGGTCAAACTGCACACGCAGCGCTACTGGCTGGACGACGTCAATCAGGCGATCGACGACCTGGACCATGGCCGCATCCGCGGCCGCGGTGTGCTCGTCCCGAACTGAGTCCTGAGGTGAGCGTGCTTCCGGCTCCATGCGGTCAGCGTTGGGGCCGGCCGGCCTGTCGGGTTCGAAAATGACGTCAGGCGGCCATCGGCAATTGGCGATACTCGCTGAGCAAGCCGCCGAGGCGGGTGCGGCGCTCGATCTGGGCCACCTGCAATCTGCATGCGATCGCTGCGGGATGCCGGCGGTCGTAGGTTGCGGCTCCGATGCGGCCGCTCGTCGTTGTAGTGCATTAAATATTCGTGGATGACCATCTCGAGGTGGCGCTGGTTGACGACCAGCATCCAGTCCAGGCATTCCCAGCGGCAGCTCCCGATCCAGCGCTCGGCATGCGCATTTGCCTTGGGCGCCATCAGGAGAGTCAAGATCACTCGAGCGCCTCGCGATTGGAAGACCCGATCGGCCTGGGGTCAAACTTCTTGTCCCGATCGTGGATCAAGACGCTGAGCTTGATCCCTTCGTCCTCGAGCGCCCAGCTGAGATTGCGGGCCTGCTGGGTGACCCACGCAGCATTCGGTTCCGAGGTACAGGTCGCCAGCAAGACTCGACGTGACGCCAGATGCACATATATAAGGACGTAGAGCCGCCTGAAGAAGATCGTGTCCACGCTGAAGAAGTCGGCCGCCACCAGGGTCTCGGCATGCGCGGTCAGGAACTGTTTCCAGGTCAGCTGAGACCTTCGGCCTGAAGGCGGAACTCCGGCGGCAAGCAGCACCGAACGGACCGTGGTCGCAGCGACTCGGTGACCAAGCTTCAAGAGCTCACCGCGGATCCGGAAGTAGCCTGTCGTGCGCACAAAGTCCGGCGATGGCGGCATGAATCGGGATCGGGGGACTGGAGCGGAGCTGGCACGTGATCCGAGCTGACCACGCCCCTGATTGGGCGGACGGAGGCGAAGTCAGGCCGCGTGCCAGTACTCGGTAGTGAGGCCGAACAACTTTCGCTCGCGCACGATCGCACCGGCTGCCGCCGTCGGTCTTGGATCGGGTGCAACGAGATCGAGCGCCATGTGGGGTCGACCGCGGTTGTAATGGTCCAGCCAGAGGTCGAGTAGCAAACGCAGGTGCCGCTCTCCGATCACGATCACGAAGTCGAAGAACTCTCTGCGTGCACTCCCGATCGATCTCTCGCAATGTGAATTCGCCCGAGGCGCGCGGAATGGAGTCCTAATGACTTCCACGCCCTCCGACTCGAGCACGGCGTCGAAGCCGGATGTGAACTTGGCGTCTCGGTCGTGAATAGCGAAGCGCACAGGGAGGCCAAGGTCCTCGATCTCATAAGCCACATTTCGGGCCTGCTGCGTCACCCAAGCTGAATCTGGATTGGTCGTGCAGTCGGCCCAGAGAAGACGCCGAGAACCGAGCTCGAGAAAGACGATGACGTAGATCGTTCGCAGGAACACGCTCTCGATCGTGAAGAAGTCGATCGCGATGATCGCCGCGGCATGCGCGCGGATGAACTGTCGCCAGGTGGGACCGCCCCGGCGCGGTGCTGGTGGAATCCGATGCGCACGCAGGAACATCCGGATGGCGCTCGCCGAGACTTTGATACCGAGCTTAAGGAGTTCGCCCTTGATGCGACGATCTCCCCAGCGTGGGTTTTCGCGTGCCATCTCCCGGATCAAGGCCTTGGTTTCCTCGGCCAACCGAGGTCGGCCACGACGGGGGCGTCGCTGAAAGGCTGCCCACTTCCGCCTGACCAGTTCGCGATGCCACCGCAGCAAGGTGGTCGGCTGGAACATGAGTCGGCCAGCCGGCAGATTGGTACCGAGTGCAGCGAAGATGGCGCGATCGGTGGGGAAGAGGTCTGGCCGCTTAACGCGTCGCCGGAGAACCGCGACCTCGTGACGAAGGGCCAAGATCTCGGCGTCCTTCTCGTTCTGCGCCATGCCGGTGAGCGCGACCAGTCCGATCATCAGCCGGACCAATGAATAGAAGGACGCGAGGAGCACGAGCGGGCACAGTAAGTGGTCGGCCTTCCGGCTCGCAACCATGAGAAGGTTGCCAGGCTATGAGATTAGGCGAAGATCGCGGCCACCTGGGATGAACTTTCTGCGCACCACAGGGCATACCGCTATCTGGGCGCCGTAGTTGGTGATCGAGAGTAGACACGGCCATCTACATTCCTGTAGACTTAATGCGTGTCAAGCACCACCATTCGGATCAGCCAGCAGGCTCGCGATGAGGCGCGAGAGCTGGCTCGGGCGACCGGCAAGCCGATTTCCCAGGCGGTGGAGGAGGCCATACGGGCCGAACGCCGCCGTCTCTTCTGGGCAAGCTTCCGGCAGGCTGCCGCCACCGTCTTGAAGGACCCGTCTGCTGCAACCGAGGAGGCAGCCGATCGCGAACTCTTTGAGGGCGCACTAGGTGACGGTCTCGACGCCGAGCCTATTCCGGATTGAGATCGCGCCCGCAGCGCGGAGACATCTGGACTATCGAGTTCGGCCGGCCGACCGGTCACGAGCAGGGTGCGGGTACGAGGCCTGGGTTGGTGATCAGCACCGACGAGTTCAACGACTCTGGCGCTGGGCTTGTGATCGTGGCTCCGCTGACGACCTCGCAACGCGGATATCCATCGCGGATCAAGGTTCGGTCGGCTGAGTCGGGATTGCGAGAGACGAGCTGGGCCGCGGTCGAGCATCTGCGAAGCCTTTCCGCACTCCGCCTCATCGACTATCGCGGCAGCGTCGACCGAGCTGTGCTGACCGAGGTCGAGCGGGTCCTCGACCTGCTCCTGTTTGATCGCCCCGCTAGTCTAACCAGCGACTGACGGGAGCCCCAAATCGGGAGTCCACAATCATTCGCGCGATCCGCGACGAATTTTCTGAACCGCACACCCTGAGAAAGCACTCGGCCATGCGCCTTGAGAAAGAGCACGGCAACCGCACTACCGACCGGCGTCAACTGGTAGCGCTGCGAGCTGGGAACCCTGAAGATCAGACCCTTTCGCCGAAGCCGGCGGAGATCGTAGGTCGCCTGACGATGACCATACGGTTGGTCGAGGAGAGTGGCGACCAAGCTCACCAGCTGACGGTTCTGGAATCCGACCAGCACATGGCTGAAGCCGACTAGCGCCGCCAGTAATGCCATCACCCGCGGGTCCCCGAAACACAATGCCGGGGCATGGAGGCCGTCCGAAGTCTTGGTCGGCCGGGTCACCTGGCCAAGGGTGACCACGTCCGGAGCCGGCGCCGCGTCTTGTGCCTGGGCGTCGCAAAGACGCTGATTGGCCGAATCGCCAACCGCCCGTAGGGCTCTCCAGTTGTCCGTGGTGACGCGACGGCCGATTCCGAAATCGCGAGTGTTGCAGATCACCGTCTCATTTCGCAGGGCGCGTCCTTCCTTTAGATACTGCTTGATGCGGCTGGACTTGTAGCTGCAGCTCACCTGGGGGTCGACGCCTTTTGTGAGGACCTTGGTCGAGAAGCTCCCCACCTTCCTGGGCAGTCTTTCCCGCTTGAAGAGGAGTACGACCTGCTGTGGCCGCCCGATGTCAAGGTGGTCGCGGATCAGACCCTCGAAGAAAGCGCGCCCTGACTGTGGGCGGTCGAACACGCGGGTGTCTGCAACCTCGAACTGCCGCACGGCCAGGTCGTAGGCGTAACCGGCACGCAGGTCGGCTGCCGTGAAGGGCGAGGGGAGACGATAAAACCATCGCCAGAAAAAGTTCTGCACCGACCCGGGTCCAAGGCGTGCGCAGATCCGATTACAAGCCGCTGGGTCGGCGCATGACCGAAAGCCGTTGTCCAACGCAGGGCGCGCCGCGGTATGGACAATCCTCATCGACTTTTGCCGCCCTTCACCACGGTGTGTCGGAACCTCCGTTTAGAGTTCAAACGCGTCGGCGTAGACCACGCGCTCTCGAAGAAATGGCGAAGTAATCACCGCCGGATCGTCGTCCGATTGATCGCGGAAAAAAGTTTCGATCTCGGTGATGAGCAATCTGTGTTGATGCGTCTCCAGGGCTCCCTCAGGCAGCGCCACGGATCCTGACCACACGACGTTGAATCCGTTGAAATTCGCCTCAAGCGTGATCTCGTTCAATCGCTCCCACCCGAGATCGCCTGGGATCGACGCACGCCGGCGTTGCAGAGCGACTTGCATGGTGGTGTTGGGCTGAACAACGGGCTTCTCCCTGGGTGGAAACTCGGCCGACACAGCGCTGTTCGTGCCCGAGAATCCAGTGACCGTAATGTCGGCCGAGCCAGAACCGATCTCGACGCGCGCGGTCCGATTGGGGACGAGCTGCATGAAATCCGCAACAGTGACCCGTGACAGATGGGCATCGATGACTGAATGAGGCTGGAATCGAGCGAGGGCGAGGCGGACAAATGGGTAATAGGAGTCACCCGCGTCTACGGTGATGTCGCAGTACCAGAGGCCTCGATCCTTATCCCAATGCACCTCGTGGCCAGCGACGGTCACCCTCGCATACGGCGAAATCTCATCCAGAGTCAACCCGGTGGCATAGGAAACGTGGTCTGGGAACGCGGCCACCGTCGGCGGCTGGTCCGGAGCCGCTGAATCCCAAATCGGGTCCGTCCCCCACATGGTGACGTAAGGCGCGAGCATGCGCCTGAGATCCGTGGCGGTTGGTTGTGGGAAGGCGCCGGCAAGTGCGGCGCGCGATGCTCTTCCCACTCCCGAAAGGCGTCTTGACTGCGCGGAAGACGACACGGTGAGGGATCGAACCGATGAATGCGCCGGCTGGCGAATTGGAGCCGGCACGCCACGTAGCAGCGGTTCGGAGCTCACAAGGGGCGGGCGAGCGGCCAGCTCGCCAAGACTCTGCTCGAGTGCAGGTGAGCGCATCCAGCCGGGCGGCAGCCGGATTCCAGGCTCCAGTAAGACACCGAGCTGCTCTCCATCGCCCGACGAGAACCATGGCCGGCGCAACCAGAGGCGGATGCCACCACCGTGTCGTATGTGGGTCCGGATCGAGCCCTCGTCGTTCCGCTCCCAGCGAAATGTCGGAATCGAGTACATGACGTCCGCATGCGCCGGTCGTGCTGAGCTAGGTACGTCATGGACAAGCAGCGGTTTTGTCTTGCCGTCCGGCGCCTGTTTCTGCTCGACCTGCTGAATCTTCGCGGGATCGTTTGCGATTACAGCCGTTAAGAAGTCGCGAAATGGCGTCGTAGCAACGCTGTGGTTCTTGATCGTCCGGTACTTCGTATCGCCGTACTCCGCGTGATATATCCGGCCGACGTTGT
>Ga0066709_100003852_pt1 | contig 11723 bp, 12 predicted proteins | sample GraSoiAngelo_158_FD_79665 | JGI IMG/M metagenome (GOLD analysis project Ga0066709, IMG submission 79665) | Grasslands soil microbial communities from the Angelo Coastal Reserve, California, USA - 14_1009_16_30cm | ecosystem: Environmental > Terrestrial > Soil > Grasslands | place: USA... | reverse complement strand
CCCTCAAGCCCGGCATCGACGGGCTGCTGCTGACCGACGGCGAGCGGCGGTCCACGTTCCTGCCGGCGGTCTGGGGGAAGCTGCCCGACCCCTACCGGTTCGTCGAGGCGCTGCTCGCCAAGGGCGGATGGCCGGCCTGGACCGACGGGATCCGGGCGTTCCGGTACGCCAGCGTCGACTTCGCCGACCGCTCCCCCCGCTCGCCGCTGTAGGCCCGGCGCGAGCGCAGCGAGCGCCAAGAACTGTAGGCCCGCGCGAGCGGAGCGAGCGCCGAGAACTCTAGAGTGCAGGCATGCACCCGCTCGTCGAGGAGGCGATGAAGAAGGCCGCCATCGTGTGGCTGTCGACCGGCGGCCGGCCGTACGGCGTCTGGTGCCTGTGGGTCGACGACGCGCTGTACGTGGTCAGCGGACCCGGTGAGCAGCCGGCGCCCGGGTTGGCCGAGGCGACCGGGGCGCTGGTGACCGCGCGCGGCGACCACGGCGGGCGGATCGTCACCTGGCCGGCGGCGGTGAGCCGGCTCGCACCGGGTACGCCGGAGTGGGACACGGTCACCGCCCAGCTGGCCGGCAAGCGGCTCAACGCGAGCGGTACCGTCGAGGAGACCGCCGCGCGCTGGGCCGCCGAATGCGTGGTGAGCCGGCTGGCCCCGGCCGGGGATCCGGTCGAGGCGGCGTCGACGCTGCCGGACGCGTCGGGCGCGGCACCGCCCCCGCCGACGCCGGCCACCCGCCGCACCCGCAACCCGTTCCGCCTGCACCGCGTCCGCCGCCCCCGCTAACCCCCTCCTAGCCCGCCGATCTTGGACTTGTGGTGCCCGACTCGCGGAACGACGCGGCTTTTGTCGCCGACACAGCACCAAGATCGGCGGGGTCCTGCGGCGGGTGCGCGCGCCGCGCGGTGCGCGCCGCGCGCCGCGGAGCCCGTCAGCCGACGAAGGGTGGTACGGCGATCTCGCCGCGGGCGATCGGTACCACGTGACCGCTGACGGTCGCGGAGACCGCGACGCCACCCGTGGCGGTCACCGTGCAGGACAGCGTCGACGGGCGGTGGATCTCCATCCCCTGCCGGATCGTGTACTCCGACTGCCCCTCGCCGGGCAGCAACCCCGCGGCGACCAGCCACAGCCCGAACCCGAGCGCGGCCGATCCGGTGGCCGGATCCTCGGGTACCCCGCGACTGGGCGCGAAGACCCGGGCATGCCCGACCCGGTTCTCCGGATCCCAGGCGAAAACGCTGACGATGCCGGGCTCGATGCTGGTGTTGCCCCGGGCTCGCACGACGGCATCGGGCCGGACGGACAGGTACGGCCACTCCAGGCCGCAGCCGGCCATCCGCGGCGCCGGGCCGGCGAAGTCGTCGGCCGCGAGGCCCGCGACGGCCAGCAGCGGCGCCGGGTCCAGGGGCGGGCCGACCGTCGGCGGCCCACCGGTCAGGGTCGCCGCGCCATCCGGGTGTACCGCGATCGGCAGCAGCCCCGCGCCGCACTCCTGTACCACCTGCCCCGCCCCGGTACCGTTGCGGCGCGAGTACGACACCGCGGCGCCGACGCTCGGGTGCCCGGCGAACGGTAGCTCCTCGTCGGGCGTGAAGATCCGGGCGCGGTAGGTGGCCTCCGACCGGGTCGGGGTGAGCAGGAAGACCGTCTCGGAGAGGTTGAACTCGCCGGCCAGCGCCTGCATCTGGTCGGTACCCAGGTGGTCGGCGGCGTAGACCACGGCGAGCGGGTTGCCGGTGAAGGGCCGGTCGGTGAACACGTCGACGATCTCGTACGGAAGGGTGATCACTCGTCCAGCCTAGAGGCGTTCTAGGCTGGGTCTGTGACCACGGCGACCCGGATATACGTCGCCCGCCTCGCCGGCCTGCCGGTCTTCGATCCCAATGGTGACCAGGTCGGACGGGTGCGGGATGCGGTCGCCCGGCTGCGTACCGGCAACCTGCCGCCCCGGGTGGTCGGCCTGGTCGCCGAGATGCCGATGCGCCGGCGCATCTTCCTGCCGATCGGCCGGGTGACCGCGATCGAGCCGGACTCCGTGGTGCTCGGCACCGGTACCCTCAACCTGCGCCGCTTCGAGAAGCGCGCCGGCGAGCTGCTGGTACTGGAGGAGCTGCTGGACCGCCGGGTGACGATCGTGGAGAGCCGGCACCCGGCGACCGTCGTCGACGTGGCGATGGAGGCCGAACGCACCGGCGAGTGGCCGCTGACCCGGGTCGCGGTACGGGAGGCGACCGGCCGGCTGAGCCGGCGCGGTCACCTGAGCCAGCTGGAGTGGACCGAGGTCAGCGGGCTCATCGGCGAGACCGACAAGCGGGGTGCGGCGAACCTGCTGGCGGCGTGGGACAAGATGCGCCCGGCCGACCTGGCCAACGTGCTGCAGGACCTGTCCGACATCCGCCGCGTCGAGGTGGCCACCGCGCTGGACGACGAGCGGCTGGCCGACGTGCTGGAGGAGCTGCCCGAGCACGACCAGGTGGAGATCCTCGCCGCGCTGAATCCGGAGCGGGCCGCCGACGTCCTGGAGGAGATGAACCCGGACGACGCCGCCGACCTGCTGGCCGAGCTGCCCAAGCCGGACCAGGAGGTACTGCTTGACCTGATGCAGCCGGAGGAGGCCGACCCGGTCCGGCGACTGCTGGACTACCAGCCGGGTACCGCCGGATCGGTGATGACCTCGGAGCCGATCGTGCTCACCCCGGACGCCACCGTCGCCGAGGCGCTGGCCCGCATCCGCGAACCGCAACTGGCGCCGGCCGTCGCCGCCCAGGTCTTCGTCGCCCGGCCGCCGATGGCCACGCCGACCGGCCGGTACCTCGGCACCGTGCACTTCCAGCGGCTGCTGCGCGAACCCCCGGCGGAGATCCTCGGCGGCGTGGTCGACAACGACATCCACCCGTTGCGGCCGGACACTCCGCTGCCCGAGATCACCCGGCGGATGGCCACCTACAACCTGGTCTCCCTGGCGGTGGTCGACCAGAACGACCGGCTCGTCGGCGCGGTGACCGTGGACGACGTCCTGGACCACCTGCTGCCGCGCGACTGGCGCGACCGTGACCCGGCCGCGCCGGACGGCAATGGCTGAGCCGCGCCGGCAGTCCCGGCTCGATCTTCCCCGCGAGCCGCGCCGGGTCCGGTTGCCGCGGATCAGCGGCGAGACGTTCGGGCACTTTGCGGAGATGTTCGCGCGGTTCATGGGTACCGCGAGGTTCATCGCCTACATGACGGTGTTCGTGGTCGTGTGGATCACCCTGAACATCGTGGCGATCTTCGGTTTCCGCTGGGACCCGTACCCGTTCATCCTGCTCAACCTGTTCTTCAGCACCCAGGCGTCGTATGCCGCGCCGCTGATCCTGCTGGCCCAGAACCGCCAGGCCGACCGGGACCGGCTGGGCATGGACGAGGACCGGCGGCGGGCGGCGATGCAGAAGGCGGACACCGAGTACCTGTCCCGGGAGATCGCGGCGCTGCGCATCGCGGTGGGCGAGGTGGCCACCCGCGACTTCATCCGCTCCGAGCTGAGCCGGATGACGGAGGAGCTGGACGAGACCGCGCAGCGGCGGCAGAAGCTGGAACGCAAGGAACAGCGCAAGGCGGCCAAGCGCGCGGCGGCCGAATTCGACGAACCGCTCGACGAGTTGGACAGCGACCTGCTCGCAGAGAAATCGCCGCGCACCTCAAGGGGCTAGGCGCGCGGCGTTACCTAACGATTGTCGCATCTATCGGGTACGTCCGTCCAGCCGGCTTCGAGCTCCCGGAGTACCCGGACGTAGCATGGGGCGCATGTCAGCCCCGGCCACATCCATGGAATCCGCCATCCGCGACGCGCTCGCCACCGTCGAGGATCCGGAGATCCACCGGCCGATCACCGATCTCGACATGGTCGAGTCCGTGGCGATCGACCGCACCGGCGCGGTACGGCTGGGCATCCTGCTCACCGTGGCCGGCTGCCCGCTGCGCGACAAGCTGCGCGCCGACATCACGGCGGCGGTGGCCGCGGTACCCGGGGTGACCGGCGTCGCGGTCGACTTCGGCGTGATGACCCAGGAACAGCGCCAGCAGTTGCAGGCCAAGCTGCGCGGGCCGGGCGCCGCGGAACCGGTCATCCCGTTCGCCCAGCCGGGCTCGCGCACCCGGGTGTACGGCATCGCCAGCGGCAAGGGCGGCGTCGGCAAGTCCAGCGTCACGGTGAACCTCGCGGCCGCGCTGGCCGCCAGAGGACTGTCCGTCGGCGTGGTGGACGCGGACATCTACGGGCACTCGGTACCCCGGATGCTCGGCGTGACCGGCCAGCCGACCCAGGTCGAAGACATGATCATGCCGCCGGAGGCGTACGGCGTGAAGGTCATCTCGATCGGCATGTTCACCCGGGGCAACGCCGCGGTCGTCTGGCGCGGGCCGATGCTGCACCGGGCGCTGCAGCAGTTCCTCGCCGACGTGTACTGGGGCGACCTCGACGTCCTCCTGCTCGACCTGCCCCCGGGTACCGGCGACATCGCGATCTCCCTCGCCCAGTTGCTGCCCGGCGCGGAGATCCTGGTGGTCACCACACCGCAGGCGGCCGCCGCGGAGGTCGCCGAGCGGGCCGGCGCGGTCGCGCTGCAGACCCACCAGCGGCTGGTCGGCGTCGTGGAGAACATGTCCTGGCTGGAACTGCCGTCCGGGGAACGGATGGAGGTCTTCGGGTCGGGCGGTGGGCAGACGGTCGCCGACTCGCTGACCCGGCTCGTCGGCGCGTCGGTGCCGCTGCTCGGGCAGATACCGCTGGACACGCGGGTACGGGAGGCGGGCGATGCCGGTACCCCCGTGGTGTTGACCGACCCCGACGCACCCGCAGCCGCGGCGATCCGCGCGGTGGCCGACCGGCTCGCGCTACGGCGCGAGTCCCTGCTCGGCAAGCCCCTGGGCCTGCGCCCCGCGGGCCGTTAGGTCGCGTCGGCGTCGAAGGTGTGCCGGCGGCCGTTCGGGGACGGCGCCGGCTCCGGCGCGGCGGTCGCCGCGGACTTGAGCCCGTCGGCCACCCCGCGCGCCTCGCTGCCGATGCCGGTGACGTCGTTCTTCACGTCGCGGTAGAGGTCTTCCAGCGGCCGGCGCAGGGCCTGCTCGTCCTCCTCCGACAGCAGGTGCTTGCGCAGCAACGTCTTGGGGTGCAGGTCTTCGAGGGTGATCTCGGTGCCCAGCTCGCGGCTGAGGTCACTGGTCGCGTTGCGCGCCATGTTGCGCACGTTGCGCAGCATCCGCACGCCGTCGGCGATGGCCTTGGGCAGCCGGTCGGGGCCGAAGATGAAGATGCCGAGCAGCGCGAGCACCATCAGGTGCCAGCTGTTGAGGTTCTCCAGCCCGAACATGGCGCCAGGCTACTTGCTGTCCGACGTCAGTGTCACCTGCGCGGTGCGCGCGGCCCCGTCGCGCTGGTAGTCGACCCGCACCGAGGCGCCGGGGGCGAACTTGCGCACCAGCGCGATCAGCTCACCCGACTGCTCCAGGGGTACCCCCTGCAACTTCGTCACCACGTCGCCCGCCTTGAGTCCGGCGTTGGCGGCCGGGCCACCCGCGCTGACCGAGGTGATCTCGACGCCGCCGTTCGGGTTCTGGTACGACGCGGACAGCTGGGCGCCGATGACGGTGCGCCGGGCGTGGCCGGTGTCGACGATGTCCTGCGCGACCCGGCGTGCCTGGTTGATCGGGATCGCGAAGGCCAGGCCGATGTTGCCGGCGGTGTCGGCGTCGGAGCCGATCGACTTGATGACCGAGTTGACGCCGATGACCCGGCCGGCCGAGTCGACCAGCGGACCGCCGGAGTTGCCGTGGTTGACCGCGGCGTCGGTCTGGATGGCGGCGTAGTACCGGGTCGGGCCGCCCGGCTCGTCGGCTTCGATGGCGCGGTCGAGCGCGCTGATGATGCCGTACGTGACCGTGTTGCTCAGCGCCAGCGGCGCGCCGAACGCGAGTACCGGATCGCCGACCACCAACTGGTCGGAGTCGCCGAACTGCACCGGGGTCAGCCCGGTCCGGTCCAGCTTGAGCACCGCGATGTCGGACTCCTGGTCGGTGCCGACCAACTGGGCCGCCGCGTTGCTGGCGTCGCTGAAGATCACCGTCGCGGTGCCCTTGAGCCCCTCGATGACGTGGTCGTTGGTCACGACGTACCCGTCGCCGGACACGATGAAGCCGGAGCCGAGGCTGGTGCCGCTGCTGGTGCCGACCCGTACCGTGACCACGCTCGGCAACACCTTCTTGACCGCCCCGCCGAGCGAGTCCGGCGGCCGCTGGGCCGCCGGTGCCGGGCTCGCGCCACCTCCGGCGCCCAGGATCGGGTGTCCGCCGCCGCCGACGCCGCCACGCTGCGCGAAGACGTAGCCCAGCGTGCCGCCCAACCCGCCGGCCAGCAGCGCGGTGACGACCGCGACGAGGAACACCAGGCCCAACCCGCGCCGGCCCGGCCCGCCGGACACCGGCTCGGGACCGGGCAGCCCCTCGACCGTCCCGGTCGGGCGCATCACCACGGCAGCCGGTGAGGCCGGGTCGCGCCACGGGTCCTGCAGCGCGTCGGACCACCAGACGTCCTGGCGACGCCGCCAGCCTGAACCGTCTGTCACGATCGGCACCCCTCACTTCGTCATGTACCAGGATTACACGCTGCGCCCGGTCCCACCCCGGCCGGTGCGCCAGCCGGCTCAACCGGCCAGGTCGGCCTAGGCTGCTACCCGTGCAGGCCATCGACTTCGCTGAGGCGTACCTCCCGGAGGACCGGACCATGCAGGTGGCCCGGTCGCTGGCTCAGGAGGTGGGTCTGGCACCCGTCGCGCCCGGCGCCGGGGCCGCGCTGCGCCTGCTCGCGGCGGCCGGCGGCGCCCGCGCGGTGGTCGAGATAGGCACCGGTACCGGCGTCAGCGGCCTCTGGCTCCTCGGCGGCATGCTTCCCGGCGGGGTACTGACGACGATCGACGTGGAGGCCGAGCACCAGCGGATGGCGCGACGGATCTTCCTCGAAGCCGGGTACCCGGCGTCGCGCACCCGGATCATCACCGGCCGGGCCCTGGACGTGCTGCCCCGGCTCTCCGACAGTGCCTACGACCTGCTGTTCGTCGACGGTGACCGGGAGGAGCACGCGAACTGCGTCGGACCGGCGCTGCGGCTGCTGCGCCCCGGCGGGGTACTGGCCCTGGGCGGCGCCCTGGCCGGCGGACGGATCGCCGACCCGGTCGCACGGGACCGGCCGACCGTGGCGCTGCGGGAGCTGGCCGGGACGCTGCGCGAGGCCGAGGAATGGGTACCGGCACTGCTGCCGGTCGGCGACGGCCTGCTCGTGGCCGTGAAGCGGCCGTAGCCGCCGGGCGCCGGCTAGCGGCTAGCCAGGCGTTGTTGTCATACCCCGCGCGCATGGTGGTGCCATGGCTGCTGAACTTGTCCACACCGCTCTGCTGCCGGCCGTGCCGCCGTTCGCGCTGGGCGCCGCGCTGCGGGCGATGTCGGGGTTCGCCCCGTGCGCCGGGGATCAGCTTGTCACCGCCGACCGGGTGCGCAAGGCCTTCCCGGTGTCCGGCACCGAAGCGGCGGTCGTCGAGGTGGCCGGCCGGCCCGACGGGGCGCCCGGCGTGGCGCTGTCCGTCTTCGCCCAGCGCGCCCTGTCCCCGCCGGAGACCGGCGCGCTGGAGTCGCGGATCCGCCGCTGGCTGAGCCTCGACGACGACCTGGCGCCGTTCTTCTCCATCGCGCGGCGCGACCCGGCCATGCGGCCGATCCTGGCCGCGACGCACGGGCTGCACCAGGTCCGCTTCGCCTCCCTCGCGGAGGCGACCGTCTACTTCACGCTGACCCAGCGCTCCACGCAGTGGTTCGCGGCGGCGCGCAAGCGGCGGATCGCGGCCGAACTCGGGCCGCGGCTGAGCCTGGACGGGGTCGACTACGTCGCGTTTCCCGACTTTCCCGCGCTGGCGTCGGTCGACTTCGACGGGTTCGCCGGCAACCCGGCCCGCGGCCGCCGGGTCGCCGAGGTGGTGGCCGGGGTCGCCGCGCTGGACGAAGACTGGCTGCGCACCGCACCCTACCCGGAGGCCCGCGACGTGCTCCTGCACGTGCGCGGGGTCGGCACATTCACCGGGCACGCGCTGCTGCTGCGGGCACTGGGCCGGCCCGATGCGGTACCGCTGGAGATGGCGCAGTTCACCGGTGTGGCGAGGGCGGTCTATGGCGACGATCCGCCCGGGCCGGTGGAGCTGCGCGACTGGTACGGGCCTTATGTCGGCTGGTGGGCATACCTGTCGCGCACCGGCCTGGGCTGGCTCAACCAGGACTCCGTGGCCTCGGCGGCCTGAGCGGAACCGATGATGAGCTCAGTTGAGCGCGACGGCGTCCAGCCAGCGCAGGAGGGTACGCACGCCCCAGCCGGTTGCGCCCTTGACGAGTTCGGCCTCGGCGTTGTCGGTCCACGACGGCGCAGACATGTCGATGTGCGCCCAGCGGCCGCGGGCGTCTCCGGTGAACTCGCGCAGAAACAGCGCCGCCGTGATCGAGCCGGCCCCGGCCTCGGACACGTTGGCCAGGTCAGCCACCTCGCTGGCCAGGTTCTCCAGGTAGTCGTCGGGCAGCGGCAGCCGCCACACCTTCTCGCCGGCCGCGGTGGCCGCCTGGGTCAGCTGGTCGGCCAGTTCATCCGACTCGCTGTACAGCGCCGCCGTCCGCTTGCCGAGCGCAACCGCGTTGGCGCCGGTCAGCGTCGCCACGTCGACGAGCAGGTCGGGGTTGAGCCGGCGGGCGGCGTAGGCCAGGGCGTCGGCGAGCACCACCCGGCCCTCCGCGTCGGTGTTGAGGATCTCACTCGTCCGGCCGCCGTAGTGGCGCACCACGTCGCCGGGGCGCACCGAGGTACCGCTGACCATGTTTTCCGCCATCGGGGCCAGCGCGGTGACCCGCACCGGCACCTTCAGCTCGGCCGCGGCCAGCGTCGCGGTGACCACCGCGGCGGCGCCGGCCATGTCCTTGCGCATCAGCTTCATGCCGTCGCGGGACTTCAGGCTGATCCCGCCGCTGTCGAAGGTGATGCCCTTGCCGACGAGCACCACGTGCCGGCGTGCGTTGCGGGGGCGCCAGGACACCTCGACGAGGCGCGGACCCCGGGCCGACCCGCTGCCGACCGCGAGGATGCCGCCGAAGCCCTCCGCGGCCAACTGCTCCGGGTCGCGCACCCGCACGGTCACCCCGGTGTGCCGGCCGGCCTCCCGGGTCACCCGGCCGGCGAACCAGGCCGGCGACTTCTCCATGCTCGGCGTGTTGGTCAGGTCGCGGGCGAGGTACGTCGCCGCGGCGGTGACCTCCGCCCTACGGACCGCGTCGGCGAGCCGGTCCGCGTCGTCCACGAGCACGTCGACCCGGCGCAGCGCCGGAGCGCCGTCCGCGGGTTCGGCGCCGAGCCGGAACCGGTACCGGGCCAGTTGCAGGCCCTCGACGAGCCCGCGGACCGCCGCCGGGTCGGCATCGGCGGGCAGCGCGACGGTGAGCCGCTCGTCCTTCTGCGCCGCGCGGGTCAGGCCGGCACCGGCCGCCCGCCATCCGGCCTCGTCGCCGGCCCCGACGCCGACGAGCAGCAGCCGGCGGGGCACCGCACCGGGCCGGGCCAGCGCCTGGACGACCCCGGCCGCCCCGGTGTGCTCCGTGTCGGCCAGGTATGCCGTGGCCGCGTCGAGGACGTCAGCGGGTACCGGGGGATTGACCGGCAGCAGCCCGGCCTGGTCGCCACCCACCGGCAACGCGAGTACTCCAGGTCGGTGCCAACCGGATCCGAGACGTATACGCAGCACCGATTCCACCTTTACAACAGCTTGACGCCACAATGGCCCGTATCAGGATCTGATCATCATTCCGGACACGGGCCATGTGGCCTCACCAAAAAGAACTATCAGCCCGCGGCGGACTTGAGCGCGTCCCCGAGCGCGTTCGCCTCGTCGGGCGTCATCTCGACGACGAGCCGGCCACCGCCCTCCAGCGGAACGCGCATGACGATGCCGCGGCCCTCCTTGGTGACCTCCAGCGGACCGTCGCCCGTCCGCGGCTTCATCGCCGCCATGTTGTCTCCCCTCAACTTGCCCCGGGTCGAAGCGGCTCCCTCGACCCGTACGAACGTCGGCACGCCCACCCCGGGGAGCCATCCCGAGGAGTGCCGACTAATGATTTTCCCTGATGGACGGCGGCAGACCCAAACCGGGCTGTGGATCGTGTGACAGACCTCTGGAACATTGATCCAGAAGCTGTCACAATGGGCGGCATTTCCGCCGGTCCCGGGGTTGGGCAACGGGGGACGGTACGGTCGCGGAGTACCCGGAAGGAGTGGCGATAGGGCCATGCAAGCGCGCTCCGCGCTGTTCGACCTGTACGGCGACTACCTGCGTCCCCGTGGCGGGCGCGCACCGGTGGCCGCGCTGGTCCGGCTGCTCGCGCCGCTGGGCATCGCCGCGCCGGCCGTGCGCACCGCGGTCTCCCGCATGGTGCGCCAGGGCTGGCTGCACCCGTTGCGGCTGTCCACCGGCCCGGGGTACCTGCTGACACCGAAGGCCGCCCGGCGCCTGGACGAGGCGGCTGCCCGGATCTACCGGACCAACCGAGTCAGCTGGGACGGCACCTTCGACCTCATCGTGCTCGACGCGCCCGGCCCGCGCCCCGACCGGGTACGCCTGGGACAGAGCCTGGCCTTCCTCGGGTACGGCAGCATCGACGACCACACCTGGGTGGCGATCCGGCCGGACGAGGAGGTCGAGGCGCTGCTCGCCGAGGCGGGGCTGCGGTACGAGCGGTTCACCGCCAGCCACGCCGCCGGTACCCCGGGGGCCACCGCGCTGGTCCGCCGGGCCTGGAACCTCGACGAGATCGGCGCCGCCTACGAGCAGTTCGTCCGCGAGCTGCGCCCGGTCGTCAACGCGGTCACCGACGCCAGTACCGAGGAGCAGGCATACTCGGCGCGCTTCCGGCTGGTACACGCGTGGCGGACATTCCTGTTCCGCGACCCGCAACTGCCCCCGACGCTGCTGCCCGACCGGTGGGCGGGCCTGGCCGCGGCGGCGTTCTTCGACCGGCACGCCAGCCGGCTGCGGCCAGCGGCCGACCGGTACGTCGACCGGTGCCTGGAGCAGAGCACCCGTAGCCTCGCCGCCCGCCACCTGTCCCGCACACCCGTCAAGGGGGTAAGACCGTGAGTGACTCGCTGATCGTCGAACGGGACAACGGCGTCGTGACGCTGACGCTGAACCGGCCGGACTCGCTCAACTCCCTCGACGCCGAACTGCGCGAGGCGCTGCGGGACACGCTCGGCGAGCTGGACACCGACCCGGACTGCCGGGCGGTCCTGCTCACCGGGGCCGGCCGGGCCTTCTGCGTCGGCCAGGACCTGCGCGAACACGCGAACATCCTGGACAGCGGCACCGACGACCCGCTGCGTGCGGTACGCGAGCACTACAACCCGATCGCCGCCCGGCTCGGCGCGCTGAACCGCCCGGTCGTGGCCGCCGTCCGGGGCATGGCGGCCGGGGCCGGCGCGTCGATCGCCTGCCTCGCCGACTTCCGGATCGGCGGCCCGTCCACCCGGTTCCTGATGGCCTTCGCCAACGTCGGCCTCGCCGGGGACACCGGGGCCTCCTGGTCGCTGCCCCGGCTGGTCGGCCACGCGAAGGCCACCGAGCTGCTGATGCTCGCCGAACCGGTGGACGCCGCCGAGGCGCTGCGGATCGGGCTGCTG
>Ga0066709_100003849_pt1 | contig 11727 bp, 12 predicted proteins | sample GraSoiAngelo_158_FD_79665 | JGI IMG/M metagenome (GOLD analysis project Ga0066709, IMG submission 79665) | Grasslands soil microbial communities from the Angelo Coastal Reserve, California, USA - 14_1009_16_30cm | ecosystem: Environmental > Terrestrial > Soil > Grasslands | place: USA... | reverse complement strand
TAGGCGGCGATGGCTTTCAAGGCCTCGGGCTGGGGTTTGCTGATGCGCTTGGCGTCGGGAATATGGCGCTGGATGAGTGACTGGCTGTTGACCACACCGAGCTGCTCGTAGAGGAAGTCGAGCTTCTCCATGAGCAGCGCTCGGATGGCCGAGCGCGTCGCCTCGGGCAGCGTCCACGTCTGCTGCTTGAATGGCCCCCAGATCTTCTTGCGCGTCTTGTAGATGAACTGCTCCTCAGTATCACCCGACGCCCACTCGTCGCGGAGCTTCTCGCGGATGTAGGCGTACGTCTGCTGCTTGAGATCCTCGGGAAACGCGCCGTGGTCCAGGATGATGTTCTGGAACTCTGTCGCCAGGTGTACTTCCAGCGTGCCCACCTCAGGGAACTTGTGGAAGTATTCAGGCGGCAGCGTGGACGCGCCGTGCTGTACCGCGCCGCCCATGCCGTAGCGGCGGGCAGCCGCCGACATCTCCCGCAGGGTGTCGAAGTCGATCGCCACTTTGGCGATGGTGCCGTCCGGCAAGACCACGCCACCGTGCGACGATCCGGTGTTCACGCTGATCTTCGACAGCCCGCGCTTGTCGCCGACCCTGGCGCGGAACGCAGAATTGAAGCCCTGGATGAACGCTTCCAGCTCATCGACGGTGCTGTTCTTCTTGCCGACTTCACCGATCTCGCCACCAATGGAGATCGTCACGCCACGCGGCTCGAGCTCACGAATGAGCGCTGCCAGCTCGGCGCAGCGCTCGTAATTCTCGCGCTGCTGCTCGGCCAGCGTCGGGAACGACAGCTTGACCAGCGTGGACGTGTCGATGTCGATGTTGCCGTAGCCCGCCGCGATCGCCTCGCGGATGAGCTTCTTCAAGCCGTCGATCACGCCCTGCGGATCGGTGGCGTACTTCTTCGCGTCGGCCTGATAGTGATCGCCCTGAATGAAGATCGGACCTGCATGGCCCTCCTTGATCGAGGCCGCCATCATCACCGTCGCGAACTCTTCACAGCTCTGGTTCGTATAGCCCATCTCGCTGCGCGCGAGCTCGAAGATGAAGGCGCCCACGTCGCGGCGCTTTGCCGATGCAACGATCGCGCGGGCAAAGTCATACGCCATCGCCCGCACATTCATGGCAGGCACCGTCAGATTGGCGTACTCCTCGCGAGCTCGCGCCTGGTACAGCGAATCGATGCTGGCGCTCTTTACGCCGACTTCCCAACCGGCTTCCCAGATCACCCAGCGGGCCACCTCGCGCACGTCGCCTTCACCGAAGACGGCCGTATGCACAAGACGATCGATGGTCTCGCCGCGGAGCGCCGACGAGTCCTTGATCCGCAGTCCACCGTTGAAGTCGAGGACCGGGCGAGTGCCCTGAACCAGCTCCTGAACGGATGCGAACGTCATCGTTCGTCTCCCTCCACGCTCATATGTCGCGGGAGTATAACCCTTGCGTTGTCCCCCACCGACCCGCGATCGACGCATCCCAAGCTCAGCCGCGCGCTTGAGCGGCTTGGCACGGCTGACCTGGTCGTGGCCTGCGCGGAGCCGGCTCCGGCGGAGCTTGGCAAAGCGATACACGAGTTCAACGCGGGTGAGTTCTTTGAACAGCACGAAACCCTCGAGCTTCTCTGGCGTGCCACGCCAGGCGAGATCCGCCACCTGTACGAAGGCATCCTGCAGATCGGGGTGGGCATGCACCACCTCCTGCGGAACCGCAACTTCCACGGCGCGGCGGTGAAGCTCGATCACGGCATTCGGCTGCTCGAGGCGTTTCCAGCCATCTGTCACGGCGTCGACGTCGAGCGGCTGCGACGCGACGCGACCGCCGCCCGTGCTCGTCTGCTCGAGCTTGGCCCGTCCGGCCTGGGTCACTTCGAGGCGGAGCTGATACCCAGGGTTCATCTGGTGGGCGAAACGTGATCGGCCGCTCGCATAGTCGGGTGACCGGCTCGATCCGTGTGATCGCCGCGATCTACCTGCTCGCCAGCTCGGTCATCACGCTGGCCGATCCGCAGCGGGCGGCCGCGGATCAGGGCATGCCGATGGGCATCCTGCTACCCGTGGCGGGACTTTCGTTCGCGCTCGGTGCCTTCCTGCTCACAGGCTTCATGAGCCGGGTATGCGGGCTCATCCTGGCGTGTCTGGGCGCCTTTCAAGTGGCGAGCTATGGAGTCGGCATCGTGCCCATCGTGGAGGGCCTCGTCGGCGTACACCTGATGCTTCGCGGCGGCGGCGCATGGGCGATGGACATCTACGTCCAGAAGATGCAGGACCGCGCACGAGGGCGCGTCGTGAGTCGTGAGTCGTGAGACTGGACTCAAGACTCTAGACTCACGACACCTGAATGGTGGTGACGCCCGTCTCCAACGAAATGTCGACCTTGTTGGTCGCGGTGTCATAGTCCGTCGAGCGATACAGTCCGTCGCTCACCAGCGGAAAGCGGTTCTGGTCTACGTTCAGGGTGCTCAGCCCACCCTGGTGCCGGATGCTTGCCGCGACGCCGCGCGGCACTTCTAGCGTGATGGTCGAGGCGCCGCCGCTGATGTGCATGGTGGTCGGGCCGGCGTTCTCGGGTAGCCGCACCCAGGCCGTCGCCGCGCCGACCGACATGTCGATGGTGCTGATCCGCAGGCTCGACAGATCCAGGTGCGCCTGAGTCGCCCCGGTCTGGACGATCAATGAGGTGATCGGTACGTCGGCCGCCAGGCTGACGTCCATGCGCGCATCCGAGTTGTGGTCGACGAACGGAATAAATCCCGGGCCCGGGCGCCCGCTCGTCTGGTAGTCGAGGTGGCCAAGACCGCCGGTAGCCGTGTAGTGGGGCCGCGGAGCGAGATCGGGTGGCCCGTTGTAGCTCATCGTGGCCAGCCGGCCGGGGGCCGACCGCGGGAGCGCGTCGAGATTGAGCTCGCCGGCGCCGAAGCGCACGGTGACCGCCGCCTGGGTGGCGTCTCCGAGGCTCGTGTCCAGCGTGGTAGCGGCGGCGCTGCTCAGAGCCCCCGTCCTGCTCGAGTTGACCGCTATGGCACCCACGATGAGCACCAGTGTCGCCAGGCCAGCCAGCACGATCCATGGAATGCGGTGGGCGAGCATGAGCTCGATGCCCGCCAGGACCAGTAGCACTGGCCATAGCCGCCACAAGTTGACCCAGAAGTTCGGCGGTAAGTAGCCGGTATTTTCGAGCAGGAAGACGGCGCCGATGAAGATGAGTACCAGCGGTCCGATGACGCCGCCGCGACGGCGGCGCTCGGGAACCGGCGGCGGAGCGTAGGGCGCCGTCAAGCTCAACGACCCCAGCCCGATTGGCGTGCGAGCAGGATGACTCCCAGACCAATAAAGATCAACGGCCACATGTGGCGCCAGTCGATAAAGGTGAACAGGCCGGCGTTGGCCGCGAGCAGGAGAACACCGAGGGCAACCAGCACGATGCCCGTCGAGCGCGGATGGCGGGGATGGTGGCGTCGCTCAACGTATCGCTCGGAGTACCGCTCGGACTGCCACCACGGCTCCTCGGCTGGAGCCGGCGGAGCGCCTGGTTCGACGCCTTCGTGAGGATGTCGCACGTCCTGGGCGATGCGCCGCGCCTCCTCGGCCAGCCGCTGAGTTTCGCTGTGGAACTCCTGCGACCAGTCGCGCCATGCATGCGAGTTGTTGACCGGCGGGCGGTCATCTCGCGGCAGAATGATCCAGGCCAGAATATACACAGGGATGGCCAGGCCACCCGTCACGAAGGTCGCTCCAACCCACATCAGCCGTACGAGCGCGGGATCCAGATCAAAGTACTCGGCCATGCCGCCGGCCACGCCTGCCCACATGCGCTCACGACTGCTGCGGGTGAGCCGCCTGGGCTGTTGCGGAGGCGGTGCGTAGGGTGGGTACGTTGGCGGCGGCGTTGGGGGCGTCGCGGGCGGTGGTGATGATGGTGGTGGTGAGAATTCAGCTCCCATGCACGTTCCTCCTGGCTCCGGCACTGCCGAGCGGCGGTAGTCGCCGCCCGCACCGGGCGTGCAGTATCGTCTCGTGTTCAGTGAGACGACATCCGGTCGCCTGTTGTTGCACGGGCGCAAGTAGGAGCCATGCGCGCTGCAACTTGTTATGAATAGCGTGCGTCAAATCAGGGTCGAGTGAGGCATGGCCGAACCGAGCCCTGCGCTCGTTCGACGGGCGCAGGCCGGTGATCGCGAAGCACTGGCGGCACTCGTCCAATCTCAACAGACCTACGTGTACAGCATCGCGATGAGCCTCATGCACAACCCAGCCGACGCCGCCGACATGACGCAGGAAGCGTTCATTCGGCTTTTGCGTTCGCTCGGCACGTATCGCGCCGAGACCAAGTTCACTACCTGGCTGTATCGGCTGGTGACCAACATCTGCCTGGATGGTCTTCGGCGGCGGGGTCGGCCGGTCGAGTCGCTCGACGAGTCGGCCACTACGCAGTCGGGCGAGGACGCCCAGAGCAGCGGCGAGCGACTCGCCGACAGCGATCGTTGGTCGCAACCCGAGGAAGAGGTGACCCTGCGCGAGTCGGCGGAAGAAGTCCGCGACGCGCTGAACCACTTGCCGACGGCTCAGCGTCTGGCCCTTACCCTGCACTATTTCGAGGACATGCGCTACGAGGACATTGCGGAGGCGATGGGTTTGCCGTTGAATACGGTCAAGAGCCACATTCGCCGGGGGAAGGAGCGGCTCGCCGTGGCGCTCAGCAATTCGGTAGAGGTTTAGCGGTATGCAGTGCGCAGACGTAGCTGAGCGGCTGCTGGTCGACGATCTCAGGAGCGACCCTGAGCTCGACCAGCACGTGGCTGACTGCCCGCGCTGCACGCACACGGCGCGTAAGATCGCACACCTGGACGCCGTGCTCGGCTCGGCACTGGTCGTAGCGCCACCAATCGAGCTGCAGCAACGGCTCGCGCAGCTGGCGGTGGGAGCGGCCCGTCCGCCCTCCGTGCCCTGGTGGAGCAGGCTCGGTCAGCTCAATCTGGCGGACCTGTTGGCGCAGCGCCCTCAGATGGTCGCTGCTCAAGGTATCGCGGCCGTCTTGCTCGCCCTGTCGAGCTGGCAGATCTTCGGCTTGCTGTCGGCGCTTCATCCCGTCGTCGGCGACGTGGGATACGCCATGGAGCTCGTGGCTGCCTCACCCGCGGTGGTGTACCTCGGCGGTCTTCAGATTGACCTGCAGGGTTTGGGGCTCTGGTCGGTCGTTGGCGTATTCGGCTGGCTGCTCTCTGAAGACGGCCTGATCGGGCGTCGCATCGCGTCGTCGGGGTTACGCTTGCCCTGACCCCGCGGCTGGAGATCACACACGAAGCGCGCCATGGCCGTGCGCGGGCCGGCGTGCTTCACACGCCGCACGGCATGGTCGAAACGCCGTTCTTCAGCGTCGTCGGCACCGCCGGCAGCGTCAAAGGGGTCACCCCGGCAGAGCTCCGCGAGCTAAGCGCGGGCGTCCTGCTGGCGAACACGTACCACCTGTTTCTCCGCCCGGGCGCGAAGACGGTCCACGAGCTGGGCGGCTTGCACCGCTTCATGGGTTGGGACGGGCCCATCATCACCGACAGCGGCGGCTTCCAGGTGTTCTCGCTCGGCTTCGGTCTGGAACACGGGGTGGGCAAGCAGACCGGCATGTTCCCGGGCGACCCGCCGATACCGTCCCGTCGCCAGGGTGCCAACCTCGTGAGCCTCGACGAAGACGGCCCACCCTTCACCTCGCACATCGACGGCTCGCGGCAGCGGCTGACCCCCGAGACGTCGATCGCCGTTCAGGAAGCGCTCGGGGCGGACATCATCCTCGCCTTCGATGAGCCGACGTCGCCGCTGCACGACGCCGACTACACGCGTCAGGCGATGGAGCGCACCCATCGTTGGGCGGAGCGCTGTCTCGCGGCACGCCGCGGCGGCGAGCAGGCGCTATATGGCATCGTGCAGGGCGGCGCCTTCGAAGAATTGCGTACCGCCAGCGCCAGGTTCATCGGCGGCTTGCCCTTCGAGGGTGTGGCGATCGGCGGCTCACTCGGCAAGTCGAAGGCTGACATGCATGCCGTGATCGACTGGTCGATTCCGTACCTGCCCGAAAGCTGGCCGCGCCACCTGCTCGGCATCGGCGAACCAGAAGACCTGTTCAGCTGCGTCGAAAGCGGCATCGACCAGTTCGATTGTGTCGCGCCGACGCGTCTCGGGCGGCACGGCCAGGTCTACACGCCCGATGGACGGCTGCATCTGTCGCGGCCTGAGCTCAAAGAGGATGCTCGCCCGATCCAGCCCGATTGCGGCTGCTACACGTGCCGCACCGGCTTTTCGCGCGGCTACCTTCGCCACCTGTTCGCGGCCAACGAGCTGCTAGCGTACACGCTGACCAGCCTGCACAACCTGCACTTCATTCTTGACCTGATGCGGCGCATCCGTGCCGCCGTGGTTGCCGATGAGCTCGGCGCGTTGCGTGACGAGTTCTCGAGCCGTTATCGCGCGGCGTACGCAGCGCCCGACGTGAGCCCCCAGTTGGCTGGCGGCCAGTAGCTGATCCACGCGCGGCCGATCAGATTTTTGGCCGGCACAAACCACCCGAAGTGGGAGTCGCGGCTGTTGGCGCGATTGTCGCCCAGCACGAAGTACTCCGCGTCAGGAACGACGACTTCTCCGCCCTCGCTGGGATAGTTGTACGCCGCGTGGAGCCAGACATATGGCTCGTCCAGTGACTGGCCGTTGATGAAGACCTGCCCGCGTTGCACGCGCAGCCGGTCGCCGGGCATGCCGATGATGCGTTTGATCAGATCGATGTCATCGCTGGTGTCAGGAGAACGCAGTACGGCGATGTCGCCTCGTTGTGGTCCGCCGAGGACGTACTGGCCATTCCACAGGAAGTACGCCGCCTTGTTGACCCACAGGTATTCGCCGCTGGCGAGGGCTGGGCGCATGCTCGGCCCTTCGACGCGGAAGTTCTGGAGGGCGACGCGGACGCACAGGAAGATCAGGCTCATCAGCAAAAGCGTCTGCAGCAGCTCGCGCCCAAATTTCGTCAACGCGACTGCGCGAGGTGCAGGCGCCAGTGTGATCTGGTGTTGCATAGCGGCGCCGCGTTATACGCCGTCGCCGTCGTCGCGCCAAGTCTTGCGTCAGCCTGCTGAGGCGAAGGTGCGGCCTGGCTCGACCATCGCGGCGGGATCGAGGACGCGATCCATCTCCTGCTCCGAGAGCGAGGTGCGCTCCCGCGCCAGGTCGCGGATGGTCCGTCCCGTCTGGTACGCCTCCTTGGCCAGCGCGGCGGCGGCGTCATAACCGATCGCCGGCGCGAGAGCCGTGACCAGCATGAGTCCGGACTCGACCGTGTCGGGGCCGCGACTGGTCGCCTTCAAGCCGGCCACCAGATTGTCGGCAAAGTTGCGCGTTGCATTTCCCAGGTAGCGGACAGACTGGAGCAGACTGCGGGTCGCGACCGGCAGCATCACGTTGAGCTCGAAGTTGCCACTCTGGCCCGCCACGACGATGGTGACGTCGTTGCCCAGGACCATCGCGCAGACCTGGGTGAGCGCCTCGGCGATCACGGGATTGACCTTGCCAGGCATGATCGAACTGCCCGGCTGGACCGCCGGCACGTCCAGCTCGCCGATGCCGGCCCGCGGTCCGCTGCCCATCCAGCGGATGTCATTGGCGATCTTGAGCAGCGACACGGCGACAGTGCGCACTGCGCCGCTCGCCGAAACGACGTTGTCGATCGTGCTCTGAGCCTGAAAGTGGTTGGACGTCTCATGGACGCCCAGCCCGGTGCTCTCGTTGATGAGCCTGGCGACTCGGGCCGGGAATTCGGGATGCATGTTGATGCCGGTGCCAACCGCGTTGCCACCGAGCGCGATCTCCCGCAGCTCATCGCTGGCAAAATCGAGCCGCGTCAGCCCCCGATCCATCTGGCCGACGTAACCCAGAAACTCCTGACCCAGGCGGATCGGGGTGGCGTCCTGAAGGTGGGTGCGCCCAGTCTTGATGATCGGCCAGAACTCCTCGCGCTTCTGGTCCAGCGTGTCGCGCAGACGCTCCACGGCGGGAATGAGCACCTCCTGGAGCTCCGCCAACGCGGCGAGGTGCATGGCCGTGGGGATGACGTCGTTGGACGACTGACCCATGTTGACGTCGTCGTTCGGGTGCACCAGCTTTGAGCCAAACTCTCCGCCGAGGAGCTCGGTGGCGCGGTTGGCGATCACCTCGTTGGCGTTGGTGTTGGTCGACGTGCCCGAGCCCGTCTGGAAGATGTCGATGACGAACTGGTCGTCGAACTGCCCTGGCGGACCAGCCAGCTCCTCCGCGGCCTGCGCGATCGCATCTGCCTTGCGCGCTTCAAGCAGGCTCAGGTCGCGGTTGGCGATCGCGGCGGCGTATTTGATCGTGCCGAGCGCCCAGATGAAGCGGCGATCGAAGCGCTCGCCGCTGATCGGGAAGTTCTGCACGGCGCGTTGGCTCGAGGCGCCGTAGTACGCGCCGTCGGGTACCTCGAGCGGGCCCATGGAGTCGCGCTCGACGCGTCGTGGCGGCGCTTTGTGCTCGCTTCGGCTATCGCTGGTCGCCATTGCCAATCATTCTACGGACGTGTGGTGATCCATTGGCGCCGTACGCGCGTACCATGTGACGGCGGCAAAAAGACATGGACGGCCTGGAGGCGTTTCTCGATTCGTACGGCGTGGCGGCCGCGTGCGTGGTGATGCTAGTCAAAGCCAGTGGCGTGCCCATCCCGATCCCAGGCGATGTGATCCTGCTCGCCACCGCCGCGCGGGCGGCCGAGGGCAAGGTCCTGCTGTGGCTGGCGTTCGTCGCGCTGCTGCTGGCGCTCACCCTCGGCGGCACGCTGCAGTTCATGCTCGCGCGCGGGCCAGCTCGTGTGCTGGTCATCCGCTACGGGCAGCGCTTGGGACTGACCGAGGAGCGGCTGGAGCGCGTCGCCGCGAAGATGCGTCAGGCCGGCCTGTTCGGCATCGGTCTGGCCGTGCTGACGCCAGGGGTGAGAACAGCGGTCGTACCCGCGAGTGGCATCGCCGGTATTCCGGCGCGCATCTTCCTGCCGGGCCTGGTGCTGGGCAGCGCGGTCGACCTGGGACTGCATTTCGCGATCGGCTTCGCGGGCTCCAGTCTGCTCGCAACGATTGTGCAGCCGTCCCCGATTCTGCTGGTCGCGTTACTGGCCGTGCTCGGCCTCGGCGCCTGGTTGCTCATCGCCCGCCGGCGACACCTGACGGCGGCAACCGCTGCGCAAGCGTGGGCGCAAGCGACGTGCCCCGTGTGTCTGGCGCTCGGCAGCGTCGCCACTCTCGGCGACGAGCGTGCAGTACGCTTGTCGCGTGCCGTCTGAGGCATCGGCCGATCAGGACACGCGCATCTGGGTCGGGCGGATTGCCAGTGGGCATGAGGCGGATCACCACCGCTTCGTGGAGTGGCTGAACGGGCCCGAAGCGCAGGAGATCTTCCGCCGCAGGCGCTTGACGGAATACCAGCTCACCGAAGATGACGGCATGGTGACCGTCGTCTTCAAGGCGCAACATACGGGCGATCCGCGCATCATGATCGATTTCCTGCGCTACCCTGGCCTGTGGCCGGACTACTGGGAATTCGTCCGCGGCGGCCGCGCGGACGACGAGCCATCGCTGCCTGAAGGAACGATCAGAGTTCACTGGCGACGCGCGGATGCTGACCGCTGAGCAGAGCGAGCGACTGGTCGAGCTGCGGCGCGATTTTCACCGCCACCCAGAGCTCTCGCACCAGGAGCACCGCACGGCTGCTATCGTCGCCGACCGTCTGCGCGAGCTTGGGCTCCATCGCGTGCGTACAGCCGTAGGTCAGACGGGCGTCGTCGGCGTGCTGCAGGGCGCCCGCCCCGGCCGCACGGTGATGCTGCGCGCGGACATCGACGCTCTGCCGCTCACCGAGGCCGATCGCGGCCAACCCTACCGCTCGGTTCAGCAAGGCACGCACCACGCCTGTGGCCATGATGGCCACACCGCCGTCCTGCTCACGGTCGCCGAGCTGTTGACGGCGCGCAAGGCCGATCTGGCGGGCACGGTACTGTTCGTCTTTCAACCTGCCGAAGAGCGCGTCGGCGGAGCGGAGGGCATGCTCCAGGACCGTGCCCTGGACCCCAGGCCCGACGCGTGCTTCGGGCTGCACCTGTGGAACGAGCTCGAGGTCGGGCAAGTCGACGTGCGCCCTGGCCCGATCTATGCCTCGGCCGACGCCTTTGTCATCACTCTCACGGGTTCTGGTGGCCACGCCGCCATGCCGCACCAGGCGGCCGATCCGGTGCTGGCCAGCGCTGAGCTGGTGATTGCCTTGCAGACGCTGGTCTCGCGTGATTCGCCACCGATCGAGCCCGCCGTGCTCACGATCGGCAGCATCCATGGCGGCACTGCCTCCAACATCATCCCGAACCAGGTCGAACTCCAGGGGACGCTGCGGGTGTTCGACCCGGTGGTTCGCCAGCGTCTGCTCGATCGGCTGCGCGCGGTGGTTGACGGCGTCGCCGCGACGTTTCGCGTGACGCCGGAGATCACCATGACCGACTGCTGCCCGGCGTGCATCAACGACACGGCGATGGCCCAGCTGGTCGAAGGCGTCGCCAGGCGCGTCGTCGGCCCGCGGAATGTGGGCAGCAGCATGCGCACGATGGGCGCCGACGACATGTCGCTGTTCCTCAATGCCGTGCCCGGCTGCTACTTCTTCGTCGGTTCGGCCAACCGCGAACGTGGTCTGAACAGCCCGCACCACAGCCCGACCTTCGACTTCGACGAGCGGGCGCTCGACGTCGGCGTGCAGATGCTCACCAGCGTGGCGTTGGAGTTTCTCGAACGCGGATGATCGAGTCGGAGCGGGTCCTGCCGCTATTTCCGCTCGAGCAGGTCGTGCTGTTTCCGGGCATGTCGCTGCCACTGCGCATCTTCGAGGAGCGCTACAAGCTGATGATCGGCGCCTGCCAGGTGACCGATCAGGTGTTCGGCGTACTGCTGATCCGCAAAGGAAGCGAAGTCGGCGCGCCTGCCGTGCCCGAGCGGGTTGGCTGCACGGCCCGAATGCTGCGCGTGGACCGCCTGCCCGACGGCCGCATGACCATCCTGACCATCGGCGAGCAGCGGTTTCGGTTGGACGGCGTGGCGCGCGTTATGCCTGAGGGTTACCTGGTGGGCGATGCGCAGCTGCTGGCCGACGACGCCAGCGCGGCGGTCCCGCCCGAGCTGCTGGACAGCGTCAGCAGCGAGTTCGCCAGGTACGAGCAGGCCACGTTGGCGGGTCTTCGACGACCGCAGCCGGTGCAACCCCCGGAGCTACCGCGAGACCCCCTGCGGCTGTCGTATCGCGTTGCGGCGAGTCTGCACATCCATCCGCGTGAGTGCCAGCGGCTGCTGGAGCTGGACGAGGTGACCAGCCGGCTGCAGAAGGAGCTGGAGCTGCTGAAGCGCGAGAACCGTCCCGCGCCGAAGACAATCGGACCGTTCTCGGTCAATTAGCCAGGTGCCTCCATGGTGTGCGTACGCGAGTGTCACGCCGAGGAGGAACCCGTGGACTCCGCTCGCAGGCTCGCTTCGCGCAGGGCAGGGCGACGAAGGATCCACTTCCGGTTGCGGGTGTCGGAGTAGCGGACCCTTCGCAGGCTCAGGATGACACGCGGGCCCTGAAGGGGAAGGCGTAGCGTGCTCGTGCTGCGCCCGGGGGCGCTGGGCGACACGCTGCTCGCGGTGCCGGCTTTGCGCGCATTGCGGCATGC
>Ga0066709_100003848_pt1 | contig 11727 bp, 9 predicted proteins | sample GraSoiAngelo_158_FD_79665 | JGI IMG/M metagenome (GOLD analysis project Ga0066709, IMG submission 79665) | Grasslands soil microbial communities from the Angelo Coastal Reserve, California, USA - 14_1009_16_30cm | ecosystem: Environmental > Terrestrial > Soil > Grasslands | place: USA... | reverse complement strand
TTGCCACTCTTGGCGCGCCAATCGTCGCCGGGCGGGATTTTACTTTGAACGACAACCGCGAGGTCAAGAACGGTCCGGGGCCGGACGATTGGACACCGACGGCGGTGATTATCAACGAGAAATTTGCGCGGCGCTTTTTCCCAGGGCAAAACCCGGTTGGTCACCACCTCGGATTCGGCACTGATCCAGGCACGCGGACCGATATGGAAATCATCGGCGTAGTGAAGGACATCAAGTACACGAATCTGCGCGAAGAGATTCCGGAGCAGGCCTTTATTCCCTACCTCGGTGGCCATTTTATCGGCAGTATGACCGTATACTTGCGAACCGCGGTCGATTCTAACCGATTGATGCCTGTGGTGCGGGCCAAGGTCCGGGACCTCGATCCCACCCTGCCGATCTACAGCATGCGGACCACGGAGGCGCAGGTCAGTAATTCACTTACGAATGAACGGATGATCGCGAGCTTGTCCACAGTCTTCGGTTTTTTGGCGACGCTGCTGGCGACCATCGGGCTGTATGGGGTCATAGCTTACACAGTTGCACAGCGAAGACGCGAAATCGGCATTCGCATGGCGCTGGGAGCGGGGCCAAGCAACGTGATCCGGATGGTGATGCGCGACGTATTGTTGTTGATTGTGATGGGAGTCGGAGCGGGCGTGCCCGCCTCGTTGGCACTGATGCGGGCCGTGCGAAGCCAGCTTTATGGCCTGACGGCGCACGACCCATCCACACTGATGCTCGCCACGGCCGGACTGGCGCTGGTTGCCTGCGTGGCGGGATACCTTCCGGCACTTCGCGCAAGCCGCCTGGCTCCAATGGTGGCCTTACGCTACGAATAGTCAGCGGCAACGCACCAGGGTCAGAGTCTTGAATGGTGTGTCTTCTACTCACTCCGTCTTTTTTCCCACTCTGCCATCCGGGGCTGTCGTTCAGGCCTGTCAAAGGCCGTTCTCCGAATATCGGCTAAGGTGCCGCCAAGGCAGAGGCCTCGGTATTTTTCCAGTCCAGCTTTCCATTGCGAATCGGAAGGTTGTGCGCCTGGGCATAGTGGTTCCGCGCGGCCTGAACCTGCTCAGCCCACTCTCCCAGCGGGTAGAGAAGTTCTCGATAGACGAGATAACTCATATCAACCGTGCGTACCGGATGATGGTCCTTCACGTCGTCTACACGATCCAGGTACCGGCGCCCCTTGGCTTGGGCGACCCGGGGGAACCAGCTCTTATACCAGGTCGCGGCGGCATCATTCAAAACGGCATTGCGCCGGCGACGCGTAGACTCCGCCAGGTCAAGCGCCTCATCAATTGCGGCGACAGCCTGGGTGACTTCAGCTTTGCCGGCGGCGGCCGCCGCTGATTTCAAAAGCTCATCAATGCGCCCCAGGTCGAGAATCATCTGCAGGTTCTGCCGGCATAGCTGCGCAACTGAGAGGAAGACCTCAAGGTTGTACCGGTTGAACTCAACCCTTTCCAGATTCGTGTGCAGCAGATTAAGTAACTCGTCATTCTCCGCCAAGAATTTCCCGGCTAGCTCGAGTCGCTTCACATTCTCGCTGCTCCAGTCGTGGCCTATTTGCAGAAGCGGGTCCGACGGGGCGGAGAGCTCAGTCAGAGTCTGATCGTAGGCGGGCCGAGGCGGATGGAAAATGCGATCGGAGTCGCCCCAGATAGGAGGCCGGGCACCGGATGCTGTCCTCTCCCAGCTGTCGTCCCAGAATTCGGCTTGTTCGCTCATCAGCTGGTACAGGCGGCCTATCTGCACCGCGCTAGGACCGTAAAACAGCTTGTAGAAGCAGTCCATCAGCTCGTCCGCTGAGGCCGAGAGCGGATTCCAGCCGGCGGAGGGTCCGGTGGCGTAGCCCAGCCAGAACGTTTCGGGATGCAAACCCGCGTCCGCCCATCCGGCAATGAAAACGCCCACGATATCCGCCTGGCCGCGCAATGGGTGCTCAGGCTGCATGGATGACAATCGCTCTGAACTGACTTGCGAGATGCTCTCGACCATCTGCTGTACTCTCCCCGAACCAGCCTGTTTTGGATGAAGAAGCTCCGTGCGCGGAAGGCGGTAGTAATTCGGAAAGAGCGGCTCCTCGCCTTGGGTCGACGTGTAGACCATTTGCCGGATGCCGTGCGACTTGAAAACGGGATCAAACTCCGGGCCATAAAGTTCCCCGTTGATGAGATGAGAGGGCAGAGAAGCAATGTCTGCAGGTCGTAGCGGGTATTCGCCCCAGAACATCACGGTACGGCCGCGGTCGTGTAAATAGCCTGCCGTCTTGGTAACGAATTCCGCTAACACCTTTCCGACGCTGCCCAACTCCTTGGCCCGGCCCGCCTCATCGCACTGAGCGTTCTGTGCCAAGCCGACGTAGTAGGGCTCGTCCGTGGACAGCACGAAATACTTGCCGCCCTTGTTGGCGTCGAGAAGGTCCTGGTACATCCCGAACAGGAGTTTGTAGGCGTCTGGATTCGTCGCGCAGAACTCGTAATTGCTGTCCGGAAATTCGCGAAGCCGGCTGTATTCGGGATGCTTCAAAATGAAGGCCACGTGAGCGGGTCCATCAAGGTAAGGAATGAGTTGGACGTGGTACCTTGCCGCATAGTCCGTGAGCTCCTGAAGCTCAGCGGGCGTAAGTGCGTAGGGGTCGACGATGGGCGTCGCGCTTTTGTACTGAAAGTGTCCCTCGAGCTTGATGGCGAACCCGTTCAGCTTGAAGAAGGCCGCCTGTCGAACGGCGCGTTTCAATTCATCGATATGTTCGAGGTGGTGAGCGTCATCCCAATAAATGACGCGCAGCTCGAGGTCAGGCCAATCCTCGATCTCGCCCTCCGGCAGCCACAGACTGCCCGCCTGAGGCTTGAGCAACTGAAGGAAAGTCTGTACACCATAGAAGAGCCCCGGCAAAGCATTCGCTGTGATGTTCACGTCGTTGCTGGCCAAGACAATTCTATAAGCTTGCTCGGCGAGGGCGGACTTATTCCGGTCTGTCGCCTCACCGATCGTTACGGAATGTGGGGCAATGGAAAGGCGCAGATGACCGGCCGGGGCAGGCTCCTCGTTCTGCAGGTTCAGGCGATATCTCGACCGCAGTCCCTCGCGTAAGCTTTCCACCGCGACATCGTCCGACGGAAGTCCGGGTCCTAAGCGCAACCGCCAGTCCTGTCCGAAGCGAAAATCGCCTTGTTTCAGCTTTACCGTTTGGGGCGAGGGAAGCACTGTGTGGCCGCGGGCGAAGAGGGGAGACACAGTGGCCGTCCATGCTCGACCGCCCAGCCAGAGCATCAGTATGGTCGAGGCAAACCAAGGGAGTTTCTGACATACCGTGCGCGACTTCGCCTGCACTTGGGGCCCTCCGGATCATCCAGTCAGCTACTGAGGTGCGGTTTTAACCAGCCGATGGACAGGTAGCACATAGTGTGGACCGTCCCGCACTATTGGCAGGACGTGTGTTATAACCTCCGCCTGGCCAACTCCGCCGTCGCCTTGCCTCCCCCGACAAGACGCCTGGGACTCAGCCATATTCCTCTACCTCGAGAATCGGCGGCGGCAGTTGCATCGCCGCAACTGGTCGTACAGAGATTAACATACTGCGAAATCGAGAGACTTTTCTTGCGCAACAAGCCTTGCCCGGAATCAAAAATAATGGGGGAGGAAGCTGCGAGAAGGGCTACATGGATTGCGGGACCAGGGCACAACTTGTCAATCAATTCGCTACCGCTACCAGTAACTACTTCCAGGCGGTAAGCCAGTTGGCCAGCATCGCAGAGACAAATGGGCACGGGCTACGGTTTTCTGAATATTACGGCAGGGCCAAAAGGGAACATGAAAACTGCGAACACGCCCGGGAAGCGTTAGAGCACCACTGCGCTGAACACCGCTGCTGAACTAGTTTCTGCCTCATCACGTTTTGACGGGCACAGCGGGCAACGTATCTCCCGCCGAAACGGCTTCCTGGGAACCTTGGGGCGATATTTTTCAACTCGCGTACACCGGTATCCCCACGGTGTCAAGAAAAGATCATTCCCGGCCGAGACGATTCTTCTCGTTTACAACCCGGCTCCTCCCCTGACGCCTCGCCACTATCCGAGTCTACTTCACCAGGATGCGGTCGCGGATTTTTTCGTAACGCGCCTCTGAGAGTATTCCCTTTGTCACCAACTCATGCTTTCGATGGTAGGGACGCTCATCAATGATCCTTTGCGCATCGTGGCGCGTAATACCGGACAAACCCAGCAATTCTCCCTCGCTTGCGGAGTTCAGATCTAACATATTGTGCTGGTTGCGGTTCCATCCCTCCTTCACGCCCTGGGCCGCCGCCCGCGTTTCCTCGGCGACCACTTTGGCTGCCTCTTCCAGCTTCTTACCTGCCTTTTCCAACGTCGGCTTTGCACGCTGAGTGGCATCGGCTATCGTTTCGCGCGTTTTCTCTCCACGTTCGCGCTTCTTCTGGTCATCGGAACGCCGGTCATCAGGGGCGCCGCTGTTGCGGCTACACGCCGTCGGAGCTATGACCGTCACGGCCGTACACAGTAAGACACAAGAAGCCTTCTTCAGCCATCGTTTCATGATGCACTGGGTAGCTATGCTTTCCGACACGAGAATCCTTCGGCCATCGCTGAGATCGGGTGAACGTGTTTCTCCCCCGGCCACGCACGAACGCGAACTAACCCTGATCGCGTCGCGTAGCTACTCCTGCAATTTTAGATGACTGGACGGCAGGCGCCGGTATTGCGAATCCACTGGCTCGACCGCGATTTATGTGGTTGAGGAAACAGGAAGGATTTTCCGGGCTAACGGGTCTCTTGATCGGGGGGACGGGGTTTGTAGCATTCTCTCCCTTTCCACCGCCTCTTCTGGCGCGGCCCGTCGCTATTCTCTTGGTTCCGGTTTCGCCGTCCACGCTCAGTCGACGAGAACCGACGTACTCGGACTGGAGCCTGGCATTGGTTATGCATTGAAAATTGGCCGGGATCTATCAGCGTCGAAATGAATTGACCCCGGCCAGGATCAAGCGCGCTTTATGCAGGATTAATTCTTCGCGGTCGTGATCCTGCTGAACATCTCGGCCATGGTCTCGTGCGTCCCACCGTCATAACGGCTCGACAGATTCCGGGTCAGCAGTGGATCGCTTTTGGCGCCGAGCATCGCCTTTTGCACGTGTGTTTGATGGGCCTGGTGTGGACCCTCGAGTGTCATCAGTGCGGCTGCGAACTCCATTTCCGGATCCGACCCTTGCAGGCTAATCGCCTTTCTCACCCAGGCGTACCCGTCGAGACCTGCTGCCGGATTCGGGTCCAGGCGCAGGCCATCCGTCATGTGGGGCAGGTTCCGTCCAATCCACTGCTTATAGCACGCGACGAGGTATCCGGCATCGAACCATGCCAAAGCCCTCATGCGACCGGGGGTCTGCAAGTCGTTCGCGCGCTGATACAGCCTGCTAAGCAGCTCCCTAGCCACCTGCGGATCCTTCCGCGCGTAGATGGTAGCGCGACGCAGCGTCTCCATGCGGACGAGGACGGGAGTGTCCGGAACGAGAATCGCCATGGTGTCGGAGACAAGGGTCTTGAGGTCGTAGTTCGCAGCGCCCGACAACCCCTCGGTCGTCCAAGGCAGAGACTTGGCTTGTCCGATCCGGATGGCGTGGCAGATCAGCGGCGGTCCGGCTTGCGCTGCGGCGCAAAGGCCGAGCACCAGCGCGATGATACTGATGGCGAGTTGGAAGGGAATTCTGGTCATGTTGTGAACTCCTTTGTGAGCTGCTTCGTTCGTGCTAAAAGACGCTCAAAAGAAGAGCACTGTTAACAGGATGGAACTGCAATGACGAGTGAGGGACAGGCTGCGATTGACCACCTCTACGCGACTACCTGGGGCTGTCCTGATGCTGTGACCAGGAGCGCTCCCAGCGCCGCCATAAAGAGATATCGCCGAGGCCCAGCCCGTCCCACCAAAGGTCGAGCATCTTTTCATCGAGCTGTAAAATACCTTCCTTGCTCACGTCCGCTGGCGGGGGCACGAGCGCGGCCAGCCGGTCGTAGACCCGAGGGCGTTCCGATTTATCGACGCGAGGCAGCAGATGCCAGAGCGTGAGCGCATCGCGGGGCCGAGACTGCTCGAGAATCAGAGTGAGCTCGGGGCGGCGTTCGGCGGTGCTTCCGGAATTAGAGTCGAGTTGAGTCAATGCCGCGCGCAGCGACTCCGGCGCATCTTCGAAATAAGGCGTGCCCGGCCCGATTCCAGGCCGGGTGGCGCAGGCGGCGCCTGCCGGGATGAAGGACTCGCGGTCGTTCAGTCTGAATCCCACCCACCCCACCGTGGTACGCAGCAGACCGGCTCCGGAATCGTCGACCCGTAGCGTATAGAAGCAGCCCATGTCGACGGCCAGGGCGGAAGGCGTATCGACCACAAACTCACCCGGGGGCGCCCAGATCGAGGCGCGAATCGTGCCGCGGTCGAGCGCCAGCCGCTTGCGGGCCGAGCCGGCTTCGAGCAGACGAAGGCGCGTGTCGGGCTCGATCTGGATCTCGCCGACCTCCTCCAGGCTGATGCTGGCGCGCGAGCGGCTGTCGGTCTCCAGCGCCTGCCCAACCGCAAGCTGTGCGGCTTCTTTGGCCTCGTCCATGGGCTTGGATCCCACATGCGGCGTGCCTGCGAGGCGCGCGACGGCCCACCCGACCCGCGTGGGAACAGGTTTCGGCCGTCGGACCGCGATCCAAACCGCGGCAACAAGCACCACGGCTGCGGCCACGGCAGGCACTTGCCAGAACCATTGAGTGCGGTTGAGTTTTGGCGCCTGTTTTCGGAGGGCTTGGATCTCGGGAACCTCCGGGGCGGGCCCACGGTGGCGAAATCTGCCCAGCAGGATCTCCAGCCGCTGAATCTCAGGGTCGGGCTCGCCGGAACGGTCCCACAGATAATCGTCCTTCATGGTCTGTTCCTCTTCCGCCTTAATCTACTTCCACCACGTCCCAGGCTTGGGTCGCCTTAAAGCAGGGAGCCCGAAGAGTAAGGTCAGCCGGATTCCTCCCAGGTCTAGCCCAGTTTCTGGCGCAATTGCTGCATTCCGCGGTGCAGGTTTACGCGAACCGAGCCCGCGGTCAGCCCGGTGCGCTGCGCGATCTCAGGGCCAGTCATGCCCTCCACCAGCCGCAGAACTAACGTCTCCCGATAGGCTTCCGGCAGTGTCCGGATCAGCGCCAGTACCTTTGCCGGTTCCAGTCCCTCCGGATGAATCATCAGAGGGCCGGCAATCTCTCCTTCTGAGCAGCGACCAGTCACTTCGAAAGTCGCTTTTGGCCGACGATGATAATCACTGGCCCGATTGCGTGTAATGGCTGCCAGCCAACCGCCGAAGCAGGAGGCGTCCCGTAGAGAGTGGACCTGAGTGAACGCAAGCAGAAAAACATCCTGAACCAGATCGTCGACCTCGATCGGCGGGACTCGCGCCAGCAGAATCCCATGCACCATCGGTGCAAATCGATCATAGAGGCGGCCGAACGCGGAACGATCGCCGTTCCGGGCAGCCTCGACCAGCAAGATATCACCGGGCTCTGCCCTGGCAGCCTGCCCGCTCACGGATCCAAGTTCTCCTGGTTGTGGTGCGGAAGTCAAATTTGCTTCCCACATTGGAGCCATCGGCGACTCCTGCACACAAGCTAGACGGAAAAGTCAGGCCACTGTTAACAGACGGAAGGTTCTTGGCTGAAATCCCTACCGAAGCATTGGATCAACATCACAGCGGATTGGCCGCTATGTCTCGCGTCTCCTGTCCGACCCTTGACAGGGACTCCTGCGACCACCTATTCTTCCGGCGGAGCGGGAAATCCACGTTGTTCGGACTCAGCCTGAAGCCGCTCTCACCGCGAACGTAAGTTCGGATGGAAAGCAAGCCTGCTCAAAGCCGGAAAGTTCCTCATCAACTTCGTCCTCTCGAAGTCTTCTTTCAACCTAAGAATGTCGCCTTGGTCGGCGCTACGGAGGCGGCCGCAAGCGTCGGACGCGCCATCTTGTGGAACCTGATCAGCAATCCTTTTGGCGGGACTGTTTTCCCGGTTAACCCGCACAGGTCCAGTGTGCTTGGTATCAAGTCCTACTCCAGTGTGGCGACAATTCCCGAAGCTGTGGATCTCGCCGTGATCGCTACGGCCGCATCCACGGTTCCCGGCATTGTGGGCGAGTGCGCGGAAGCGGGAGTAAACGGCGCGATTATCATTTCAGCCGGTTTTCGCGAGTGCGGCGAACAGGGGGCCGAGCTTGAGCGCCAGATCCTCGCTCAGGCACGTCGCTGCCGGATGCGAATCATCGGCCCCAATTGCCTTGGCGTGATGAGTCCTCTCACCGGTCTGAACGCAACTTTCGCCAGCGCCATGGCCCGGCCTGGTAACGTCGCCTTCGTCAGCCAGAGTGGGGCGTTGTGCACGGCCATTCTCGATTGGAGCCTTCGGGAGTTTGTGGGGTTCAGCGCGTTCGTTTCGGTTGGGTCGATGCTTGACGTAGACTGGGGCGACCTGATCGACTACCTGGGCGATGACGCGAGCACGCGCAGCATCATCATCTACATGGAGTCCATCGGAGACGCCCGATCGTTTCTTTCTGCGGCCCGGGAGGTGGCGTTAAACAAGCCGATTATCCTGATCAAGGCCGGGTGCACGCAAGCTGCCGCCAAAGCCGCAGTGTCGCATACAGGGGCATTGGTCGGAGGCTTCGAGGTGGTTGATGCCGACTTCCGGAGCTGCGGTGTGTTGCGTGTCGACCGGATCTCTGATCTGTTCTACATGGCGGAGGTTCTGGCTAAGCAGCCGCGACCTAAGGGACCGCGGCTCGCCATCGTCACCAATGCCGGCGGGCCCGGAGTGCTGGCCACCGACGCCTTGATCAGCGGAGGAGGCCAACTGGCGGACCTGTCGCCAGCGACGATCGAGTCCTTAAACAAGATTCTTTCGCCTCACTGGAGTCACGGAAACCCGGTGGATATTCTTGGAGACGCCCCAGCCGACCGATATGCGAAATCCGTCGAGCTTGTGGCGCAAGACGCGAAGACGGACGGCGTGCTGGTGATTCTGGCGCCGCAGGCATTGACCGATTCCACCCTCACGGCCGAGCAACTCAAGCCCTGCTCGAAAATTCCCGGCAAGCCGATCCTGGCCAGTTGGATGGGTGGAGCGGGTGTTGCTGCCGGCGAGGACATCCTCAACCGAGCAAATATTCCCGTATTCCCTTACCCCGATACGGCGGCGCGCGCCTTCAATTACATGTGGCGCTACAGCTACAACCTGCGAGGTCTTTATGAGACCCCTGCGGTCGCCGAGCACTCCGACGAGCGTCCGCTCGACCGTGACCTGGCCGGCCGGATCATTCAGGCCGCACGCGGCTCGGGGCGCACCGTTCTGACTGAGTTCGAATCCAAGCGCCTCTTGGCGGCTTATGGCTTTTCGACCGTCGAGACCTGCGAGGCGCGCAGCGAGGAAGAAGCTCTCGAAGCAGCGGAGAGAATCGGGTACCCGGTGGTTTTGAAGCTGCTATCCGAGACCATCACTCACAAAAGCGACATAGGGGGCGTGCACCTGAATCTTGCGGACAAGCAAGCTGTGTGCCGCGCCTATTGCAGTATCGAGTCATCTGTGCGGGAGAAGGCGGGGTCAGGTAATTTCCTCGGTGTGACCGTCCAGCCGATGCTCATGCTCGACGGCTACGAACTGATCGTCGGAAGTACGCTCGACTCACAATTCGGGCCTGTGCTTCTCTTCGGCTCAGGGGGCCAGCTGGTGGAAGTCTTCAAAGATCGGGCGCTGATGCTGCCTCCCCTTAACACAACGCTCGCCCGCCGGGCGATTGAGCAGACGCAGATCTTCAGCGCGCTGGAGGGCGTGCGTGGACGCCCGCGGGTGGATATCGCTGCCCTCGAACGACTCCTGGTGAGGTTCAGCCAGCTTGTCGTCGAGCAGCGCTGGGTGAAAGAAATTGATATCAACCCGCTTCTCGCCTCACCTGAAGGCCTGGTGGCGCTGGACGCGCGCGTGGTGTTGCACGGTCCTGAGGTCCAGGAGGATCAGCTGATCCCACTCGCCATCCGGCCGTATCCGACGCAATACGTCTGGCTTTGCAAACTCAAAGACGGTACGCAGATGACCATTCGTCCTATCCGGCCGGAGGACGAACCCCTGATGGTCAATTTCCACCAGACGCTCTCGGAGCGCAGTGTGTATTTTCGCTACTTCGGGGCTCTGAAACTGAGTTTGCGCGTGGAGCACGAACGCCTGACCAGAATTTGTTTCATTGACTACGATCGTCAGATAGCCCTTGTGGCTGCTCGGAAGAATCCGACGTCCGGTTTACATGAAATCCTGGCGGTGGGCCGACTAACGAAGCTGCGGCCGGCTAACGAAGCCGAGTTCGCGATCCTGGTCACGGACGAATTCCAGCATCAGGGGCTGGGCGCGGAACTAACACATCGGTTGGTTGAAATCGCTCGCCAGGAGAAGCTTGACCGCATTATCGGCTACGTCCTGGCAGAGAACCTGGACATGCAGCGCCTCTGCCAAAAATTCGGATTCCGGCTTCAACACTCGCCCGGCGATCCTGCGGTGAATGTCGTGCTCGATCTCCGAAATGAGTAACCAGCATGAGCTGCTCGCATCCAGAATGTCCTCGCCGGTCTCGGTACGAGAGGTGAATGTGAGCGATCGGCCGGTTTGCCACCCTTGCCGCGGATCGGCTAACCCCCGGATAGTTCAGGCCTGGGCTTGAGCATCTCGATCTGATAGAGATGGATGATCTCGCCCGTCTCCGGGTCCATTTCCGGCGTGATGGAGTATGTTTCCAGCCTCGCGGCGTATCCCTCCGCCTCGCGCTCGAGGACCCGGTGATGGAAGGTCTCGGCATCCCATTCCCGTATCAGTGTCACGTTCTGTGTCATGGCCTTTTCACCCAGAAACAGATTGCAGAGTCCACCAGGCGGGGTAATGCGCGCTACCGGACGGCATCTCCCGCTACTTGCGTTTTCTGCTGTTCTTCCAGCCGTTTAATTGTCTCGTGCAGCCAAGCCTTCACGACTTCCTCAAGCTCCCCCTGGTTGCCCCGGCGCTCGGCAGATTCGACAGTATCACCCGCGCTGGTAAGGGGAATGTGATGGCAGGGGACTGACTCTCCGCGGCGCTCAAGGGGCACGAAGGCCTCAAGGAGACATTCGTTGCAGGGATGTGTCTGCTTCGGATCGCTGAAGTTCAAGCAGCTCGGCGAGTCTTGAAATACCGAGGTAGGCTTCCAGGGAGTCCGAACCGAGCGGCCATATCCGCCCTTTTCGAGAAAGTCGAGCTCGAATTTCAGGACCTCCAACACTTTCCGATCATCCGCTGGCATTGTCATCACCTCCACCTATTTGTAACGGTCACGCGAGCCTTGCTTAGTCTCGGGAATCAGCAACTGGAAAGGGTGGTCACCCCGCTTCTGGTTGCGTAGTCGCCAACTTCACATTTGCGAACCGCGGCTGATCGGGCTGAGCGCCGCCATTGGCCTGCGCTCTGGCAATGCCTTGAAGCGCTCCCTTGTCCAGGATCAAAAAATCCCGTCCGCTGTGCTCCGCAATATGACTGTCCCTGAACTTACCTAACAGTCGGGCTATAGTCTCGCGGGAGGCGCCAAGCATCTGCCCTATCTCTCTCTCGGTCAGTGGAACACTCAAGCGAATGCCGTCATCTGTCTGAATCCCACTCTCAGCGCACCAGGTGAGTA
>Ga0066709_100003847_pt1 | contig 11728 bp, 15 predicted proteins | sample GraSoiAngelo_158_FD_79665 | JGI IMG/M metagenome (GOLD analysis project Ga0066709, IMG submission 79665) | Grasslands soil microbial communities from the Angelo Coastal Reserve, California, USA - 14_1009_16_30cm | ecosystem: Environmental > Terrestrial > Soil > Grasslands | place: USA... | reverse complement strand
TCGTCTACACGAAGGGGGTCCCAGCCGGGAATATTCCATCCTCCTTGCGGCCGGTGGCGCTCTCGGGAGTCGGAATCGTCCCGTACTCGCTCATCATCTGCATTGGCATCGCCGCCGCATTGGTATTCGTGCTCCGTCGAGGGACATTCGGGCGCAAAATCTACGCTGTTGGACGCTCTCCCGAGGTCGCCCGAAGAGTCGCAATTTCAACCACAGGTATCCGAGTCAGCGCGTACGTAATGTGCGGAGCTCTGGCTGCCCTCGCAGGGATCATTCTTAGCGCATATGTGGGATACGTTGATCCAAAAATAGGAGGTGACTATAACCTGAAATCTATTGCGGCAGCAGTTCTCGGGGGAGTAGCTTTCACAGGAGGGGAAGGTGGGGCAGTCGGGGCACTCGCGGGCGTGCTGTTTCTCCTTGTGCTTCTGAACGTCGTGACGCTTTCGTCACTCAACCCGTTCACTCAACTGATCGTGCAGGGCGTCGTGATCCTTGTTGCGTTATCAGCTTTTCAGTTCATCAAGAACCGTTCAGCAGTATGAAAGGAGTGTCTGGAATTGTGAGCAACATTCGCTCAACGAAGCGACGACTACGGATGCTCATGCTTGCCGGTGCCGTCGTCGGAACCGCCATCGCGATGCTTGTGGCCGTTGGCGTGTCGTCAGGCGCCCGAACAAAGACCCCCGTCGTGGCTTTCGTCTCGCAGGGGACGTCGAACAGCTGGGCTGCGCAGCTCGACGCGGTTGCCCGGAAGACCGCGAAGCGCCTCGGTGTCAAGCTCCTGTACTTCAACGGCCAGGGCGATGCCACAAAGCAGTTGCCTGAGATTCAGAGGGCAATTGCGCAGCGACCTGACGCAATGGTGCTCGTGCCGCTCGGTCAGGCGGCTGACACCGGCCCGGTGGAACGGGCAATGGCGATGGGCATCAAAGTCATTCTCTGTGACAGCAAAGTCAACTCGAACAACTACACGTCCCTGGTCAATCCGAATCCGGCGACCGCGACAGTGCCGCTCGCGGAATGGCTCGCAAAGAAGATGCACTACAAGGGCAACCTGCTCTACATCGGCGGACTCCCGGGTAATGGGACAACCATTCTGTACGACCAGGGATTCAAGAAGGTACTGAAGAAATACCCGAACATCCACGTCGTCAACGGAGGGAACGCGAACTATTCGATCAGCACGGCCAAGCAACTCACGGCGACCGCGATCGCGTCCGGGAAGACGTTCGACGGAACCTGGGGAGTCGGCGGCGAGGCGGTGACGGGAATCCTGCAGGCGTACGTAGATTCGAACGTTCGGCCGATTCCGCCAAACGCTGGAGCGGCGGCGACCAATGGCTCGCTTCGGCTGGCCATTGAGAACAACGTTCAGGCCGCAATGCTTCAGTTCCCGCCGGCGGACTCGAAGGTGTGCATCGAGACGGCCGTGAAGGCGATCAACGGACAGAAGGTTCCAAAGTCCATCAACATCTCGGCGCTTCCTGCGTACGGGAACCTCTACCCGCCGCTCAAGAGGTACTACAAGCCGCAGTACAGCGACGACCTGTACGTCGGCACCGATGCGGTGCTGAACCACTCGGAGCTCGCTGCGATCCATCTCGTCAAGTAGATCGCAAGCGACAAACAACCAGGAGAGGAGCGATGGAGGACCTCGAGAAGACGCTGATCGCGGCGCATGGGATCCACAAGCGCTACGGCGGGATCGTTGCGCTCGACGACGTTTCACTCGAGGTCCTCCCAGGCGAGATACATGCGCTTGTAGGCGAGAACGGCGCCGGAAAGTCGACCTTGGTCAAGGTCTTGACCGGCGCCGAAGAGCCCGATTCCGGGCAGGTGACGATCCTCGGTCAGGCGGTCGGCACGCTCACACCCGAGAAGGCCCGCGAGCGCGGCGTCGGCGCCGTCTATCAGGAACCGAGTCTGGTCTCTGAGCTTACGGTGCTCGAGAACATGTTCCTCGGCCGTGAACTGCGCGGCCGGGGCCGCGTACTCGAGCGAAAGGCCATGCGGCAGCAAGCGGAGAAGGCACTCGAGCGAGTAGGCGCCCATATTCGGCTCGGCAGAGAAGTCGGCGCACTGAGCGTCGCGGAGAGGCAGCGCGTTGAGATCGCACGAGCGCTCGTGTTCGAAGCCAAGGTGCTGATCTTCGATGAACCGTCAGCCGTTCTCTCGGGCCCCGAGCTCGATCGCGTGTTCAAGGTGATCGAGGAACTGCGGTCGGGCGGGCTCGGGATCCTCTACATCTCTCATCGTCTGGCGGAGATCTTCCGCCTCGCCGACCGCGCGACCATTCTCAAGGACGGACGCGTCGTCGCAAGTCGAGGCGTCGCCGGTCTTTCGACGGACGAGCTGATCCGCCTGATGGTTGGGCGCGACATCGGTGCGAGGCCCCCGAGGACGCCGCCCCGCGAACATGTTGTCCTCGAGGCGCGCGAGCTGGAGCTTCGTGCGGACAGCGAGCCGGTGAGCTTCGAGTTGCGGGCGGGCGAAGTGCTCGGAGTGGCAGGGCTGGTCGGCGCCGGCCGCTCGCGACTCGCCGACGCCCTTGGTGGGATTCGCCCCGCCAGATCGGGCGTGGTGCTGAGAAACGGTCGGCCGGTTCGTCTCAGGCGACCGCACGATGCTGTCAGAGCCGGAATCGTCGTCATCCCGGAAGATCGAAAACGCGCAGGCCTGATCCTCGCGCAGTCGGTCCGCGCGAACGTCGGGCTCGCCTCGCTGCGTGAGCTCTCGACAGTGGGTCTCGTCCGCGTGAGGGACGAGAAGCGGCTTGGCGCAGAGGCGGTCCGTCGTTTTGGGATTCGGCCGCCTGCAACCGAGAGGGCGGCATGGACGCTGAGCGGCGGGAACCAGCAGAAGATCGTGCTCGGCAAATGGTTGGTCAGAAGGCCGGCCCCGGAAGTCGCGATCCTGGACGAGCCAACGAGAGGAGTAGACGTCGGCGCCAAGTACGAGATCTACCGCTTGATCGACGAGCTGGTCGGCGGTGGCGCAGGGGTTCTGCTTATCTCCTCGGAACTTCCCGAGGTGATCGCATTGAGCGATCGGATAGTCGTCATGAGCAACGGACAAGTGGCCGGCACGCTCGAGCCGCGCGAGTTCGGCGAAGAGCGAATCCTGAGACTCGCGGTGTTCGGCGGAGCGCCACGCGCGGGCGGGTCGGGCGATGGGGACGAACCTGTCGAGCTACACGCGGGCCAGGGAGCCTGAGCCTACGATGAGCGTGCACGTGGGGCAGGAGCGGCTGGTCGCACCGGGGCTTCGCGGGAGGGGCGAATGGGTGCGTCGCCAGCCCCGAACCCTCGTGCCGTGGGTTCTCCTGGCCGTGCTCATCACCATCGGCTCGTCGCTGTCGGGCACCTTCCGGTCCGAGCCCGTGATGGTCGAGACGCTCAAGGGCGCAACGTTCGTGGGTATGGCATCTGCCGCCCAGTTCTTTGCGGTCGTGGGCGGTGGTATCGATCTGTCCGTCGGCGCGGTGGCGACCACCGGGGGCATGGTGGCCGCCGTGATCATGAACGGACACGACCATTCGATCCCGCTCGCAGTGCTGGCCTGCGTGGGTGTCGGTCTCGTTGTCGGGGTGATCAATGGCCTGGTGATCAACCGGCTTAAGGTCGCGCCGTTCGTGGCGACGTTCGGGATGAACTACATCCTCGTCGGCGCCGCCTACACCTACAGCGTCAATCCGGTCGGGCAAGCCGCGCCATCCTTCTACGCGCTCTATACCGACACCTGGGGTCGCATCCCGGTCCTGCTGCTGCTTGTGGCAGCGTTCTGGGCGATCTGCTGGTACACGGCGAGGCAAACCGCGTTCGGACGGCATCTGTACGCGATTGGCGGAGACAGAGGAGCCGCGCGGCTCGCCGGCGTCCGCACAACGAGCGTGAGCATCACGTCGTATGTCGCATGCTCGGTCATCGCCGCCGTCGCCGGGCTGCTCGAGTTGACTCAGACCGGTGTCGCCGCGCCCGATCTGGGGGCCACGCTGCTCCTGACGACGGTCACCGCCGTCGTCATCGGCGGCGTGAGCCTCTTCGGCGGCCAGGGATCCGTCATCGGTGTCCTCGGCGGTGCGCTCGTGCTCGGCTTCCTGAGCTCGCTCTTCGACAGCCTGCAGATCAACGCGCTCTACCAGACGCTGATCGAAGGCTTGCTCATCCTCGCCATCCTCGGGATCTACCGCCAGAGACGGAGAGCGTGATGGTGAAGCGCGCAACGCTTCTTCTTTCGGAGTGCACGTTGCTCGATGTCGAGCAGCAACTGCAACGGAGCCCGAAAGTCATCGTTCCCGTCGGAGCCACCGAACAGCACGGGCCACACGCACCGTTCGGGACCGACTCGATCCTCGCCACCGAGGTGAGCGTTCGTCTGGCGCGGCGCGTCGACGCGGTTGTAGCGCCTGCGCTCACGTACGGCGTCTCGGGCGACCACCGCGGCTATCCAGGCGTCCCGTTCGTCTCGGCCGGCACGATGACGGCTCTCGTCCAGGACGTGGTCCTTTCCCTCGCAGGCGGCGGCTTTCGCGAGATCATCCTCGTCAACGGCCACTACACGAACAGCATCGTGCTCTCGGCCGCGATCATGGAGATCGGCGACCGGCTTCCCGCCGGCACGATCGCCTTTCCCTTCAACTACTGGGACGCGCTGCCGCCGGACGAGCTGGCCGCCTACCTCGGAGCGGAAGCCGGCCTCCATGCCAACATCGGAGAGACATCCGCCGTTCTCGCCGTGGACGAGTCGCTGGTCGACCTGGACCGCGTCGTGCGTGAGTATCCGGCGTTCCCGGTCGAGCCGACGCCGGCCATGGTCTCGGCCTATTTCTTCTCCGCGCGCGGCACCTTGCCCCGTGCGAGCCGCTCGGGTGTCTGGGGTGACCCCTCGGGCTCCAGTGCCGACCTGGGACATCGTTATCTCGACCAGATCGAAGAAGCGACGGTGCGGTTCGTGGAAAACGTCGAGGCGATCTTTCGCGCGTTTCCGGAGAGCGAGCAGTGAACGAGCAGGTGGTCGCAGCGCTGGCCCGCGCCCTGGATGCGCCAATCCCAGCCGACCGCGTCACTGCCGTCGCCGAGCAACTCGCGGGACAGCTCGCCGGCCGGGGAGGCCTGTCGGCCGAGGAGCTCGAAGGCGTCGAGCCGGCGATCGCCTTCGAGCCGGGGTGGGACGCGTGAGCGGGGCCCACAGCGACGCGTGGGCCCTTGACCTGGTCGAGGCAGCCGGACTGATTGCGGCGGGAAAGCTCAAGCCCTCCGAGTTAGTCGCCTCGGCGCTTGCACGGCTGGAGGCCGTCGAGCCGTTCGTGCGGGCGTTCGTCTCCGTTGACGCGGAGCGGGCGTTGCGCGAGGCGCGCGACCAAGACGACCGACCGGGAGGACCGCTGCGCGGGATCCCGGTGGCGATCAAGGACATCTTCGACGTGGCCGGCACGCCGACGTGCTGCGGCTCGGCGATCCTCGGAGAGGCGGGTCCCGCACGCGAGGACGCTCCCGCGGTTGCCCACCTTCGAGCCGCCGGCGCCGTCGTAGTCGGCAAGACGACCACCCACGAGCTCGCCTGCGGCGTCTACACACCCCCCACGCGTAACCCCTGGGACCTCGAGCGTAGTCCCGGCGGATCGAGCGGCGGCTCGGCTGCAGCCGTAGCGGCCGGGGCTGTTCTGGGCGCGATCGGCTCCGATACCGGCGGCTCAATCCGGATTCCCGCTGCGCATTGCGGCCTCGTCGGCGTGAAGCCGACGTACGGACGTGTGAGCCGTGCGGGAGCGTTGGCGCTCAGCTGGTCGCTCGATCACGTGGGCCCTCTCGCCCGGACGGTCGAGGATGCTGCGCTGCTGCTGTCCGTGCTCGCGGGCGCCGATCCCGGCGACCGAACGACGCTCGGCCGCCCGTCGTTGCCGCAGCCGCTCCTGCCGGCCGACGACGACGTCGGCAGTCTGCGCGTCGGCCTCCTCAGGCAACGTCCGTTCGCTCCGCTCGCGTCTGAGGCCGCGTGCGCTCTCGATTCTGCGATCGCACTGCTCGCGGCGGAGGGCGTCCAGATCGAGACGACGTTGGTCCCCGAGCTCGAGCAGACGCTCGCGGCGGAGTTCGCCATCGTCGCAGCAGAGGCAGCCTCGTATCACGAGACGCGGCTCGCACGGTCGCCGCACCTGATCGGAGATGACGTTCGCGGACTACTCGAAACGGGTCTGCTGCTTCCCGCGTCGCTCTACCTCCGCGCTCAGCGAACGCGCCGCGCGATCCAGCAGTCGATCGCACAAACGTTCACGGCGCAGCGGCTCGATGCCCTTCTCGCCCCGACCGTGCCTGCCCCTGCGCAACGTCACGACCAGCTCGAATATGACTTCGACGGGGAGGCCGAATCCGTGATCGAGTCGCTCGTGCGGACGACGGCGCCCTTCAACCTGGCGGGGCTGCCCGCCGTTGCAGTGCCGACCGGCCTCGGCGCGTCAGGCCTGCCTGGCAGCGTGCAGGTCGTCGCCCGACCATTCGACGAGCCCACTGCCCTTCGTCTCGCACGTGCGATCGGGCGCGGTGTCGCCCGCTTCGGTCCACCACCGGCGCTCGAGGCCGCACTCGCGACCCCGGTCTGACAGCCAGCCAGGAGGAGCTATGGAGCGCACCTATCTCGAGCCCGACGGACTCGCCGCCCCACCTGAGCCGTACGCCCACGCGATCCGCAGCGGTGACACGCTCTACATCGCGGGTCAGGTCGCCTTCGACGCGCACAACCGGATCGTCGGCGTCGGTGACGCGCACAAACAGGCCGAGCAGGTGTGGCGGAACATCGGCCTAGCGGTCCAGGCGGCTGGCGGCACGGTCGCCGACGTGATCAAGATAACGGTTTTCCTCAAAGACATCCGTGACGCGCGGGCCGAAATCGCCGCACGGGAGCCCTTGTTCGAGCCGGGCCGATTCCCCATCTGCACGATGGTTCAGGTGGCGAACCTGGGTCTCCCCGACCTCCTCATGGAAGTCGACGCAATCGCGGATCTGAGCTGAGCGCAGGTCGGAAAGGAGGCAGCGTGCCAAGCGGATTTCGCCTCGGGAAGGGGCGTGGAATGACTCCGGCCGAGCTGCACGCCTTCCTGACGGAGACGAAGATCTTCGTCAAGGTCGGCACACTCGGTGAGGACGGATGGCCGAACGTCAACCCGGCGTGGTACGAGTACGACGGCGAGTCGTTCTGGCTGGTGACCAAGGAGCTCGCGGGCTTCTGTCGTAACATGCACCGCGACTCCCGGGTCACCCTCTGCATCGACAACCCGGAGCCGCCGTACAAGCGGGTGATGGTGCGTGGCCGCGCGGAAGTCGTCGAGGGCGACTGGGTCGACCTGGCGCGGCGAATGGTGCTGCGCTACCTCGGCCCCGAGGGGATGGACTATTTCGAGGCGACGCTCGACTTGCCGCGGGTGCTCATCCGGATCAGGCCCGTGCTGGTGTCGAGCTGGGACGGTGGCGGGATCGACCGTACCTTCACCAAGCCTGCGCGCTGGCACGAGGTCGCTCCGGGCCAGTCGGTCGAGGAGGCGACCGCATCCAAGTCCACTGCGTGATCGTCGATCTTCATCTCCACATCGACGACCTTCCGGCGCTCGGCTGGAAGCTCGAGGCCGCCGAGTGCGTGCGCCGAATGGACGAGGCCGGGATCGAGCGGGGAGTGGTGATGACGATCGTCGATGCGCCCGAGATCAACCCCAACGCGCTCGAGTTCGTCGCTGACGCGTGTGCTGCCTATCCCGGACGACTCGATGCATTCGCCCGCATCCACCCCTGGTATGGGGAGCAGGCGCTGGCGCTTCTGGAGCGGGCGTTCGCGCTCGGCTTCAAAGGGCTGAAGCTGCATCCGGTCTCCACGCTCGCGCACCCGGCCGGGCGAGAGACGCTGCAGCTGATCCGCTCGGCCGCTGAGCACAGTGCGCCGACGCTCTTCCACTGCGGCGACGAGCCGCTGGCGACCCCGCTCACCGTGTCAAAGGCCGCGGCGGCCTGTCCGCAGGCGACGATCATCCTCGGCCACATGGGAGGGTACTTCCACGTAGACGAGGCGATCGAGGTGGCCGAGGCACACGAGAACGTCGTGCTCGAAACGTCTGCGATGCCCTATCCCGGCAAGATCGGTGAGGCAGTCGCGAGGATTGGCGCCTCGCGCGTGCTCTATGCGAGTGACGGCCCCGCATGCTCGCCGCGGATCGAGGTCGAGAAGGTCAGGCTCGCAGGGCTGCCGCCCGACGCCGAGCACCTTGTCTTCTCCGGGAACGCCACGCGCATTCTGGACGGCGTCCGCTGATTGTCGACTGCCTCACTTTCCTCGGCGAGTCGCTCTTCGGCTACTCGGCGACCGCATCCGAGCTGCTTTCGTGCATGGATGACCTCGGCGTCGATCACGCAATCGTGTGCCCTGTCAGGACGCGCGGCTATCACTTGGCTGCCTCGAACGAGGCCATTGCCGAGGCGGTGTCGGCATCCGGCGGCAGGCTAACCGGAGTCGCGCGGGTCGATCCTCTTCTCGGCGACGATGCTTGCGCGGAACTCGAACGGGCGCTCGAGGCGCTCGGGCTGAGGGGTCTCTTCCTTCATCCCTGGGAGGAGACCTTCCGCATCGCCGATGGATGCGTCGCACCTGTCGTCGAGGTCGCACGACAGCACCGCGTGCCGGTGATCGTCGCCGCGGGGTACCCCTGGCTCTCCGAGGCACTCCAGGTCGGCGCTCTCGCGCGCAGGTTCCCCGACGTGACGTTCATCGCCACGAACGGGCTTCAGCTCAACATCTCGGGCCTAGGCCAGATCGACGCCGAGCTCGCGATCGCCGAGAACGAGAACCTGCTCATTCAGACCTCGGGCGTCTATCGAGAGGACTTCATCGAGGGCATCGCGCGGCGCTTCGGCGCTCATCGCGTGCTCTATGCGAGCGGGTATCCGATCTTCGACCCCCGCCTGGAGATCCGGCGCGTTCAATGGGCCGCGTTCGCGATGCCCGACGAGGCGGCCATCCTGGGCGGCAACGCTGCAGCGGTCTTCGCACTCGCCGAGGGCTGATCAGAGCCGGACGAGCCCTCCGTCTACGAGGAGGGACTCGCCCGTCACAAACGACGCGTCGGCCGAGGCGAGGAACGCGACCGCGGCGGCGATCTCCTCCGGCAAGGCGGCGCGTCCCAAAGGAGCCTCGCGCTCGGCCGCGCGTCTCGCGGAGCCGGCCGCCTCTCCGGTCAACGACGTGAGCTCCTGGTCGATACGTTCCCACATCGGCGTCGAGGTCACGTGGCCCGGACAGTACGCGTTGACCGTGATTCCGTACGGCGCCAACTCGACGGCGAGGCTCTGCGTCAAGCCGATTACTCCGAACTTGCTCGAAGAGTACGCACTGATCAGGGCATTCCCCCGCCGTCCTGCTCCTGACGAGCCATTGATGATCCTGCCAGCGATCCCCTGCGCGATCATCTGACGTGCGGCCTCGCGGCAGCCGAGGAACACGCCGCGCAGATTCACTTCTATCACCCGATCCCACGCCTCGGTCGTCATATCCACGAGCGGGCCGATCGAGATCGTCCCCGCGTTGTTGACCATGATGTCGAGCCGCCCGAAGGCCGTGACCGTCTCCTCAACGGCGCTTCTGACGGTGTTCTCGTCCGAGACGTCTCCTGCGATTGCAATCGCCTTCCCTCCATGCGCGGCGAGCGCGCTCACAGCGCGCTCGGCCGAGTCTGGATGCAAGGCGAGCACCGTGACGGCCACTCCCTCGTGGACGAGCCGTTCGGCGATGGCGTAGCCGATCCCGCGCGCGCCCCCGGTGACCAAAGCCACCTTCCCGCTCAACCGGTTCGCGACGCTTGGCATTTCGCGCGGAGTCTCACATGCTGCTTGCCGCCTCCGGCATCCCGTGCGGCTGAGGCGATACTCTCGCACAGGTCTTTCGTCCGCACCGCCCGGCTCTCGAAAAACGAAGGAGGCACGCCACACGTGGAAGAGAGCTCATGGCGCGGAAAGGTGGGCGGTATGTCGGAGGACGAACGCGAGGAGTTCCTCGCCCGCGGCAAGCTGATGCGCGTCGCCTGCCTGAAGCCGGACGGCTCCCCGTACATCGCGGTGTGCTGGCACGACTGGCACGACGGCCACTTCTGGCTCGTACCGCGACAGCGTTCGCGCTGGGCGGAGTTCCTCGAACGCGACGGCCGCTTGTCATTTGTGATCGACGACGAGAAGACGTTGGAGAAGGTGATCGGTGACGGCGTCGCCGAGGTCGTCGAGAGGCCGAATGTAGGCGGCGGCTGGGTAGAGGTCGCAACGCGGATGGCGCTCCGCTATCTCGGCGAGAACGGCCCTGGCTACCTCACGCCGACGTTGCAGCAGCCGCGCTGGCTCTTCCGGTTCGAGCCGTTCAACGTGCGGACCTGGCAGGGGGTCGGGTGGGCCAGGCGCTACTGGGTCGACACGCCTGGTGGGCCGACCTACGAAGAGGCTCACTCTGCATAGGTCTCTCGCACGGGGACCGGGTCAAGAGCCTTGCAGCTAGACGAGCGCATCCACCTCGTCGGCTCGGGCTCGCTCGGCTTCGATCTGACGGACCCGTACGACTGTCACATCTACCTCGTAGACGGCGGCCTAGAGATCGGGCTGATTGACGTCGGCGCAGGCATGGGCGCGTCCGACGTGGTCGCGAACATCCGCAACGCGAACCTCGATCCGGAGCGGGTAAGCCACATCGTCTGCACCCACGCGCACGGCGACCACGCGGGCGGCGCAGCCCGAATGCGTGAACTGCTTCCAAATGCCTCGCTCTTCATGTCGCGTGAAGTCTCTGATCTCATCCGGACCGGAGACGAGCGCAGAACGAGCATCGACGTCGCGAAGAGCGCGGGCATCTACCCGACCGGTTACCGGCTCGAGCCGTGTCCTGTCGACGGAGACCTCGTCGAAGGAGACAAGCTGACGATCGGAGACCTGGTACTCGAGTGCATCGAGACACCTGGACACGCTGCAGGACATCTCTCCTTCGTGCTTGACCACGCCGACCGGCGCAGCTTGTTCTCCGGAGATGCCGTGTTCCACGGAGGCACGATCCTCCTGCAGAACATCCACGACTGCAGCCTCTCGGCGACGGTGACGTCGCTTCGAAAGCTCCGCGGCCTCGAGATCGATGCGCTCTTACCCGGACATCTCGCCGTCTCCCTCCGTGAGGGACAACGGCACATCGAGAAGGCCAACGACACCCTCGACCGACTGCTGATCCCGAGTCAGGTCGTCTCCGCTTGGTAGCCGGCGGTTGATAGCGGCTGATCGAGCGTAGCGCGGACGCGCGGGCAAGCGCGGGCAAGCGACTAGCGCCTCAAGGCGCCTGCGGTTGAGTCGCCCCCACGGGTTGCGCTGCCGATCCGATCGAGTGGGACCTGGCGAGTGTCAGTGTGAAGGGCCGGTCCGAAGTATTGGTCGCCTGCCCGTTCATGGTGCGGTGCGTTCGGCGGCGCGGCGGGTCTCACAGACACCCCGAGGACGAGCGCTACTTTCGCGACATCTATGACCACCTGATCCGGATCAGCGACCTGATCGACACGTACCGCGACCTGCTCACAAGCTCGATGGATGTCTTTCTCTCGACCGTTTCCACCCGGCTCAACGTCGTCATGAAGTAGCTGGCCGTGATCGCCACTATCTTCCCCCCGCTCACCTTCGTGACCGGCTTCTTCGGCCAGAACTTCGGTTGGATGGTCGGGCACATTGCC
>Ga0066709_100003845_pt1 | contig 11729 bp, 10 predicted proteins | sample GraSoiAngelo_158_FD_79665 | JGI IMG/M metagenome (GOLD analysis project Ga0066709, IMG submission 79665) | Grasslands soil microbial communities from the Angelo Coastal Reserve, California, USA - 14_1009_16_30cm | ecosystem: Environmental > Terrestrial > Soil > Grasslands | place: USA... | reverse complement strand
GCTCCGGATCGTCTCGGCAGACGGGGAGCTGCTGGGAGAATTCGGGGAAGAACGCCGGGCGGTGGTCAAGATCAGGGACGTTCCCGAGGTTATGCGGCAGGCGATCCTGGCGGCGGAGGACGAGCGGTTCTATCAGCATGGCGGCGTGGACTACATCTCCGTGCTGCGCGCGGCCCTGACCAACCTGACCAGCGGCACGCAGCAGGGCGCCGGCACGATCACCATGCAGGTGGCGCGGAACTTCTTCCTCACGCGTGAGCGGACGCTTACACGAAAGCTGCGGGAAGTCCTCCTCGCCTACAAAATCGAGGCCAATCTGACCAAGGACGAGATTCTCGAGCTTTATATCAACCAGATCTTCCTAGGCCAGCGAGCCTATGGGTTTGCCGCCGCGGCGCAGATGTATTTCGGCAAGCCCCTTTCGCAGATCGATGTGGCGGAGGCTGCCATGCTGGCGGGGCTTCCCAAGGCCCCGTCTGCTTACAACCCGGTGGCCAACCCCAAGCGCGCCCGCACTCGCCAGCTTTATGTTCTCCGGCGCATGCACGAGCTGCGTTTCATCAACGATGCTCAGCTTCAGCACGCCTTGGCCGCGCCGCTCGTCGTTCACCCGACTCTTCACGAATCGCTTGCCCATGCCGACTACGCGGCGGAAATGGCTCGGCAAACCATTTTCGAGACCTATGGTGAGGACAGCTACAGCCGCGGACTGACCGTATACACGACGATTCGCAAAGCCGACCAGGACGCCGCCTATGCCGCCGTTCGACGAGGCGTGATCGACTACGACCGGCGCCATGGCTATCGTGGACCGGAGGCCTATGTCAGCCTGCCCAACGACCCCGCGGAGCTCGATGGCGCGCTCGACCAGGCTTTCCAGGATCTGGACGACAGCGACAATCTGGATCCCGCGATCGTCCTCGCCGCCGGGCCCACCGAGATCAACGCGGTTCGCAGCGATGGCGAAGCCGTAAGCGTGACGGGCGATGGGCTCAAGTTCGCGGCGCGGGCGCTGTCCGACAAGGCGCCGGCCGGCAACCGTATCCGCCGAGGCGCGGTGATCCGCCTGAGCCGGGATGACAAGGGGCGCTGGCAGATCGCCCAGTTGCCACAAGCCGAATCGGCACTCATCTCCGCCCGGCCGTCGGATGGCGCGATCCTCGCTTTGGTGGGCGGGTTCGATTTCGAACGCAACAAATTCAATCATGCGACGCAAGCGCTGCGCCAGCCGGGATCGGCCTTCAAGCCGTTCATCTATTCGGCGGCGCTCGAAAAAGGCTTTAGCCCCGCCACGGTGGTCATTGACGGGCCGCTGTACTTCGACGCCTCGGAAACGGGGAGCGAACCCTGGGAGCCGAAGAACTACGACGGGAAGTACGAAGGACCGATGCGGCTGCGAACCGCGCTCATGAAATCGAAGAATCTGGTCACCGTCCGGGTCATGCGGGCGATCGGCACCCATTACGCCCAGGACTACATCGCCCGCTTCGGCTTCGATCCGAAATTGCACCCGCCGTACCTGCCGATGGCGTTGGGCGCAGGGGCGGCCACGCCCGTGCAAATGCTTGGCGCCTACTCGGTATTCGCTAACGGCGGCTACCGGGTCGCGCCGTACCTGATCGACAAAGTCCTCGACAGCCACGGCAACGTTCTTTCCCGCGCCCAGCCTGCCATCGCCGAGCAGAACGCCGAACGCGTCATCGACCCGCGCAACGCCTTTATCATGACCACGATGATGCGGGACGTCGTCCGCGCCGGCACTGCCGCCCGGGCCATGCAGCTGGGACGCCAGGATCTCGCCGGCAAGACCGGGACGACCAACGAGAATGTCGATGCCTGGTTCTGCGGGTTCAACGCGTCGATGGTCGCCGTGGCGTGGATCGGCTTCGATCAGCCCAGGACGCTCGGAACCAACGAGACCGGGGCCGTCGCGGCGCTGCCCATCTGGATGAATTTCATGGCCAAGGTCCTCAAGGGCGTTCCCGAGCAGCCGCTCGCGCCCCCCGAGGGCGTGCTCGTCGCGCGGATCAACCCGGAGAGCGGCCTGCGAGAGCTCGATGATCGCGGCGGCATCGTCGAGTATTTCTACTCCGAGTTTCCGCCCAAGCTTCGCGAGGATGTGCTCGTTCCCGGGGCCACCCGAGTCCCGGGCGAGATCCGCAACCAGCTCTTCTGAGGTCGACGCTGTGGCTCGCTCGGATTCGCCACCGCACGTGCTTCGCAACCGTACGCGCATCGCGCAGGCCGCCGCGCGCCTCATTGCCGAGCACGGGCTCAGCGACTGGCGCCTGGCCAAGCGCAAGGCCTGCCGGGAGCTCGGGCTGCCCGACCATGAGTCGCTGCCGGGAAACGAGGAGGTCGAGCAGGCGTTGCGCGATTACAACAGTCTGTTCCGCGCTGCTTCGCAACCGGCGTCGCTGCGCCTCCAGCGGCTCGAGGCGCTGCGGTGGATGGAGCGGCTTTCCCACTGGGATCCTGTCCTGACCGGCGCCGTTGCCGCCGGTTGGGCCACCGAGCACAGCGAAGTTCGCCTCGAGCTCGAGGCGGAAGATGCCAAGGCGGTCGAGTTGGCGTTGATCAACGCCGGGATCGCCTACGCGCAGGCACCGACCCAGGGTGGAGAGGCCCAGACGCCGCAACTTCGCATCGAATCGCAGGGGCCGACGGTGCGCTTGGTGATCCTGTCCCCGCAGCAGCGCCGTAATCGGCCGCGCCGCGACCGGTCCGGGCTCAGCGACGAGCGCTTGGCGCTGGCACAGCTCAAATCGCTTCTCGCGACCGAGAACGACGGCGACGTCAGCCTCGCAGCCACTCCGCTGCAGCCAGGGCGAAATAGGTGAGGATCGCGTCTGCCCCGGCGCGCTTGAACGCTGTCAACGTCTCGATGACACAGGCGCGCTCGTCCAGCCAGCCACGCTCGGCAGCGGCCTTCAGCATCGCGTATTCGCCGCTCACCTGGTAGACCGCGATCGGTACGCCGAACGTATCCTTGACCCGGCGCACGATGTCGAGATACGGCAGACCGGGCTTGACCATGACCATGTCGGCGCCTTCCTGCAAGTCGAGGTACACCTCCCAAAGGGCCTCATCCGAGTTTGCGGGATCCATCTGGTAGGTGTACTTGTCTGCGCCGCCCAGACTGCCCGACGAACCGACAGCGTCGCGAAAGGGTCCGTAGAAGCTCGACGCGTACTTGGCCGAGTAGGCGAGGATGCGCGTGCGCTCGGAGCCGACCTGGTCCAGCGCGGCGCGCAGCGCGCCGACGCGTCCATCCATCATGTCCGACGGCGCGACCATGTCCGCGCCCGCCGCAGCGTGGCACAGCGCCTGCCGTATCAGTGCGGCGACGGTGAGGTCGTTGGCAACGTAGCCGGTGGCGTCGAGCAGACCGTCCTGTCCGTGGCTGGTGTACGGGTCGAGCGCCACGTCGGTGATCACGCCCAAGGCCGGGAAACGGCCTTTCAGCGCCGACACGGCGCGCGGTACGAGGCCCTCCGGGTTCCAAGCCTCCGCGGCATCGAGCGACTTCTGCCCGCCACCGATGACGGGAAACAAGGCGATCGCCGGGATGCCGAGCTCGAGGCAGCGTTCCGCATCCCGCAGCAGGAGGTCGATGCTCTTGCGCGCGATGCCCGGCAGCGACGGGACCTGATCTTCGCGCCGGTCGCCCTCCTGCACGAACGCGGGGTAAATCAGGTCTCCGGCCGCCAGCCGATGCTCGCGCATGAGCTGTCGCGAAAAATCGTCGCGGCGCATCCGGCGCGGACGCCGTTCCGGAAATTTTCCTGTGAATCTCATGCGTTGAAGTCTCAGAGGCGACGATGCGGTGAACACCGGCCCGCATCGTAGCGCGCGCGCTCTGCGGCCGGCAAGACAGGCGCGGGGAGGGTCAAGGTAAACATTACAAAGAGCTCACGTTTGTCCATGCTCGCCTCTCGACAAATCCCGAAACGAATGCAACGGAACTCATTGGTATGCGGGCGGTCAATGTAGGCAGACGGTTGCAACGTCTCCCGCTTTCCTCCCTGAGCGGGTGCTCTGTGATTGTGAGTCTTCACCGATTGCAGGGCGTTTTCGGCCCCGTGTCACTCCCCTTGATGGCGGGGCCTTTCTTTATCTGCAGCCGCGATCGGCGCGTACGGCGCAAGCCACGCGCCGATCGTATTTTCTGCCTCCGCGACCCCGAGACCGCGAGTCGCGGAGAACAATTGGACGCCGATGGCGTCGCGCTCCGCGCCGTAAAGCCCGGCGAGGACGCCGCCCACCTCGCTCAGGACCCTGCGCTGCGCGGCGGCCGAGAGCTTGTCTGCCTTGGTCAGCAGCACCTGGACCGGGCGGCCCGTCGGGAGGAACCAGTCGAGCATCTGCCGATCGAGTTCGGTCAGCGGAAGTCGCGCGTCCATGACCAGTACCAGACCGATCAGCGGCGAGCGCTCGGCAAGGTAGCGCGCGAGAAAGATCTGCCAATGGCGCCGCACCTTGGCCGGCACTTTCGCGTAACCGTATCCGGGCAGATCCGCCAGCAATGCGCCCGCCGGCGTGCGGAAAAAATTGATGTGCTGCGTGCGCCCTGGTGTCCGGCTGACGTAGGCAAGACGCGTGCGCTGCGCGAGCGCGTTGATCGCTGACGATTTACCCGAGTTCGATCGTCCGGCAAACGCGACCTCGGGCGCGCTGCCGGTCGGCAGCTGGTGCCATTCCGCAGCGGTCGTCACGAACTCGGCGTGATGAAAAGGATGCTTCAACGCAATGTCGCCTGCATGCACAGAGGGTCGAACCGCTTCGCCCGACGGGGCCTTTTGGGTAGAATACGCGCCTCGCAGGACCCGCTTTGGCGCGAGCGCGCGCAAAGTCAGGTGCGGTCCGGCCAAGCGCAACTCCGCGAGCCCGAGGGGAGCCTGGGAATGAGAAACGCGTGGATGCTGGTCGCCGCATGGGCCGCCGCCGGGGCACTCGCTCCGGTGCAGGCCGAGGAACGCGGCGGCAAGCCCGACCTCGCCAAGGCGCAGCAGATCGTCGGCACGCTCTGCGCGGCATGTCACGGTGCCGACGGCAACAGCGCCGCGCCTGCCAATCCCAGCCTTGCCGGCCAGCACGCCGAGTATATCAGCCTGCAATTGATGCACTTCAAGGAAGGCACACGCAACAACGCCGTCATGGCGGGTATGGTTGCCAATCTTTCGCCGGAAGACATGAAATCGTTGGGCGCCTACTTCTCCCAGCAGAAGCCCAAGGGTCTTGCCGCGAAAGATCCTTCGCTCGTCCCGATCGGCCAGAAACTCTACCGCGGTGGGAATGCGGCCACCGGCGTCCCTGCATGCGCCGCCTGCCACGCGCCCACGGGCGTGGGTATTCCGGTGCGCTACCCGCGGCTGTCGGGCCAGTACGCCGAATACACGTTCGCGCAGCTGCAGGCGTTCAAAACCGGCCAACGCGGTATGGACAAGGAAGGCAAGGACGCTAACGGCCGCGTGATGGCGCAGATCGCCGGTCGCATGAGCGATTCGGAGATGCGCGCGGTGGCCGACTACGCTGCCGGACTGCATTGACGCGGCGTCCGCGGTGCGGGTGCGGCCTTCCTGTCGTTTTGAGTGAAGCGCTGTGGCGATGAGCGCGACCATCGCTGCGCTGTTCGTCTACCCCGTGAAAAGCTGTGGCGGCGTGCGGCTCTCGGCCGCGCAGGTCACCGAGCGCGGGCTCGAGCACGATCGCGAATGGATGATCACCGATCCCGCGGGGCGGTTCCTGAGCCAGCGCGAGTTGCCGCGGCTGGCGCTGATCGCCCCCGTCTTGTCGGCGACCACACTCGAGCTCACCGCGCCAGGCCGTGAGCCATTGGCTCTTCCGCTCGGTTGGAGCGGCACTTTCAAGGAGGTCACGGTCTGGCGCGACAGCCTGCCGGCGATCGATCAGGGCGACGGCGCGGCCGAGTGGCTGTCGGACTGGGTCGGCCGCGAAGTGCGGCTGGTGCGTTTCGATCAAAAGGTGCGTCGCGCCTGCAATCGTGCCTACGTCGGGGACTCAGGCGCCCACACGGGCTTCGCCGACGCGTATCCGCTGCTCGTGCTCTCGGAAGGCTCGCTCGCCGATCTCAACGCGCGACTCGCTGTGCCTCTGCCGGTGAACCGCTTCCGTCCCAACGTCGTGCTCTCCGGGACGCAAGCCTATGACGAAGATCATATCGACGAGATCATCTCCGGCCCGATCAGGATGAGATTGGTCAAGCCGTGCACCCGCTGCCAGATTACGACCACCGATCAGACGACCGGCGAACGTGCAAGCGAACCCCTGGCCACGCTCGCCACGTATCGCATGAACGCCGCGCTCGAAGGCGTGACATTCGGCGTCAACGCGATCGTTACCGCCGGAGTCGGCGAAGAGCTTCGCGTCGGAGCGGCGGCGGATTGCTCGCTGCGGTTCTAACCTCGCGCGCCTCAGCTCAACGGGGAGCACATGACCGGCGCGTTCGGGGGGGCACCGTAGCCTTCTTCGAGCCACGTATTGGGGAACGACGAGCAGTCCACGTCCTTGTCGGAGGCAGGATTCGTCCCGTAGTACATGCAGTTCCGGCCGTCGACCTCGGCGGTGTAGCGGTGGTGCACCTGATTGAACTTGTTCAGGAACCGATAGACCGGTCGCGTACTCGCAGGACACGCGCCGGTCGTTCGATCGGGCAACTGGATGTAGAACAACGCCGCGCTCTCTTCGACCCAGCTCGCCGCGAACTTCACCGCGGTCGCCGCGCACTCTGCCGGATCGGCGGAATAGAAGTGCGAATCCCCGAATTGCGGCAACAGATAGAAACGGCAGACGGGGCTCACACCCGCGGGCGCGACGCTCGAGTCGGAATAGGCGAGAAAAGTCAGCCCGGTGCGGACCCAACCCGGGTGTGCACCGTTGTCGAGACCCTGAATCTCGGCCTGATTCGCGGTGATGAAGTAATCATCGAAACCGGCGTAATAGTATTCGACGACCACGGTCTTCTTGGCGGGGTTCGCGGCATTGGGTGTGAGGTACTGCGCAAGGAGCGGCAGCGCGACATCGAGACGCGAATAGATGTCGTTCCCGCTTGGGTGTGCGCATGAAGTGTCGCCGCCGAAAAGGCCGCCGCGCAATTCGTAGAAATTGCCACCGCCGCCCAGCGTGAGCAGGCCGGAACCGCTGCTTCCCGGCTCGGTCACGCCCAGCGTGTATCGGGCGTTCGTGAAACTTGTTCCGTCGCTGAAGCTGTAGTAGCCAAGCGTCGACCCTTCGCTGAATTTCTTCAGGTCGCCCTCGGGGTGCTGGACGACAGCGAAAGGCGTCGAGTTGGCGAGCGGCTCCGCACGCCACGCCGAAAAGATCGCGTTCGCCGGCGGCGGCGAGTTGAGCCGCACGAGCGCCCAATCGGAGTCGACGCTGCGCCCGAGTAGCACCGCCCCGCCGGTCACCGCGATGTAGGGCGGAACCGCCAGGCTTTGACACGCGACGGCGTCGAAAAACCAATACGTCACCAGCGAGCCTGCAGCCTCCTGCGAGTCCATGCAGTGGTTCGCGGTGTACAGGTACGGCGTGTTTGAAGCCGCGGAGTCGCTGAGCAAGGTTCCGGTACAGAGGAACGTCGTGCCGCCGTCGGTGAAGACGAGTTTCGCGACCGCACGTGCCTGATTTGACGCGGCGGGCGTTGCCACACAGGCGACGTCGACCTCGCAGCTGCCCGCGCGCCCGATGTCCGCGACGGGTTCGCTCTTCACAAGCGCGGCCCCTGCGCTGACCAGGTGCGAGATCTTGGGGATGCGAAGCTCTACGCTTGCCGGGGAAACACCCGGCGGCAGATAGATCTCCAGGGTCGCGGAGTCGCCCTCGAGAACGGGCGACCAATAGAGCTTCGCCGCTGCGATCATGCCCGCAGCATAGGGACCGTAGACCTCTTGCCTGCCGCCCGACTCCGCGAAGCGCAGCGCAATGCCCGGCGCAGCGGTCGACATGCTCACGCCGAGCCGGATCGCTGCAGCGCCGGGTGAGTCGATCACGATCTGCGCCGCCTTCCCGCCGTCCGCCAGCGATTGCCACGGCAGCCCCTCCAACGCCAGCGGGCGCTCGCCGTCAGGCAGGCTCCGGGGGAAGCCGATCGCCAAAGCGCGTCGCTTGGCGCGCACCGTTGATGTGGCGGTTGCTGCAGCTGGACCTGCGCCGCGCGCCTGCAACTGCGCTTCTTCCTCCGCCGACGGCGGTGGCAGCGCAATCCGATGCGCAGGAACGCGGGCTGGTGCGACCAGCGTCGCGACGGGTTCCGACCTGGCTTGCGCTGCGGCTCGATTCGCGGCCGGCGGCACCGCGACGATCTGGGCGCCGACGCTTCCTGCAACTGCGAGAAGCATGTATCCGAGCCAGCGACGTGACATTCCGACTCCTGGTTTCGATGCGAGCCGCGCCGATCGCGGCCACTTGCGACCGCGTAACCCCGCGCGTTGTTCCCGCAACGCGGGGCGATCTGTGGGCAGTGTCGCCTGCCGGCGACAATTCACGCGCCCGCCAGCAGGCAGTTGCGCAGCATCGCGCGCCAGTCTGGAAGGCCGAAGCCGAAGGTACGCGTGAACTTGGCCGTGGCCAGAACCGCATACGGGGGCCGGCGCGCCTCGGTGGGGTACTGCGCCGTCGTGATCGGGACCACACGCGGCCGCTCGACAGGGCCAACGATTGCACGAGCGAACTCGAACCAGCTTGTCGTCCCTGTGCCGCTCAAATGGTAGAGCCCTCTGCGCTCGACGAGATAGGGCTGGCCGCGGCTGACCAGTATCGCCGTGGCCTCCGCGAGCGCGCGGGCCCAATTGGGCACGCCGAGCTGATCGGCGACAATCGAAAGCTCATCGCGCTCGGCAGCAAGCCGCCGGATCGTCAACAGGAAGTTCCGGCCCCGCGATCCATACACCCAGCTGGTGCGTAGCGTAATGCTCGCGCCATCGGCCGCGGCAATCGCCTGTTCCCCGTGCAGCTTGCTCTCGCCGTAGACATTGATCGGCCCGGTGGTCGCGTCTTCGTCGTACGGTTTGGAGGCTCTGCCGTCGAATACGTAGTCGGTCGAATAGTGGATCAGCACCGCGCCGAGGCGCTTCGCTTCCTCGGCAAGTACACCCGGCGCGCGCGCGTTGATCGCTTCCGCCAGATCCGGCTCCCGCTCGGCCTGATCGACCGCGGTATACGCGGCCGCATTGATGATCAATTGCGGCCTGATCGCTCGGATCGTGGCGCGGATCGCGTCGGCGTCGGCGAGATCGAGTTGAGATCGATCGACCGTTACGACCTCTCCGTGTGCCGGGAGGAGCTGCGCGAGCTCGTAGCCCACCTGCCCGCGGGCGCCGGTGACGAGGATCGTCGGGCGCGTCACGACATCAGGGATAGACGTCGGCCAGCGCGAGCGGGCGCCCCGCCGCGTCCTTCGCGGCGAGCACCGGAGCTCCGGAGAGCGGCCAGTCGATGCGAAGCGCGGGATCGTTCCACAACAGCGTGCGCTCGTGCTCCGCATACCAGTAATCGGTCGTCTTGTAGAGAAATTCCGCCGCGTCGGAGAGCACGAGAAATCCGTGTGCGAAACCGGGAGGGATCCACAGCATCCGCTGGTTCTGGGCCGAGAGGGTCATGCCCATCGCGTGGCCGAATGTCGGCGAGCTCCTGCGAACGTCAACGGCCACGTCGAAGACCTCACCCGCGCACACGCGCACGAGCTTGCCCTGCGCATGCTCGATCTGATAGTGCAGCCCGCGCAGGACGTTGCGTAGCGAGCGCGAGTGGTTGTCCTGCACGAAGGTCGCATCGAGCCCGGCCGCGGCGAACGTGCGCTGGTTCCAGCTCTCGAAGAAAAACCCGCGCTCGTCGCTGAACACCCTGGGCTCGATCACGAGCACGTCGGGCAATGCGGTGGGCGTGACTTTCACGGCTTGGTTGGGGACCGAGGGACGATCGGATGGCGAGCCTGCTGGCGCCGCTCAGCGCACCAGCGGCTCGCGCAACAGGCTCAGCAGGTATTGGCCGTACGCATTCTTCGCCATCGCCTCGCCGAGCTTCTCCAGCGCTGCGGCGTCGATGTAGCCCTGACGATAGGCGATCTCCTCCGGGCAGGCGATCTTGAGCCCCTGGCGGCGCTCGATCGTCTCGATGTATTGCGCCGCCTCGAGCAGCGTCTCGTGCGTCCCGGTGTCGAGCCACGCCATGCCGCGCCCCATCACCTCGACCGCGAGCTCGCCCCTGTCGAGATAGGTCCGGTTGACGTCGGTGATCTCGAGCTCGCCGCGCACCGAGGGCTTGAGCGAAGCTGCGATATCGAGCACCTGGTTGTCGTAGAAGTACAGCCCGGTTACCGCGTAACGAGACTTCGCCTGCTTCGGCTTCTCCTCGAGGCTCAGCACGCGCCCGCCGCCGTCGAACTCCGCGACGCCGTAGCGCTCCGGATCGGCGACGGGGTACGCGAAGACCGTCGCGCCCGAACTGCGCGCGGTCGCCCGCTTGAGCAGCGGCTGCAGCTCGTGACCGTAGAAGATATTGTCGCCAAGGACCAGCGCGGAGTCGTCTCGAGCGACGAAATCGCGTGCGATGACGAATGCCTGGGCGAGTCCTTCCGGCGCGGCCTGCACCGCATACGAGAGGCGAATACCCCAGCGCGCGCCATCGCCGAGGAGCCGCGCAAAGCGCGGTGTATCGTCGGGCGTGGAGATGAGCAGGATGTCGCGGATCCCGGCGAGCAGCAGCGTAGACAGCGGATAGTAGATCATCGGCTTGTCATAGACCGGCAGCAGTTGCTTGGAGACGACCTGCGTCACCGGGTAGAGCCGAGTGCCGGACCCGCCCGCGAGAATGATGCCTTTGCGGGCGCTCATGGGTGGACCCCCACGCTTGCGCTGCCCCCGGAGGGGGCGCAATTCGCGCCTTGGCGCGGCCCGGCGGCGCATAGAACGGCCCCCACGCTTGCGGCTGCCGCCGCTGCGCTGCCCCCAAATGCGGGGGCGCAATTCGCGCCTTGGGACGGCCCGGCGGCACATAGAACGGCCCCCACGCTTGCGGCTGCCGCCGCTGCGCTGCCCCCAAATGCGGGGGCGCAATTCGCGCCTTGGGACGGCCCGGCGGCGCTCATGCTGCGCTCGGCACGGCCGCGTAGTTGAGCGAGATCCACCGCTGGTACTCCTTGCTCGTCACCGCGGCGAGCCATGCGTCATTGTCGAGATACCAGCGCACGGTCCGCTCGAGTCCCGACTCGAAGGACTCGGCCGGCGTCCAGCCGAGCTCGCGCCGGGTCTTCGTTGCGTCGATCGCATAGCGGCGGTCGTGCCCCGCACGATCCTTCACGAACTCGATCTGCGCGACGTAATCGCGACCCGGCTTGAGCTCGCCGAGAATGCGGCACAGCGTGCGGACCACCTCGAGGTTGGTCCTCTCCGCGCCGCCGCCGATGTTGTAGGTCTCGCCGGCTCGGCCGTGCTCCAGCACGGTGCGGATCGCCGCGCAGTGATCGCCGACGTAGAGCCAGTCGCGCACATTCAAGCCGTCGCCATAGACCGGCAGCGGCTTTCCAGCCACCGCATTGTGGATCATCAGTGGGTTGAGCTTTTCCGGGAATTGTCTCGGCCCGTAGTTGTTCGAGAAGTTCGTTGCCAGTGTCGGCCATCCGTAGGTGTGGTGCTAAGCGCGGACCTGATGATCGGACCCGGGTTTGTACGCCTGGTCCGGACTGTTGTGCGGCTACGGGGTGGTCTCGG
>Ga0066709_100003844_pt1 | contig 11729 bp, 8 predicted proteins | sample GraSoiAngelo_158_FD_79665 | JGI IMG/M metagenome (GOLD analysis project Ga0066709, IMG submission 79665) | Grasslands soil microbial communities from the Angelo Coastal Reserve, California, USA - 14_1009_16_30cm | ecosystem: Environmental > Terrestrial > Soil > Grasslands | place: USA... | reverse complement strand
TCCGGAGGGCGCGGCCCACGTCTCGGGTCCAGACGCTGGCCGCGAGTCCATATGCGACGCCGTTCGCCCAGGCCAGCGCCTGTTCCTCGTCGTCGAATCGCTGGACAGTTACCACGGGACCGAACACCTCGCGCTGCACGATCTCGTCGTCCTGCCCGACGCCGGCGATGACCGTCGGTTCGAAGAAGAATCCATTCCCGTCGCGAGCCTTGCCACCGGTGAGGACCTCGGCACCGCCCTGCCGAGCCCGGTCCACGAAACCCGTCACCCGGTCGAGCTGCTCCTGGCTGACAACCGAGCCCATCTCGGTGTCGTCACCGAACGGGTCGCCGACCTTCATCGACTCCACGGCGGGAACGAGGCCGGAGAGCAGCTGGTCATAGATCCGCGGACCCGCCAGGACCCTGGTGGCAGCTGTGCAGTCCTGGCCTGAGTTGAAGTAGCCTGCCGACTTGATCCATTCGACGCTGCTGGCCAGGTCCGCGTCATCGAACACGACCACGGGCGCCTTGCCTCCCAGCTCCAGGTGCACTCGCTTCAGCGTCTCGGCCGAGTTTCGCGTGATGAGCTTGCCGGTATCGACGTCGCCGGTGAGGGAGACGATGCCCACATCCGGGTGTCGGACGATGGCATCGCCGGCCGGCACGCCGTCGCCGGTCACCACGTTGAAGACGCCGGGAGGAAACACTTCGGCTTCTGCCGCGTACTCCGCCAACTTGAGCAGCGTGAGCGGCGTCCACTCGCTCGGCTTGATCACCACGGCGTTTCCGGCAGCGAGAGCTGGCCCGATCTTCCACGCCGCCATGAACAGCGGGTAGTTCCAGGGCGCTACCAGACCGGCGATGCCGATGGGCTCGCGCCGGACGATCGACGTGAAGCCTCTCATGTATTCACCTGCAGCACGGCCTTCCAGCATTCGCGCACTGCCGGCGAAGAACCGAAAGTTGTTGGCGATCACTGGGATCTCCTCCGACATCGTGAGGGAGTACACCTTCCCGACGTTCTCGGACTCCAGGCGACCGAGCTCCTCGCCGTGCTCTTCGACGATGTCGGCGAGCTTCAGCAAGGCCCGCTGCCGTTCTGAGGGCGTGGAGTCGAACCACGACTCGTCGAACGCCTTCCTCGCCGCCCCGACCGCGCGATCGATGTCCTCCGCGGTGGCCTTGGGGACCTGGGCGATCACCTCGCCCGTCGCGGGGTTCAGGATCGTCTGTGTCTCACCGCCCCCGGCGTCGACCCACTCGCCTCCGATGAACATCTGCCGGTGCTTCACGGCCGTCGCCATGGGATGACCTCCTCGAGACGCTCGCTGTGGATACTTCGTCCAGACTAGTCTGGACCTGCCTCAGGCCGGGAGGGCGACCGCGGCGAGGCGCCGTCGCCGGAATTGTACGGACGGGACAACCCCCGCGGGGCGTCTGAGGGCGCGAGCAACTCACGAGCCCGGATGGCCATGAAGAACTCCATTCGGTCTCGCACCGAGGACAGCCGGCGCCCGGTGAGCGCTTCGACCTTCCGCATCCGGTACCGGAGCGTGTGCCGGTGCACGAGCAGGTCCGCCGCCGCAGCCTCCCACCTGGAGTTCCGCTCCAGGAAGGCCTTGAGCGACGGCACCAGCTCGCCCTTCTGCGACCGGTCATACCGATCGACCGGCGCAAGCACGCTGTCGGCGAAGGTCCGGAGCGCCTCGGGGTCCTGTAGCGACAGCAGCAGCCGGTATGTCCCGAGGTCCTCGAACTGCGCCTGGAGACGTCCCTCGGTGCGGCAGACTTGCAGAGCGTACCGCGACTCGCGGAGCGTCTGGTTCAGAGACCGGATCGGAACGAGGCTCCCGGCACCAGCTGACACGAGGGCCGCAGACCGCGCCGCTACCGCATCACGGACCTCCGCCAGGATCCCGCCGGCCTCGGACTGGACCAATGCGACCACGACGTCCTCGCTGGGGGTGACGAGGAACGCGCCCACGCCCTGCCGGGCAAGCACCCCCTCAACGGTGGTGGCCAGTTCCCCGATGTCGTCTTCGCCGGCGAAGGTCAGGGCGGCGATCGGGCACGAGGCGTCGAACCCGAGGCGCCCCAATGCCTGCTCGGTCTGTTCGGGAAGGAGCTCGCCGGCGAGGATCTTGTCCAGAACGTCCCCCTTCAACCGCCGCTCCGTCTCGGAGATCGCGCGGACTCTGGCCAGCTCGAGGGCCAGGAGGGCTAGGGCGTGGCTGAACACGATCCGGTCGAACTGGGTGAGGGCGTCGCGCTTGCCCACGCCGAGGAATGCCTCCACCCGGCCTTGCGCCGTGACCGGCTGCATCGCGATGTGTTGTCCGAGGTCGACCACCGAGAGACCGAACGGGGGGCCCTCGGCCCGAAGGGTCTGGAGCTCCGACCAGAGTCGGGGCACATACGTCTCGGCAGAGGACGGCTCCGCCGCCAGAAGGGAGCCGTGCAGATCGAACAGCACAGCCCACCCGCCCGTGGCGCGTGTAAGGCCGGAGACGATCCCGGCGATCCCACGTCCGTCGAGAACTGCCTTGGTCAAGGTTCGTTCGGCTTCGAGCGAGCGTGAGAGGAGGTCGTACTGCTCGGCTACCAGCCTGGTGAACACCACCTCGGTGATGGCAATGAAGGGAACCACGTACGGGACTTCGAACACCGGAAAACCCGCGTCGTCGGCCGCACGGGTCAGCGCCTTCGGGACCGCTCGGAAGCTGAAGCCGGTCCCGAACCCCAACCCTGCCAGCCTCGCCTCGGCAAGGCGCCGGACATAAGCGCGTTGGGCTCCGGGCGTCTTGCCGACGCCCATGCCGATCGTGAGGAGCAGTTCTCCACCCTTCAGCCAGGGCCTGGGATCCGCGAGCTCGGATACGTGGACCCACCGGATCGCGTTGCCCAACGAGGCGTGGCCGGCCACGGGACGGACATCCAGGCCTGGAGTTCTGAGCAGGTCGGCGATGGTAAGCGGCACGCACGAATTGTACGATTCGTACAAGGGCGCTGGCGGTCCTTGGCTCCGGACGGAGGCTGACAGAGGACGCGGCCTGGGGGCAGACTCGCGTAGCCATCGCCAACCGCCGGAGGGGCATGAATCTTCCACAGGAACGACGGCTCGTCACCGACATCCCCGGCCCACGGTCCCGCGGGCTCATGGAGCGGCGGCTCTCCGCCGTTCCTCGAGGGGTCTTCTGGACGACCCCGCTCTTCGCTGACTCCGCCTCGGGCGCAATCGTGCGCGACGTCGACGGCAACTCCCTGATCGACCTCAGCGCCGGCCTGGCCGTTCTGAACACGGGGAACGCGGACCCCGCCGTGCAGAAAGCGGTTCGGTCTCAGCTCGAGAGGCTCACGCACACCTGCATGCATGTGACGATGACGGAGTCGTACGTCGACCTGGCCGAGCGCCTCAACGTGCTGGTCCCGATCCTCGGACCCGAGCGTAAGACGATGTTCACGAACTCGGGTGCGGAAGCGGTGGAGAACGCTGTCAAGATCTCCCGCTACTTCACGAAGCGCTCGGGCGTCGTGGTGTTCGACCACGCCTTCCACGGGCGAACGCTCCTCACCATGACGATGACCGCGAAGGTCATGCCGTACAAGCAATCTCTGGGGCCGGCTGTTCCCGAGGTGTACCGCCTGCCCTTCTCCTATCCCTACCGATGTTCCACGGGAGGCACCACACCGAAGGAGTGCGCCGAGGGCTGCATTTCATTCGCCGTCGGCCACATGGACAGGGAGATCGGTCCCGAGAACATCGCCTGCGTGGTGGTGGAGCCTATCCTGGGGGAGGGCGGCTTCATAGTTCCGGGCCCCGGCTTCCTCAGCGCGCTCGCCGAATATTGCCGCGCCAACGGAATCATGTTCGTGGCCGACGAGGTCCAAACGGGCATCGGCCGCACCGGGCGGATGTTCGCGGTCGAGCACGAGGGCGTCGAGCCGGATCTCGTCACAATGGCCAAGTCCCTGGCCGGGGGGCTCCCGCTGGGAGCGGTAACTGGCCGGGCGGAGGTCATGGAGAGTGTCCACGCCGGAGGCATCGGCGGGACGTTCGGCGGGAATCCCCTGTCCTGCGCGGCCGCGTTGGCGGTGCTCGACTCGATCGACCGCGGTGGGCTGCTGAAGCGGGCCGATGCGATCGGGGCCATGATGACGGCACGCCTCGAAGAAATCGCCGAGCGTTCAGACCTGATCGGCGATGTGCGCGGGCGTGGGGCCATGGTGGCGATGGAGCTCGTCGACGATCGTCGGACGAAACATCCCGCCAAGCACGCCGCCGGCCGTGTGATCGAGGAGTGCTACCGGCAGGGCGTGATCGTCCTGAAAGCTGGCACATACGACAACGTCATTCGCTTCCTGCCACCGCTCACCATCACCGACGATCTGTTGGAGGAAGGGTTCGACGTGGTCGAGAAGGCGCTCGTGTCGGCGGCGGAGGGCGGGGGCGCATGAATGCGCCGGCCGCGAAGACATTCGACCAACCCGGGCATCAGGCTGTTGGTTGGGGCGTGTAAGGAAGTCGCCCGGACGGACGGGTTCCAGGAACTCGACCCTCTCGTAGGCCCGGAGCAGCGCCTCGTCGCCGTCGGGCCGAACCGTGATTTCCGTGGCGAGGTCCCCGAACAGCTGCATCACTACGGTCTGGTGGAGGTGCCTCTGGCCATCTGGGTAGCTCCACAGGTGCTCGCCCCCGGTTTCGAGGTGGCAATACTCCGATGACCAGCGCCGACGTCCTGATCATCGGGGCCTCGGCCTTCGTCGGTGGGGAGTCTCGTGCCCGGGTAGCGGTGGCCGTGGCGGATGGCAGGATCGTCGCCCTTGGCGGGGAGGATGAGATCGGTGGGCTGGCGGGGCCGCGGACACGAACGGTGAACGCGCCCGGGGGGCTCGTGGTGGCGGGGTTTCAGGACGCGCATATCCATCCCGCAGAGGGCGGCCTCGTCCGGATACGGTGCAATCTGGAGGAGCTGCCCGGCGTGGGGTCGTACGCGGAGGCCATACGTGCCTACGCGGTTGCGCGTCCGGATGTGCCGTGGATCCTGGGCGGCGGGTGGGCCCAGCCCCATTTCGAGCGGGGCTGTCCCCCGAAGGAGCTGCTGGACGACCTGGTGGCGGACCGTCCCGTCTTCCTGACGAACCGCGACGGCCACGGCGCGTGGGTGAACTCCCGCGCACTGGAGCTGGCCGGAATTACGGGTGAGACTCCCGATCCTTCCGACGGTCGCATCGAACGCACGGCGAGCGGCGAGCCCCAGGGCACGCTCCACGAGGGCGCGATGGACCTCGTCGAGGATCTGATCCCGCCTCCCACGCAGGCCATGATCGAGGGGGCGCTGCTGGACGCCCAGGCATACCTGCATTCGCTCGGAGTCACGGCGTGGCAGGACGCCTGGGTCACCGAACGCTCCCTCCGCGCCTACCGCGCGCTGGCGGAACGGGGCGAGCTGACGGCGCGGGTGGTCACCGCGCTGTGGTGGGACCGCCACCGAGGCGATGAGCAGGTGAGCGAGCTCCTTGAGCTTCGCAACTGGGGCTCGACCGGCCGCCTGAGAGCGACCTCGGTCAAGATCATGCAGGACGGGATCTCGGAGAACTTCACCGCTGGGATGAGCAAGGCGTACCTCGAACCGGAGGGACGCACGGGGCTCTCGTTCATCGAACCCATGAGGCTACGCTCGATCGTGACACGTCTGGACAGAGAGGGGTTCCAAGTGCACGTCCACGCCATCGGAGACCGCGCGATTCGCGAGGCCCTCGATGCCTTTGAGGCCGCGCGCGACTCGAACGGCGCGAACGACCATCGTCACCACATAGCGCACCTTCAGGTGGTGGATCCTCGAGACATCTGGCGATTTAGAAAGCTGCGCGTAACGGCGAACGCCCAGCCCTTCTGGGCCTGCCTGGACGACCAGATGCGTGTGCTTGTGCTCCCTTTCATCGGGCCTGAGCTGGCGATCCACCAGTACCCGTTCGCCAGCCTCCTGCGGTCGCGAGCGACGCTGGCAATGGGCAGTGACTGGAACGTGACGACGCCGGACGTGATGAAGGAGATCCAGGTGGCAGTGACCCGCGTCCCGTTCGACGAACCCGAACGCGAGCCCTTCCTCCCAGGGGAGCGGCTCACGTTGGCCCAGGCACTGCACGCGTTCACGGCGGGTTCAGCCTTCGTCAACCACATGGACCACCAGACCGGGACGCTCGATGTCGGCAAGCTCGCCGATCTGGTGGTGCTGGACCGCGATCCGTTCGGCGGGCGCGCCGAGGAGATCGGATCGGTTCGGCCGATCCTCACCCTGGTGGATGGGGAGGTCGTGTTCGCGCACGACACCCTCGATCTCGACTGACGCCGATCAGACCAGCATGCCCGAGCACAACATCAATAGGATCGGATCGATCGCGCTCTCGTTCTTCTCCCCTGGCGTACGGCAAGCGGATGATCCTCGACACCACTGTCCGGGTCGAGCGGCACGGCGAAGGCCCCGACTGTCGAAGCTTCGGGGCGACATGATCCAGCATCTATCCGAACGTCGGCCGATCTTCGCCTGAGGGAGCCGGCCTCACCGGGTGGGGGTGAGGCCCGCGGGAGCCAGGCGGGCCAGACGGGAACTGATCCGGCCGGGCGGGCGCCCTTCGTCCTCAGCCCGTTCCTTGCGCCCGATGGCCGTTCGAACGACCAGGCCGCCGACGAAGCGGAACGGCTCCGTCGGAAATGTCCCGGCCGGTACGTCCACCAGCCCGCATCGTGACCACTGGTCCTCCCTCTCAAGCGCAAGCGACGCAAGGATCCGGCCGGCAACATGGGAGGGTCCCACGCCGTTGCCCGAGAAGCCGACGCCGTACACGACGTCTGGCCTCGCCCCCAGGTGGCCGAACTCGGGCAGCCCGCTCCTGGAGCGGTCGATGGGACCCGTCCAGCTCGATTCGACGCGAACGTCCGCCAACCTCGGATACGTGGAGCGAAATGCAGATTCCACAATGGCCCGCCGGGGCGACGTGCCATCGAACCGGGCGCCGACACTGCCGCCGAACCCGAGCGCCCCCCCGCCCTTGCCGAACGCGATCCGGCCGTCTTCGGTCGTGCGGTAATAATGGACGAGCAGCCGCGAGTCCGAGACGCACACTCCGCTCGTCCAACCCGAGGCCTGGATGCGTTCGGGGATCCGCTCCGTGGCCACGAGATCGCTACCGACCACCAGGATGCGGCGCCGGATCTCGGGGAAACGCACGGCCCACGCGTTCGTGGCCAGCACCACTCGCTCAGCGCCCACAGACCCCCGGGGCGTCCGGACCTCGGGCCCGCCGTCCGTCGACAGCGAAGACATGGGCGAGCGTTCGAAGATCCTCACCCCAAGGCGTTCCGCGACGCCCCGAAGGCCGAGGGCCAACCGGACCGGGTGGACGGTCGCGCCCGACGCCTCCCACACCCCGCCCACGTGCACGGGGCTGCCGGCCATGGCCGCGGCTCGCTCGGCCGAGACCTCTTCGAACGGGCGGATTCCCGCGCGGTCTGCAGCATCAACGGTCGACCGCCAGGCGCCAAGCTGCGCGGCGTTCACCGCCGCCCAGAGCCATCCTGCCCGCCGGTACGAGGCGTCGATCCCGTTCTCGTGGCAGAACGCCCCGATCTGCGCCACCGCGTCGGCCGACGCTGAGGCGAGGCGCAGGGCCTCCTCGGTCCCGAACAGCTTCGTCAGCGTGGCGAACTTCGACCACCAGGACAGCACGAAGCCCCCATTGCGGCCGCTGGCCCCGCTGCCGCAGGTTCTGGCTTCGACGAGCGCCACCTCGAGGGATGGGTCGGTCTCCTTGAGCCGGATGGCGGTCCACAGCCCCGTGTACCCGCCCCCCACGATGCAGACGTCCGCCCGGTGACGACCCTCCAGCTGCGGCGCGGGCTCGAACGCCGGCCCGAGCGCCTCCGCCAACCACAAACTCAGGCGGGCCTCAGGGATAGCCGTTTCCTCGCCAGCCGGTCTCACAGGGACGAATCCTCGCTTGCCGCCCCGCCGAACGGCAAATTAGACTGAACGTTCAGTCAAACTTCTCGACGGCCTCACGAGGCGGCAACCCATGACCTACCCCATGAGCGACGAGGACCGGGACATCCAGAACCGGGCCCGCGCCTTCGTCGACGAGCTCATCCCCCATGAGGAATATGCGGAGACGCATGAGGGCGAGCTGCCGGACGGTGTGGAGGAGAAAGCCGAACGCCGCGCGCAGGAGATCGGGTTCGGGGCCATCAACATGCCGAAGGACCTCGGGGGCGGCGGGTTCACCAACTTCCAGCAAGTCCTGGTCCAGGAGCAGGTGGGCCGGGCAACGAACGCCGTGGCCTGGATGATCCACACGCCGGCTCAATGGCTCCCGAAGGTCGCCAGCGATTCCCAGATGGATCGATGGGTTCTCCCGACCATCCGGGGCGAGCTCCGGGAGTGCTACGCCATCACCGAGGAAGGAGCGGGCTCCGACGTCGACGCCATCGAGGCCACGGCCCACCGCGACGGCGACGAGTACGTGCTGAACGGGGTGAAGTGGCACGTCACCTCGTTCAACCGGTCTGAGTACGTGTTCTTCCAGGGTAAGCTCGCAGATGGACCGCACGCGGGCGAGCACGCCATGTTCATCATGGACGTCGACACGCCCGGGATACGGGTGGTCCGAACGCCCGCCTACACTCACACGTTGGCCCACCACCACCCGGTCGTGGCCTTCGAGGACGTGCGAGTGCCGGCCTCGCACCTGGTGGGCGGGGAGGGCGACGGGATGCGGTTCGCCCACGAGTGGTTCCGGTACGAGCGGCTGATGATCGGCGCCCGGTGCAGCGGCGCGGCCGAGCGGCTGATCGAGGAGGCCACGGCCTTCGCCAAGGAGCGCCGGGCGTACGGCAGGCCGATCGCCGACTATCAGGGGATCCAGTTCATGCTGGCTGACTCGCTCACGGAGCTGTGGGCGGCCAGGCTCATGACCTACCGCACCGCGCAATCCATCGACGAGGGCGTGGACGAGAAGATCCAGCACGCGCAGTGCTCATTCACCAAGCTGTTTGCGTCGGAGATGGCCGGGCGGGTGGCCGACCGGGCCGTCCAGATCTTCGGTGGCCGCGGGTACATGCGGGAGAACGTGGCGGAACGCTTCTTCCGCGAGCTCCGCGTCGAACGTCTCTGGGAGGGAACCTCCGAGATCCAGCGGGTAATCATCGCGGGCCAGCTCCTCAAGCGCGGCGTCCGGCCGCTGGTGGGGTGATCGACATGGCAGTGGCTCAGCCGTCCGTTGAACGTGACCCCGAACGGCTCGACGAACTCATCGCCGCCGAGGAGGAGGTCCTTCTGCGACGCCAGCCGAAGTCCGCGGCGCTGGCCAGGAAGGCGGCCGCCCGGCTGGCCGGGGGGGTGACATCCAACTGGCAGATCGCCCGGCCCCAACCCATCTGGCTCAGCCACGGACTGGCGTCGAAGGTTTACGACGTGGACGGCAACGAGTATGTCGACCTGCACGGCGGGTACGGGGTTATGGCCGTCGGGCATGCTCACCCGGCGATCGTGGAAGCGGTCTCGGCTCGGGTCCGGCGGGGGACACACTTCGCACAGCCAACCGAGGACGCACTGGCCGTGGCGGAGAACCTGGCGGAGCGGTTCGGCCTTCCGCTGTGGCGGTTCGCCAACTCCGGGACAGAGGCCACGATGGATGCCGTCCATCTCATGCGCGCCGCCACCGGCAGGTCGAAGATCGTGAAGGTCGAGGGCTGCTACCACGGACATCACGACTCGGTGCAGGTCTCGGTCTACCAGCCGCTGGAGCACCTCGGGCCCGCCCACCGGCCGGCCAGCGTGCAGGCCAGCTCGGGGATCCCCAAGGAGATCACGGACCTGACGCTGATCGTCCCCTACAACGACGTCGACGCCTTGCGGCGGACCTTCGCACAGCACCCCGGGGAGATCGCTGGGATGATCGTCGAGCCGGTGATGATGAATGCCGGCATCATCCCTCCCCTCCCGGGCTACCTCGAATCCGTCCGCGACGTGGTCCACGCGAACGACGCGTTGCTCGCCTTCGACGAGGTCAAGACCGGCCTGACGGTGGGGCCCGGCGGGGCCACCAGGCTGTTTGGCGTCACGCCGGACATCGTATGTCTGGCGAAGGCGATCGGCGGCGGTGTCGCCACCGCGGCCATCGGCGGGACCGCGGAGGTCATGCGGTGGATCACCACCGGTGAGTACGAACAGGTCGGAACGTTCAACGGCAACCCGCTGGCCATGGCCGCGGCGAGAGCCGCGCTGACCGAGGTCCTCACCGACGAGGCGTACGAGCGGATCGATGGACTGCGCCGGCGGATGGTCTCCGGATGCGAGGACGTGATCGCCCGGTGGCGGCTGGCGGCGCACGTCGTGGCGATGGGGGCCAAGGGCTGCGTGGTCTTCGCGCCCGATCCCATCCGGAACTACCGCGACTTCCTGGAGATCGACGATCGCTACAGCGACGCCCATTGGCTCTTCCAGATCAATCGCGGTGTGTTCCTTCCTCTGGCGGGCAAGGCCGAGCAATGGATGCTCTCGGTCCAGCACAGGCCAGAGGACGTCGACTCGTTCGTGTCGAACTTCGAAGGTTTCTCCAGCGCGCTACGCTCCTGACCCATGCCGGGTGGCGAGGTCCGACTGGTCGGGCTCGAGAAGCGTTTCGGCGAGGTCACCGCGGTCGACGGGATCGACCTGGACGTGGCGGCCGGCGAGTTCTTCTCCCTGCTCGGACCGTCTGGCTGCGGCAAGACCACCACGCTCCGGCTGATCGCCGGGTTCGAGCAACCCACGGCCGGCAGCATCGTGCTGGACGGCGTGGACATGGCCCAGGTCCCGCCGCACAAGCGCCGCGTGAATACGGTGTTCCAAAGCTACGCGCTCTTTCCCCACCTGAACGTGCGCGACAACGTGGCGTTCGGACTCCGGTTTCGGGACGTAGCGAAGGCCGAACGCCACCGTCTGGTCGCCGACGCGCTGGCCTTGGTCCAGCTCGAGGGGTTCGAACGGCGCAGGCCCTCGCAGCTCTCCGGCGGGCAGCAGCAGCGGGTGGCCCTGGCCCGAGCCCTGATCCTGAACCCGTCGGTGCTGCTGTTGGACGAACCGCTCGGCGCGCTCGACGCGAAGCTGCGCAAGGCGCTCCAGGTGGAGCTCAAGGCGCTCCAGGAGCGAGTGGGGATCACGTTCATCTACGTGACCCACGACCAGGAGGAGGCGCTCACCATGAGCGACCGGCTGGCGGTGATGTCTGGGGGGCAGATCGTGCAGGTCGGCTCGCCGTCGGATGTGTACCAGGAGCCGGCCACGGCGTACGTCGCGGACTTCATCGGCGTGTCCAACATGATGTCCGGGCGGGCCGAAGGTCCGGGCCCGGACGGCCGAACGTGCCGAATCCGGATCGGAGACTTCGAGCTACTGGCGGGACGAGGGGACGTCGGAGCAGCCGGCGACGTGCGGGTGACCATCAGGCCCGAGCGCGTCCGGCTGGAGCCCCACGGCTCGCCGGGGGAGAATCGCCTCCCGGGGATGATCGAGCGCGCAGTGTTCCAGGGTTCGACCACGCAGCTAATCGTCCGGCTGCCCCAGGGCGACACCCTTCAGGCGCTGATCACGAACGAAGGGGACCAGCCCGCCTACGAGCAGGGCACCCCGGTGTCGGCCTTCCTGCCGGCCGACGCGCTGAGAGTGCTGTCCAGCGCCTAGATCTGCGCGGCGAATTCGCCGAGGGCTGAAG
>Ga0066709_100003843_pt1 | contig 11730 bp, 13 predicted proteins | sample GraSoiAngelo_158_FD_79665 | JGI IMG/M metagenome (GOLD analysis project Ga0066709, IMG submission 79665) | Grasslands soil microbial communities from the Angelo Coastal Reserve, California, USA - 14_1009_16_30cm | ecosystem: Environmental > Terrestrial > Soil > Grasslands | place: USA... | reverse complement strand
TGTTCGTCCCGGACTCCACCACGGAGCGGCCGGCGGTGCGGCGCGTGGACGTGCCCGGCCTCGTCCTGCTCGTGGCCGGCGTCGCCGCGCTGCAGTTCGTGCTCGACCGCGGCCAGCGCGAGGACTGGTTCGCGTCCTCGCTCATCGTATGGCTGAGCGTCGTGGCCGCGGTGGCGCTCGTGACGCTGGTCGTGCGCGAGCTGCGGGTGGCGGAGCCGGTGGTCGACCTACGCGTGCTGCGCCACCCCACGTTCGCGGTGGCCACGGCGGCGATGTTCGTCATCAGCATCGCCTTCTACGGGATCATGGTGCTCTCCCCGCTGTTCACGCAGATCCTCATGGGGTACACGGCGATGCTGGCGGGGCTGGTGCTGGCCCCGGGGGGCCTGTCCACCCTGGTCACGATGCCGATCGCCGCCGCCCTCATGAACCGCCTCGACCCCCGCTGGATCATCGTGACGGGCTGCGCGGTGAACGCCTACGCCATGTACCTGATGGCGACCCTCACACTGGCGGTGAGCTACTGGGACGTCATGCTGACGCGCTTCATCCAGGGGCTCGGCATCGGGCTCCCCTTCGTGCCTCTGTCGCCGGTGGCCCTTAGCGCCGTCCCGATGCGCGAGATGGGTCACGCCTCCGGGCTCTTCAACTTCATCCGGACCGCCGGGGGAAGCATCGGCATCGCCACGATGGCCACGCTGCTCCAGCGCGGCGCCCAGGTCCATCAGGCGCGGCTGGTGACCCACGTGAGCCTGTATGACCCCGACGTGTGGAACCACTACCAGACCCTGGCCGACACCTTCGTCGCGCGCGGGGCGGACACGGTCAGCGCCGAGGGGCAGGCGTGGGCGAGCCTGTACGAGATGGTGCAGCGCGAGGCGCTGTCCCTGTCGTTCATCGACAACTTCTGGCGCCTCGCCTGGATCTTCGCCGCCGTCATCCCGTTCGTCCTGCTCCTCGGCCGGCGGCCCCGGATGGCCGAGGCGCCGGCCGACGTCGAGCGGCCGGCCACGATCGTAGAGGTGTGAGGACCAAGCTTTTTTCGCGCGCCGCGGACCTCTGAACCCGCCCGGCCGCGGGCGACGACCGCCGCGAGCCGGATGCTACAATGCGGCCTCCAGAGCGCGAGCAGCTCGCCGAGCAGGAGACGCTGCACGCGAAGCTCGTGGCGAGCCTGAGCTGGGTGGTGACGGCGTCAGCCATCGTCCGTTGCGGCCGCGTCGACTCCACAGACGTTCCGCTCCGGCCACCACCACAAGACAGGGTCGGAAGGTCAACTGAAACGGTCAGGACCGGGAGGTTCAGATGCCGGACAAGATTCGAGTAGGAATCGTGGGAGCGACTGTGACCCAGGGGGGCAGCGGCTGGGGGGCGAATGCCCACGTCCCTGCCCTGAAGGCCCTGCCTCACTACGAGCTGAAGGCGATCTGCACCTCGCACGAGGACACGGCCAAGGCCTCGGCTGCGGCGTTCGGTGCCGAGCGAGCATTCAGCCGGTTCAGCGACATGGCGACGCATCCCGAGGTCGACCTGATCGTCGTCTGCGTGCGGGTGCCCGGTCATCGCGATCTGGTCATGGCCGGCCTGCAGGCCGGCAAGCCCGTGTTCTGCGAGTGGCCGCTCGGTGCGAATCTGGCCGAGGCGGAGGAAATGGCCGGGCTGGCCCGCCAGCGCTCCCTGAAGACCATCGTCGGCCTGCAGGCGCGTAGCGACCCGGCGATTCTGTACGCGCGTGACCTCGTTCAGGCAGGCTACATCGGCGACGTGCTCACGGCGCACCTGAACACCGTTGCCCAGGCCCAGCTGCAGCGAGGCCCCGGCCGCATCTGGCAGGGCGTGCGCGCCAACGGCGCCAACACGCTGACCATCGCTGGCGGCCACGCGATCGACGCCCTGTGCGCCGTGCTCGGCGAGTTCGCCGAGCTCTCGGCCCGTGTGTCGACCCGAATCCAGGAGTGGCGCACGCTCGAGGGAAAGCCGGTCCCGGTCGATGCGCCGGACAGCATCAACGTCGTGGGCCGCATGGTGAGCGGCGCCGAGGTGTCGGTCAACGTGGCCGCCGTCCCCTCGAATCCCAGCGGCAACCGAATGGAGATCTACGGGCGCGAAGGCGCCCTGGTGATCCGGGCGAACGGCGCGCTCAGCCTCGGACCGAACCAGATGCACGGGGGCAAGGGTAAGGAGCCCATGGTTTCCATGCCGGTGCCGGCCAAGTACAAGTTCGCTCCGGAAGGCACACCGGGCGGCCAGCCCTACAACGTCGCCCAGGCGTACGCGCGCGCAGCGGACGCCCTGCGCGGCGGTGGGTCCTTCGACGTCGACTTCAACCTCGCCGTCCAGCGCCACCAGCTGATCGACGCGATCGAGCGGTCCGCCGCGACGGGGCGGTCGGTGAGAATGAGCTGACCTGCCGCCTACATGGAGGACATCTACTGCTTCGGCGGCAACCCGCTGGATCGGGCCAGCGAGCGCCGGAATGACCGCGAGTGGATCGCCGCGCTGCTCGGCGACGCGGAGACGCGCATCCTGGCCCTGCGCGACCTGAAGCCGTTCACTACGCCGGCGCCGGCGCTCGACTGGCAGCCGGTGGCACAGTGGCGCGATCAGATCGACACGGGCGCGCCGCTCATTTTTCTCGGACTCGGCGACAGGCGCGCGCATTTCGCGATCGATGCGACCGGGGCGAAGGTCGCCCCCGACGTCGACACCGAGTTGATCGACGTGCGCGCCCTCGCCCCGGCCATCGCCACGGGCGAGGCGGCCATCCTCGCCGAGGCCCGCTCACTGCTCGACTGGCACGCCCGCCATCGCTTCTGCGCCCAGTGCGGATCGCCGACCAATGTGGCGTCGGCTGGTTGGGTGCGGCGCTGCCCGGCTTGCCGGGCGTCGCACTTCCCGCGCACCGATCCCGTCGTGATCATGCTCGCCATCCACGGCGATCGGGCCCTGCTCGGCCGCAACCAGCGGCGCGCGGGCGCCCGATTCTCATGCCTCGCCGGCTTCGTCGAGCCGGGTGAAACCCTTGAGGAGGCCGTGCGCCGCGAGGTGCACGAGGAGGCGGGCATCCGCTGCGGGCGCGTGCGCTACCTGGCGGCGCAGCCGTGGCCGTTTCCGTCGAGCCTCATGATCGGGTTTCTCGCCGAGGCTCTGACCGAGGAGATCACAGTCGACGCCGAGGAGCTCGCCGAGGCGCGCTGGTTCCGCCGCGATGAGATCCGGGAGATGGTGGCGCGCGCCGCCGCCGGCTCCGACGACCCGGCGCAAGTGTCGCTGCCATCGCCCATCGCGATCGCGCATCACATCTGCCGGCGATGGTCGAGCGGCCTCGACAGCGTGTGACCGAGGGGATCAGGGCGTACCCGCAGAGCCTCTCGGTGGACGCTCGCCGCGCGGCCACAACAGCCACATGCGACCGATCTGCCGCATGCGCCCGGCCAACTCGCCGGCTGTTTCGCCGGTTCCCCAGTAGAAGTCGGCGCGTACAGCTCCCCGGATAGCCCCGCCGGTGTCCTGGGCCATCATGAGCCGATCGAGCGGCTGGTCGGAAAGCGGGTAGCTCGTGGCCAAAAACACCGGCGCCCCCAGCGGGATGTAGCGCGGATCGACTGCGATGCTATAACCTGCCGTCAGGGGCACACCCAACGATCCCAGCGGCCCGGCGTCCCCGGCCGGCAACTGGCGGAAGAACACGTAGCTCGGGTTGGCGTTGAGCGCCTCCTGCACCTTGTCCGGATTAGCCCGAGTCCAGGCCTTGATGCTTTGCATCGAGGCTTGCTCGAGCGTGAGCTCACCCTTGTCGATCAAGTAGCGGCCCAGCGAGCGGTAGGGATGGCCGTTCTGGTCGGCGTAGCCAAGCCGCATGCGCTCGCCGGATTCGAGCTCGACTTGGCCCGAACCCTGGACTTGCAAGAAGAAGAGCTCGACCGGATCGGCGACCCACGCCAGAACGGGTGCAACCACGTCGGAGCCAGCGTTGCCGGCCCGAGCGCCGCGGTCCTCGATCTCGCTACGCGAGTAGTACGGCACGAGGCGTCTGCCCTCGAGGCGCCCACGCAGTCGGAAGGTCTTTAGCTCGGGGAACAAGGTGGCCAAATCGACCACGATGAGATCGTCGGGTACGCCGTAGACCGGGTAGACAAAATCTCCACTCTTCCTGAGTCGACCCTGCACAACGGGCTCGTAGTAGCCTGTGACGAGGCCCTGGTCGGACTGCTCGGGAGACACCACGCGATAGGGCGTGAACTCGAACTCGAAGAAGCCGCGGACTCCGCCTTCGTCTTCGGTCGATACGTTCCCTGCGCGCTCGCAGATGAGCTGCCAGGCGCCCGCCGATCCCAGTTTTGCGCACCCGACGAGAAACGCGCGCAGACTGTGTGCGAGCGTTACGTCACGCCAGCCTGGAATATCGGTCCATGCGACCGCCTCGTAGCGTGCTTCCAGGCTCGACGGTCTCGGCGCCGGACACGCAGGACAGCTCGGACAATCAGACGCCGGCGGGCACGATGCGACCCCGGACGGCGATGAGACGGAGGTACAGGCCGCCACGAGCAGCATCGCGGCAGCGAGCAGCAGCCGCAACCGAATCGTTCGCACGATCCTTCTCTCCAAGCGCGTCTTGCCTTCGGTCACGATTCTAAGCGCGACACCGCGCCTCGAGCGTCCTTCGTTCGGTGGCTCCTGCGGCAAGACTGCGGTGACGGTCTGGGGCCGCCTCCCTCGCGATGACCATGCGGTATGCGCACTTTGCGCCGGAGCGAAATCTCAGCCAGTCAATTGGTTTGAATCTCCAACGGGATGCGCCCGTAAGGCTGTTGGCACTGCCGCTCGCGGTCGCTGGGTTGTTGCGGCTAAACCCGTGTGAGTCACGTCCCACCCGCAACACCATCTACGCGCTTCCCACTTCGAGAAGCGATGAGACGGCGAGCCAGCCGACACCGGGCGCCTCAGAGCGCGCTGGCGACCGCCCGGAGCACGTTGTCCGCGACGAAAGGTTTCGTCAGCACAAACCGGACCCGGTGCTGCGCGAGCTCCTCAGGGTCCACCTGATCTCCCCAGCCCGTCATTAGGCCAACCGGCACGGTCGGGAAGCGATCCCGACAGGCTGCTGCCACGTCCCACCCTGACATCCCAGGCATAGTGAGGTCACTGAGCACGAGGTCCACCGGCTCGGCCTCGCACCGGGCCAATCCTTCTGCCCCATCACGGGCCTCGATCACGACGTACCCTTCCGCAGCGAGGATCTCCTTGAGCACGTCGCTCACGTCGGGCTCATCTTCGATCACCAGCACCCGGGCTCCTCTCTTCGGTGCGGACGCCACTGCGGGCTGCTGCTCCGAGGGGGCTTCCTTGGAAACGGGAAGGCGAACCGTGAAGGTGCTGCCCCTGCCCAGTGCGCTCTCCACGTCGATCGTGCCGCCGTGGCGGATCACGATCCCCCAAGCGACGGATAGCCCGAGACCGGTTCGCTCCGGACGCTTCGTGGTAAAAAATGGGGCGAAGATCCGCTCGCGCGTCTGCTCTGACATCCCGTGGCCATCGTCTTGAGCCGCCACCGTCACACGGTCGCCCTGGCGTTCGAGATAAAAGAGCAAGCGCCCGCCGTTCGGCATGGCCTCCAACGCGTTGACGAGCAGGTTCAAGAACGCCTCGTGCAGTTCCTCCGCGACGCCCGATATCGGTGGCAGCGGTCCCCCGTCGATGCGGACCTGATACGAGATGCCGTGGCTCTGCGCCTCGGTCTCCCACCGCGGGCGCGTTTGCTCCACCTCGAGGTCGAGCGTGCTGGAGACCGAGCGAGCGAGTTCGGCGATCCTGCGAAGACGGTCAGCGCCGTTTGGCATAACGCGCCGATCCGGACGAAGCTAGGCTCGCCGCATCCTCGGAGCCTCGAGAATTTGGTCGCCCTCTCATCGGTGGGAACCCTTATAGGAGAGAACGCGTTCCTTCGCAACCGGCTCAGCTGGCGCGATTCCAAGCGGCGCCGAGCGCGGGCCAGAACCAAGGCGCCCTATTCCCGTACCAGGCGACTCGCAGTAGGGGCACATGAACCCGAGTGTCCTCATCAGGGCGAATCACAAAAAGTTATGTCGCATCTCGACGTCGAACGCCGAGTTCGGAACAGCAAAATTCGCTATGCTCGCCTTTCCAGAAAAGATCCGTCTCGGGTCAGTGATCACGGGTGGCGCGAACCCTGCGGGCTGATTGGGCTACGTTTTGGGCTCCGGGCTGCACTGCAAGCAATCCTTGCGCCGCCTCCTCCGGGCGGGCAATCGCGAACGGCTCGGCCAGAATCCCCGCGCCAGGAGGTTCTTCGAAGCGCTCGAGCGAATCCGAGACGTCCGGACGATGAACCAGATTATTCACTTGGAGCGGGCCAGTAGTCAGTCAGAAGCTCAACCGCACGGTCAGGAACGGTGGGCAGTTGCTCGAGCTCGGAACTTGCCAGTGGTCAACGTCACGCTTCTGGCGTTTTCCGAACCATTCCTCGCCGCGCGAGCTTCTGACTTCCAAAAAACGAAAGCGACGTGTTGATGGCTTCTTAGCCTCAGGACACGTCACATGGCATCCGCCTTGCGGTATCGACTCGCAGAAGGAGTATGTATGGACGCTACGGGAGCGAACCGCAATCATCCGAAGCGCGCCCTCCTGATCGACGACGACAAGGGCGTTCGGAACGCCCTCCACGACGTCGTCACCTCGTTCGGCTTTGTGACCGACGCGGCAGCGAATGGGCCCGAGGGCCTCGCGCTCTTCGAGAAAAACCCCTACGACGTCGTCTTGACCGATCTCCTGATCCCTGGCATGACGGGTTGGGAGGTGCTCCAGGCGCTGCGCCGGCTGGACCCCAAGATCCCGGTGGTCATCGTGACGGGCGCCAGCGTTTGGGCCGACGACTACGGCATCTTACAACCCGCCGTCGCGCTCGTGCGCAAACCTGTCGATATGAGGGTGCTCGAGACGGCTCTCTCGCGGCTGCTCGGCGGCCTCGCGTAGTCGATTCGCTCACAGACGCTGGGTAGTCGAACCTCCGAGCCCAGGATTCGAAGTCAGCTCCTTCCGCCCGGCGCCGGCCAAGTACATCTGGCCTCGACCGCGGGCTGGCCGAATGCGCACGCCAGCGCGCGCAGATCGGCGATCGAAAGGTTGCGGGCAAATACGCCTCCATCTCGATAAGATGGAGTCAAACCTGAAGCTGCAATACGCGTATTTCAGCGCCATCCAGTTCGTCAACGAAAAGCAGGCACGTCAGTTCGCGAGCGAGCAGGTCCGGTCCAATGCCGACGACGCCGAGGCTCAGGACACCTGGGGATACGTGCTCCTTAGATTTGCGAGCAATGCCCAGGACGTTGAGAAGGTGTTGGGGCAGTTCCGCCAAGCGATCAAGAATCCCAAAGCCGAGAGGATAACAAAGCGCCTGGCATCCGCCCATCTCCAGCAGGCACAGGAGACGCTCGCTCGCTTCAAAGGACACTAACGTGAGCTCAGAGAGCTCAACCCTTCAAAGCACAGGCCGCTTGCAGACCCACCTGAGGCACATCCCACGGGGCTGACGCTAAGAGGAGAGTTGAAGGAGTCCATTATGCGACAACTGCATAGAAGAGCTTCCACTATCCTTGAATCTAGAGTCAGCCGAGAATGACGCGGATCGCGGACAAGCTGAAGGCACGCCTCGCAGATTGGGTGCCGCCTTGACGCGACGCGGTTTCGAGTCCAGTCTTCATTTGCGTCCGAGTACCCGGCGGGACAGTGCGCCGGACTGGAGGGATTCCAAGGATGAAACACTGGAGCAGCCGGATAACGGTGATGGTGTGGGTCCTGGTCGCATGCGCGATGATGCCGGTGATCGCACTCGCGCAGATGCCAAGCGTCGGCTCGATGCTGCCAGACAAGGCACAACTCCTGGAGCAGGGGCAGAAACTCGTGGCCGACCTGACCTCGATGAAGAGCAGTGGCAAGCTGGGGGCGGCCGATGTCGGAAAGGTGGATTCACTGCTGCCCAAGGCTACCGCGCTGAACACCGAGCTTGCCAAGCCCGAGGTCGCGCCAAGCCGCCTGGCCCAGCTGGCTGGTCAGCTCGGCGATCTCCAGAAGCAGGTCGGCGCGCTCAAGGGCCTGATGAAGTAGCGGGCCGGCCGCGCGCGCCTGGAGCAGCTCTGGGACCGGCTGCGCCTGCTGGACGACGGCCGCGTGGTACTCACCCTGAAGACGGGCAAGGCCAGGCGTCGCAGAGCGGGCGGGCGGCCGGCCGAGGCGATGGCCCGGATCGGCACTCTCGCCGATCGGTCACAGAATCGAATTAGCTCGTTGCTCAGACCGACTATAGCGAGCCCGAGGGCAAGGAGAGGTCGTAAGGGCGGGTTTGCCTCCCCTGTCGGAGGGAGACCGTGCCGACCCTCGAGTCATGACCTGACGATCGTCACTCGACCTGGGAAGGCGCGCTGTATGGCGTCCGGGTCGTCCAACACGTGTGGATCCCAAGGACTTCGAGGCAGTGGAAGGTACCGACCAGGGTTCGCGGTCTCGGCCAGCGCTCGGTCGAACGCGCCACGGTAGGAGCCCTGGCTTGCGAATCGAAGGCCAGCACACGCCCAGCAACGGAAACGGCCCGTATCGGTTAAGCGTGACCCGATGACTCGATAGGCGTAAAGGTGTCGTCGCTGCCGTCGGCAGCCCGGGGCATACGAATGTCAGGTCAACTCCGCCCTAACCGTGGATCTCACCCCGGACCTGACCGCGACGCTCAAGCGGCACCTGACATGGCTGAGGGCGGAGGCGCTGCGCCAGGGCACCGGCGAGCCCGAGTGGCTGTTCCCCAAGGCCGACGGCACGCTGATGAACAAGGACTGCGCCGCCGGCGTCTTCCGCAGACTCCTGAAGCGCACGGGGCTCCCGCACTACCGCGTGCATGACCTCCGCCACACGTACGCCAGCCTGTTGCTCGCCGAGAGCGCGCCGATCACCTACGTCTCGGCGCAGTTGCAGCATTCGAGCCCTGCCACGACGATGCGGTTCTACGCGCGCTGGATCCCGAGCCATGAGAAGCGGTGGGTCGATGCGCTGGATAGGAAGCCGAGCGGGAGGAAGCGGAGCGCGGCGGCCAGGGCGCCGGTGGAACCAGAAAGTGGAACCAGCGGCTTCCTGATTAACAGACGAGGGCCGGTGAAGAGCCGGCCCTCAGTATTTCCGCGACGTTCCGCGCGACCCGCCGTCATCGCTCGACGTTCTCGCGCTCGCGTTCAAGACCGACACGGACTCTTGTCTCGCGCACGGACGTACAGCAAGGGATTCTCGGAAGACGGATCACGCAAGATCACTCAAGCGCTCTGGGACCAGCGATCGACTGATTATCCGACAGGTGTTCGGATCTGGGCGACGTATCGCGGACGCCGTCAGTATTAGCGCGCCGCCATGGGCACGCCGTGCGGGGCCAGCGAGGTCAGAGCGCGCACCTCGCCCGACGTCCCGTTGACGAAAACGGACTCCGACTCGGAGAGAAACGAACCGCTGAAGTCTTGATGACTGTGATCCGGCTCCGGCGGCAGGGCCGCGGTTTCGATCGCCTGCCGGGTCTCGTGCTCGTGCAGGTGCGCCGCCTCGGTCACGCCGAGGACGGCGAGGTGGGCACAGGCGAAGAGCCCGCAGATCGCGCAGGCGACGTCGCGTCGAGGTGTCACGTCATTCATTCTACGTCGACCTGGAGAAAGAGAAGGGGCGGGACCATTGGTGATCCCGCCCCGAGAGCGCATGCTGGCGGCCGCTACCCCCGCTTGCTTTGCCTCGGCTCGCTGGACTCGCGGATCACGCCTCTCGCCTTGCGCGCAAGATCCAGCGGTATGGTCTGCATGTTGTGGTCGTGCCTCGCGTGTTCAGCGGCCTTTAGCATGACCTCGTCGTCGTCCTTGCCTCGGACCACGAACTCGCAGTTCGGCATCCCGACTTCCTTGCAGCGCAGCTCCCGCATGATGACCTCCGGTTACGTGGAGTTCGACCTACCTTCCATGATCGACCCTCAAGGCGACCTCGTCGAGCTGCCGCGCCGCGGTACATTTCTGGAACAGCTATTTCGGTTGACAAGTGATGTGATCCGTCAACATAGCTGGGCTGATACTCGTCGCGTTCATCTCGACCTGGTCCTGGGAATCGACATGCACGTCGTCCTCTCGGGCGCCATCCTCGCAGCCCTCGCCGTCGGCGGTTTGTGGCTTCTACGACGCACACGGAAGCCGAAGTGAATTCTCTCCGCGACTGGTGGCGCACGCGCACGCTCGCCAACAATCTGCGCGACAGTCTTCGCTACCTGTCTTTTGCGGCGCTCTTTGCGTTGATGGCGTTCGCTGCTGTAGCAATCGCGATCGACATCGCGCATAAGTGGCACGAGGGTACACTAGTCGACGGGCTCATCGAAGCCCTGTCCAAGAAGACCGTTTCCTGGATTCTGATCGGACTTTTTGTCGCGTTCGTCGCCGTTGTGATCGTCCTCTGGGTAATCAGCATCCTCTGGGCATGGGTCACTCTCCCGCTCACTCTTCGAGACGGCGTCGCTGCGTTGAACGGTCTCCGCCTGGAAGTCCGAAGGCTGCGCCGCCGAATGTTTCCTGTGCCGCCCGCGCCCGACGACGACGTTGATGACCTAAATGGCTAGACAGCGTCCCGAGAAGAAGCGAGAGCCAACGCCAGCGGCTACGAACCCCGCGCGCACGGTCCTGCCGATGCAGCTTCAAGTCGGGGACCGCTTCGCAGACGAGACCGGCGAGTGGGAAGTCGTTGGTCGGCCATACAGCACAGCGGGCGGAAAGACCGTCCACGCGCGCGTCAAGAGGATCGACCAACCCGCCAGCGTAGAGGTGCGAAGTTGGGACGCCTTCAAGCGCATCAGCGTGAGGCGCACCGCCACCGAGGAGGGCAAGCGGTAATGCGGTTCTTGCAAAGGAATCGCGCGACGACTGTCGTCAACCCGCTCGCTCATCTCTCCGACGACGAACTTGTCGCCGAGCACTGCGAATCGGGAGCGAATTCCCACTTCCTGAGTGAGATGGTTCGACGGCTGATGAGGAGCAATGAGCGTCTCTCGACGTGGCTCCTCGTATTCACCGTTGCGATCTTCTTGCTGACAGCAGTTCTCCTGTGGGCGCCATTGAAGCCCTCCCCTACGGACGCGCGCGGCAGTTCGTGGGTGCTGTGGGTCGAGCCGCCAACAGAGTCGAATCGCTGGAGCTTCCCGCGAGCTTCACAGATTGCTTTTTCGAGAAGGGAAGATTGCGAGCGGGCCGCCGAGGAAGAAAACGACAAGCAGTTCAAGCTGCTCCTGGAAAGAAGGAAGACGGGACAAGGAAGCGTGGTGTCCCAAGGAACTTTGAGATGTTTCCCCGACACCGTCAACCCGCGCGGGCCGAAGAGGAAGTGACGGCTGTCATGGCCGCGCCCGCATGGTGTGGGACAAGATTCGCGGAGTGTGGTAACTCTGCTCGCGGCCTTCGACGCCTTCTACTTTGAGCCCCGTCGCTGCGGCGACCTGGGCGGCGGCGTCGAGGGCGACCGCGTCTGGCTCGCGTGCTCGTGCGGAGCCGTGATCAACCGACCAGCGGATCGTGACTGATCAGCGCGGCCGCCTGCTCTCGTCGCAGCCAGCCGTCGATGTACACCGTGGCCCGTAACTTCGGCTAGACTCGCGTGGTGGCGGTCCTGGCACGCCGAATCATGGACTACCTCGGCTATGTCCAGACGTGGGTC
>Ga0066709_100003840_pt1 | contig 11731 bp, 10 predicted proteins | sample GraSoiAngelo_158_FD_79665 | JGI IMG/M metagenome (GOLD analysis project Ga0066709, IMG submission 79665) | Grasslands soil microbial communities from the Angelo Coastal Reserve, California, USA - 14_1009_16_30cm | ecosystem: Environmental > Terrestrial > Soil > Grasslands | place: USA... | reverse complement strand
TTCCGGCAAATATACGTTCCAGAAGTCGGGCGAACCGGACCGTACGTCCGACGAGATGATTCGCTTGTACGACGATTGGATCCGTCAGTATCCGATCGTGTCGATCGAAGACGGTCTCGCTGAAGGCGATTGGGAGGGCTGGAAACACTTGACGAGCACGCTCGGCTCGAGAGTCCAGCTCGTTGGCGACGATGTGTTCGTCACGAACCCGGAGATCCTCCGCAAGGGGATTGCCGATCGCGTCGGCAACGCGCTCCTGGTGAAGCTGAATCAAATCGGGACGGTCAGCGAAACGCTCGACGCCGTGCGCATGGCCAGCGAGGCGAAGTACGGAACGATCATCTCGCATCGCTCGGGCGAGACCGAGGATACGACCATCGCCGATCTCGCCGTCGGCACCGGCGCCGGTCAGATCAAGACCGGTTCGGCAAGCCGCACCGATCGCGTGTGCAAGTACAACCAGCTTCTGCGCATCGAGCAAGAGCTTGGAATGGCGGCGGTCTATGCCGGCCGTTCGCGCGTTCAGTCTGCCCACACGTAAGACTCTTCATGTGCCGAGATGCATAAAGTCGTTCTGCTGCGCCACGGCGAGAGCATCTGGAACAAAGAGAATCGATTCACTGGGTGGACCGACGTCGATTTGTCGGAGAAAGGTCGCGACGAAGCGCGCGAGGCCGGGCGCCTGCTCCGCGACGGCCACTACGGGTTCGACATCGCGTACACGTCCGTGCTCAAGCGCGCGGTCCGCACGCTCTGGATCACGCTCGACGAGCTCGACGCCATGTGGATTCCCGAGGAAAAGAACTGGCGGCTCAACGAACGGCATTACGGAGCGCTGCAAGGGTTGAACAAGGCCGAAACGGCGGCAATGCATGGCGAAGCGCAGACGAAGATCTGGCGGCGCAGCTACGACATTCCTCCTCCCCCACTTACGCCCGACGACCCGCGTCACCCGTCGCGCGACCCGCGTTATGCGAGCCTGAAGCCATCAGAGCTGCCACTTACAGAATCGCTGAAAGACACGGTCGCGCGCTTTCTCCCGTACTGGCACGACACAATCGCTCCATCCATCCGATCCGGACAGCGCGTCCTCATCGCCGCGCATGGCAACAGCCTGCGCGCGCTGGTGAAATACCTGGACGACATCGACGAGCAGACGATCGTCGGATTGAACATCCCCACAGGCATCCCGCTGGTCTACGAGCTCGATGACGCGCTCAAGCCGACGGGGCATTACTACCTGGGCGATCCAGCAGCAGCAGCAGCGGCGGCGGCGCGCGTCGCTGCCCAGGCCTCCAAAAAGTAAGAAGTACGAAGCAAGAAGCACGAAGACAGTCAGAAGGGCCAGAAGAAGAAAGGGCCGGCGCGCCTCAGCGCGCCGGCCCTGGTTTGTACTTTGAACTTCCGACTTCTGACTTTCTTATTCGACCGGTTCCGCCGTCTCGTCTGCGGCAATCCGCAGAGAGCGGAGGAAGCGTCGGTCGTTCGCAGTCACCTCGAACGTGCGTTTGGGCTGCAGCTGCGCCGTCTTTGCCGGCGCCGGCACCTTCGCAAGGGCCGACGTCTGCGAGCGGTTCACGAACCCCACAACGGCTTCGAGGGTGACTTTCATCTCGAATCCAGCGGCCCGGGCCTTTTCACGACACGCCTCCACCTGCGGATTCTCGGCGACCGCGGCGGCAATCGCGTCGGCCAGCTCTCTTGCGAATCGGTTGACGACATCTTCCATCTGAGTCCTCCCTACGCCTCCAGGGCTGGGTTCCGGAGGCGCTTCCCCGATCGAGACCTACCTACACCAAGGCGGTGAACAGGGACCGGGCGCCTGATGTTATATGGTCGGATTGAAATTGTAGGTAAGCTGAGTCTACGGCGAAGGCGCCTTTCTGTCAAGCAGTTACGGGCACCTGATCCGTGAGGTCGGCTACAATCCACCTTGGTGCCGAACGACGCACGCACGCCCGCAGATCTTGTCGCTTGGGATCCCGCTACCGCCCTCGGAGAGCCCGGCGGGTACCCGTTTACGCGCGGGATCCAGCCGACGATGTACCGCGGGCGGCTCTGGTCGATGCGGCAGTACGCCGGCTTTGCCTCCGCCGAGGAATCGAACGAGCGATATCGGTACCTGCTCGCGAATGGCGTCACCGGCCTGAGCGTCGCATTCGATCTGCCGACGCAGATGGGATACGACTCCGATCATCCGCTCGCCGCCGGTGAAGTGGGACGCGTCGGCGTCGCGATCGACTCGATCGAGGACATGGCGGCGCTGTTCGATCGGATTCCGCTCGACCGCATCTCCACGTCGATGACGATCAACGCGACCGCCATCATCCTTCTTGCGCTGTACGTCGCCGTCGCCAAGCGACAGGGCGTCGGGCTGACGGCTCTTTCGGGCACGGTCCAGAACGACATCCTGAAGGAGTACGTCGCGCGCGGCACGTACATCTATCCGCCGCGTCCGTCGCTTCGGATCGTGACCGACATTTTCGCGTTCTGCGAACGCGAGTTGCCGAACTGGAACACGATCTCGATCAGCGGTTATCACATCCGCGAGGCCGGTTCGACCGCCGTACAGGAAGTGGCGTTCACCTTCGCACACGCCATCGCGTACGTGCAGGCGGCGATCGACGCGGGGCTCGACGTCAATCAGTTCGGCCAGCGGCTCTCGTTCTTCTTCAACGCCCACAACGATTTTTTCGAGGAAATCGCGAAGTTCCGCGCGGCCCGGCGGCTGTGGGCGCGGATCATGAATGACCGTTTTCATGCGACCAATCCGCGGGCGCAGCAGCTTCGCTTCCATACGCAGACGGCCGGCAGCACGCTCACGGCGCAGCAGCCGGACAGCAACATCGTGCGCGTCGCGTTGCAGGCGCTGGCGGCGGTGCTCGGCGGCACGCAGTCGCTGCACTGCAACGGCCGCGACGAAGCGTTGGCGCTGCCGACCGAGGAGTCGGCGCGCATCGCGCTCCGGACGCAGCAGATCATCGCCTGCGAGAGTGGCGTCGCCAACACGGTCGATCCGGTCGCCGGCTCGTACGCAATCGAAAAACTGACGAACGACATCGAAACCGGCGCCGATGCGATTCTGGCGCGCGTCGATCGGGCAGGCGGCACGTTGACGGCCATCGAGACGGGACTGATTCAGCGAGAGATCCAAGAGTCCGCGTACAAAGCGCAGCTCGCCGTCGATTCGGGAACAGCGATTGTCGTCGGCGTGAATCGATTCGCCGACGGCAACGGTGCGGCGATTGAAACGCTGCGCATCGATCCCGACGTCGAGCGGCGTCAAGTCGAGCGCGTCCGCGCCGTCCGCGCCGGCCGAAGCGCCGATGCTCACCGTTCGGCCCTCGCCAGTATCGCCGATGCGGCGCGCGACGGGTCGAATCTGGTTCCGGCGATCATCGCCGCCGTCGAGACGCGCGCCACGGTCGGCGAAATCGCCGACGCGATGCGCGTCGTCTTCGGAGAATACGCGGAGACGGCGACTGTTTGATGGAGCCGCTGCTGCGCGTCGAGCGCCTCACGACGGTCTTCGACCTGCCCGGTGGCGCGTTACCCGCCGTCAACGATGTAACCTTCGAAATTCAGCCGGGCGAAACGCTCGGACTCGTCGGCGAATCGGGCAGCGGCAAGTCGGTGACCGCGCTCTCCATCATGCGCCTGGTTCAGCCGCCCGGCCGCATCGCCGGCGGCCGCATCGTCTTCAAGGGACAGGATCTCCTGACGCTCGACGAACGCCGGATGCGAGAAGTACGGGGCGCCGGCATCTCGCTCATCTTTCAGGAGCCGATGACCGCGCTCAATCCGGTGTTCTCGGTCGGCGATCAGGTGGCTGAAGCGCTGATCGTGCATGGCCGCGCATCGCGCCGCGAGGCGAGAGCGGCTGTTATCGAACTTCTGCGGGCGGTTCGGATGCCGAATCCCGAATCGCGAACGGCCGACTATCCCCACCAGCTCTCCGGCGGCCAGCGTCAGCGCGTAATGATTGCCATCGCGCTCGCGTGCCGTCCGTCGCTCGTCATCGCGGACGAGCCGACGACGGCGCTGGACGTGACGATACAGGCGCAGATCCTGGATCTGCTCCGCGACATGAAGTCGCAGTTCAACCTGGCGCTGCTGCTGATTACGCACGACCTCGGCGTTGTCGCTGAAATCGCCGACCGCGTCGCCGTCATGTATGCGGGCCGGATCGTCGAAACCGGTCCTGTGCGCGCAATCTTTCGGCATCCGCAGCATCCGTACACGCGCGGTCTGCTCGCCTCCATTCCCGGCGGCGCTCCGGGCCAGCGGCTGAAAGCGATCGACGGCGCCGTGCCGCTCCTGAACGCGCTGCCACCGGGATGCGCGTTCAACCCGCGGTGTCCGGATCGATTCGAGCCGTGCACGACGGAGCCGCCCCCGGATTACGCCGTTGGACCCGACCAAACCGCAAAGTGTTACCTCCACTCGCCGCACGTAGGCGCGGACCGGCGTGTCCGCCCCGGCGCAGACCCGGCGGTCGGGGCAGACCCTTCGGTAGGGGCCGACACATCGGTCGGCCCCTACCCGTCATGAGCCTCGTCGAAGTCGAACATCTCGTGAAACATTTCGCCCGGGACACGGGATTGTTCCGCGGCGGCGCGCGCGTCGCGGCGGTCGACGACGTGAGCTTCAGCATCGATCAAGGCGAAACGTTCGGGCTCGTCGGAGAATCGGGCAGCGGGAAGACGACGACGGGGCGCTGCATGCTGCGGCTGATCGAGCCGACGTCGGGCGCCGTCCGGTTCCGCGGCGAGAACGTGCTCGAGTTCAGCCGGTCGCGGCTGCGGCGCGCGCGGCGCGACATGCAGATCGTTTTCCAGGATCCTTACTCGTCATTGAATCCGCGCGTGCGGGCGCGGAAAATCGTCGAAGAGCCGCTCGTCATCCACGAACTCGGCTCGCGCGCGAAGCGACGCGATCGCGTCGCCGAATTGTTCCGCCTGGTCGGCCTCAGCCCCACTCACCTCGATCGGTTTCCTCACGAGTTCAGCGGCGGCCAGCGCCAGCGGATTGGACTGGCGCGGGCCCTCGCGCTGAATCCATCGTTCGTGATCCTCGACGAGCCGGTCTCGGCGCTCGACGTGTCGATTCAGGCGCAGGTCGTGAACCTGCTGATGGATCTCCAGCGGCAGCTGACGCTGACGTATCTGTTCATCGCGCACGACCTGCGGCTCGTAGAGCACATCTGCACACGCGTGGCCGTCATGTACCTGGGACGGATCGTCGAGATAGGGCCTGCAGCCTCTCTGTTCGCGGCGCCGCAGCATCCGTACACGCGGGCTCTGCTGTCGGCGATTCCGGTGCCGGATCCCGACGCGTCGCGGCAGCGCATCGTGCTCGATCCCGCGTCAATCAATCGAAATGCGGTTCTGAAAGAGATCGCGGCCGGACATTTCGCCGCCGTTTGAATCGACGACGCTCGCGAACGCACGACACCCATTTTTTGGTCTCGTGCGTTTCGTATTTCGTGGTTTTCGTGCTTACGCGGCGCGGCGCACGTCGTCTTCGACGCCTCCGTCGCGGATGTGGATCGTTCGATACGCGAAGGCCGCCACGTCGGCCTCATGCGTGACGAGGACGATCGTGTTGCCGGCTTTGTGCAGTCGCTCGAACAGCGTCATGATCTCTGCGCCGGTTTTCGAATCGAGGTTGCCGGTCGGCTCGTCGGCGAGGAGAATCGACGGATTGTTCACGAGCGCGCGGGCGATGGCGACGCGTTGCCGCTGACCGCCCGAGAGCTCGTTCGGCCGGTGCGTCATGCGTTCACTGAGCTCGACCTTCTGCAGCGCGGTCTTCGCGCGGTCCTGACGATCCTTGGCCGGCACTCCGGCATACACCAGTGGCAGCTCGACGTTGTGAAGCGCCGTCGCGCGCGGCAGCAGGTTGAACGTCTGGAACACGAAACCGATTTCCTCGTTGCGGATGCGCGCCAGCTCGTTGTCGTTCATCTGGCTCACCTGCTTCCCGTTCAGCAGGTACGAGCCTTTGGTCGGGGTGTCGAGGCAACCGATGAGATTCATCAGCGTCGACTTGCCCGAGCCCGACGGTCCCATGACGGCGACGTATTCGCCGCGTTCGATCTGAACGGACACGCCGCGGAGCGCATGAATCTCCTCGGTGCCCATCACGTACGTTTTCCAGAGATCAACTGTTTCGATCAAAGCCATACGGGTTTTAGACGGCGGAGATTACGCGCCGGTTCTGAGCCGCGTCAGCAGCGTCTTCGCAACCGGCGGCGCATCGGTCGGCATTTTCGCGTCCCAGTCGCGCGCATCGATCGGAATCAACGTCACCCTGGCGCCGCGGCTCTTCCTCCGTTGATCCGCAATCGCCGTGGCGAGCTCGCCCGCCGACGCCATCGACGATCCCATCAGAAACACACAGACTTCGTCCGACGCGGCGCCCGTTTTCAGCGCGTTGGTCCACGTATCGGCCACGCTTTCCGCGTCGACGCGCGACACGAAGCGGCCCAGCAACCGCGGACCTTTGCCGCGCACGAACAACTTGGTTTTCGGTGTGCACGCCACGTCGAACCCGCGAACGTCGGTCCTGTCGTAATCCCCCGCGACCGCCTCGAGCGCCTGTACGAACCGGCCGAGCAGCGCTTTGCGCACGAACTGATCCCTGGTCGCTCGCTCCTGGACGAACGACGCGCCGGGCGCAGGCTCCGAATCCGCGGAGCGCGCCCACGGCTCCGGCGACGGAGCAACATACGGCTGCCGCAACGGCCCGGCCGCCTGCGGCGGTTGTGGCGCCGTAGGCGCCGGCGCGGACGCTGCGCCGGCGGCAATCGTCCGATCGTACTCGGCACGGCGATTGTCGTCCGACAGAATCCGGTACGCCTCGGTCAGCTCCGCGGCGCGGCCGGCGGCCATGTCCTGGAATTCCTTGCCGAGATGCTGGACCTTGTCCGGATGGTACCGCGCGATCTGCAGCCGGAATGATCGTTTGATCTCCTCGCTCGTCGCGGACGGCGCGATCTCGAGGAGTTCGTAATAAGTCTTCTGAGACACCCTTATTTCTTGAACTCCGCGACGTTGGCCGCCGGCAGCTCGCGGCGGGATTCAGCGCGCGCGTCGCGATCGCGCAGCCGCTTGGGCGCTTTCTTGGTCGTCTCGGTCGCGCTTTGCGTGCAGTACGGACAGAAATTCCAGCCGGGCTGGAGCGCGCGATGGCAATGTGGACAGCCGCCGCCGATGCGCTTGCCGCACTGCGGACACGCGAGGAAATCGACGCCGACAGCGCTCCCGCACTGCGCGCACAGCGTCCGCATCTCCCTCACCTCGGTCACCACGCGCAGCAGTTCTTCCGGCGTCGTGATGCCGGCCTTCACCTTTGCAAGACCGTCCTCGCCGAGCGAGATCATCCCGCCGGAAATCGCCGCGTCGCGGATCTGATCTTCCGTCGCCTTCGAGGCGATTAGCCGCCGCAGCTTGTCGGTGACGCGCATCACTTCGTAGATGCCGATGCGACCGCGGTATCCCGTGTGATTGCATTGGTCGCAGCCGACCGACTTGAAGAAGACGAACCCGGCGGCGTCGGCTTCAGAAATGTTCAGCGCGCGGAGCGTTTCAGCCGGAGGCGTGTACTGGCGCCGGCAATGCGTGCACAGCCGGCGCACGAGACGCTGCGCGACGACACCGATGAGCGCGCCCGCAATGACGTACGGTTCGGTGCCGATGTCGGCCAGCCGCGTGACGACCGACGGCGCATCGTCGGTGTGCAGCGTCGAAAGCACGAGGTGCCCGGTCTGCGCCGCCTGCATGGCGATTTTCGCCGTCTCCGCATCGCGAATCTCGCCGACGAGGATGACGTCGGGATCCTGGCGGAGAATCGATCGCAGCGCGCTCGCAAACGTCAGCTTGATTTTCTCGTTGATCTGCGTCTGGTTGACGCCCGGGATCTGATATTCAATCGGATCCTCGATCGTAATGATGTTGGTCTTCTCGGATTGGACCGCGCGCAGCGCCGAGCTGAGCGTCGTCGACTTGCCGCTGCCGGTCGGACCGACGACGAGGATCATGCCGTGCTGATGGCGCATGAACTGCCGCATCTCTTCGAGGCCGATCGCCGACATGCCGATCTCTTCGAGGGCGGGCACGCCTTTGCGGTGATCGAGGACGCGCATGACGACTTTCTCGCCCCACATGGTGCGAAGCGTCGACACGCGGAAATCCACTTCGTTGCCGTCATCCGACACCAGCCGCAGGCGGCCGTCCTGCGGCAGCCGCTTCTCGGCGATGTCCATGCCCGCCATGATCTTCAGGCGCGCGATGAGGCCTTCGTGGACCCACTTCGGCAGGTCCATGACTTCTTTGAGCAGGCCGTCGAGACGATGGCGGATCAGCACGCCTTTTTCCATCGGCTCGACGTGGATGTCGCTCGCCTTGCTTTTGATCCCGCTTTTGACGACCAGGTCGACGAGGTCGATGATTGGCGCTGCCTCGCTGCTCGCCTTCAGACCGGCGGCCGGCGATTCGAAGACCTCTTCTTCGACGCGGCGCGCCAGGGCAGTTTCGCCGACAGACCCGTCGTGCGTCGCGCTCCCCGATCGGCCGCGGGCCGGTGCCGGCGCGGCAAGCGCCAGGTCGGCGTTCGGCTGAGCCGTGCGGAGAGCCAGCGCCTTGTCGGGATACCCCGTATTGATCGCGTCGATGATGTCGCCGCGCGTCGCGACGACCTGCTTGATGCGATAGCCGGTCTGAAATTCGAGATCCTGGACCAGGCTGAAAAGCAGCGGATCCGACATCGCGACCGTCAGAAGATTCTTCTCGAGCCGGACGGCCACGCAGATGCGCTTTAGCGCGACTTCCTTTGGAATCAGAACCACCGCCGAGGGTTCCGGCGGGTTTTCCGCAAGGTTGATATAGGGAAATCCGAGCTGGAACGCGAGCGCCTTCGCGATCTGCTTTTCCGTCGCGAGGTTCATGCGTACGAGGACGACCCCGACGCGTTCGCCGGTGCGTTTGTGCTCGGCGAGCGCGTTGCGCAGGTCGTCTTCCGTGATGAGGCCCGCCTGGATCAGGCACTCACCGATTTTCTTGCGCACTAAGTCCCCTTGAAGAAAAGGCGATACGTCCGAATCGAACGCACGATTTTACGAAGCCCATCCGTCCGTAATCAACCAAAAACGCACGAAGTGTCTTACTCGAAGTAGTTCATCTGATTAGACTTGCACATTATTTCCCGGCGGTACTCAGTCCGAGCCGGCGCAGCCGCCCCTGGCCATCACGCAGCAAAACGGCCGACGGCGTGATGTCGACAATTCTGGCTCCGCGCACGTCGTCGCCGACGGTGACGATGCGGCCATCGACAATGGCCAGCTTCCGATCCGCTGAATACAGAATCGTCCCCAATTCAGCTTCAAACGGCGTGTCCGTCTCGGGACGTTTTGGAAGGATCGGCTGAGGCGAGGCGCGCGGTCGAGTAGACACCTGTGGCGTCTCGGACTGGGAGCCGGCCTCGACCGGAGGCGACGCCGCCGGCGGGGCCGTGGAACGCGCCAAAGGGATCGACTGCTCTGTGGAACGCGAGGTCGTCGCGGGAGGCAGGGGCGACGGCGCAACCGGACGATTCTCGACCTCACGCGGAGGAACCGCCGCAGGCGTGTCTTCCAGTACGCGCGGCGGCGGTAATGGCGCGATGCAGGTCGCATCTTCCTCGACGGCAACGTACGCCTCGATGCCAGGCGCGTCTAGAGATCGCCGCAGACGCGCCAGCGAGCTGAGCGCCGTCGCCGACGTCGCGACGCTCCGGACGCGGATGCCCGCATCGATGATCGGCTGCAGCGCCGACATGATCGGCGTCGCTGCGGCGAGCGCGACGACCACGGGCCGTCTCTCGGCTTTGTCGCCTGAAGGGCCCACCGGCGCGATGTCGACGAACACGCCGCGCGTCTCGACGCCGGCGCGCGACAGCGACTCGAGCGCGTCGGTGCGCATCGATTCGTACGTTCCCCGCGTGACGACCACCTGTCGATGAGCGTTGTACGGGCCCCAGACGATCACCGACGCAGCGCGTCCCTTGTACGAAGCGAGACGCGCGCCGATCTCGGGGCCGGAAGACGGGAGAACCGCAAACGATCGGACGCGCGGCGCGCGCGCGCGGCGCCACCCGGAACCGGTGTCGATCTCGATGATTCGACACGCGGCGGACGTGAGCTCGATTCCGAGTCGCGTCGCCATCTGTTGATTAGCTTCAGATCAGCTGTCAGCTGTCGGCTGATGGCCGGTAGCTGATAGCTGATATTCTGACACCGATCATGAACAGATCCGATCCCGCATTCGAGGCCGATGAAGGCGGCGGCACGCAGGGCGATCTGCGGCAGCAGATCTCGTCGATCCTGCGCGACCGCGCCAGCATCGTGACGTGGGACGCGGTCGGCGTGTTCCCGTTCACGAGCAGCGCGGAGCGGCTCGACGCCGAGTACTGCAATCGCATCGGGACGGTCCTCATCGAGCTGCTGGCGCTCGGCGTCCGCGACGGACGCGTCGACGCCCGCGGCGGCTCCGTTGCCGATCTGCACCGCATCGTCCTCGAACGTTCGCTCTCGATCGAGCACCTGTTCACGTTCGCGTACCTGATCGAGCGTACCGCCCTCGACGAGCTCGCGCTCAGCGAGCTCGTTGGCGCGACGACCGAGCCTTGGCCCCTCGTCGCGCAGCTGGTCCGCCGCGCGTCGTTCGATCTGCTCGGCGCGTACGCCACGCGCGCGCAACTCGAGCCGAGCGAAGCGTCAATCGTCGACCGGTTGACCACTCTGTACACCGGTCCGCTGTTCGCCGCGGTGCTCGCGAAGGAAGTCGAGCTCGCCGGCCGATTCGGACAACCGCTGTCGCTGGTCCTGTTCGACGTGGATCGACTGTCGGCGATCAACCAGGAGTTCGGGTACGGCGTCGGCGACAAGATCCTGGAGCGGCTCGGCATCCTCCTGCGGAAATATTTTCGCCAGTACGACTGGGTCGCCCGGTACTCCGAAGACTCCATGGCGGTGCTGCTGCTGCGAACCGACGCGGGCCATGCCAGCGAGCTCGCCGAAGCGCTGCGCGCCACGGTCGAAGAGCGTCTCGAGTTCATCGACCACCGCACCGACCAGCCGGTTAGAGTGACCGTCAGCGCCGCCGTCGTCAACGTCAACGTGGCGGTCGGCGACGTCGTCGATCCCGAGCGTTTGATGGCCGACGCGGAGTCGGCCGTCGAGCGTGCCAAGCGGGCTGGGCGCAACCGCGTCGAGCGCGTCGACGGCTATTCGGGCTACGCCTCCCGCTCCTCGTAGTTCGCCTTCAGTTTCGAGACGACGCTCTTGTCCTGCGCCCAATGCCGTCAAACGCGCGCGCACCTGCGCCGCCAGTTCGGCGTACGTGATGGTGCCGAATTTCAGGAACGCCCGGTAGTGCTCGACGGCCGTCGCCTGATCGCCCGATTCGTCCGCCACGACGGCCAGGTTGTAATGCGACCCGGCGCCGCGCGGATCGATCTGCAGCGCGCGCCGTAACAGACTGCGGGCATCGGCGGCGCGCCCGGCGGCCCGCTGCAGCAGCGCGAGGTTGACGAGCGATTCGACGTTGCGTGGATCGTCGGCGAGCGCGACGCGGAGCTCCGCCGCGGCCGCGTCGGCGCGATTCGATTGCATCAGCGCCACGCCGAGATTGTTGTGCGCCCTGACGTACTTCGGGTCGAGCGCGATCGCCCGCTGGAACTGTTTGATGGCGTC
>Ga0066709_100003839_pt1 | contig 11735 bp, 10 predicted proteins | sample GraSoiAngelo_158_FD_79665 | JGI IMG/M metagenome (GOLD analysis project Ga0066709, IMG submission 79665) | Grasslands soil microbial communities from the Angelo Coastal Reserve, California, USA - 14_1009_16_30cm | ecosystem: Environmental > Terrestrial > Soil > Grasslands | place: USA... | reverse complement strand
TTCACCATTCCTTTAGGGCCACCGGCATTTCCGACTATCTGATCCGCGAGCACATCGTGGAAATTTACGCTGGTGGTGAATGGAGAGTCTTCCGCCTCTGGTTGCATGGCGAAATACCCGTTGACCTCGCCCTCCGCGACGCGCGCGGAAATTCCGGAAAGCTCAAGCACGTCGGGTTCGTAGCGGAGCGGCGAACGCAGTTGGTCCAGAAAGAAGCGGTCGCGCAATGAAATTCTGGCGATCTTTGTCTCTCCGTGAAGAGCCGATGCGCTGCGGATATTGGTGCGAAAATTCACGCCTGTGAAACTCGCGATCAGTCTGCCGGCTTGATCGAGAAAAGTGAAGTCGCCGTTCTTAACGCTCACACGTCGAACTTCCGGAGCGACGGTCAGTGTTGGCCCTCGTCCCGCCGGTTGATTCTTAACCGTGGCCTGAGGCGGAGATGGAAGATTGGCGGTCACCGTGGCAGCGGAGATCGTATTCGTCTGAACAACTTCGTTTCCTGCTGGCTTCTGCGAGATCGCCGGAACCCGCTTTGTCGCCACAGCGTGTGACCGAACTTTTTGTGCGGACGGGAGACGCCATTTTCCTTGCGCATCTTGTGGCCAAACAACCCTCGGATTGATGAGCGAAACTTCCTTGATCACGAGCCGTTGCGAAAAGAGCGAGAGAAAGCGAACGCGCAGCCGGAATGTTTTTGCCTCAAGAAAATGCTCGGGACCAACCTCGGACGATGTTTGCGGAATAGTGATACCGCTCAGTTCGAGTCCGCCCCACGGAGTTACGCTCATGCTGCGGATTTCGAGCGGAACGCCGAGGCTTCGGCTCAGTTCCTGTTGAATCTTTGCTTGTGCACCTTGTGATTGCACATACAGGTTCACGCCAACCAAGAGAACCGCGGCAAGCGCAATCAATGCCCCCAGGACAAGAAGTATCACTCGGGGCAATTTTTGCACCGTGAGATGTTACGCAGCCCCAGTGTGAAGCAAAGATCAAACGACCATCACAGTCGTCGATTCCGGCTTAAATGGGTTGTTATGGTGAACCAAGCGAAACATGTCAGCTCTATTCGGTTGCGCGAGCGGTTGAACGTGATCCGAAGATTCTTCGCTACGCTCGGAATGACAGTACAAAGTGACTTTTCTCTGTGACTGACACAGTTGTCATTCTCAATCCAACTGCGGGAAGTCTCGAAACTAATCGGGACTGGCAGGAGCGCGTCGAATCCATCGCCCGCGGTTGGCCGATCCGAACTACGTCGCATGCGGACGAAGCGGCAGCGCTCGCGAGAAGCGCGGTCGAGGAAGGTTTCGGACGGATCGTTGCGGCGGGCGGCGATGGAACTGTGAATCAAGTGGCGAACGGAATCGCTGGCAGCAATGCTGCGCTGGGAATTCTCCCGATTGGCACGATCAATGTTTTCGCAATGGAGCTTGGTCTGCCCGCAAACGATCTCGAGCTTTGCTGGGATATTGTGGCGACTGGAAACGTACGGCTCGTTGATCTACCGACTGCGAATGGAAAATGCTTCGTCCAGCTCGGCGGCATCGGGCTCGACGCACAAGCTGTCAAGGAAACCACCCTTGCATCAAAGCGTAGTCTTGGCCCGCTCAGCTACCTGATCACCGCGGCACATATCGCAGCACGGCGACCGCCGAAGCTTTTTATCACATCGGAGAAGGCTTCTGTGCGTGAAGGATCGTTTGTTCTCATCGGAAACGGCCGTCTTTACGGCGGCCCTTTCCCATTTTTCAAACATGCCGTCATCGATGATGGTTTGCTTGATGTCGTCATGTTCAAGCGACTCGGTTATCTCGAAATCATCAAGTATCTTCAGGACGTTGTATTCAGCTCCGATATCCGTGCTCCTGAAATCGAATATTTTCAAACTCGCTACCTGCGTGTAACGAGCGAGCAGGATGTTCCAATCGAGCTTGACGGCGAACTTGCTGGCACCTGCCCGGTCGATTTCCAAGTCCACGAAAAAGCACTTCGCGTCCTGGCGCCTGTCCCTTCGAGTTGATCGGAGCCCCGAGCAATTTGCTGTTAAATAGGTAACATGAAACTGTGCGCTTCTCTGCAGCCGAATTTGGCGCGCGGTAACTAGTCTTTCGCGCAAAAGCGCGCGAGTTTTTACACGATGGAACGTTGTGCGCGCTGGATTCGGAGCAAAGCAACCTCGTCGCTCAATCCTTCGCAGGTTCAGACCACTCTGATTCAGCTCAGCGAACAATGGCCGGCGAACGCGCCGCCCTTAACCGAAGTGGTCGAACAATTTCCGCTGGGCGAAGCCGCGCTGCTACATCTCCTGGCGGTCTCGAGCATCTGCGCGACGCGGTTGACGCGGAATCCTGAAACGCTGCTGTGGCTTTCTCAGCCTGAAGTGTGCGTTGCTTCGCGCGGGCACGCGGAGATGCTCGCTGCACTGCACTCTCTCGCTGGGGAGTCTGCGATCAACCAGGACTTCGCGCCACTGCGGTTTTGGAAAGGCCGGGAGATGACGCGCGTGGCCGTTAGGGAACTGGCCGCAGTAGCACCGCTAGAGGAGACCACGGGCGAGCTTTCACAGATCGCAGAGATTTGCATCCGTCGCGTGTTCGAATATTGGAACGGCGAACTTCGGCAACGCTACGGCTCGCCAAGAGCGGAGTTTGCCATTCTTGCGCTCGGAAAACTCGGCGGTGGCGAACTGAACCACAGTTCGGATGTTGATCTTCTTTTTCTCTACAGCGAGGAAGACCAGCTCACGCCGCACCTTTCGTATCACGAATTTTTTAGTCGACTTGGAAACAAAATTTTCGAGACGTTTTCGACGCCGCATCCGGCCGGCTCGCTGTTTCGAGTGGACCTGCGTTTGCGCCCGGAAGGGTCGGCAGGGCCCCTGGCGCGTTCGCTCGAGAGCATGGAAAACTATTACGCCGGTTTCGGCGAAACGTGGGAACGGATCGCGCTCATCAAGGCTCGTGGAATCGCCGGCAGCCGCGAACTGGCGTATGACTTCCTGAGACTGCATCAGCCCTTAATTTACCCAAAAAGCGCAACTTGCGATTTGCTTGCGAAGATTGCGAACATCAAGCATCGGATCGAACGCGATGTGGTTGGGCCAGAAAAATTGCAACGTGACGTAAAACTGGGGCGCGGTGGCATTCGCGAGATCGAATTCATCGTGCAGACGTTGCAGCTTATCCATGGTACGCGTCATCCGTTCCTGCAGGAATCGAACATGCTGAAGGCACTTTACGCGCTGCGACAACTCGATTTGTTGCCGCGCGAAGAAGTTTTGGCGCTGGACAACGCCTATCGATTTCTCCGCCGTGTCGAACACCGCGTGCAAATCGAAGCGGAACAACAGACACACACTGTTCCAGACGAGCCCGAATCGTTGCTCCGCCTTGCACGCAGCCTTCGCTTTTCTTCCGCCAGCGATTTCACAGCAGCGCTGCAAAACCGGATGCGAGCAGTCCGTCCCATTTTTCAAAGGATCATCTCTGAAACGTATGCGGAACCCGACAAAGGCAGTCTGGAAATTTTTGGTAATCCACAGCGAGCAGAGAAAGCGCTGAGAGATCTCGAACGAGGTGCGGCGAGTTTTCACGTTGCACCACGTACCCGGCAGATATTCCAGAAGCTGCGCCCGACTTTGCTGGATTGGCTAGCCAAAATTGCGGATCCGGATGCGACTTTGAACCAGTTCCTTCGATTCGTCGAAGCTTATGGTCTGCGCAGTTTGCTTTTCGAGCTGCTCGTCACAAACCCGAAGCTGCTCGAGCTGCTTGTGAAGACTTTCGATTCCAGCCGGTTTGCCGGCGAGTTGTTGATTCGGCAGCCGCAACTATTGGAAGATATTACCCGGGATCCGACATTTGATGAACCTCGGTCTGTGGCAGAGAACCTGCGCCGGCTCGGGTCGTTAGGCGCGAATGCAAACAATCTCGATCCGATCCGCGCATACCGACAGCGGCAGTTGCTGCGCATCATTCTACGCGAGATCATGGGACTCGTTACGACGGCATCCGTCTTTACCGAACTCTCGGATCTGGCCGAAGCGTGTCTGGTTCATACAACCAGGCTCCTCGGAGACGACCAAATAACCATCATCGCGCTCGGTAAATTTGGCGGAATCGAAATTAGTTACGCAGCGGACTTGGACGTCGTATTCGTCGGCGAGGCCAATCGCGCTGCCCAAAATCTCATTACTGCCATGGCCCAACCCACCGCTGAGGGGAGCATTTGGGCGCTCGACGCGCGGCTGCGTCCCGAAGGGGAGAACGGCCCGCTGGTTTGTTCGGTTGAGACTTATCAGCGGTATTACGCGAATCGTGCGCAGCTATGGGAGATGCAGTCGCTTACTCGCGCGCGCCCGATAAGCGGGCCGCTGCAAGATGAGTTTATGAAAGTTGCAAAATCTGCCTGGAGCCGCGCCAGACAGGACGCCGAGTTTCTGGTCAAAATCGATGGCATGCTCCAACGCATTCGCAGCGAGCGAGGCAGCGGATCGGATTTTCTCGATCTAAAGACTGGACGGGGAGGAATTATTGAGGCGGAATTTCTCGTTCAAGCATCGCAAATGCGCGAAAGCATTTGGGAGCCGAAATGGCAGCAGGCGGCGGATTTATTATGGAGACGCGGAGTCTTTACCGATGCCGAAGCTACGAAACTTAAACAGTCGTATGGCTTCCTGCGCCGCTGCGAATCTGTATTGCGGCGTTACGACAACAAGGCTGTGTCCGCACTTCCGAGCCACCCGAATGAACAGCGGAAGCTCTCTATTCGTCTGGGCTATGACAGCTTCGAAATCTTTCGTCGCGATTACGTGGATGCGCGCGAGACAATTCACGCGAATTACCAACGGTATGTTGTTTCCATAAACCGCGGTTCCCCTTCAGCGCTTCAACCCTTCAACTTGAGCGAGGCTTAGCCCGGAATGTTCTTGAGCATCTCCGTGTTGGTCGGGAATTTTTTCACAAACATCAGGAGACGCTGAATGGCTTCCTCCGGTTTGTGCCCGGCGAGACCGCGCCTGATGAGATTGATTTTTTCCAGTTCCCACGGCTGCAAAAGCAGTTCCTCTCGGCGCGTTCCGGAGAGGAAGATGTCGATGGCCGGATAAATTCGCTGATCGCTGATTTTTCGGTCGAGCACCATTTCCATGTTTCCGGTGCCTTTAAATTCCTGAAAGATCAGCTCATCCATGCGGCTGCCCGTTTCAATCAGCGCCGTGGCGACGATCGTTAGCGAACCTGCTTCCTCCGTATTCCTCGCTGCCGCGAAAATCTTTCGCGGAGTTTCCATCGCGCGCGCATCAATACCACCGCTCATTGTGCGACCGCCGCCACCCAGCGCATTATTGAACGCCCGGGCCGTGCGGGTGATAGAATCGAGCAGGATGAACACGTGTTTGCCCGCTTCGACGAGCCGTTTGGCGCGTTCGCTCGCGAGCTGCGAAATGCGCGTGTGACTCTTAATATCGGCATCATTGGAGCTGGCCATCAGTTCCGCCGTCGGATGCGACCGGCGAAAATCGGTCACTTCCTCCGGGCGTTCATCGACCAGAAGAATGATCAGGATCATCTCCGGATGATTCTTGGTGACTGCATCCGCGATGTGATGCAACAGCGTCGTTTTCCCTGTGCGCGGTGGCGCGACAATCAGACCGCGCTGGCCCATTCCCAACGGGGTCATCAAATCCATGATTCGCGTCGTGTACCGATCGGGCACCGTCTCGAGTTTGATCCGCTTATTCGGATTAATGGTTGTTAATTCTTCAAATGGACGGAGCCCCTGATATTTCGCTGGCTCCTCGCCATTAATCGTAACCAGCTTCGTGAGTTGGGGACCACGGCTTCCGCGCCGGATCTCGCCGTTGATCCACATGCCGTCGCGCAAAGCGAAGCGGCGCACAATCTCAGGAGTGACAAAGATGTCTTGCGGCGTCTGCACAAAGTTGCGTTTTGGATCGCGCAGAAAGCCGAACCCTTTCCCGGAAATTTCAATAATGCCCTCACCAAACTCCGGTTCGGTCTGAACCGGTTCACTCGTTTGGCTGACGCCTTCAGATGTTTCGGGTCGACCCGAGGCTGCGGGATCGAGAGTCTCGACGGCGACATCTGCGCCGGACTTATCCGCATTTGTGGAAGAAGAGTTTGGCGACTCTTCGGAATTATCGCGCCTGAAGCGTTCGCCGCGGTAACGCCTTCGCGTGAAACGACGGCGCGGGCGAGGATGGCGTTGCTCCGGTAACGCGGACTCAGTTTCCAGCGGCGCAGGCTGGTTTTCGTTTTCTTCGTTCATAAGCTAAGATTCTGGCTGCGGTAAAGGGGGGCAGCGCCCTAACAAGATTTCCTGTAAGCAGTAAATTCTTCAGACCGGCAACCCGGCCAGCAATTCGTCTGGAATGTCTAGATTTGAATAGACGTTTTGCACGTCATCGTCCTCTTCAAGCGCATCACACAAGCGGAGCACCTGGCGCGCCACGGTCTCGTCCCTGACCGCGACTGTAGTATCGGGAATAAACGTAAACCTTTGCCCATCGGTACTGACGCCTGCGTTCTTGAGCGCTTCAGCTACGGCGTAGAGCTGATCGTGGGAAGTGAGAATAACATATTGATCCTCCTCGGTTGTCAACTCCTCCGCGCCAGCATCGAGCGCGATCTCCAGGAGCCGATCTTCGTCAACGCCTGACCGCGGAACCGTGATTTGGCCCTTCCTATGGAACATATATGAGACGCTGCCACTCGAAGCAAGGTTGCCGTTGTTCTGGGCAAAAATTCTTCGGATCTCGGCGCCGGTGCGATTTCTGTTGTCGGTCGCAGTTTCAACGATGATCGCCACGCCGCCGGGTGCGTAACCCTCGTAAGTGATCTCGTCGAACTGCTCGGCGTCTCTGCCCTCGCCCGTGCCGCGTTTGATTGCGCGCTCGATATTGTCATTGGGCATGCTCTGCGCTCGGGCAGCCAGAATGGCGCTACGCAGCCGCGGATTGCCGTTCGGATCGCCGCCGCCGGTTTTTGCCGCGATCGTGATCTCTTTCGACAACTTGCTGAAGATCTTGCCGCGTTTCGCGTCGATCGCGCCTTTAAAGCGCTTGACCTTCGACCATTTACTGTGTCCCGCCATAGGTGTGCGGAGTTATTTTAGACCTGAAAACTTGCGAACAGTGTCACCTCACAAGAGAAACGACCAGCGAGGGAGAAATTTACCGCGGCTAATTAGTCGCACGAAAATTTCTTTCGTCAATCATTTGGCCTCAGGGCAGCGCGGCTGACACCGAATACCGGGACACTATTTTTGCTTCCAAGCTTCTCGCCAGTATTTCATTCTTTACGTGTATGAGAGTTCTACTTGCCGGCATTCTGGGTGGAATCGTGATGTTTATTTGGACATCGATTTCGCATATGGCGCTTCCGCTCGGCGAAGCCGGGATTAGTGAGATTCCGAATGAATCAGCGGTGCTCGGCGCGATGCAGACCAATATCGGCGACAATACCGGTCTTTATATTTTTCCTGGCCTCCGTGTCGGCAATAACGCCAGCCGACAGGAAAAGAGCGAAGCCATGAAGCACATGCGCGAAAAAATCGCGGCGAATCCTTCGGGAATTCTCATGTATCATGCGCCCGGTCGCCCGTTCGCGCTTGGCAGATCGCTTGGAATCGAATTCGGCACCGAACTGCTTGAATCAATTCTGGTGGTATTCCTTTTGGCCCGCGCGCGCATTGGCAGCTTTGCCGGAAGCGTCGGCTTCGTCCTTGTCACTGGAATTCTCAGCGCAATAGCAACCAACGTTTCGTACTGGAACTGGTACGGCTTTCCCGGTGTGTACACCGCCAGCTACATATTCATCCAGATTGTGGCATTCTTTCTCGTGGAGATTGTTGCCGGAATCGTTTTGCGAAAGCGCAGCAGCGCAGTTTGAAATCATCACTGATCACTGCGGCGGTGATCGGAATGAAGTTCACGTACCGTCAATGCTGGCCGGCCATTCACGGGTGCGTAAATAGCCTCTGCCTTGCCGTCACTACGTGAAAAACGCCGGACCCCGCGAGTATTATCCGATATCCATTTGGCGCGCGCAGCGTTTGCTTTCAGGAATCTCATAATTTCCTTCTCAGAAAGATCGGTTTCTTTCACATGCGAATAGCTTTCGGAAATACTCCGGTCGTTAGCAAACGTGACCAGATAGAGATATTTATCTTTTCCGTACATGACACTCACAGTTTCGTCTTCGCGCAGGCGTCGCTGAATGACTGTACCGTATGAATCTTCAATCTTATCGCCGCTGTCGCCGAGGTTTGCCCACGCCGAACTCGCAGCCGCGAAAACCGCTACTGCTAGGATCATCGCCTCTTTCATACGTGTGACTCCGGCAATCCGCAGGCATCACCAGTTCGGATTGCCGTCTCTGAATCGTGATTTATTAACTGTTCCCTGTTTTGCACAGTAGACAAAGATGAGCAATTTCGCAGCATGAAAGCGGAATCATTATTTGACGCTTTTGACAAGCTTTCTACTGCGCTCATTGCTGACGCCGCTCTGCGTTTGAAGGTTCCTTTCCGTATCACTCCGCCTGGTCTTGGGCCGGTGACGCCCAATCAGCGTCTCGCGGGCCCGGTGCTGCCGGTCAGACACTTTGGAAGCGTCGACGTTTTCCTGGAAGCAATGCAAAGCGCGCGCCGAGGTGACGTTCTGGTCATCGACAACGGCGGCCGCCTCGACGAGGGCTGCATCGGCGATTTGACGGCCCTCGAGGCTGAAAATTGCGGTTTGGCTGGGATCATCGTGTGGGGCGCGCACCGCGACACGGCAGAGCTGCGGGAAATTGCTCTGTCGATTTTCAGCTACGGCACGTGTCCCTCCGGTCCACAGCGGCTCGATTCTCGTGATGCCTTGGCCTTGCACTCAGCGCGGTTCGGGAATTTTGCCGTCACGAGGTCGGACGTGGTGTTCGCCGATGACGACGGCTGTGTGTTCGTACTAGCACAGCACGCCGATGACCTGCTTTCGATTGCACGCGATATCTGGCAACGGGAGCGGCGTCAGGCGGAGGCGATTAAAGGCGGGCGCTCACTGCGCGAACAATTAGACTTTGCGCAATACATGGAGAAGCGAGCGGACGATCCGAGTCACACGTTTCGGGAACATCTCCGAAAGATAAGCCGCGCCATCGAAGAATAAAGGCACGCTGCAACCAGGATCTAAAGGTCTGATTCAGAACAGCATTATGGCGAAGAAAAGCAGGACTCGAAAACGAGCCGTGCAGATGGAGGTTCGCCAGTCTGGTGTCCACGGTCGGGGCGTTTACGCCATGCAATTCATTCCCGATGGCAAGCGCATTATCGAATATACGGGCGAGCGCGTCTCCTGGGACGCCGCCCCTGACGACGACAGCGATCCACATACTTTCAACTTCGGCTTGGAAAACGGCGACGTTATCAATCCAGAGATTGGCGGTAACGATGCACGCTGGATAAATCACTCATGCAACCCGAATTGCGAAGCCATCGAGGAAGATGATCGCATCTTCATTTATGCGATTCGCGACATCCAATCGGGCGAAGAACTCCTTTATGATTACCGGCTGGAGATCGACGAACCGATCACTGAGGCATCCAAAAAGAAATTCGCATGCCTCTGTGGCGCATCAAATTGCCGCGGCACGATGCTTGCGCTGTAGGAGGCGAAGAGGAGTTCCTGCCGCCAGTTCTCCGTCATAGCCAAAACCTATCCCGCCTAGACGCATAAAGTATTTCAATCAGTGACCTGATTGTGGCCGGTTGATTACATGGAAACCAAAATGCCAATAGGACAGCGTATTTCACGCTTCCTCGAGGAACGATATGTCCATAGGACGCGACCTCACTACTTACCTGAGCTCGCCGTCTTTGGAATCATCCTGATCCTCGCTGTCTGGCCGATGTTATCGATGGTAGCGGCGGCGTTGGAGACGATGAGATAACGCTAGCTTTTCGCGTCGTCGGCAATCGACGAATCTTCGCCTGCCAAAACGGCTGCGGCTTCTCGACGGAACGCTGCTGCCGCTTTGCTCTGAAACCGCAGCGGGTTGTAAAGAAAATTAAGTTCCCGCACCGGGACTGGTGAAGCGAACGGCAGACTGACGCATCCGGGCGTGGCTTGATGTTTCACCATCATTCGCGGCACAATCGAGACGCCGATCTTGGCCGCGACCATGTTCGCGATCGTGCTGAGCTGGCTTCCGGCCAGCGCGACCTCCGGATGAAGACGGCGCGACTCGAGCAGGTGATGCACCTGTTGCGAAAGGCAATGCATCTCGTGCAGGAGTAGGAATCGTTGCGATTTGAGATCGTCCAACGTGATCACGGTCTGCTTTGCCAGAGCGTGCCCTTCCGGCACAAGCGCGAGCAAAGGTTCCTTGCCGAGGAGTTCCACTCGCAGAGTCGGACTTCGCTGGGAAGTGGATGCCAATCCTACGTCCAATTCTCCGGCTTCCACCCGTCGAGTGATGACTGCGGTCACATCTTCTACGACATGTAGTGTCACTTCCGGATAATGCTTTTGGAATGTCACCACCAGTTCCGGGAGAACATATGGCGCGATTGTGGGAATTGCGCCTACGGCTACATCACCGGCAATTTTCCCTTTGAGCTCATCCACGCAACGCCGGGCATCTCCAATGGACGCTAGAATCTGCCTCGCGTAATCGAGCAAACAACGCCCGGCCTCGGTTAGCACAACCGAACGCGGCAGCCGATCAAACAACGGCTGACCGATTTCTGCTTCCAGCTTTCGAATTTGCTGGCTCAATGAGGGCTGAGCCACATGCACCTTTGCGGCCGCACGTGAAAAGTTACCCTCGTCCGCCACCGCGACAAAATAACGCAACTGGTGAATCTCCATAAGTAATTTCCAGCTGATAGGACGCTCAAAGTAGCGCCAGAGTCGATATTTTGAAACTCACTGAATTGCTTCGCTCGAGATCTGACCTCGTGCACTGCAGCCGCAGTAATCCGACCTGCAGAACAACAGCTCAAAAGGTGTCAAAGATAAAAAACAAGCATCGAACCAATTGGCTTGCTTACATCGCGTGAGCGATTTGGACGCCAGTACAATCGCAGCCTGCAATGCAGCAAACTTACGCGCTGCCGGGTTTTACCAATCTCCCAACTGCGCCGTGCCCATCGGACCAAAGCCATCGAACTGCTCAACTTCAATGTGATGAGGTCCGGCGCCCTCGTATGTCATTGTCGGTGCTGGATTCATCAGCTGTTGACCCGGTTGGCTTTGCTGAGTCGCTGGCTGGCTGCCTTGCTGCGCTGCAAGCGCGCTCTTGTAGGTGTCAAATTGCCTTTGTTTCCCGACGTAGAACTTATCCTTCGTCGCAGTCGGAAACACGTAAAACAATTTGCCGTTGTATTTCACAGCCGAGACCCTGTATTGGGCCAGACCATTGATTGCTTGTTGCTGTTTGGGCGTCGTAACCGTGATTACCTTGAATCCCGACTGTGCAAGCAAGAACTCCTTCTTCGATGCGGCAAGCTCTGCCTGGTTGGTGGACACGGTTTGACATCCAGCGGTTAAAGCCAGGATCAGCACGGCCCCGGTGATTTTTATCACTGTCATTGGCTGTTTCATATATCTTGGGTAGCTGTTTACTTGTGTGGTTGTCTCAAAGGAAGCTAAATCTCAGTTATTGGCTTTCTTCGCCTCCGCGCCAACGATTCTGCGCCTCGCGATTCAAATCCTGCGTCTCTGAGTTAGA
>Ga0066709_100003838_pt1 | contig 11735 bp, 13 predicted proteins | sample GraSoiAngelo_158_FD_79665 | JGI IMG/M metagenome (GOLD analysis project Ga0066709, IMG submission 79665) | Grasslands soil microbial communities from the Angelo Coastal Reserve, California, USA - 14_1009_16_30cm | ecosystem: Environmental > Terrestrial > Soil > Grasslands | place: USA... | reverse complement strand
TTAAGAGTGAACCGAAGGGTTCGCTCGTCGTCCACGACGAGAATTCCGAACGTTTGCTTCGCGAGGGTGCTGACGCCTGTCTCCATGTCGTTTCTCCAGGGGTAGATCGATGGTTACGGCTGTTCCCTGCCCCACCACGCTTCCGATGGAGATGGTGCCGCCGTGCTCGCGCACGATGCTCTGGCAGATGCTCAGCCCGAGGCCCGTTCCTTGGGTCCGGGTCGTAAAAAACGGATCGAAGACGCGCGCCAGAGCCGCGCTCGGAATTCCAGGGCCGTTGTCCCCGATCCGCACCTCGACGACATCGAGAAGTGGGGCTTGACGGCGAGGGAGCAGCCGGTCGGTCGCGCGTCGGCCGAGCCCGCCCCGCTCCGCGGCGCGCTTCCGCGCGGGGGCGACCGAGATCACGATCTCCCCGCCCTTCGCGAGCGCTTGAAGCGCGTTCATGAGGACGTTCAGCAGCACTTGGAGAATCTGATCGTGGTCGATGTAGAGGTCCGGGACCTCGTCGGCCCGCTCGACCCGCACCTCCACATTCTGGCGGACCGCCAGCTCGTGGACGAGCGTGAGCGCTTTCTCGAGGGCGGGTAGGATCGAGTGGCGGGAGAGCTGGGGCGTCGACGGCTTCGCAAACTGGAGAAGGCTCTCCACGATGCGATCGAGCCGCGATACTTCCTCGAGGATGACATCGGCGAACTGACCGCGGGGGTCGCCGCTCTCGAGACGCCGCTTCAGTATCTGCGCCGAGTGTCCGATCCCCGTCAGCGGGTTACGGATCTCGTGGGCTACGCCGGCCGCGAGAGCGCCCAGGGATGCGAGCCGGTCGCGCCGCCGCCATTGCTCTTCCTTGGCCTTCTGGTCGCGCAGATCCTGAAAGAGCGCGACCGTTCCGATCAGGGCCCCGTCGCGCCCTTCGAGTGGGAGAAGCCTGATGCTGACCGGGAGGACGTCCCCCGCGCGGGTCACCACCTCCACCTCGCGGGCCTCCTCGGGCTCGGCGCACGCTCCGGGCGGGACGTGCCCGTCTCCGCGGGGCGCGCGGAACACGCGGGCCGCCGCCTCCCCCTCCACCTCCTCCTGCTCGTAGCCGATCAGCTTGGATCCCGCGGGATTGATCGAGAGGACAAGACCATCGCGGTCGACGGCGAGAAGACCGATCGGGGAATGACGGAGGAAGCTCCAGGCGGCGTCGAGGGCTCGGCTGCTGGGCGGGGCTTCGGGGGGACCGGCAAGGGAGGATTCGGGACGCGCTCTCATGCGGCATCCCGGCGCGGCAACTGCGTTTCGGCTTCCAAGCCGACCTGCGGCTTCATCCCCATACCCGTTCCCATCCCCAGTGTAGCCGACCGAAGGTGGCTACATCTTTACCAGTGACCGTCGCGGACGGTCAAGGGGATTCGAAACCGGGGCGGTTACTTGGTGTCGGTGCGCCGCACCCGGCGGAGGATCAGGGAGACCAGGGTCCGGCGGACTTCGGGGCGGTCGTAATAGTGCTCGCTGATGCGGCGCCTGGCGCGCTGCACCCTCCGGAGGTGCGCCACGTCGGACGCCTCGGCAACCGGCACCGCACTCTGCTTAGTGGAGGTTTGAGGCACGGCTGCGATCCCTCCGAAGCGTTGCCATCGCTTCGACCCAACTTTCCTTCAAGTCCAAGAGCGCCTCGAAGGCCGCCTCGAAATCACCTTGTTCCAGATCGGAGAGACAGGCGTCGAAATGGGCGAGAACCCTGCCGCCCGCCTCTCTTCCCTTCGGATCGAGCCGGCCCATGAGGTCGAGGACGGCTTGCTCGGTGATGATGCGGTTCTCCTCGCGGCACCCGCGGAGCGCGCAATCGAAGAGGGCCAGCACCTCCTCGCCGCGCTCCAGCCAGCGGTCGATCTCCGACGAGTCCCCTCCCCGGGGCAGATTCACGCGCGCCCGTCGTTCGCGAGTGCGGGGGTCCTCAAGGCTTCTTCTCCTGACCGCGATCCCCGGGATCCGGATTTCCCACGGCCGGCGTTCCGCCGTTCCCCGGCGTGGGACTCGGACCTGCCCCCGAGTTTCCGGCCGCCGGTGCGACCCCGCCATCCGCCTTGAGCGCTTGCGCCCGACGGTTCTCCTGCTGGATGCGCTCGTAAATCTCTTCGCGATGGACCTTCACGCTCGGGGGCGCGTCGATCCCCAGCTTCACGTGATTCCCTTTGACCTCGACGATCGTAATTTTCACGTCGTCCCCGATTCGAATGTTCTCGCCAAGCTTTCGGGTCAGGAGGAGCATCGTGCCCTCGTTCTCCCCGGCATCCTGCCAGGGCCGGTTTGCTCTCGGGAGTGCGATCGTCCGGGCAATCCGGCGCCCGTCGCCACTTCCCATTCGGCTCCTTAATCGGCACGAGAAGGTTCCATCTGAACGGAGAATCGGGCGGAGGGACGCGCAGCGGCGCGCGTTTGAAAACGAGGTTGGATTGAGCCAGCGCGAGCGCGAGCGCGCTCGGATTAAGCCGGAGTCGCCCCCAGCCAAAGTCCTACAACGCCGGCCAAGAGCGCGACCTTGAGCGCACGCGTCGTGCGCCGCGCGGCGACGGCGTCGAGAGGCGGAAGCACGATGCACCAGGCGAGAATCGGCGCGGCGACCCCGAGCGAGAGTGCCAAGTACCACGCCCCCGCGTGCCCGAGCAGCCACGGAATCGGAATCAGGAGGAGGCCGGCGGCGGACGCGATGCGGAGCGCCAGGCGAGGGGGTCCTTCCCCGGCCTGGACCGGCCAGGTGCCCTTTCCGGCCGGGGCGTCTCCCGCCACATCCTCGAGGTCCTTCGCGCACTCGCGCGCGAAGGTGACGGCCGAGGCGAGCGCGGCCGCGGCAAGGGACCGGGCCGGGGCTGGTCCGATCCAGCCACCCCAGAGCACCGCCAACCCGCCCAGAAGCGCGACCACCGCAGGGCCCAAGGGGCCGCGATTCTTGAGCCAGGGGCTATAGAAGTAGAGGGAGAGGGCGGCAATGGCGTAGAGCGCGACGTGCGTCGCCCTTAGGGCTTGGGAGAGGGTCAATGCTGCGCCCAGAGCGAGGCAGATCCAGGCAACCGCGTGGGCCGATCGCGCGGTGAGCCGGCCCGAGGGAATCGGGCGGTCGGGGCGGTTCGTCCGATCCGCCGCGGCGTCGACCGCGTCGTTCCGCGCGTACCCGAACGCCGCGGCGAGGGCCGGGGCGAGCGACGCCGGCGCGAGCGCGGGCCCGCCCGCCAGGCGCGCGCCCGCCTCGGCCGCTCCCCACAGCGCGATCAGGTTGAGCGGCCGAACGATCGAGAGGCGCGTGAGCGCGCTCACGACGGTGACAGGTCGGGGAGCTTCCCGCGGATGTGCCGGGCAAACTCGCGCGCCTTGGCCTCGCGCGCCGCCGCGTCCTTGGCGCGGAGCAGCTCCTCGAGGAGCGCGCTCCCCACGATGACGCCCTCTGCCAATCCCCGCCACGCGGCCAGGTCGCTTCCTCTTCCGATCCCGAAACCGAGGCAGCGCGGAAGGGGCGAGTGGGCGCGGCAGGCGCGGAGCATCTCCGCGACCGCGGGATCGGCCGCGCCCCCGCCGGTGACGCCGAGGCGCGCCACGACGTAGAGAAATCCCCGGGCCTCGGCGGCGATCCGCTTGACGCGCTCGGGGGCGGTGGTCGGGGCCACGAGGGCGATCGTGTCGAGGCCGGACTTCCGAAGTCCCTCCCAGAGGCCGGGCTCTTCCTCCGGCGGGAGGTCCACGAGGATCACGCCGTCCACGCCCGCGTCGCGCGCTTCCTCCGCGAATCGCGGGGGCCCGTATCGGACGACCGGATTCAGGTAGGTCATCAGGACCAGCGGCGTCTCGTGCCGGGCGCGAAGCCGCCTGGCCTGCCCCAGTACGTGGGCCAGGGTGACGCCCGCGGCGAGCGCGGTCTGCGTCGCGCGCTGGATCACCGGACCGTCCGCGAGCGGGTCGCTGAACGGCACGCCGAGCTCGAGCACGTCGGCCCCCTCTTCGCAGAGCGCCGACGCGAGGCGGTCCGATTCGTCGATGTCGGGAAATCCGGAGGTCAGGTAGGGAACGAAGGCGCCGCGCGGGGTTTGCCGGGCGGCCTCGAACGCGCGGCCGATCCGGCCAGCCATGCTCAGCCGCTCAACGCAGCGGCGCGGCGGTAGGCCTCGCGGGCTCGGAGAGGCAGCTCCTTCTTGTCATAGGCGACGCCGAGGAGCCTGTGAACGCGTGGATCGTCCGGCTTCAGGCGGACCGCGCTCTCCAGGGCGAGGATCGCCTGGTCGGGCGCGTCTTGGTTGTTGTAGGCCACGCCCAGGTGGTAATGGAGGCGGGCATCGTCCGGGGACAGCTCGATTGCCTGCTTCAGCTCCGTCACCGCGCGCGAGTACGCCCCCACGCGGAGGTGGAGCAGCGAGAGCGCGTAAAGGCTCTCGACCTTCGTCGGATCGAGCCGGACCGAGGTAACGAGCATCGACTCGGCCTGCTCGACGTCATCTTCGCCGAGGAGCGCCCATCCGAGATTGAAGTGGGCCTCCGAGCTTTCGGGGCTGAGCGATACCGCTCTCCGGAATTCCTCGACCGCGTCGGCGCGCATGCCCGCCTCGGCGTAGAGAATCCCCAGATTGGAGTGCGCCTCCGCGCAGGCCGGATCGAGCGTCACGGCGCGGTGGAGCGCCTCCAGGGCCACCTCGCGCTCCCCCAAGTCGGCGCGCACGACGCCCAGGTTGACCCATCCGCGAACGTGCCGGGGATCAAGACGCACGACCTCCTCGTACGCCAGCCGCGCGCCGTTCCCGATCCCTTGCCGCGCCAGATGGAGTCCTTGGCGATACCACGCCTCGACGACCTGGGGACCGGACTCGAGGGCCCCGCGGAAATAGAGGTCCGCCTCCTCGAACGCGCCCGCGCGAGAGAGGAGATCGCCGAGCAGCGAGAGGAGCTCGGGAGAGCGCGGGTGGGCGAGGATTCCCTGGCGCAGCGCGTCGATCGCGAGATCGCGCCGGCCCTGCGCGGAGAAGGTCCGCGCGACTTCGAGAATTTCCTCGGAGCCGGCGCCGCTTCGAATCAGCTGCTCGGGCGTCGCGACGCTCTCCGCGCCGTTGACCGCGTCATCCGCGAGACGCCCCTCGCTCACCGAAATGGGAATCGCTTGGTCCACGCGCGGAGCCTAGGAAGCGCCTTCCCACGGTGTCAACAAAAAAGGCCCGGTCGCTCGGGCCTCTCGTCGAATTTGTCGGCCGGCGGCGGTTTCGGTGCCGCCGCGGAGATCAGTCGGGGATGACTTCCAGGTCGCGCATCATCGAGCCGCCGCGTGACGACGACTTCTTTCCCTTCTTGGTCTCCGAGGTCGAGTCCATGACCTCGATCCTCACCTCGAAGACGAGCTTGATCTTGCCCGAGGCCGGCAGCGAGGCCAGCTCGATCGGAACCGTGATCTGTCGCGTGCCGCCGGAGCTCTCCACGAGGGAGGAGCTGGACCGTCCGCCGTAGCTCGCCTCCCGCTCGATCTCATCCGCTGCGAACGCGGAGCCCGAGTCGTCCTGCCGGGTGATCACCGGCTCCCGGATCGGAACGAGATCATCCTTCGTGAGCACGCCCTCGTCGGGCTGCATGCTCGCGGGGGGCTTGAACGCGCCGCCGGAGAGCGACTCCTCGACCAGCGAGTCCTCCGACAGCATCGGGATCTCCTCGGCGGGCGCCTTCTCCGGAGCCCGCGCCGGCTTCTCCGGGGCCTCCTGCCCCTTTCCCCTCTTCAAGAATTGCATCAGCTTCCCGCGGCCCGACGCGGATTCGGAAGTTTGGGTCGGGGCCTCCTCGACGGCCGCAGGCTTTTGCTTCGCATCCTCGGCTTTGACCCGAGGCGACGCGGCAAGGCTTCCCCGATCGCGATCGATCACATCCTTGGAAATCTTGGTCAGAAGCAGCTTCGAGACTCCCCGCAGGGTCTCGAAAACGCCGACGCCGGATGCCGCCTGCGCTTCGTAGGTCGGCACGTTGTTGCGATTCAGCTCCTTGTTCATCTGGGCGACGGAGAGCGCGTTCGGAAGGTCGCGCTTGTTGAACTGCATCACCCACGGGATCGTCTTCAGATCGAGCCCGTACGACTTGAGGTTCGTATCGAGGTTGCTCAAGCTCTCGCGGTTCTCCGCCATCTTCTCGGGCGAGGAGTCGGCCACGAACACGAGCGCGTCGACGCCCTTCAAGACCAGCTTTCGCGTGGCGTTGTAATAGACCTGGCCCGGCACGGTGTAGAGCAGGAAGCGGGTCTTCATTCCCTGGAGCTCGCCCAGGTCGAGGGGAAGCAGGTCGAAGAAGAGCGTCCGGTCGGTCTGGGTCTTCATGGAGACCATCCGGCCGCGGTTCGTCTCCGGGACGCTGTCGTAGATCTTCTCGAGGTTGGTCGTCTTCCCGCTCAGACCCGGGCCGTAATAGACGATCTTCGCGTTGATCTCGCGTCCCGAATAGCTGACGACGACCATGTCGGCGCTCCTCGCTGAATGTGGACTGCCTGTTTTGAATTTGGCGCGGAAAGCCTTGAGGTAGGACTCTGCGCCGGCCCATCGCGTGGGCCAGCACGATATGTGCCAACTGGAGAAGCGGTTGCGGGTGGCGCGGCGGGAGGGGTGGGCTGTTAACTTATTCTAAATAAACAAATTAGGATTTGGGCTAGTGCTGACGGGCTGACCCCAGCCGGCGGTCGCGGGCCGCGCCGTGCGGAGTGCAAGGGGGACAGCAGTTTGCCCTAGATAAGGCGCGGCTCGCGCTTGATCCAGATCCCGTTGCGCTCCTTCATTTGCAGGCTTGGCGCCCCGGGCTCGCGGACGCTTTCGTAGTGGCTCAGGAGCAGCTTTTTGAGCTCCGGATATTCCTCGGTCGGAAAATAGCGGCTCACCTTCCCGAACATCCCGTCGCGCTCGGAGTAGCGCAGGAGCATCACCTCAGTCACGCGCTCGTACTGCTCCTCGCCATACGCGACCTCGGGATTCTCGTCCACGTCGATCCACAGCGAGGCGACGTTGCCGGCAACCTCGAACTCGTGCTTCGTCCGCATCAGGTATTCCCAGAGGCCGAAAATCTCGAGCGGAACGTACCTGACGGTTCCGTCTCTCGAGCTTCCTGGCCGCCGGATCTCACAGCGCACCAATTTCTGACTCGGCATGGTCCCCCCCACGACTTCACCGCGACCGCGTCATCCATGGCATGGGTGTTGCACATGCTTCCTAGCTGAAGCCCGACCGATCCGAACTGGCCGGGAGGTGCTGCTTCACTCAAAGGGCCTGGGGCCCGGGAGAATCACCCTTGAAGCGGACAACCGTGTCACCCGCCCCTTGGTTTCTCGCGCGGCGCGCGCCCGAAGTATATTGCCGGCGCGACAATCGAGTGTATCCGTTCTGCCCGCACGCGGCCGAGGGAGTGAGCTGCCCCTGTCTCCACGCTCTGGAGACCGCGGATGGGCTCTTCGAGCCGAAGTCCACGGACGAAGAGAAGCTGCCGTAGCCTGCGGCTGAATCGATCCACCGTTGGGTGAAACTCAGCCGCCACTCTAGGCAGCGCCGCGCGGCAAGTCAACGGATTCGGCCCGACTTACCCCGTTCCGGTGGCATTCTTGACACCCCGATCGGGCTTGCTGTAGCGTCAGCCGCTTGACGGCTTCAGGCGTAGCGGACCCACCCGACTCGGCCGTGCTCCCGCGATTAATTCTCAACGCCATCCAATCGACCTCGGCGGCATTGCCTCCATTCGCCCAGCGCGCGTTCGCGCGGGCGCTCGCCGCGCTCCAGTATCGCCTGAGCCCCGGCCGCCGCTCCGCCGTCCTGGAGAACCTGGCGCGGATCGCCGCCTGCGGACACCCTGGCCTCGCCGACCCGAAGGCGCGCGGGCGCGCGGCGCGGAGCATGTTCGAGTCCCACCATCGGGGCTGGATGGAATATCTGGGCCGCTCCACGGCCCTCGCGTTGCCGGCCGGCTCCACCTTCCGGGTCTCGGGCACCGAGCTCCTGTACCGCGCGATCGCGCGGGGACGGGGCGCCATCCTCGCGATGCCGCACCTGGGCAACTGGGAGATCGTCGGCGTCGGATTGACGCGGCTCGGGCTCCGGATGCACACGGTGACGGGAGTGCAGATCCACCCCCTCCTGGCCCGCCAGGTGCGCGCGCTCAAGGAACGCGCGGGGATCCGGGTCACCACGCTCGAGGACGGCTTCGCGCCGCTCGTCAAAGCGCTCCGGGGCGGCGAGGTCCTGGCGCTCCTCGTGGACGGCGACGTCTATTCCCGCTCGCTGCCCGCGGACTTCTTCGGCCGCCGCGTCCCCTTCCCCGCCGGCCCCGCGATCCTCGCGCGGCGCGCCCGGGTGCCGATTCTCCACGGCCACGCCGTGCGCGGGCCAAGCGGAGATCACGAATTCACGTTCGACGGCCTGGATGAGCCGGACTTCGACCTGCCGCTCCACGAGGACTTGCGCCGCCTCACGGCGGGCGTCGCGCGGGCCCAGGAGCGAAACATCGCGGCCCACGTGACCCAGTGGTGCATCTTCCGCCCCATCTGGGGAGTCGATGCCGCTTAGGATCGCCGTCGTCAGCCAGGCGTATCACCCCGCGGTGGGCGGCGTGACCGAGCACGTCGACGCCACCGTGCGCGTGCTGCGCGCCCGCGGGCACGAGGTGACGATCGTGACCTCCCGCTTCGCCCAAGGCGTTCCCGACGAGCCTGGCGTGATCCGCATCGGGCGGAACCTGGTCATTCCCTACAACGGCGCCGAGAACAACATGACGGTCGGCATGGGGCTCCCGCGCCGGCTCGCGGGGATCCTCGAGCAGGGTCGCTTCGACGTGATCCACACGCACTGCCCGCTCTCCCCGGTGCTCCCGCTCCTGACGCTTCGACTCGCGCGCTGTCCCGTCGTGGGAACGTTTCACTCCTCGGTGTCCTCGGACATTCCGTTTCGAATGTTCCGCGGACCGCTCCTCCCCCTCTACCGGAGGATCGATCAAACCCTCGCCGTGTCCGAGACGGCGCGACGGTGCGTTGAGCGCTATTTCCCTGGCCCGCTCGAAATCGTCCCGAACGGGGTCGATCACGCGCGGTTTCGCCCGGACCTGCCCCGGCTCGAGCGCTTCGACGACGGCGTGCGGAACATCCTGTTCGTCGGTCGCTTCGACCCCCGAAAGGGGCTCCCCGACCTGATGCACGCCTGCGCGGAGCTCGCGCGGGAGGGGATGGAGTTCCGATTGATCCTCGTGGGAGACGGCGGGCTGCGCGGGCAAGTGGAGCGGCTTGCCCACGGTCCGCTCGAGGGAAGGGTCCATTTCGAGGGAAAGGTCGGGCACGAGCGGCTGCCGCGGTATTACGCGTCGGCCGACATCTTCTGCTCGCCCGCCCGAGAGGGAGAGAGCTTTGGCCTCGTGCTCCTCGAAGCGATGGCCTCGGGCGTGCCGATCGTGGCGACCGACCTCGCCGGCTACCGCACGGTGCTCACGCACGGAGACGAGGGGCTCCTGGCGCCGCCGCGAGACCCCGCGGCCCTGGCATCGGCGCTTCGCCGCCTCCTCAAGGACCCCGCGCTGCGCGCCCGAATGGGCGAACGCGGGATCGAGACCGCGCGCGCCTACGGGTGGGAGCGGATCGTGGATCGCCTCGAGACGATCTATACGACGCTGGCAGGTCCCGCGCGCGCGGGCGGAGCGCCCGGGCCTCGCCCGACCGGGCTTCCCGAGACCGCTCCGCTCGTAGCGGCCGTCCGCTGATGGGCGGAGCGGTTCCGCTCCGCCTCTTCCGGCTTCCCAGCTTCCGCGCTCTCTGGATCGGGCAGCTCGTCTCGATCTTCGGGGATCGCTTCACCTACCTGGCGCTCCTCGCCCTCGTGATGGAGCGCGCCTCGGATCCGAAGAACCCGGCACCCGAGCTTGCGTGGATCCCCGTCGCGAGCTTCCTCCCCGCGATCCTCTTTGGCCCCTGGATCGGCGCGCTGGTCGACGGCTGGAACACGCGCACGACGCTATTGGTCTCGGACGCCCTGCGCGGGTTCCTCGTCCTCGCGATCATCCCCGCGGTCGAATGGCATGGGCTCCCGGCCGCGTTCGCGCTCATCTTCCTCCTCTATCTGGTGAACGCGTTCTTCCTCCCGGCGCGGTCGGCGATTCTCCCTGAGCTGGTGCCGCAAGACTCCCTGGTCGAGGCGAATTCGCTGGCCACCCTGGCGGGAATTCTCGCGACGATCGCCGGGTCGTTCCTGGCGGGAGCGCTGATCCAGAGGTCCGGGTGGAGGATCGGCTTCGTCCTCGACGCGGCGACCTACTTCGTCTCGGTGGCGGCGCTGGCGTTCATCCGCATAGAGCCCCGGACGCGCCCTCGCCTGGACGGCGGACCCCTTCGCATCTACGGCGCGCTGGCGCGCGACGTCCGCGAGGGGGCCTCGATCGCGCTCGCATCGCCGCGGGTCCTCGGATCGATCGGGACCGTGGCGCTGCTCTGGGTGGCGGGTGGGGCGCTCCACGTCTCGATGCCGATGGTGATCGCGCGGCGGGGGGGCGGCGTGATCTCGGGGCTCGGCGCGGCCCTCGGGTGTGCCGCCGCCGGGATGGTCGCGGGCACGCTCCTGCTCGCATGGCGCGGGAAGGCCGGATCGGCCGAGGCGCGGATCGGCATTGGGCTGGCCGGCGCGGGCCTGGCCCTTCTCTCCTTCGCTGCATTGAAGGACACGGCCGCGCTCGCCGCGGCGGCGTTCTTCGCGGGAGTCTTCATCGCGTTTCTTCTCGTGACGACGGAATCAGCCATTCAGGAGTCGGTCGGTCCCGAGGCCAGGGCTCGCGTCTTCGCGCTTCGGGATTTCCTGGCCCGGGCCGGCGTCTTGGCCAGCGCCGGGGTTCTCGGCCTGATGTTGAAGCGAGGTTGGCTCTCTCCCGCGGCCACGGTCGGAACGGCGGGCTCGATCCTGCTTCTCGGCGGGATCTGGGGCGGGGTGACGCGACTGGCGAAGCGGGGGCGAGCGGGTCCGGAAGCCCGGGGCTCCTAGAAGATCTTCTTACCCTCGGCGAGCATCTCGTTCAGAGCGTCTCGGAAGTAGGGAGTCGAGTTGGCGAATTCCGCTCCGACGCGCTCCTTGTAGATCTCCCACGACTTCTTGATCTCGTAGCCGAGCATGGCGACGAGGTTCCCTTCCCGGATGCCCCGGTCCCGTTTCTCGCGGTTATAGATCGCGATGTCGGACGCGAGGACGCGGGCGAGGCGGCGAGCCTTCTCGTGTTTCGACTGATCGTCCGGCGACAGGCCGGCGGGGATCGGCGTCCCGGCCGGGGCGGGCGAGGTCGACTCGGCCGCGGGCGCGGGAGCGGGCGCCTCGAACGAGGCGGCTGCACGCGGAGGGGCCTCCGGCACCGGGATCGACATCGGGCGCTCCTCGGCCGCGACGGCCGGCTCGGACATCGCCAACGAGGTGTCGATGCCGGGGAGGGGCTGCGGGGTCCTCGGCTTCGGCTCGGAACTTCGCGACGGCGGCTCGGAGCTACGCGACGGCGGCGCCCCGCCTCGCTCGAAATCGGGATCGGCCGGTGGAAGGTTCGCTGTGCCTTCGAACGGCCGATCGACCACGATCTCCGACTCGACGGATTCGACGGGAGCCCGCTCGGCTACGAAGCCGCGCTCGAACGGGGCGTCGGGCACCCGGATCGACGCCGGCGGCGGCGGCGCGGCTGGAGCAGGCGGCGCGGACCGCGGCGACGGAGCGCTGGGCGTCGGGGACCGGCGCATCGACGATGGTCTA